>Ga0070690_100001446_pt1 | contig 12389 bp, 10 predicted proteins | sample KBSS33HmetaG_FD_64671 | JGI IMG/M metagenome (GOLD analysis project Ga0070690, IMG submission 64671) | Switchgrass rhizosphere microbial communities from Kellogg Biological Station, Michigan, USA - KBS S3-3H metaG | ecosystem: Host-associated > Plants > Roots > Rhizosphere ... | reverse complement strand
ACACTCGCAGAAGACTTTGGTAAACGACTTCGCGTGGGTGCGCATCTCGCGGAATTGCGCCGTACGCGCGTCGGTCCGTTCAATCTAAGTCACGCCATCTCTCTGCCCGATTTAAAAACCCGATTCGCTGAAGAAGCATTGGGAACCCACCTGGTCTCACCGAGCACAGCGCTCTCGCATATGCCTTTGTTGCATCTAAGCACTGACGACGAGCGTAAAGCACGTCATGGAATGGAGGTAAGTGCTGAGAGAACCGATTGGACGGATGGAACGCAAGTGAGGATGTGTAACGACAACGACGAGCTAATCGCGATTGGCGAATTTAACGCGAAAGAGAGCCGCGTGCATCCGCATGTTGTGCTCGCAACCTAGACCGCGAGTTAGTTAGTTAGTTTGTCTGTTCGCTGTCGCACACGAAAAATAAGCATTGACTTGAGGCCTTAACCCGTGTGGTATACTGGCCACCAAGTAGAGGAAGCCCGCTGTTTGCTTCCATCTAATGTTCCCTCCGCCTCTATTGACAAGTTTAGCCAGGCAGATATTTGAGAACGCGGCTTCGAAGATGTAGCTCGTGCTTACGCGCGCGCGAGCGACATATCGAGCCACTGATTCGACTAGTCACCGTTGCAGCTTCCGGGGGCAGCGGGTCCAGGGCGTGGCCAATCCCCACACGCTGTCCAATGCGCGAGAGCCGAAGAGGTTTTAAGGCTATGCAAGAGCAGGATGGCAACAAAAAATTCAACATCACCGAACGATTGGAAGACTTGCGTCGCGAGCATGAAGCACTGCGCTGGGAAGGATCCTTTCGAGATTACTTTGAACTAGTCGCGCAGAACCCGCGCATCGCGCAACTTTCGCACGCACGTATTAACGACATGGTTCACGCCGCCGGCGTCGAGCGACTCAATGAGGGAACGCAGCACGAAGTCCTTGCCTACAATTTCTTTTCCCAGGAACTCTTCGGCATCGAAGAGCCAATCGCGAGAATAGTTGAATACTTCAAGTCTGCCGCACAGCGTTTAGAAGTGCGCAAGCGGATCCTTTTGTTGATGGGACCGGTCGGCGGTGGTAAGTCTACGATCGTCAACATGCTGAAGCGTGGTTTGGAAGACTGGACCAAAAACGAGGCTGGCGCAGTTTATGCAATCAAAGACTGCCCGATGCACGAAGAACCACTGCATCTGATCCCACATCAACTTCGTGGTGAAATCGAGAAGCATTACGGCATTTATATCGAAGGGGATCTTTGTCCGCAGTGCCGCTATTCACTGGAAAAAACATATGGTGGCAAGCACGAAGAGGTAAAGGTTCATCGCGTTATCTTCTCTGAAAAAGAACGCATCGGTATCGGCACCTTCTCTCCAAGCGATCCGAAATCGCAAGATATTACCGAGCTCACTGGTTCGATTGATTTGTCGACGATCGGAGAAGTCGGCGTCGAATCAGACCCGCGCGCCTATCGCTTTGATGGCGAGCTGAACATCGCCAATCGCGGTCTTATGGAATTCGTCGAAATGCTAAAGGTCGACGAAAAGTTTCTCTACAGCCTGCTGACGCTTTCGCAGGAACAAAGCATCAAGACGGGCCGGTTCGCGATGATTTACGCCGACGAAGTGATCCTGTCGCATTCAAACGAGAACGAGTACATCGCGTTTGCCGGCAATCGTAAGTCTGAAGCACTGCAGGACCGTATAATCCTGGTGCGAGTGCCTTACAACCTCCGTGTGTCGCAAGAAGAAAGGATTTACGACAAACTCCTGCGGCAGTCGGAAGCTCTGCGTAATGTGCACCTCGCGCCCAACACTCTGAAGGTGGCGGCGATGTTTGCCGTCATGACAAGACTCGAAGAACCCAAACGTCAAAGCGTCGACATCGTGAAGAAGATGAAGTTGTACGACGGTGAAGACGTTGAAGGTTACAAATCGAAAGACGTGCGTGAACTAAAGGAAGAAACCGTTCGCGAAGGCATGGACGGTATTTCACCACGCTACATCATCAACCGTCTCTCGAGCGCACTTGTCCGCGATGGTGTCACCTGTATCAACCCGATTGACGCGCTTCGTGCGATCAAAGACGGGTTTGAGCAACACACCGGGATCAGTTCAGAGCAACGCGAACGCTATTTGAATCTGATTTCGCTGGCGCGCAAAGAATACGACGAGCTTGCGAAGATCGAAGTACAACGAGCGTTTGTCTATTCGTTTGAAGAGATGGCGCGCACGATGTGTAACAACTATCTCGACAATGTTGAAGCCTTCTGCAATAAGGAGCGCATCAAGGATCCGATTACAGAAGAAGAGATGGATCCAGATGAACAACTGATGCGCTCGATCGAAGAACAGATCGGCATCTCCGAGAATGCGAAGAACACGTTCCGACAGGAGATTTTGATCCGTATCTCGTCGTACGCACGCAAAGGCAAGGCGTTCGAATACAGCAGTCACGAACGACTCAAAGAGGCGATCGAGAAGAAAATCTTTGCTGACTTGAAAGACGTGGTGAAGATTACGACTTCAGCCAAGACACCTGACCCGGATCAGCTGCGACGCATCAATGAAGTCGTCGATCGTCTGGTGAAAGATCATGGCTACTGCCCCGTGTGTGCAAATGAGCTTCTGACGTACGTGGGCACTTTACTTTCACGATAGTGTTGAGAAGGATCTGGGACGGCTTTCATCCTTCATCCCTTATCCTTCATCTTTTGGTCGCGCCCGCGCTCCCCGGAGTGCGGGCGTTATAATAAGCGCAGGATGAAGAAGCGATACTGGATCGCCGGTGGTGCAACTGCCGCGGCAGGTTTGGCAGTTGCCGTAAAACTTATAACGAGACCTCGCGAAGTTGATTGGAACAAAAACCGCGCGAGTATCTTTTATTCGGAGCATTCACGCTTCGTTGATGTCGAGGGCGTCAGTGTCCATTACCAGGAAGCTGGAGAAGTAACGAATCCACCGCTTCTGCTGCTGCACGGCTTCGCATCTTCGACGCTGGTTTGGAGTCGGGTCTTTCTCAAGTTGGCTGATGCAGGCTTTCGCGTCATCGTGCCGGACCTTTTGGGTTACGGCTACACGAGCAAACCGCGAAATGGCGAGTACACGATTAAGGGCCAGGCGAAAATGATCGTCGGTCTGCTCGACGCCTTGAATATCGACCGTGCGGTGATTGTGGGCAGTTCATATGGTGGCGCTGTCGCTGCGACGTGCGCGCTCGATTATCCACATCGTGTAGAGCGGCTGGTGTTGGTCGCTCCGGTGAATAACAACCGGCCGTTGCAATTCAAACTCATGCGAGTGTTTGGATCGCGAGGTTTTGGTGACGTGATATCCCCTTTGTTAATTGGATCACGTCGGCTGCTACGGAGACGAATGAAGCGAGTTTACGACCGCCACAAGTGGGTGCTGGACGAAGATCGCGTTCTAGCCAGGCACTTGCCACTGCGTGCGTCGTCGACTCAACGCGCGATCCTTCGTACCGTGCGTCTCTGGGATGCGGATCGCATTTCTCGCGACGCGCATCTAATAAGTCAACCGACGCTGTTGCTCTGGGGTGACAACGATCCGGAGATTCCGCTCGCCGATGGTAAGCGATTGCATGAGGAGATAACGGGTTCCCGATTCATCGTTTTTAATAACTGTGGGCACCTGCCACATGAAGAGTACTGGGAGTCGTTTACGGAACTAGTAGCAGAGTTCGCGCAGGCGTCAGAGACTTTAGACAATGCGAGTGTTGCGTAAGTTCGTGTTTGCTACGTCGATACTTGCAATGGCATCTTCTTCTATTTTGGAAGTGTGTTATGTCAATCCAAAGAAATGATTGGTCACTTCAACGCAAGGGCATCATCGATCAGGAGCGTCACAAGGATCGCGTAAAGGAAGCAATCCGCAAGAACCTCGGATCGATCGTCTCCAACGAAGCAATCATCCTGTCTGACGGCAAGCGCACCGTCAAAGTTCCCATCAAAGCTCTCGACGAATACAAGTTCCGTTTCGATTACCAGAAGGCAAAACACGTTGGCCAGGGCGATGGCAAGACACGTGTCGGCGATGTGATCGGACGTGAAACTCGTCCCGGTTCAGGGACTGGTTCAGGACAAGCCGGTCAGGACCCGGGCGCCGACTACTACGAAGCCGAAGTAAACATCGACGAAATCGCTGCACTTATCTTCGAAGATCTTCAGCTGCCATATCTGCAGGAAAAAGCGAAGAAAGCGGTGCAATCGCGCAAGACCCAGTTCAACGAAATTCGTCGTACGGGTGTGATTGCGAATCTCGATAAGCGTCGCATGATTCTCGAGAACATTCGCCGGAACGCTCGCGAGGGCAATCCTCGATTTGGCGACATCAAGAAGGAAGATCTGCGATTTAAGACATGGGAAGAAGTGATGCGCTACGAGTCGAATGCCGTGGTTATCGCCATGATCGACGTGTCAGGTTCGATGGGCGAATTCAAGAAGTATGTAGCGCGTAGCTTTTACTTCTGGATGGTCCGGTTTCTGCGGACGAAGTACGACAACGTCGACATCGTTTTCATTTCGCATCACACGGAAGCAAAAGAAGTGTCGGAGGAACAGTTCTTTACCCAAGGTGAATCGGGCGGCACGGTTGTTTCGTCCGCCTATCAACTCGCGCTTGACGTGATCAAGCAGCGGTATCGGCCGAGCGACTGGAACATCTATCCATTCCATTTCTCCGATGGCGACAACTACTACTCCGACAATGAAGAAGCCGTGAAGCTTGCTGATGAGTTGATCACGACCTGCAATCTTTTTGGTTATGGCGAGATTGGCGAAGAAGGGTCGTCGAGTTACCGGCGTTCGTCGGGCGCGCTGCTTTCAATCTTCAACGATCGGTTGCAGAACAAAGATCGTTTCGTCGGTGTGCGGATCGATGACAAGGAGGATGTGTATCCGGCATTGAAGCAGTTTTTTGGGAAGCGAGGAGTTGAAACGCCGGCCTAAAATGACCTTTGTCCTTTGTACTTTGTGCTTTGTTGTTGTGACAGCATCCACGTAAATCAGACAAAGCACAAAGTACTAAGCACTAAGTTCCAATATGGAAGACCGCGAGATAAAAGAACTCGAAACAGCCGTTGAGCAAATCTGGGAAGTGGCTCAACGCTTCGGTCTTGATCCATATCCAACGAACTTCGAGATTGTACCCGCGACGGTGATGTACGAAGTCGGTTCGTACGCGCTGCCCGGTCGGTATTCGCACTGGACCTTCGGCAAGGCCTACCACCGCATGAAGACGATGTACGATTTCGGTCTGTCGAGAATCTACGAAGTTGTCATCAACACCAACCCGTCTTACGGCTTCCTGCTCGAAACGAACAGTCCTGTTCAAAACAAGATGGTCATTGCTCACGTGCTCGGCCATGTCGACTTCTTCAAGAACAACACGTACTTCTCAAAAACTAACCGGCGCATGGTCGAGAGCGTTTCCACGCATGCGCAGCGAATGATGGAGTACGAGTTCAAGCACGGGCGGAAGACCGTGGAACGATTCCTGGATTCCGTCCTGGCGATCGAGGAGCACATCGATCCGTATTTCTTCATCAAGCGTGAAATTTCCCCAGCGGAAGAGCGCCGGCGTCACGAACTGCGACCAAAGGAAGGGCGGTACGAGGATCTATGGTCACTGGACAAAACTCAGAACGCAGCTAAAGAAGAAGCGGAAGCTGCTGACGAAACGCCTCACGAGCGTCTGCCGGAAAAAGATCTGCTGTTCTACATTATGAAGAACTCGCCGATTCTCGCGCCGTGGCAAAGAGACGTGATCGCGATGATTCACGAGGAGATGGAATACTTCGTTCCGCAGATGCAGACGAAGATCATGAACGAAGGTTGGGCCAGCGTTTGGCACGCGCGGATCATGCGCGAGTTGGATCTGACAGACAGCGAGCACATCGAGTTTGCCAATCTGCATTCGGGTGTTGTGTCGCCACAGAAGGGACAGCTCAATCCGTATTACCTGGGATACAAAATCTTCGAAGACATCGAGCGCCGTTGGAATGAGCCGTCGCAAGAGGACCGTGAAAAGTTTGGTCGGACAGGAAATCAGGGTCGGGAGAAGATGTTTGAAGTTCGTGAGTTGGAAAACGATGTGTCGTTTCTCAGAAACTATCTAACCGAGGAGCTCTGTGAAGAACTGGACCTGTTTGTCTTCGAATTAGTCGAGGACGAGGAATGGACCATTACCGAAAAGCGCTGGCAGAAAGTGCGCGATCAGCTCGTCGCGAACATGACGAACTTTGGCTTCCCTTACTTGCAAATCGAAGACGGGGATTACAACGGCAACCGAGAGCTATTTATGAAGCACCGTTATGAAGGTACGGAGCTAGACATGCGCTACTGCCGCAAGGCGCTCGAGCACGTCCACACATTGTGGGGAAGACCTGTACATCTCGAAACAGTGATTGACGAAGAGACGACGGTGCTGCACTACAACGGGGAACAACACCAGGAGGACTGATAAGAGCAGGAGCAGCGGCAGGAGCAGGGACAAATCATTTGAGAATTGTGATTTGATATTCGCGAATTATCATTTGTCGGACCACGATAGCGTCTAAACCGGGATGAATCTTTCCGCCATGCCGACAAATATCAATTCTCAAATACCAAATAATAATTCTTAAATGATTAGCTCTCGATGCTTTCTAGTTGCACGCCCAGCTCCTTCGCGAGTCCTTCGCCGCCCCAGCCCATCACAACATCGTGATTCCAACTGAAGAACGGTCGCGCGACCGGGGCGAGTAAGTTCATCCACGCCTTAGTTGTTTCAACTTTCCAATCATAACGAGCAGTCGTGATCCCTTGGTCATGAGTTAGTGTCCAACGGCCTGTGCCCTGCAACTCTCCAATCGCACGACCTTCAATGATCGAAATCGGTTCGACACGCGTTGTTTCCATATCGAAGATGAGGCGGTAAGGAAGTTTGCTTTTCCACGTGTAGCGGTAAACGGCGCCAACGTGGTTGGCGTCGCCGTCGCGCACCTTCTCAACTTTCTCAACACCACGCCACCATGTCGGCCAGCGATCGGAATGGAAGATTAGGTCCCACACTTTTTCCTGTGGAGCTTGAACTCTCCAAATCGTTACGAACTCGTAATCAGCCATAACGTTAAGGATGAGGGATGAAGGATGAGGGATGAAGGACCGACGCGGAGAATGGGTGATACGGAGACACGGTGATTCCGTGCGTCGCCGGTCCCCGTGTCACCCGTCTCCCCGTCTCCGCTTCTTCTTATCTCTCATCCTTCATCCCTCATCCCTACATATTCAGCGCTTTGCCGACATTTGGATCGCGGCGTACACGCCAGATCTTCGAGTCAAGGTAGTAATGAATGAAGGCATAGCCCCACAGGAACGAAATCCCAAGTTGGGTCGCAAACGAGATGTCGGTGATCGCGGCCGCTCCATTCTTCAACGTGAGATAGCCAAGAAACTGGCGCGGTCCCTGATAGATCAAACCGAACAGAATTCCAAAGCCGATGTAGAAGGTCAGTCGCCGGCTGATCAATTCGGCAGCGCCATATTTCGAACGTCCTTCATTCGATGCGGTGTACTTCTTGTTGTGGAACCAGATCAGACGGTGATACTGAAAGTTGTGATAGATGGTCAGAATCGCCACGATTGCGATCGGCTTGTGAGGCATTGGCGTAAGCAACACGATCCAATGCATCGGAATAGCGGCGGCCAGCAGCAGGTACTTAGGCACATTCAATGGCTCACCAACCACAGCACGCTGAATCTGGCGCGCCAACCAGACGATGGCCAACGCGATCGTTCCAATCAGCAGTAACAACGCAGCGCCGTTAACACCGCCGCGAAGTGCAACGGGAACACGCGCCATCGCGTCAGGATCCTGTGCGATGAAAGCGACAAATGGATAATTGAACGCGAACAGCAGGAAGAGTCGATCAAGTGCGTTATCGATGCGCGCGAGGTCATTGTTCTTTTTCTTGTATAGCACCATGAAGCCGTAGTGCTGCTTCACCAGGTGGTAATAAGCCCACAGTGCGGCGACGAAGAAGAAAACGAAACCAGCCCCCATCAGTACCATGAACGGTCCAACTGCGAAGAACAGAAGCGAGCCCCACAGAAGGCGACCACGCGATTGTCGTTCGGTTCGATCGAAGTAGGTGCGAGAGAAGGTGCCAAACACGTGCGGCGCATCGATGAAGATGGCCCACAGCGCCGCCATCGGAATTAAAGGAAGAAGGCCGGTGATGTACAGCGCGAGCAGCGCATAGCTTGTCGCGACCGAACCAATAAACCAAACGAGATCGTCACGTCCACTGATGATCCAGCGAAGCGATATCGCTTTTGCCTGGGATTTGGAGATGATTTCAGCGGTTGCAGCCATGATTGGTTTGGGCCGGAATAAATGTATCCGAACGTAGTCGAAAGGCAAAACCGATCTGCGGTGACGAGATGCAGTCAGGAAGGGGGCAACCGGTCAGTAGTTTGAACTCACTCGAAGCGCGCAGTTAGGAAGGGAGCAAGCGGCATTACGATCAACTCACGAAGGCGACAATGAGCGCCGCCCCCGCTACGACTCTCATTTCTTTCAAGCGCCGATTAATGTGAGTTCCAGCGGGGGCGCGCTGGTTGATCGGCTTCGCATCTTGAATACACCGCCCGCTTGCCCCCTTCCTTACTGCGCTAATCTCTGAGATTGAATCTATCGACAGCTTGCCTCCTTCCTGACGGCGCAGCTTAAACTTGCTCTATAATTCCATCGTGTCACAACCGCCCAAGCATTTGTTTCAAGCACATCCATGGCACGGCGTGTCGGCCGGACACGAGAGTCCAGAGATCGTCAATGCCTATATCGAAATCGTGCCGACTGACGCCGTTAAGTATGAACTCGATAAATCGTCTGGACATCTACGTGTGGATCGGCCGCAACGATTTTCTTCAATGTGTCCGACGCTCTACGGTTTCATTCCGCAGACGTTCTGCGGGCAACTTGTCGGTGAGCTCTGTGCCCAGCGCACAGGTCGCTCAAACATCTACGGCGACAAGGATCCAATGGACATCTGCGTGCTCACTGAGAAAGCATTTGCGCACGGCAGCTTCTTCCTGCGTGCGAAGCCGATTGGCGGTTTGCGGATGATCGACGCCGCACAGGCTGACGACAAGATCATTGCTGTGCTCGAGTCGGATCTCGCGTACGGCGCTATCGGTGCAATTGGGGATGTACCGCGTGGACTTATCGATCGTTTGAAACATTACTTTCTGAGTTACAAGCAACTGCCGGAAGATGCTCCAAAGAAAGTTGAGATTGTGGATGTTTACGATCGAGAGGAAGCGCAGGAGGTGATTAGACGCAGTGGGATGGATTACGAGAGCGAGTTTGGGGCCTAGAGGAAAAAGAAATCATTTGAGAATTATCAGTTGATATTGAACATTTGAGATTTAGGGGGTCTCAACAACGCCCCGTTGTTACTAAATCTGAAATGTTCAATATCAACTGATAATTCTCAAATGATTTCTCTTTACGTCCGCCTGACTAATTCATGTATCCCACACCTCGGACACAGGAGCCCGTGGTGTTCTTCATCAATCCATTTGGCGAGCGCAAGGTTATGCATCCTGCGCTCGCCATTGTTATTTGATTGATGTCGCTCGTTGCGTTCGGCATTCTCCGCGCTGCAATGTTTGCAGAGCCAGCCGTAACCCAAATTGAAGAAGTGCGTGGTTTGATGCATCTTGAAATCTCAGACGATAAATCTCAAATTTCAAATCAAACAACTGAAAACCTCACACCTGAAGCTGATTTCAAATCTTAAGTTCCAGATCTGAAACCGAATCTATCTCCTCGTGCCTGGTGAATCCATCAGACGCACCGAGACCGAATTGTTCCGGCCAGCTCGCCAGAACCGGACGTTTACCACGTCGCCAATCTGGTGCTTGTCTAACACGCGGAACAGATCATCTGTATTAGCGATCTTGTCGTTGTCGATGCCGGTGATGATATCGCCTAACTCGACGTCGCCATCCTCACCTGGCTGCAAGCCGCGCAGTCCTGCTTGCGCCGCAGCACCACCACGAGCAACCTGCACAATCAACACACCGTCGTTCACCGGTAGATCAACCTGGCTCCGGATTGTGCTGACGTCGCGTGTGCTGATGCCTAACTTTGGTCGCCTAACTTTTCCGCTTTGCACAATCTGCGGCACTACTCGCTTAGCAATGCTTACCGGAATCGCGAACCCGACACCCGCAGATGTGCCTGACGGTGAAAGTATCTGCGAGTTGATCCCAATCATACGTCCATGCGAATCGAGCAGTGGACCACCGGAGTTCCCCGGATTGATGGAAGCGTCGGTTTGGATCGCACCCTCGATCAAACGATCGTTGCGGGCTCTTATAGGACGCTGCAATCCGCTGATGACTCCAGTTGTCAGTGTTCTATCGAGACCGAAAGGATTTCCGATCGCTAAGACCTTCTGACCAACGACCAACTTGTCGGAGTCTCCCAGCGGAACAACTGTCAATGGGCCAGCTGGCTTCTCTAACAGACGAATCACAGCCAGGTCTGTGTCTGGGTCACCACCAACAACAGTCGCTGCATAATCTTTCTGTCCACCCAAACTCACCGACAGTTTCTGCGCACCTTCAATCACGTGATAGTTCGTCAGAATGTTTCCCTGCTGATCAATGATTGAGCCAGAGCCCGATCCTTCTTGCGGCTCAACGAAGCCAAGAAAGTCGCGGGCGTACGACGTCGAGTGAATAAACACGACTCCGGGCGACAGTGTTCGGTAGACTTCAATGTTGTTCTGTTCGTCAGTTGACGTCGCGGGATCGCTAATACCAGGCGGCGGGGATTCGACGAACGCTGCAGTTGAAGGTTGGAATCTATTTGAGATGCGATCGGCAACTGCAACCATGCCGGAAGCAAACAGTGCTGAAATTAAGGCGATTAATAAAATCTGGCGGGCGGAAAGTCTATACATAAAACTTCTTTCCTCTCTGAAATCAGAATCTCATACCTGCATTAGGATGCGCAGCCGACGATCTGCGGTTGTGCTGGCGAATATCCGGGTCCAGGGGTCACTAATTTAAGCCCGCTGACGGCTCTGCGGCAAGACGGAAACTCGTGTTTGTCATTCACACAACCGCGCTCTCTTCGAACGCGAAAAGCAATGACGTTAAAACGCGCCAAGGCAGGGTGTGGTTTCGTTTTTTCAGACGTGTGGATTCGCCCGATTTCAGGAGAGAAGTCCAAGAAAAGCGCCCGGGATGGTGCCAAAATAGCCCAGCATCACGATTGGCCCTTCCCAGCCAAGTGCGTAAAAGCCAGTTGCTGTGTGAACGACCATGAGCGTGAAGTAGATTCCTAACACCAGTGTCATACCACGCCGGGCCAGTGGAAGGTGGGAGCAACGATAAAGAAAATACGCGACAGCCGCACCGACAATGAGTTTCAGGCCGAGAAAAGGGATCTCGCCGTGAGCCAGCACGCGAGCCATCAAGCCATTCCCTTCGGTCGCGACATTGAGGCGGATCCAAACGAGCGTGAGCTGCGCATCGAGCCAGTTCAGTGTGAACAGCAGCAGGCTTTTTGTAAGCGGACCCAAGGTAGACTCCTAGCCAACGTTGTTGAACTGCTCCTTTTACGCCAGAACCCCCAAAGCCGAAGCGATGGGGGTTCGTGCGTACACGGGAGGAACGAGACTCGTGCCTAGTAACTAAAAGAAAGAGCTAATAGATGCTTGTTCCCAAAAAACTGGAAGTGGTTCAGCCGAGTTTCAGAAATTCATTTTGGTGGCATTATAGGCTTGGATCTGAAAAGCAGAAAGCGGATTACAAGACTGTAAACGCATGTCGCTCTCGATAGCTGAAGCTCTCCAAATTGCCGGGGACGAACTCGGGCGGGCGGGTGTGCCAGAAGCAAGAAAAGAAGCTCGGTCACTCTTGGCTCACGTACTTGATCTCGATTGGGCAGTGTTCATCACAAACCCTGATAAGCCGCTGGCCGAGTCGTCTCTCAATCGGTTTCAAGAACTGGTAAGCCGCAGGTCGACTGGAGAACCCGCGCAGTACATCACTGGCGTTCAGGATTTTTACGGCCGTCGATTCGAGGTAACTCGTGACGTATTGATACCTCGGCCGGAAACCGAAGGGTTGGTCGAAACGGTGCTTCCGTTGTTATCAGTCGCGGCGCCGATTCGGATCTGTGACGTGGGAACTGGATCGGGGTGCATCGCGATAACGGTTCTTTGCGAGAATCCTTCTGTACACGCCATTGGGCTCGACATTTCAGCAGCAGCACTGGAAGTAGCAAAGCGCAATGCAATAGCTCACAACGTAGCGAACAGAATTTCGTTCATCAAATCCGATTGTTTCGACGCGCTCACGGACGACATCTCATTTGAGCTGATCG
>Ga0070690_100001442_pt1 | contig 12422 bp, 13 predicted proteins | sample KBSS33HmetaG_FD_64671 | JGI IMG/M metagenome (GOLD analysis project Ga0070690, IMG submission 64671) | Switchgrass rhizosphere microbial communities from Kellogg Biological Station, Michigan, USA - KBS S3-3H metaG | ecosystem: Host-associated > Plants > Roots > Rhizosphere ... | reverse complement strand
CTGCGCGACTTCCGCAGCCGCGCGCGCGTCGATCGCTTCCTGGAGCTGATGGACCGCGAGGGCGGCACGCTGCTGGCCGCGGCGCTGGCGGCCGGCTTCGGCAGCTACGGCCAGTTCTACCGGACGTTCCGCGCCACCACTGGCCAGACGCCGCGCCAATACCTCTCGAACAGGGGTGTCTTGCTCGCGCGATGATGCCCGCGGGCCGGGCCGGCTCCCACGGTTCGGCGACGGCATCCTTCTGCCCTCGAATCGCCCAGCCGACCGTGCAGCGCGCCCCTATCCTTCGACAAAGGCGCCCGAGGCGCGCCTCCGGGCTCCCTCAAACCCTCTTTCGCCCCTCATGCCCGCATGAGGAAAACAAAACGCGGGGTCCGGCAGCGCCGAACCCCGCGATTTTCGAGTAGCGGGGGCGTGATTTGAACACGCGACCTTCGGGTTATGAGCCCGACGAGCTACCAGGCTGCTCCACCCCGCATCACCTACTGCGAAAGCCGGGGAAAGTTGCATCAAGTCGCGGCCTGCGTCAAGGACCGTCGGTCGTTCTTCTCTCCTTGGCGCCGTCGGGTGATACTGGCGGCATGCGCAACACCTATTTTGGCTTCTCTTCCACTCCCCTCCTCCGCCTCGCGCTGGTCGCCGCATTCGCGTCTGCCTGCGCCGGTGGCTCGGACAACACCGGCACGGGCGGCTCCTCGAGCGGCACTGCCGGGACCTCCGGCACCGCCGGCACGTCGGGCAGCGCCGGCACCTCGGGTACGGCCGGGACGACCGGTAGCGCGGGAACATCCGGCTCGGCAGGCACGTCCGGGAGCGCCGGGACGTCCGGCTCGGCCGGCACCAGCGGCTCGGCCGGAACGTCCGGCAGCGCGGGCACCTCGGGCACCGCAGGAACGACGGGCACCGCCGGAACTGGGCAAGGCGGCCGCGGCGGCAGCAGCGGGGGCACAACCGGCGCGGCGGGCTCGACGGGCGGCTCCGGTGGCCGCGGCGGCACGACCGGAACCGCGGGCACGACGGGAACCGCGGGCGCGACCGGAACAGCCGGCGCCGGCGGCGCCATTCCCGCCTGCCCCGCGAACGCGACGTTCTGCTCGGGCTTCGAAGACGCGAACATGCCCGCCAACTCCGTCTACAAGCTGCAGGGAGATCCGGCGACGCCGTGGACCGCCGCCTTCGCCGTCGACACCACGCTGAAGAAGAACGGCAACTCGGCGCTGCGCGTGAAGTCGACGTCGGAATCGTCCCAGGCCGGCGCGTACCGGATGCTGGCCGTCCCCGCGACCAACGGCGTGTTCTGGGCGCGGTTCTGGTTCCGCAGCGACGTCGACGTCGCTGCCGATCACAACCCGATCGCGATGGCCTGCCTGGACGACGCCGCCGACAAGACGAACTGCGTCGAGTTCGCCGAGGACGTCGGCATGGCGTTCAACGCCAACGACGTCGTGCGCTGGCCGGACGGCTACGGCCGGCTCACCAACGGCAGCACGCGGCCCTACATCCTCAACAAGAACACCTGGTACTGCATCGAGCTCGGCTTCGACGGCACCAACCGCGTCCAGCAGGTCTACGTCGACGGCGCGCAGCTCATCAACGCGACGAACTATCCGGCGAGCGCGCTCGCGTTCAAGAACTTCAAGTTCGGGTTCTGGACGATCCACGGCCCCGCCCGCCAGGTCTGGTACGACGACGTCGCCGTCGCGCCGACGCGCATTGGCGGCTGCCCCTAGCAAAGCTGGCTACTTCGCCCCCGCCGCAAATGCGATTACGGCGCGGGAGGCGGTGGCGCGGAGGTCGTCGCGGCCGCGCTGGTGTACTTCGCGATCAGGCGACCCAGGCGCGGCACGGCGGCCTCGACGTTTTTCTTTCCCGTCGGGCGCAGCTTTTCGTAGGCCTTCTTCGCGGCCTGGTTCTTCGCGCGGGCGGCGCGCTCGTCGCTGATCGACAGCAGCGCGTCGGCGACCGCGCCGGCGCGGCCGTTCATCAGCGCGCCGACCGGTTCGTTCTTGGCCTGGGCGTCCGCCCAGAACGGTTGGAGCTTCACGGCGAAGTCGTCGAGCATGTGATCGATCGACTCGGGGATGAAGCCGGGCTTCACCGCCTTGACCACGGCGTACGCCGCCTTGATCGCGAAGCCCGAGAGCCCGCCCTTGGAATCGACCTCTTCTTGAACCAGCGTCGCGCAGTCGGCGACCACCTTCGGGCGCGTGCCCGGGACCGTCAGGATCTCTGTCAGCGTCGGCATGGCGGGGAATCTACACCACCGCGCGCCGGCGTGGTACGCATGCCGCGATGGGCCGGTTGCTTCCGTCGCCACGCGCCACCCTCGCGGTGCTGACGGGCCTGAACCTCCTGAATTACCTGGATCGCTTCATCCCGGGGGCGGTCCTGCCGGCCATCATCAAAGATCTTCGGCTGTCGGACACCCAGGCGGGGTCGCTGCAGATGTTCTTCATCCTCTGCTTCGCCTGCGTCTCGCCGGTGTTCGGCTGGCTGGGCGACCGGCGCGCGCGCTTCCAGCTGGCGGCGATCGGCGTGGTCGTCTGGAGCGCGGCGACCGTCGGGTCGGGCCTGGCCCTGTCCTTCGCGACGCTGGCCCTGGCGCGCACGCTGACCGGCGTCGGTGAGGCGAGCTACACGGTCGTCACGCCCTCGCTGCTGTCCGACTTCTACCCGCCCGATCGACGCGGCCGCGTGCTGGCGATCTTCTACGCCGCCATCCCGGTCGGAACCGCGGCCGGATACGTGCTCGGCGGCCAGCTCGAGGCGCACTTCGGATGGCGCAGCGCCTTCTACGTCGCGGGCGCGCCCGGCGCCGTGCTAGCGCTGACACTGTTCCTGTTCCGCGATCCGCCGCGCGGAGCGTTCGACCGCGGCGGAGCCGGCAAGGCGACCGCCACGTTCGGCGAAGCGATGCGGGTCTTCCGCGAGCGTTCGAGCTTCTACTTCAATACGGCGGCGCAGACGATCTTCACGTTCTCGACCGGCGGCCTCGCCTTCTGGATGCCGACGTATTTCGTCCGCGAGCGCCACGTCAAGGCCGTCGATGCGACGCTGCTGTTCGGGGGTCTGCTACTGGCCGCAGGATTTCTGGGAACGTTGATCGGCGGGCAGCTGGGAGACCGTCTGGCGCGCAAGCGTCCCGATGGTCATTTCCTGCTCTCTGCCGTCGGGCTCGTCGCGTCGGCGCCGTTCACGCTGCTCGCGGTGCTGCACCCCTCGCCTGCTATCTTTTGGCCCTCGATGTTCACGACGTTGCTGCTGCTGTTCATCAACATGGGACCGCTCAACGCGGCGATGGCGAACGTGCTGCCCGCGGACATGCGCGGGCGCGGCGTCGCGGTCAACACACTGTCGATCCACGTGCTGGGCGACGCGTTCTCGCCGCTGGTGATCGGCCTGTTCTCTGACCGCATCGGGCTGCGCTTGCCGGTGCTCGCGACGGGCTTGCTGCTGGTGATGGCGGGCCTGGTGCTGCTGGTGGGGCGAGGCGCGTTGCGCAGGGACCTCGCGGCCGCGGCGGCGGTGCCGGCGTGAGCAGCTACGATCGCGAAATGGAAACCGCGGCGGTGATCGCGCGCGAGGCGTCCGTCCTCGTACGCGGGTACCACGGCAAACGCCTGACGGTCGAGATCAAGGGCGACGACGAGCCGGTCACCGAGGCGGACCACGCCGCCAGCGAGCTGATCGTCGGACGGCTGAAGGCCGCGTTCCCGGACGACGTGATCCTGTCCGAGGAGATCCCCGACAGCGGCGAGCGCCTGGGCCGGTCGCGCGTCTGGATGGTCGATCCGATCGACGGCACGCGCGACTTCGTGCGGGGCGAATCCGGGTTCGTCGTGATGATCGGCCTCGCCGTCGACGGGCGGCCGGCGGTCGGCGCGGTCGCTCACCCGGTGACGGGCGCCGTCTACGCGGGCGCGGTCGGGGCGGGCGCCTGGCGCCAGCCCGAGGACGGCGCGCGGATGGCGCTGCGCACGTCGACGTTGTCGCGGCCGCCGGACATCCGGCTGGTGGCGTCGAAGTCACACCGGTCGTCGCGCATCGACGCGGTCAAGCGCGCCCTGCAGATCACCGACGAGATGAACATCGGCAGCATCGGCCTGAAGATAGGCCTGGTGTCGGAGGCGGTGCGCGATCTCTACGTCTACACGGGCGGGCGCACGAAGATCTGGGACACCTGCGGGCCGGAGGCGATCCTCGCCGCGGCGGGCGGCCGCATGACCGACGTCCACGGCGCGCCGCTGGTCTACGACAAACCCGATCTCTACAACCGCCGCGGCATCGTCGCGTCCAACGGCCCCCTCCACGACTTCGTCATCGAGGCCCTCGCCCCGATTGTCGCGCCGTCCTAGCTGCCGGCGATCATCATGCTGGCGACGCGGAACGACGGGCACTGAACCGACGACCGCGTGTCCAGATCGTCGCCGATGACCTCGACCCCCTTCCACAGGTCGTCGAAGTTCGCGGACACGGTGATCTCCGTGACCGGGAACGCGCGCTCGCCGCGTTCGATCCAGAAGCCGCCCGCGCCCTGCGAGTAGTCGCCGGTGACGCCGTTGAATCCGAAGCCCATCAGGTCGGTGACATAGAGGCCGCGGTCGATCTTCTCCAGTTCGGCGGCGGGCGTCTTTCCCGGCCGCAGGATCAGGTTCGACACGCCGACGTGAGGGCTGCCGCCGATGCCGCGCGACGCCGACCCGGTCGATCGCCGCCCGAGCTTGCGCGCGGCGTAGACGTCGCACAGGTACGTGCGCAGCACGCCGTCCGACACGAGGACATTCGTGCGGCTGGCCAGGCCCTCGCCGTCGAACGGCCGCGAGCCCGGTCCGCGCCGCAGCAGCGGATCGTCGACGACCTCGACCAGCGGCGACGCGACGGCCGTTCCCTCGCGCCCGGCGAGGTAAGTCGACCGCCGCCACACGGCGCCGCCCGACATCACGCCCGCGAGCTGCCCGAGCAGGCCGCGCGCGGCGTCGGGCGAAAAGATCACCGGCGCCGCGCCCGTCGGAATCTTGCGCGCGCCCAGCTTGGCGACCGTGCGCCGCGCCGCCTCGAGGCCCACCTGCTCGGCGTCGGCGAGCCCGCCGCCGAAGCGCGACGAGGTCCAGAACACGCCGTTTCGCTTCTTGCCGTCGGCGTCGTCGCACAGCGGCTCGACCGCGAACGAGACGTGCGTCCCGCGCACCGAGCCCGAAAACCCGGCCGACGTCGCGAACGCCGACGCGCCAACCGTCCGCCCGAACACCGCGCCGTCGGAGTTGGTGACGCGCTTGTCGAACGCCAGCGCCGCCGCCTCGCCGGCGCGCGCGCGGCGGATCCCCTCCGCGACGTCGAGCGACAGCACGCCGTCGTCCCAGAGGTCCAGATCGGGAACGTCGCGCGCCATCTCCTCGCGCGCCGGCAGCGCCGCGATCGGATCGGGCTCCGCAAGCGCCGCCAGCTCGACGCTGTCGCGCGCCAGCCGCTCCAGCCCGGCGGTCGTCAGATCGGACGTGTAGGTGACGGCCGACCGCTGGTCCTTGATCACGCGGAGGCCCAGCGCGCGGCTCCCCGCCTCCTTGATCAGCTCCGGCTCGCCGAGGCGGACCTTCACCTCCAGCTCCGTGCCGTCGCGCACCAGCACCTCGGCGCCGTCGGCGCCCGCTTTCAGGGTGAGCGCCAGCATCTGCTCCGCGACGCGCTGGCACGTCTTCGGATCCGGGATGCGGCGGCCGCCTCCCATCTTTTCGGTCATCGGGTCTTCGTCCCGCCCACGGTGATCTCGGCGATCTTCATCGTCGGCGTGCCGATCCCGACGGGCACCGACTGCCCGTCCTTGCCGCACGTCCAGGTCCCCTGCGAGAGCTCGAAGTCGCCGCCCAGCATCGTCACCTTGCGCAGCACGTCCGGGCCGTTGCCGATCAGGTTCGTCCCCTTGAGCGGCGCGGTCAGCTTGCCGTCCTCGATCAGGTAGCTCTCGGTCAGCGCGAAGACGAAGTCGCCGTTCGAGATGTTCACCTGCCCGCCGGCGAACCGCTTCGCGAACACGCCGCGCTTGACCGACCGGATGATGTCTTCGGGGTCGTCCTTGCCCGGCGCGAGGAACGTGTTGGTCATGCGCGGCAACGGCTCGTGCCGGAAGCTCTGGCGGCGCCCGTTTCCGGACGGTTTGGCGCCGAAGTGCTTCGCGGAGAGGCGGTCCTGCATGTAGCCGACCAGCGTCCCGCCTTCGATCAGGACGTTGCGCTGGCCGACGTTGCCCTCGTCGTCGACGTTGATCGAACCGCGCGCGTTGTCGATCGTGCCGTCGTCGACGACCGTGCACAGCGGCGACGCCACCTGCTGGCCGATCTGATCGGTGTAGTTCGACGTCCGCTTGCGATTGAAGTCGGCCTCGAGGCCGTGGCCCACCGCCTCGTGCAGCAGGATCCCGGATTCGCCCGCGCCCAGCACGACCTCCATCGGGCCGGCGGGCGCCTCCACGGCGTGCAGCATGCCGATCGCGAGGCGCGCCGCCTCGCGGCCGTGTTCCTCCGGGCTCTGGCCGGGGCGCGCGAAGAACTCCATGCCGAAGCGGCCCGCGCCGCCCGAGCGCCCGCCCTGCCGCTGCTGGCCCTCCTCGGCAACGGCGGAGACGCCGAACCGGATCATCGGCTGCTGGTCGCGCGCCAGGTGTCCGTCCGACGTCACCACCAGCACCTCGCGCTGCTCCTCGGCCAGCGACGCCTCGACGCGCACGATGCGCGGATCGTAGGCGCGCGCCGCGGCGTCCGCCCGGCGCAGGAGCGCGACCTTGTCGACGCCCGCCCGCGCCAGCGACGGTTCCGCGACGGGATACCGATCGGCGAGCGGAACCGGCTTCACGGCGATCGGCCCGGGCGCCGCGCCGCTGGCCGCGATCTGGGCGGCCGTGCGCGCCGCCTCGGTCATGCGCTGCTCGTCGAGCTCCTCGGTGTATGCGTAGCCGGTCGCGTCGCCGCGCAACACGCGCACGCCGAGCCCCAGCGTGACGCCGCGCCCGACCGTGCGGATGCGCCCGTCCTCCAGCACGTAGTCCGCGCCCGACCGGTGCTCGAAATACAGATCCGCGTAGTCGCCGCCCGACGACAGAGCGGCGGACAGCATGCGCTCGGCCAGCGCGGCGTCGATTCCGTCCAGCGGCGACGCGGGCACGATCGGGGTGGCGGTCATCGGCGCGCCTCCTGCGTGCGGCCGGCCAGCGACGCGAGCGTGCCGTCGATCGCCCCGGCGGCCTCCCGGATCTGCTCCTCGCTGCCGCCCAGCCAGACCCGTCCGACGGCGCCGAAGGTCACCATCTCCAGCATGCGGATGTCGGCGCGCTTCTCGGCCTCGTTCGCGCACAGCGCCGCGTAGCCCGCCGGCGCGACCTCGAGCGTGTACAGCGTCTCCCCGTCGCGCAGCATGTCGCCGTGTCGCATCCGGTTGATCATGGCCGACTGGTGCCCGTCGATGCCAGTGATGATTTCGCGCGACAGCGTCCGCGGCGCCAGCCGGTCCGTCTCCGCCATTTTCAGCTCTCCCAGGATTGCCGCCGCCGCCGCGCGCACGTCACCCTGATCGAAGGCGTGCAGCTCGAGCAAGCCGTACGCGCGCTCCACGATCTGCATCCCGGGGGCGACCCGCGCGCGCTTCAGCGCGACGTCGGTCAGCGAGTTGATGGCGATCCCCGGCGCGATCTCGACGATCAGCGAGGCCTGCCCGTCCAGCGGCAGGAACCCCTGCGCGACCGTCTGCAGGAAGCCGGCGAGCTGCGGCTGCAGGACATCTATGAACGTGAGGGCGCGCAGCTCCATTGGGGCGCGTGAGGATACCTCAGAGGCGGGTTGGCCTCACCCTGCCCTCTCCCGCAAGCGGGAGAGGGGATCTTCAAGATGCGCGTTCGGGGGGGAGGCCGAGTTCGTTGCCGGTGTGGTCCTTGATCTTGGCGAGGCCGCGCACCTCCACCTGGCGGATGCGCTCGCGGGTCAGGTTCAGAATCGCCCCGACCTCCTCGAGCGTGATGCCGCCGCGATCGGCGACGTCGAGCGAGCAGGTCTCGGCCATTTCCCACACCTCGAGGTGCGGGAAGTTGAGCTTGATCGCGCCCGTCTGCGGGTTGACGTCCAGGTAAAGATGGTGCGAGCAGCTCACGAACGGGCACGGCCGCGGCATTCCCTGGCATTCGGACCGGCAGCCCGGACGCTCGACGTCCGACGGGTAGACGAGCAACTCGGACAGCCGGCGCTCGTCGCGCGTCAGGCGCTTGGGCGCGATGGTCTTCGAACGTACGCGTCCGTCGCGTCCGGCCGAATGCACCTTGCGGCGAATTCGGGCCACTTCGGGTTGTGGTGCGTCGTCGTCTTCGAATCTTGGTTCGTCGGAATCATCATCCATGGGGCTCCTCCTCGGTGGTCGCTCATCCACGGTCAGTACAAGTCGCTCCCGCCACCGGCCGTCCCGCCGCCGGAAGATGGTTCGACATGTGCGGAAATCCGTCGCTCGAGGCTGGCGATGCGCCGGACCAGCTCGCCGGCAGCGCGCTTCGCCTCGGTGATCTCGCGTTCCAGCTCCCGTCGCCCGTCGGCCGCCACGTTGGGCGCCTTCGCCTCGCGTTCGAAGCCGCTGATCAGCTCGCGCAGGTTGTTCTCGACCGATTCGATGTCGTCTTTGAAGCGGGCGAACGATCGCTGGATCTCCTCGATCGTCCGGTCCTCCGCCATCATCCCCTTCACGACGTTCACGCGCCGCACGACGTGCGACGGGTAGAGCCCGCAGGAGCCGCGGTGCTTGCCCTTGCGGCCGACGCGCACCGAGCGCGGCAGCAAACCCAGCTGCACGTACTTGCGCAGCGTCGCCTCGGAGAAGCGGATCCCGCGCGTCTCGAAGACGTCGACGATCTGGCGCGACGTCAGGCCGTCGGGCCACGACCGTTCGATCTCCTCGATCTCGCGGTCTTCCAGTAGCCCGCCCGGCGCGGCCGGCGCGCGCGTGGCTTCGCCGGCGGCGAAACCAGTTGAGCGCGACGAAGGGGCTGGCCGTTTCATTATCGGATACTGAACCTAATCTATTGAATAGAATCTGCTCAATAGAAAAACGACTGTGATTCTGTTCAGTGGCGGACGATTTCTCGACGGCGCCGAAGGTGTTCGCGGGCCGGAGCGTGTCCTTAGACCGAGTGTCGAGCGGGCCCTATACTGGCCGCACCATGCGCGTCGTGGTCGCCGCCGCCGCAATCGCACTCGCCGTCGGCGCGGTCGCATTCGCCCAGACGACGCGAACGAGCACCAGCAAGGAACGTCGTTTCTTCAGCGCGCGCCACGGCGTCGGCGTCGAGGCGCCGCCCGGCTGGACGTTCTCGCAACACACCGGGTATCCGACGGTGGTGGTCGCGCTCGTGCACCCGGGCGGCAGCCGCATATCGATCGCCGTCGATCAAACGACCTTGAAGGACGCGACCGCGCTGGTCGATCAGAGCAAACCTGGCCTGACCGCGCAGGGGCTGACCGTCGATAAAGTTTCGCCCGGACCACACAACGGCGTGCAGGTGGACGCGCGCGCCGCCCGCCGAAACCAGGCGCTCCGGCAGCTCTACATCGTCCGCAAGATCGAAGGCGGCCCCGACAGCCGGCAGGCCATCGTGGTCACCCTGGCGACGCCGATCGCGGATCTCGTCGCGGCCGGGGGCTCGTTCGACTGGGTGCTCTCGCACCTGACGTTCGAGGCTCCGCTCCGCACCGAGACGAAGACGGACATCAAGCCCGAGGCCAAGCCCGACGCGGGCCACTGAGGCTCAGCTGGTCAGATCGCCGGGGACGAACGTCAGCGGCAACTCGCCCCGGAACAGCCGCCCGAACGCCGCCAGCGCGTCGGGCGCGACGGTCTCGGCGGGCGGGCGCCCGTAGGGCACGCCCATGTACTTCCACATCTTCTTCCACCACCGCACCGGCCCCTTGTCGACGCATCCGAGACGCCGATCCGCGGGCGCGCAGTACAGGCGGATGTGCATGTGGTCGTCGTGCGCCTCCGCGTCGCTCGGCTGCTTCATGATGAACGACGCACGCGCGACCAGCGCCGGGTCATCGCCCTCCTGCGTCGCCTCGTGCAGAAGCGCCGCCGCGAGCCCGCGGTGGATGAAGATCCATTGCACCTCGGTCTCGGGATCGCTCAGCAGCGCGCGCACGAACGCCCAGTTTCGCCGCAGGTCGAAGCGCACCGCCGGCACGGCGACGGGGGGCGGACGCACGCCGTGGGGCGGCGACCAGCGCACCGCCCGGCCGTCGGGCGCGAACCGGAACATCGCGGCGCCGGGGTGCACCGGGCGGCCCTCCCTGTCGACGCCGTAGAAGAAGACGTCGACGTCGCGCCCGCTCTGGTGCGACTTGTGTTCGGCCGAGTCACCGCCGCTCCGGCGTGACAGATCGCCGATGGCGGCGAAGGCACCGGGATCGCTCCGCTCGACCGCGCGCGAGGCGCGCACCACCGCGCCGACCAGCTCTTCGGTCGCGTAGTTCGCGTGCCGCACGCGCCAGGGCCCCGGCACCGTGTAGCCCTCGCCGTCGAACGGCAGTTGCGCGGGATGCCGGAGCGTTCCGTCCGCGTGCGTGCCGATCGACGCGCTGTTGAACTCGAACGCCAGCGGGCCGGCGCACCCGCCGGCCGCCGTGACGACCAGACCGAACGTCGAAAGGATCGTGAGGCGGACTAGCCGTACGCCTTTTCGATACGTTCCTGGTCTTCCTTGCAGCGGATGCACAACGTCGTTTCGAGCCGCGCCTCGAGGCGCTTCATTGAAATCGGCTCGCCACACTGCTCGCAAACGCCGAACGTCCCTTCCTTGATCTTCTCGAGCGCGTGGTCGATTTTCTGGAGGAAGACCTTCTCACGCCCACGCAACCGGAACGTGAAGGAGTGCAGATACTCCGAGGACGCGAGGTCCATCTCGTCCGGAAGGTCATCGGCGTCGAGCGTCATGTCCTCGTTCAACGTGCGCTGCGCGTTGCGCAGGATCTCTTTCTTCTTCGCGAGAAGGATGTCGCGAAAACGCTTGAGATCTTTTTTCTTCAGCCCGGTCCCGTCCATGGCAATCCCCGCGCCTCGCGGCGCTAGCGTTTGAAATAGCCCGCTAGAATAGTGGCCACCTAACACCCCGTCAAGGAAACCTGCTCCGTCCCGCGGTTTTGGCAATCCTCGACGCTGCCGTTCGCCGGTCGCGCGCGTCCTCCCCGTTCTCGACGCCAAGCCCGGCGGGCGATTCTTTGGAAGCGCCGGCGCGCAATCCTTGACTTCCGACTGTTGGACATCTTACAATGTCCCACCTCGACCACACCGGAGGCATCGTCGTCCAATGGGCGGTTCCGACAAGCGCAAGCAGTCCCTGTACTTCCCCGAAGAGATGTTGAAGGAGATCCAGGATGAGGCGACTCGTCAGGACCGTTCGCTCTCGTGGATCGTCCAGAAAGCCTGGAAGATTTCCCGCAAGGAAATCATGAAGTATCCCTCGGTGAACGAATTCCCCGGGGAAGAGGACGAGCGCGGCGCGACCGAGTAGTCGGTAGCCCGACCGAGCGATTTCAGTAGTGGCCGGCCGGGACATCCTTCTCATTGCCGAAGCGGTGGCGCCGCTTGGCGACGGCGTTGCGGCGCTTGGCGCCGCGGGCCTCAGCCGCGCGCTGGCGGCGCTCGGCCACCGGACCACGGTCCTGACGCTGGCGAGCGCCGACGTCGCCAGCCGGGTCCCGGGATTGGCCCGGCGTCTGCGGACCGTGACCGCGGCCGTCGCGGGCCAGACCCACGAGCTCACCCTCTTCGAGGGGCGCGCCCTGCTGAGCGACGCGCAGCTGCTGGTGCTCGCCGCGACACCGCAGAGCCGCGCCGAGACTGCGGCGCTGCTCGCCGCGGCCGTCCGGTCGCTCGCGAACGACAAGCTGGTCACGCCCGAGGTCACCATCGGCTGGGGAGAGCCGGCCTCCGCCGCGTTGTCCGCGACGTCCGCGACCGTCCGCCTGTTCGTGCTGCCGACCGGGCGTCTCGGCCCGTCGCTGGCGCCGCCCGAGGCGGAGCTCCTCGGCCCGCTGCTGCTCGGCGATGAATCGGCGTCGCATTCGCTGGTCGCGCTCGGGTGCCTGGGCGCGAACGCGATCATCGCCCCCAGCCCGAGCGCCGCGCGCGCGACCGAAGGCGATCCCGGCCTGGCGTCGCGCGCCTCCGACGAGCCGGTGATCGCGGTTCGCTTCGGCTGCGACGATCCCCCCAACGATCCCGGCAGTGATCCGGCGTTGCCCGTGAACTTCACGGCGGCGTCGCTCGCGGGGAAGGCGGAGTGCCGACGCGCGATCGCGCGGCGCTGTTCCCTGGCGCTCGGCCCGCGGACGCTGTTGCTGACGACGGGCCCCCTGCAGCGCGACGGCGGAGCGGAGGCGATTCTCGCCGGCATCGAACGC
>Ga0070690_100001441_pt1 | contig 12424 bp, 12 predicted proteins | sample KBSS33HmetaG_FD_64671 | JGI IMG/M metagenome (GOLD analysis project Ga0070690, IMG submission 64671) | Switchgrass rhizosphere microbial communities from Kellogg Biological Station, Michigan, USA - KBS S3-3H metaG | ecosystem: Host-associated > Plants > Roots > Rhizosphere ... | reverse complement strand
CGGTGCGCCAGCAGTTTCTGCCGGGCCTCCGCGGAGATGTCGTCCACGTTCCGGTTCATGGACGTCCGGTAGATGCCCAGGAAGTGTTTCGCCAGCACCAGGATGTCCTCGCCACGTTCGCGCAACGGCGGCAGGATGAACTGCACCACGTTGAGCCGATGGAACAAATCTTCCCGGAATTCGCCGGCCTGGATCGCCTGGGCGATGTCCCGGTTGGTGGCCGCGACCAGGCGGACATTGACGCGCAATTCCTGCGTTCCGCCCACCCGGGTGAAACTGCCATCCTCGAGGAACCGCAGCAGCTTCGCCTGCAACGGTTTGCTCATGTCCGCGATCTCATCGAGGAAAATCGTGCCGCCGTCGGCTTCCTCCACCCGTCCGGACTTCTGCTTCAAAGCGCCGGTGAAAGCCCCCCGTTCATGGCCGAACAATTCGCTTTCCAACAGCGTTTCGGGGATGGCCGCGCAATTGATGCGCACGTAATTTTCGTCGCGCCGGCTGCTCAACCCGTGCAGGGCGCCGGCGACCAGTTCTTTGCCGGTGCCGCTTTCGCCCAGGATCAACACCCGCGCATCGGTCGGTGCCACCGTCTGCACCAGTTTGCGCAATTCCCCGATCTTTGCGGATTCCCCGACGATCTGGTCCAGGCCGAAGATCTCGCTGGTGCGCGACCGTAACGCGGCGTTTTCACGGAGCAGGCGATGGCGTTCGGCGCAGCGGCCGACGGAATGCAATAATTCCTCCGGGGCGAACGGCTTTGCCAGGTAATCCATCGCGCCCGATTGGATGGCCTCGACCGCCAGTTTCGGCGTCGCGTACGCGGTCAACATCAGGGCCGGCAATTCCGGCCAGCGGCTGTGGATCTTCTTGAGCAGCTCATAACCACTCATGCCGCCGAGCCGGGCATCGGTGATGACCATGAAAAAGTCGTGCTGTTCCAGCAACCGCAGGGCGTCCTCGGCCGATTCGACCGCCTGCGCGGCGTAGCCTTCGTCCTTGAGCATGGTCTGCAGGGACGCGCGCATGTTCTTCTCGTCATCGACGACGAGCACGGGTGGCAGCGGGAGGCTCATCGGTGCAATTTGATCAACATTTTCGCGGGAAAGAGTAAGATGAACTCCGCGCCGTGGCCAAGCCTTGATTCCACCCGCAGGGTGCCGCTATAGACGTCGATGTTATGTTTGACGATCGCCAGCCCCATGCCGGTCCCCTTCTCCTTGGTCGTGTAATAGGCTTCAAATATCCGTTCGATCTTGTCCGGCGGGATCCCGGGGCCGTCGTCACGGATGCGGACTTCGATCGCGTAATCCGGATGGCAATCGGCCTTCACATAGATGTTCCCTTTCGGGCCGATCGCTTCCCGCGCGTTCGTCAGAAGGTTGACGAAGATCTCGGACAGGTGGCCGCGATGCATCATCAACGGCGGGAAATGCGACGCGTATTGGCGATGGATCCGGACTTCGGTCGGCACGGCCGGGGGGAAAACCTCCACGACGGCGCGGTCCAATTCCTCGATCACGTCCAGCTTCTCCACCCGTCCTTCGCTCAACTTGGCATAACCGACGATCTGGGTGATGACACGATCGGCGCGGGCGACCTCTTCCTGGATGATCTCGATCTGTTTGACGGCGTCGCTCTTGCCGTCGCGCAACGACCGTTGCAATGAGAACGCCGCGTTGTTGATGATCGCCAGCGGATTTTTGATCTGGTGAGCGAACTCGGCGGCGAGCCGGCCGGCGGATTGCAACTGGCTTTTGCGGACGGCGAATTCGCCGGCCTCGGACACCGCGATCTCCTGCCGTTCCCAAAGCAATTGCGTCCCGTAACAACCGACCGTGGTCAGCAACAACACTGCCAGGCGCAGGAAGAACGGTTCACCCAGGTCCTCGTGCGAGGTGACATCCAACGACCGCAACGTCGTGTCGTCCAGGTTGCTCATCACCGAGACGTCGAGGGCGCCGACGAGGACGTAGGACAGGCTGATGGAGATGTTGAGCATCAATTGGGTCACCCCCGGCGGCACGCTGAACGAATTGCGGACGATCAACACGACGAACAACCAGAAAAGGATGCTGTCCAATCCGCCGCTCAGCAACGCCAGGCCCGCGATGAACAGGCCGTCCACCAGGCTGCTCGTCACCACCGACCATTGCACGATCGCCAGCGGCAGGTGCCGGAGCCGGAGCAGGATGAGGGCGAACAGGGGGTTCACCACGAGATAGAACCAGAAGCTCAACTGCACCGTCTCCACCGCCACGTCCGAGGTGCTGCTCATCAACCCGAACCAGGGGGTCCGTTTGAAGGAATAAAAGATCATCCCGATGAAGACCGCCTTGACCGGCAGGGTGATGTTCCGCTCCATGACCTCGATGCGACGAAGCAATCGCTCCGGGTCCAGCGCGGGTATCTCGAACAGCGCCGACCATCGCTTCAGCCATTGCTCATGGCCCGGCTTCATGGTTCATGGAAAAACTAACGCAACAATTTCGCCACCCGTTCCGCGATCTTGTCCACCGGCCACAACCGGCCGATACCTTCGTACCCGCACGACAGCATGCCTTCGTCCGGCCCGATGAATTCCGCGCCCCGCTTTTTCAACGTCGCGACGTTCGCGCCGGTCGCCGCGTGCAGCCACATCTTGCCGTTCATCGCCGGCGCGACCAATAATTTTGCCGCGGGGTTGAGCGCCAGGGCGATGCAGGTCAGCGCGTCATCCGAGATGCCGTGAGCCATCTTCGCCAGCACGTTCGCCGTCGCCGGCGCGATCAACAGCAGGTCCGCCTCATCCGCCAGCTCGATATGCATCGGCTTGCCGGCCTCGGCTTCGTCATAAAGGCTCGTGACGACCGGGTTGCGCGTCAGCGTCTTGAACGGCAACGGCGTGATGAACTGCTGGGCATCCGCCGTCATCACCACGCGCACGTCGAAGCCCGCCTTGGCCAGCAATGACGCCAGGTCCGCCGCCTTGTGGGCGGCGATCGATCCCGTCACGCCGAGGACGATCTTCTTTTTCGTCATAATCTTAATCTTCATCGTAATCTCTTTTCGCCGTTGCGCGATAAGAAATTGACGATTCATGGAGTCGATCGACCGAATTGCTGCGGATCAAACCGACCAGCATGGAAACGATCGTTTCAAGGTCATCCTTATACTTTTTTGATTCTTCTGCAGTGATCACCTTTTTTACCAGGAGCAGGTCGATGCAGGCAGCACACTCCAGCGCTGAGCCCCGGGCGGTGTCGAAGAACCGGCAGCGGTCGGCCGCGGTGAATCGGCCATTCCCTTCCGCGATATTCAATAAAATCGAAGTTCGAGCACGGTCCAATTGGTCGCGAAGAACGCGCGACGTGGTCTGGGACAAGATACCTTCAATCTCGGAGGCAAACCGTAATGTTTCCCGATAGACGCGTAATTTTTCGTGATCAAACATGGACGGAAGGGATTACGATGAGGATTAAGATTATGACCTCTAAAAATCCGGTGACGCCGAGCGTTTCACCCGCATCTTTTCCGCTTCGATGATCGCCAGGGCCTGGCGCAGGTCTTCCTGTTTGCTGCTGCTGATCAGGAGATAATCGAAATTCTTCCATTGCGCGATCTCCTGTCGCGCCATCGACAACCGTTTCCGGATCACCGCCGGGGCGTCCGCCCCCCGCCGGGTCAACCGGCGCTCGATCTCCTGCAACGACGTCGGCGTCAGGAAGATCGTCACCAGCGCCTCCTTCAGTTCCGGTTCCGCCATCGCCTTCCGGCACAGGGTCGCCGCGCCCTGGACATCGACGTTCAACAACACGTCTTTGCCGGCCCGCAATTTGCCGAGCAATTCCGATTTCAACAACCCGTAGCTGTTGCCATAAACCGTCGCGTGCTCGAGAAAATTCCCCGCCTGCACACGTTTCAGGAAATCTTCGGCTTTCAGGAAATAATAATCGACCCCGTTGCGCTCGCCCTTGCGCGGCGCGCGCGTCGTGCAGGTGACCGCCCGGACCATGTGGCGCCGCGCCCGCAACAACTGCCGGCACAACGTCGTCTTGCCGCCGCCCGAGGGAGCGGAGATCAGGATGAGTAACGGACTGGACTTGGCTTTGCTCATTTCTGAGAAAATGACTAATGACTAAACCATAATGACTAAATAATTTCTAATACCAAATGACGAATGCCACTTCGGAAGCGATTCAACATTGTTCATTGGTGCTTCCTTCGTCATCAGGGCTTAGAAATTAGTCATTCCAAACCCCTGGTCATTCTACATTTTGCACCTGTTCCCGGAACCGTTCCAGCTCCGCCTTCAGGTTGACGACTTCGCGCGAGATGATCGCGTCGTTCGCCTTGGAACCGATCGTGTTGATCTCGCGGTTCATCTCCTGCGCCAGGAAATCCAGTGTCCGGCCCACGGGCTCCTTCGATTTGCGGCAGTCTTCGAACTGCTGGAAATGGCTCTGCAATCGCGTGAGCTCTTCGGTGATGTCGGATCGGTCCGCGAACAGGACGACTTCCTTGAGCAACCGCTCGTCATCGGGCGGGATGCTTTCGATACCCACGGCCCTGACGCGTTCCAGGAGTTGTTTGCGATAATTCTCCGCCGTCAACGGCGCCTGCTTTTGGATCTTCTCGACCGATTGACGCATCACGGTGATACGTCCCTGGAGATCCTGCGCCAGGTGCCCCCCTTCGCGTTCGCGCATCTTCACCAGGCCGTCGAGCGCTTGCTTCAATGCCTTGTCCACCGCCGGCCAGATCTTCTCCGCCTCGACGAGCTCCTCGTCGCTTTGGAAAACGCCCGGCGCCCGGACGATCTGGTCCAGGGTCACGCCCCCGGATAATTTCAACTGTTTCGCCAGCCGGCCGAGCACCGTCGCGTAAGCTTTCGCCAGCTCTTCGTTGATGTGCATCTGCGCGGAGATCTTGCCTTCGGCGGCATGGATGGAGATGCGGGCGGTGACGCGGCCGCGGGCGACGCGGGCGTTGATCGCATCGCGGGTCGGCGCTTCGAGCATTTCCAGCTCGCGCGGGAGGTTCACCGAGATCTCGGATTGGCGACGATTGACCGCGCCCAGCTCGACGGTGACTTTGAAGCCGTCCCGCGCGCACTCGCCGCGACCGTATCCGGTCATGGATTTCATGACAAAAGGATGCGCAAACCGCTGGCGGGGCGCGAACAAATTTTCTTCGGCCCCTCCGACCGTCTTCCCGATCTTATGTTTTGATCAAAAAAACAGAGGCCGTTCACGGCCAAAGGCGAACCGATCGGGATACAAAACAGCCCGGCCGTCTCCGGGACATCTCAATCCTTCTGCCGCAACAGTTTCATCGCCTCTCGAAAATCTTCCGGCAACGGCGCTTCAAAACGGACCGTTTTGCCCGTGCGCGGATGGACGAACGACAATTCCCGTGCGTGCAGCATCACGCGCGGCGCGGCGTAATTCGCCAATTCCTTCACCCGCGCGTTCGGCCGCGCCCCGTACGTGTCATCGCCGACCAGCGGATGGCCGACGAACTGGAAATGCACCCGGATCTGGTGCGTGCGGCCGGTATGGATCTGCGCTTCCACCAACGTCGCCGCTTTCAGCCGTTCCAGGATCTTGTACGTCGTATGGGCGGCCCGACCGGCCGCGTCGTCGCGAACCGCCATGCGTTTGCGATGCGACGGATGTCGCGCGATGGCGGCGTAGATCTCGCCGGATGACCGCGCCAATTCCCCGCAAACGATCGCGTGATAGATCTTTTTGACGACGCGATCCGAAAACTGTTGGGACAATGCCAGGTGGGTTTCGTCGTTTTTGGCGATGACCAGGCACCCGCTGGTTTCTTTGTCGAGCCGATGGACGATGCCCGGCCGGGCCACACCGCCGATGCCGCTCAACGACCCTTTGCAGTGATGCAACAATGCGTTGACCAGCGTGTGTTCCTCATGGCCGGCGGCCGGATGCACGACCAATCCCGCCGGCTTGTTCAACACCAGCAGTGATCTGTCCTCGAACAGGATATCGAGCGGCATCTCTTCCGGGCGCGCTTCGGCGGATTTCGGTTCGGGCCAATGGACATCGACGCGGTCGCCCGCCCGTGGTGCATAGGTGGCTTTGACCACTTTCTCGTTGACGCGGATGTGGCCTTCCTCGATCAGTCGTTGCAGGGTGCCGCGCGATACGGCGGGGAATTTCTCACGCAGGAAAGTGTCGAGCCGTTGCGTCGGCAACGATTGTTCGATGACCAGATGTTCCGACCGCTCACTCACGAGGTTGTTTCCGCCGGTTTCCCGCGCTCGTTCTTCCACGTGATCAGGAAGATCAGCCCGACCCCGGTGCAGATGGCGGTATCGGCGACGTTGAAGGCGGGGAAACCGATCTCGTGACCGCCGCGTTGGGCGATGTAAAAGCGGATGAAATCGACCACCTCACCCCGGAACAAACGGTCGGCGAGGTTGCCGGCGATGCCGCCGAAGATAAGGCCGAACGCGACCTGCCCGATGAGCGTGTGCGAATCGAAATGATGTCGCGTCAGGAACAGCGCGACCAGCGCCAGCAGCGCGACCAGCGCCAGGGCGCCGTTATTGTTGCTGAACAAACTCCAGGCCGCGCCGGTATTGCCCCAATGGACGAACTTGAAGAAACCTTCGATGATGACTTTTTCCTGGTAGAGACTGAGCGAATGCAACACGAACCATTTCGTCACCTGGTCCAGCGCAAAAACGGCCGCCCCCAACAGGGCGATACGGCAATTCGAGCTGCGCAGGATGCTTGGGAGATCGGCCATTTCAACCCAAAGTCCAAAGTCTAAAGTCCAAAGTCAAGCCAGCGGGTCGTCCGGTTGCGCCCTGATTTGGTGGCGCATTGCTGCGGCAATGCGGCGGTGCGGCAGCACCGCCCTACCAAATCAGGGCACTGCCGGTCGCCCGGCAGTGCCTTAATTTGGCGGCGCGCGGTTGTGTCGCAGACCAGCCGCAGCGTTTTCATCCCGCGGCGGCTGACGCTTCGCGCACAGCCGCGCTCCCCGTCTGGTCGGGGTGAGGGAAACCAGTCTGAACCGCTGGCATCGTTCCACAATTTGCCTTTAGCATTTGGCCTTTAACGGTTAGACTTTGTCATGGCTCTCGTACGGATACTGGTCGATGGCTACAGCCTGTTGCATCACTGGCCAGAGATCGCCCCGGGCCAGCCACGTCACTCGGAAAGAGCCCGTGACGAACTGGTGCAGATCTTGACCAGATATCACGACGCCACCGGTGAAGCCATCACGGTCTTTTTTGACGGCAAAGGCCTTCGCTCCGGAGCGCCGGCCCCCAAAGCGGGGCAGCAGGGTGTGGAAGTTTTGTTCTCGCGCGCCGGGCAGACGGCAGATGACCTGATCGAGCGCGCAGCGCATCGGTTCCAGGAATACGGCGAGGTCCTCGTCGTCACGAATGATCGCGCCGAGCGCGACATCGTCGGCGGCTTCGGCGGATCGACCGCCAGTTGCGACAATTTCATCCGGATGATTGGAAACGCGTTCGGAGACCTGGCCGACGAATTGAAACAACGCAACCAGGCCGAACGAAACCGTTTTAAACGATCGAAATGAAAACTATGACTCCGACCAACCCGCTGTTCGCGATGATCCGGACGGGCTGCCTTTGGCTGGCATCGCTTTTCATCATCGCCACCGCCACCGCCCAAACGCTGCAACCGATCGACAGCCGGTTCCTGTTCATCTTCAGCACCTCGGCGGAAATGAAGGCGCGCGTGCCCAACACCCAGTCCGAGGTCAACACGCTGTTCTCCACGGCGATGCATGGACAGATGCATGCCCATGACACGCTCGGCGTATGGACCGTCGGCCCCTCCCTGCACATGGGACAGGTTCCCCTGATGATGTGGAATCCCAACGACGCGGCGGCGATCGCGGGGACCTTGAACAAGTTCATCGCCCGCCAGACGTACGCGCGCAACAATGATCTCAGCACCTTGCAACCCTGGCTCGACCAGGTCATCGCCACGTCGCCGCGGCTCACGGTATTGATCTTTTGCGACGGCAACGGCCCGGTGGTCGGCACGCCTTACGACGATGAGATCAACCGGGTCTTCAAACAGCGTTTCGCCGACCTGAAAAGGAACAAACAACCGATCGTGGTCGTGTTGCGGACACAAAAAGGCCGGTACGTCGGCAGTTCGGTGAATTTTCCGCCGGGCATGGTCAGCCTGCCGGATTTCCCGCCGTATCCCGTGCCGCTGCCGCCGGTCACCAATACTCCCGCCGTCGCGCCCGCGGCGCCCGTCGCGCCGGTCGCGCCGATGACCCCTCTCCTGATGGTCGGAACCCGCGTGGTCACCAACCAGGAACAGTTTGAGGCGGAAAAGAAGTCCCTGGAAAAGGCGCGCGCCCAACAGGCCTCTTCCAACCGGCTCACATCCGTCGGCGCCGGTTCGAAAACCCAATCCGCCGGCGCTAATACGGGCGACACCAACGCCGTCGCGGGGGAAACCTCTTCCAAACGCGCCGGCACCGCCGCGTTGGTCGCCGGTCTCCTGCTGGCCGCCGCCGCTTTGACCGGCCTCCTGATCTTCCGTTCCCGCCAGGCCGAACGCGGGAGCCTCATCAGCCAGTCCCAGAAGAAATAATTCGCGCGTGACTTTTGGCGGCAGCCGTGGAAGATTCTGGCCGCATGAAAGCCATCCATTTGATCTGTGCGCTCGGCCTGATGACCGCCGTTGTCGCCAACGCCGAAGATACCAAACCGGCTCCGGCCGCTCCTTTTGCCGATCCGTCCAAGTTGACGGAAAAAGCGCCTGAAACCTTCAAGGCGCAGTTCGATACGACCAAAGGCAAATTCATCATCGAAGTCTCCCGCTCCCTGGCCCCCAACGGCGCCGACCGTTTCTATAACCTCGTCAAATCGGGTTATTTCAAGGACATCGCGTTCTTCCGCGTCGTTCCCGGCTTCATGGCGCAGTTCGGCATCCACGGCGACCCCGCGGTCTCGGCCAAATGGCGCGAAGCCAATATCCCCGACGACGCCGTCAAAGGCAGCAACACCCGCGGCACCATCACCTTCGCCACGGCCGGACCGAACACCCGCACGACGCAGCTGTTCATCAACTTCCACGACAATGTCGGGCTCGATGGCCAGGGTTTTTCGCCCTTCGGCAAAGTCATCGAAGGCATGGATGTCGTCGATAAACTCAACGGCGAATACGGCGACGGCGCGCCGTGGGGTCGCGGACCCGACCAGGGCCGCGTCCAGATGCAGGGCAACGAGTACCTGAAGAAGGATTTCCCGAACCTCGATTACATCAAGTCCGCCGCCGTCCTCCCCGCCACCGCCGCGAAAGAAGAACCCAAGAAATAATTTCTTATGAGCGAAGCCGCCATCATCAATACGACCGAAGGAGAGATGACCATCGAATTGTGGCCCGACGTGGCGCCCAAGACGGTCGAAAACTTTAAAAAACTCGCGAACCAGGGTTTTTACGACGGCACCTGTTTCCATCGGGTCATCAAAGGGTTCATGATCCAGGGCGGCGATCCGCTGACCAAAGATCCCCAGGCCGAAAATCGCTGGGGCACCGGCGGCCCGGGTTACACCATCAAGGCGGAATTCAATGACCGCTCCCACACGCGCGGGGTCATCTCGATGGCCCGTTCGAACCATCCCGATTCCGCCGGCTCGCAATTTTTCATCTGCCACGGCGACCCGACCTTCCTTGATCGCCAGTACACCACCTTCGGCAAATTGATCAAAGGGGATGAGGTCCTGGAAAAGATCGGCACGACGCCGACCCATCCGCAAGACCGTCCTGACAAACGCATGGGCATCAACAGCATCAAGATCGTCCCGCGCGAATCGGTAAAATAGATAGGGTCGGCGCGCTGCGCCGACCGGACGCCGCCATGCGACGTCCCTGCCGCTATGGAACTTTCCGATCTGGCCAAAGCGCTCGTCGCCCTGGGTTGTCCGGCTCATCAATCGGCCGACATGGCCGCCCAATTGGACAAACGCGCCAAACAATTGGCCGAACAAAAAGGGCGGACGTATGAGGAAGCGTTGAAACATCTGCTCGCGCTGATGGCGCAAGGTTGGGCGGCGAAGAAGTGACCGCTTGAATTTACGATTTACGATTCACGATTTACGCGTCACCCTACACGTCGGAATCACAAACCGTTGCGTCAATCCGGTATCGTAAATCGTAAATGATCAAGCCCTGGAAAAAGATCAGTTCGAAGATGGTCGGCAATTTCCGGATCTTCACGCTTCGGTCCGATATCAAGGTTTCCCCGCGCACCGGCAAGGAACACGACTTTTTCGTCCTCGACAGCGTCCATTGGGTCAACGTCATCGCCGTGACCCCCGACCAGCAGCTGGTCATGGTCGAACAATATCGTCACGGATCCAACACCGTCGAACTGGAGATCCCCGGCGGCATGATGGACCCCGAAGAGACCGATCCCATCGCCACCGGCGTGCGCGAACTGCGCGAGGAAACCGGTTATGAAGGCGAAAACGCCCGGCTGCTCGGCAAGATCCATTCCAATCCCGCCATCCTGACCAATTTCACCTATACCGTGCTCGTCGAGAACTGCACGTTGAAACATCCGCTCGAGCTCGATTACGGCGAAGACCTGGCCACGCGCCTCGTGCCGGTCTCCGAGATCCCCCGGCTCGTCGCCGAAGAAAAGATCGGCCATTCGCTCGTCGTCGTCGCATTGTATTACTTCGATCTGTGGCGCAAGGGGATCAAGAAAATTTAATGCGGTCGTACCGTATGATGTGGCGTCGGCCATCCTGGCTGACGTAGAGCCGGGCTTCCAGCCCGGTGGAATGAAGATCGCAATGAGAAGATGATCGTCGCACAAACGCTTCTCTTCGCGGCCGGAGGCCGCGCTCTACGGCAGGCCGGAGGCCCGCCGCTACAGACGCTCATCCCAAATCCACCGGATCGATATCCACCGCCAGCGTCACGTCCTCGGGCAACGTGAGTGACGTCACGATCTTCGCCAGCGCCTGGCTCAGCTTCGTCATCGCCTTCGTCCGGATCATGATCTGGTGCCGATAAAAATTCTCCGCCTTCAACAATGGCGCCGGCGCCGGGCCCGACAGGATCAGGTCCCTGAACTCGTTCTTACTATTTTGGTGGGCCGAGGCTCCGGATGAGCCGCTCGTCCCGCCTTGTGACAGTTTATCCAGCTCTTTTTTGACGTGTTCCGCCGAGAATTTCACCTTGTCTTCATTCCTGCCGCGCAACGTCAACAATGCCACGCGGCTCGCCGGCGGATATTTCAACTGCTCGCGGAACTCCAGTTCCTGTTCGTAAAAGCCAATGAAATCATGCCGGCGCGCATATTGGATCGCCGGATGGAACGGCGCAAAGGCCTGCACGAACACTTCTCCTTCGACATCGCCCCGCCCCGCCCGGCCCGACACCTGCGTCAATAATTGGAACGTGCGTTCACCGGCACGAAAATCCGGCTGATGCAACGCGGAATCGGCGTGGATGATCCCCACCAATGTCACGTTCGGAAAATGCAGTCCCTTGGCGATCATCTGCGTGCCGACGAGAATATCGATGCGGCCCGCCCGGAAATCGCCGAGCGTCTTGCGGTAATCGTCCTTGCGGCGCATCGTGTCGGAATCCATCCGCTTCACCCGCGCCTGCGGGAACACTTTCCCCAGCGCCTCTTCGACCCGCTGCGTGCCGGTGCCCGAATAACGGATCGCCGGGTTCCTGCATTGGGCATTCGGACACACCGGCGGGACTTTGGCGATGTGCCCGCAGATATGGCAGGCGAGTTTTTGTTCGATACGATGGTACGTCAACGAAACGCTGCAATTCGGGCAATTGGCGACATACCCGCATTTTTCGCATTGCAACGCCGTCGAATAGCCGCGCCGGTTCAGGAACAAAATCGTTTGCTCCTGCCGATCGAGCCGTTGATGGATCGCTTCTTTGAGCTGGGGCGAAAAGATCGGCGGCCCTTTTTCCTTGGTGATGGCCTGGCGCATATCGACGACCCGGACGCGCGGCATCTTCTGGTCGTCCACCCGCTCCGGTAATTCCAGGAGCGCGTACTTACCCTTCTTGCAATTGTGATAACTCTCCAGCGAAGGTGTCGCCGAGCCGAGCACGACCACGGCGTTCTCCATCTGGCCGCGCATGATGGCGACATCACGCGCATGATAACGCGGCGCCTCCTCCTGTTTGTAGGTATGCTCGTGCTCTTCGTCGACGATGATGAGACCGAGCGGTTCGACCGGCGCGAAGATGGCGGAACGCGCGCCGATGACGATCCGCGCGCGCCCCTGCCGGATCTTGTGCCATTCGTCGTGGCGTTCGCCGGCGGACAGGTGCGAGTGCAGGACGGCGACCAGCGTCTGCCATTTGCCCGAGCTGAACCGCGCCTTGAAACGTTCCACCGTCTGCGGCGTCAGCGCGATCTCCGGCACCAGCACGAT
>Ga0070690_100001440_pt1 | contig 12426 bp, 13 predicted proteins | sample KBSS33HmetaG_FD_64671 | JGI IMG/M metagenome (GOLD analysis project Ga0070690, IMG submission 64671) | Switchgrass rhizosphere microbial communities from Kellogg Biological Station, Michigan, USA - KBS S3-3H metaG | ecosystem: Host-associated > Plants > Roots > Rhizosphere ... | reverse complement strand
TGCTGCACGCGGAAGGCCGGGTACGTCTTGCCGCCGATTTTGGCCGCAAAGCGCAAATCCTGGTCCGGTTTTAAAAACGCCTCGATTTGCGCGTCGCTATATCCCAACGCGCGCGCTGCGCGGCGGATTGACTCCTGGGCGGTTGCCAGCATTGTGTTCATATTCCCTCGCTCTCTTACTGCTGTTAAGTATATGCCTGCCTCGCCCAAAAAGTTGTTGTGAATTTTTGTACAGAGGTAGCGAACAAATTAGATTACAAATAACACTGATAAGCAAGGGAGCAAGGATGACACAGGCGCACAATACACACGACAGTACGACCGGCTGGGCCGGCTGGGTTTACTTCGCTGGCATTATGATGATGCTGGCTGGCATTTTCCAAGCAATCGCGGGATTGGTGGCTATATTTAAGCACGGCGTGTTCGTAACCGGATCAGGCAACTTGCTGGTTTTGGACTTTACACAATGGGGGTGGGTGCACCTGGCCATCGGCGGCCTGCTGTTTTTGATAGCGTTTTCGGTGCTGGCCGGCGGTACATTCGGCCGGGTGGCCGGCTCGTTTTTGGCGGGGCTTAGCGCCATTGCCAACTTTGCGTTCTTTACAGCCTATCCGCTGTGGACCATTATCCTTATCGGCGTAGATATTTTGGTTATCTACGCGCTGCTGGTGCACGGCGCCGAAGTTAGAGAAGAGCTGTAGACTACTCCTGGAACGGATTGGTGCGACTTTTTTCGAAAAGCGCTTGCACGTTAACGCTATTGTCTTTGAGGGTAAGCAGCTGGTTGGCCGCGTCGCTATCGATGCGCGGCGCGGGCAGCGTTTTAGCCTCACTTAATACATCGCTTTCGTTGACGGTAGGGGCCGAGAGGGAATTAATCTGGAAGAGCGTGTAGCCGTACACTGCGGCGAACAGCATAAAGATCATCACGCCAACGTACGGCCGCAGCCGCTTGGCCGATGCCGACAGAAGCGGTTTGGGCGAAGAGAGTTTGATGCCAGTCATGGTTTTACATACTCCTGTAATGTTAGCCGGAAGGACAGCCGGTCGCTGGCGTTTTTGTCCGGGTCCAAGGAAACGCCGGTTACCAGTGCGGTACGGCGGTTGTGCTCCAGTGCGTCAAGAAAACCGATGAAGTCGCTGAACAACGAAGATACCTTGGGATCGGAAGAAACGGTAATCTCAAGGATATAGGTTCCCGTAATACCAACGGCCGGCGTTAACTGGGAATATAACGTTCTGACATCGCCAAGCGAGGAAGAAGGGAATGCTATTGAGCCGAGCGTGACGTTGTGGGCGGCAGCCAGATTAACGATCTCGCGGACGGCTTGCGCCTGATCTTTATCTTGCGGGACGATACTTTCCGCTACGACCGCAAGGTCCTGGTAGCGCTTGATGTCGGCCTTGGCCTTTTGCAGCACCGTTTGCTTTTGGTCGACGACCTTGCTGCGCAATAAGGCGCCGCTGACATCGTGAGATTTCTGCTTAAGGAGTCCTGACGCCAGGTAGGCCGTCGCAAACAAGGCAATTACGGCGATGCCGATCAATCCGAACAGAAAATAATAGACTCGCTTGGCATTCAGTCCCCCTGACGACTCCATGCTAGTGACCGCCCTTTCCGTCATTGATAAAGAGGTAGGGGTTGTTGGTTGTAAAAAGCGCCCGATAGATGGCCTGGCACGGGTACGGCTTGTGGTCCGAGGGATCGTGGCTGCAGTTTATGCTTATGATGTCGGCCTTGGCAAAAATTTTGCTATTGGGATCGGCCATGTTGACCTGTAACTGCGTAGCGGCCTTGTAGTCCACCGCTTCCGCGGAGATATCCAGGCCGCCGCCGACCTTGGCAATCTCTATATTCGTCAACCGAGCATTGCTGGGCGTAATGACCGCTAGCTGCGTAAGCAGTTGGGAAAAGAGAACTTCCTGGGACAAAACCTGGACCGCGAGCTTAAGTTCGTTCGAGATCTCCCGCACCTTTTTTTCGGTATCAGCTTGGTTCTGGGTACGCAGACGGGCCTCGTCGGCGGAAGCCTGGGCGCTATAGGCATTCGCGGTCTGCTGCAGATACACAAATCCGGCCAGCGAGATCACAACCAGGCCGCCAATACCTGCACAAAATGCGGCAATGATGTCCAAAAGCGAACGATTGCGCCGCGCGTAAACGTAGTTTTCCTTGAGCTGAGGAGGCAGCAGGTTGATCATTTCTGGAACACCTCCTTCGGGTTGAGCAGGCTTAAGCCCGCCACTGTGGCGTACATCAGCCTGTCGGCCTCGATAGGCAGTCTCATTTCGTGGCTGTACTTAAACACCGCCCAGGGGTGCTCGTGCGTCCGAACCGGCACCTTAAGCGCGTTCGTCAAATAATCGCTAAGACCAGGCATGCTGGCGCCGCCGCCAAGCGTAACGATCTGGCCGATGCCGCGGTCGGAGCCGAAGCGCTCCTCGTAATAACGGAGCATGCGACGGATTTCGATTACCACCTTGCCCAGAGAAGGTTCCAACGCTGTGGCGATCTTCTGTTGGTACTTGCTGACGTCCAGGCCGAAGCGGGTCTTGATATCGCCGGCTTCGTCCTGAGTGACGCCCAGCTCGTTACGGATAGCCTCGGTAAACACCAGCCCGCCAGCGGGTACCGTGCTGGTGGCAACGATCGTTTTGTCGTAAATGCTAATGGTCGCGGTGAGTGAGCCGAAGTCGATAATCACGCTGCTGATGTCGCTGTGTTTGTCCCGGGCAAAAAACCGCGCCGTGGCGGTCATAGTGGGCTCAATCAGAACCGGCTCCAGACCCAGCTTGGTGGCCAAGCCAAGATAAGAATCAACGATTCTCTTAGGCACGGCGACCACAAAAATGTTCTGATTGTCTCCCGATCGCCCTGTGACGGTGTAGTCGAGGTAGAGATCCTCCAGCTGCATGGGAACGTACTGTTCAACCTCCAGCTGCACCGCCTCGCTCAACTCGGCTGCATCCAAACCAGGCAACTGAATGGAACGAGTGAAGGTGCGGTAGCCAGGCAACGCCATGGCGACCCGCTGCGTGGATATCTCGCCAGCTAGGCGGTGCTCAAACAAATCATGCAGCGCATCGGATATAGCGCCGGGCTTGACGATCACGCCTTGATCGAGCGCGTGCACGTCAAAGTCGGCCGAACCGTAGCCGGCGATCTCGGCGTGGGCGCTCGCGTCCTCCAGCTGCATCACTTTGAGCGAGCTGCGGCCGATATCCAGTCCAAAAACCGGTTTGTCAGAATAGAAGCGGATGGGTTTTGTTGTCATATCTCTGCTCTTACAAGCACAAGCGCTGTTTCCTTACCATGATACCACATCGTCGTTACAGCCGCTCGTAGCGCGCGGCGCGCCAGGCTAAATCTATAGGGATTTGACTGGTCGGAAAGGTCGAATCGAGCCCCAAATCAAAGGGTGTGCCTGAGTTGGTGGCGATGTAGATGTTTTTGCCGCCCAGCCCGCCCAGTGCCGGGGTTGAGCCGAACTTGGTCTTGTCCAGGCAAATGCCATTTGTCGCCAACAGATAGATAGCCGGGGCGCTGGCCGTGCCGTTCTTGCCCAAATACAGCGAGCCGCCGTACGGGCAGACGCCGGATTTCGAGGCTGGGTCGGCCCCATACGTCACGAACACGATCGGACCGCTGCCAGCCGCCGAGGTTATGCCGTCAAAATTAATCGTCCCCTCGACAAAGACAAAAAAGAGTGTCGAAGTCGGGTTGTAGAACGTCGGCGTGCAGGCGCTGGCCGCGCACAGATTAGCGCGGATATGGACGTTGCTTTTGATATTGTACTGAGCAGAACCCAGGGCCAGATCACCACTGGAGCCGCAGGAAGTCGAGACGCCGCTGCCGGAATCGGGATAATGCGTGGCTGTGCTACCAGCGACGGCCGGAATATTCCGCGGTGAGGCGCCGGTGGTCCACGAGGTGCAGCTGCCGGCGTTGGTGTACGAGCTGTCCATGTACTGGTCCCACGGAATGTACATCGACGTAATGGTGGAGATGTTCGTTTGGTTGGCGAGCACGTCGAAATCGCTATTACTGGTATTGCCCGGCGGGCTGATGCAGTTATTGTACGCTAGCGTAAGTTTGGTCTTGGTTTGACCTGGTGTGGTGAAGGTGGCGGGCTTGATCAGATTACCGCTACCGCCGATGGAGCAATTGCTGGCGCCGGTATTTTTACCCGCCACCGTAATGTTCTCGGCCGTCAGATCGGTCGTGTTTTTATTCATCTGGATAAACCCGTTTATGTAGAGATCTTTGGCGGTGACGTTTTTGACGCCGCTGTCGATATATAGGACGTTGCGGCTGGCAATGGACGAACTCGACGTGGTCGAGGTGCGCTGCGCCGTAATCCTGAGCGTACGCGTGAAGCTGGGTGTGGTAGCGGCGGCAGGGGCGTACACCTTGCCGGTGGAGGTGATGATCTTTTCTTTGCCTGTTGATCCGTTAACTACGGAAACGGCAAACGTTGCTTTGTACTGGCCGCCGCTTAACACCGTAACATCCGAAGGAGTACCGGTGTAGGCCGTGCCGGCGTTAAAGTAAGCGATGGCCGAGTCGGCGCCCGATTCGGCGGCGTACTGAGCCTGCAGCAGCAAAACGCGACCGCGGGCTCGGGCCAGATTGGCCTTGGACAATGTCATCATACTGAATAGGAGTGTGCTTAAGAAAATCATTACTATCAGGATAGTGACGATCACCGATCCGGCTTGCCGGTCCGGAGGTGTAAAAGTTGTAATACGTCTGTTCATGTTCATCTCCTATGCGTTCCGAAGCGCGATACGAATAATCGTTTGGCTGGTAGAATCGGCCCCGCCCTGTAGCGTGGATTTTTTATACGAGTACAGCACCAGCTCGACCACCTCGACAGCCGGCATGTCCGGGCCGGCGTACTGGCCGGTCAGCGGATCGACCACCGAAGTGTAGTCCATCGGATTGCCGGAACGCGAGAAGTATCTGAGGCCGATCGACGACACATTATCGGCCAGCAAACGGTCGAGCGGGCAGGCCACGCTAGCACTGGCGGACGGACATGTCGTCTTATTGCGATTGGAGGGCGCGCTGGCGTTGGCCAGTACGCGCATCCGCATCTGCTTGGTGGTGCCGTCCAGATAGATGACAAACTCATCCTCGTACGGCTGCGTACCATTCAGCACGATATTCTTGGACGTATCCACGCTCGGCCCCTTAAAATAAAACACCGGAGTAATGGTACCGGACGCGCCCATAGTAACCGTGCCGGGAACAGCGTGCACCGGCAACCAGTAATTGCCGGAGGGAATGGACGGATCGGGTGCGCCGGTGTGCGTATCGGCAATGCTGTTTTGGATGATCAGGCCGGAGGAGGCGTTGATCGCCTCGCGCAAGCGGTCGCCGGCCGTCAAGCGGCCCACATAGGTTTCCAGATCGTTGGTCAGCGTGGCGCTGAGCCGCCAGTACGAAAAGGTGAAGTACATGATAAGACCGGAGAAAAGCAGCGACACCGTCATCACCGCGACCAGCTCCAGAAGCGTAAAGCCGGCGGCCGTCCGCGGCGGCCGAGCCTTCCCGGCGCCCTCCGATCTGGCAGACACAGCGTTACGCCAGCACGCCCTAACCCGCCTCATAGCTGGCCGATTCCGTTCCGTGTGATCAGCATCCGCAACTCCAACGGCGTATTACTGGCAGCCGGCGGCAAAAAGTTGACTTGAATGTTCACGACTTTGGAATCCGGTATGGGTTTGAGCGGGTCGCTACTGGCGAGCGCGCTAGTGTCGGTAACGGTCAGCGTGGGCGAATAGGTAACGGCTTTGCTGCCGGATTGGTTTTCCACGACAAAGTTGTTGTTCGGGTAGCAGTTGGTGCCGCTGGACAGCGAGGTAAATTCGAGTGCGCGGTCCACCTCCGGGCACGCGCTTAAGACAGCGTACATTTCGTTGAGTTGCCGGGCCGTGGTGTAGCTGGAGCGAATACCGTTATAGGCGGTGGCGATGCCCACTACCACAATCGGGAAGATAACGCAGGCCAGCACCAGTTCGACGATGGTGAACCCTCGCTGCGTCTCAAGATGCGACACCGGCTTCTCGTGCGCTTTCATGCTCATGTTAATTGTATACGAAAAAGTTGACGCGCGCTTGCATTTCCCCAATCAGCCGTGAGTGCCTCCTGAGGGAGCATAGAGAACGGCAAAGCAAAGGAGCGGTCCGAGGACCGCTCCCGCGCGTGTCAGCCAAAGATCAAACTAGTTGCTTTGTTTGACGTAGTTGGTCGTGCTGTCTTCGAGGTCAGCGGTCAGCCGATAGGCCACGCAAACGCTTACGAAGTCAGGGCTGGAACCCGTTGCTGCCGGGCAAGTGGTGCCGCCAATGCTGTCGGACCATGCCTCGTACTGGTAGCCGTTGGTGCCCAGAGTGCCGGCCATAAGCGTGCCGCCCGGGTCGGTCAACGCGTCGGTGCCCAGACCCTTCATGTACTTGGCGCGGAAACCGCTGTCAAGAATCATGGCTAAGGTGGGGTACGCACCCGTAGAAGCGTAGTAAGCCTCTACGTGGCCCTGAACGGCGTTGATATCGGTCTGACGCTGCGTGTCGCGCGCCCTTTGCTGGATACCAGAGAAGGTAACGATAACCAGCGTCGCCAATATACCAATGACGACGATCACGATAAGGAGTTCAACGATGGTGAAACCCTTTTGTTCTTTATAACTCTTCCATGAGCGCATCTGTCTCATCCCCCTTGTTAGTTAATTGATCTGGATCTTCGTAGCGGCTCGTAAGCACGGCTATGAGTATCTACCCTGATTATAACCATAACCACGATGGCGTCAAGCCATATTCGCTAGCTACTGATTGCTGCCGATGTTCTGGCTAAGCGAAGCAATTGGGCCCATAACGCTGGCGGCAATAACGCCCACGACCGATCCAAGCACCAGAATCATCAGCGGCTCGATGATAGAGCTCAATCCGTCGATGGTGGCGTCGACCTCTTCGTCGTAAAAATCAGCGACTTTGACCAAAATGGTATCGATCTGGCCCGTTTCTTCGCCCACGGCCAGCATTTGAGAGACGATCGGCGGAAAGTGTTTGCATTTGGCGATGGCCAGCGACAGCGGCCTGCCGTTTTGGACTTCCTTAGCCGCGTCGGCCAGCTCGGCCTGAATCACCCTGTTGCCGATCGCCCCGCCCGTCACCGCCAGCGCATCCAGCACAGCCACACCGGCTGACGCCAGCGACGCGAACGTCCGGGCAAAGCGCGAGATCGCCACCTTAGTAATTACTACCTTAAGCACCGGGACCCGCAGCAGCAGCGAATGAAACTGATACTTGCCCTTCGGCGTATGGATATACCTAAGCAAAAAGAAGCCGGCCACGAAGACGGCGATAAGCACGAACAGAACATTCGGAATCTTACCGATCAGCGGCACCGAGCCCAGGCCAACCGCATGCATGATACTGGAGTGCAGCATAATATTGGCGGAGCCGAGCAAAATCCGCGTTTGGATCGGCAGTTGGGCGTTCGGACCGCCCAAGTCAAGCAAAATTTTGCCCAGCTTTGGAATCACAAAGATCATCAGGCCGAAAAACGCCAGAACAGTAATAGAAAGGATGACCGACGGATAGGTCATGGCGCTCTTGATTTTTTTGCGGATGGTGGCGTCCTTCTCGGTCTGGAGCGCCAGTCGCTTTAGAATATTGTCCAGGATACCGCCCGCTTCGCCGGCCCGCACCATGTTGATGTACACCTCCGAAAACACATCGGGATGTTTGCCAAAGGATTCGCCCAACGAAACGCCGCCCTGCACATCCTTGCCGATACTGCCGATAACTTGTTTGAAATAGGCGTTCTCGGCCTGCTGCTGGAGTGTGTCGATAGCGCGTGTCAGCGGCACGCCGGCAGAGATCATGGTCGACAGCTGCCGGGTAAAGACCACCAAGTCGCGGATCTTGACCCTGGGCTTTAACAGGCCGCCTTTGCTTTTGCCGGCTTGCTTGGCGCCGGATCTTTCTTCGTGGATGAGAATCGGGTGCGCGCCTTGCTTGGCCAGCGCCTCCACCAGCGCCCTCCGGTCGCTCACCTCGGCCGTGCCGGAAATGGTTCTGCCGTCGCTCGTTCGTGCCTTATAGCTAAACTTCATGCCGCTCCTTCATCATTCCTCGCTAGTTACACGCAAAATTTCTTCTATGGTCGTCTCGCCGCGCAACGCCTTAATGAGGCCATCAATTTGCATGGTCAGCATGCCTTCCTGGATGGCAGTATTTTGCATATCTTCGCTAGTACCATTCGCTACGATCAGTTTTTGGACAGCCGTTGAATTGTTCAGTACTTCGTATATGCCAATGCGACCCCTATAGCCGGTATGGTTGCACGTGTTGCAGCCGCCATCATGGGCTTTCCACAGGCGGTGCACGGTCGACGGCGAAGTTCCCAGATCTGCCTCGCTTTGGGCTTCGCCCGTGGCCTCATTTTTGCCGATGCCGCTCTTTAAGGCTTGCATTTCCAGCTCGTGCAGACGGTGAAGGTCTTTTTCTTCCAAACTGAAGGATTTGCGCAGTTGCTCCAGCTGAGCTTCGTCCGGCGTAAAGTGCTCCCGGCACTCGCTGCATAGCCGGCGTACCAAACGCTGGCCGACCACCAAACGCACTGTCGATGCTATCAAAAACGGTTCGATCTTCATATCAAGCAGACGCGGCAGGCAAGTGGCAGCATTGTTAGTGTGCAGCGTCGAAAACACCAAGTGACCGGTCAGCGCCGCCTGCACACCCAGCTCGGCGGTTTCGCCGTCACGGATCTCGCCGACCATGATGATGTTCGGGTCCTGGCGCAAGAGGGCGCGCAAACCGCTCTGAAACGTCATGCCGGCTACCGGATTCACCTGGGTTTGGTTCACGCCGGGAATGCGGTACTCCACCGGATCTTCGACCGTCGAAATGTTGACCGTCGGCGTATTCAGCATACTCAGCACGCTAAAAAGAGTGGTTGATTTGCCCGAACCGGTCGGCCCGGTCACCAGCACCATACCGTGCGGCTGGCTAATGGCGCGCTTGAGTTTCTCGCTGGCCTCGCCCCAAAACCCTAATTCCTGAAAGTTCGCCGCCTTGCTCGATTCGTTGAGGATACGCAGCACGCACTTTTCGCCGTCGACGATCGGCAGGGTAGAAACGCGCATGGCGTACACCATGTCGTTGACCTGCACCTTAAAGCGGCCGTCCTGCGGCGCGCGGTGCTCGTCGATTTTCAGATTGGCCAGAATTTTAATGCGCGAGATCAACGCGCCCAGTACATTGCGCGGCAGTTTGTCCACCTCGCGCAGCAGGCCGTCGATGCGGTAACGCGTAATCACCATGTCTTCGCGCGGCTCGATGTGAATGTCGCTGGCGCCGGACTTAATGCCGTACTCAATCACCAAGTTCACCGTTTGAGCGATGGGCGAATCTTCGGCGATGTTGCTAGCGTCAACCTCTTCTTCTTTTTCCTCTTCGTCCACAGTGGGGATAACTTTGGTGAGTTCCGAGCCGATATTATCGCCCCTAAACTGATCGAGCGCCGCCTGCAGCATACTCGGCGGTGTAATGTGAATGTGAATATTGCTGCCCAGTTGCTGCTGCAAAAAATTGCGGGCCTGAATATCATCCGGATCTTCCATGGCCACCGACTTAACGCCGTTTTTATCGACGTCGAACACCACCGACCGGTACTGGCGCGCCAGGCGCTCGGGCAGCAGGGTTAGAACTTCCTTTTTGATTTCCTTGGGATTCAGTTCGACGAACGGTACCTCAATCTCTTTGGCATAGAGCTTGGTCAGATCGAGTTCGCTGATCAGCTTGTTTTTGATCGCCGTCTCGTGCAGCGTCTTTTTGGACGTCGTCGCCTGAGTGTGCAGCGTGGCGATCTGATTATCCGTCACGCCATATTTCTTGAGTAGCTTCTCGATGAGCGAATCAATGATATGCATAGCTATACTCTGTACAACCCACGCGGCGCAGTGCGCCCTACATTACTGGCCATTCTGAGTCAATTGTATCAGCCCGACGATAAAAGCAGAAGCGTCTTGCGACGGTCGCTAATGCGCGGAGGCCATTTCTTGGATACTTCTTTCGGAAACCCCAAGTATGGGCTTTTTGGTGGAAGCTTTTGATATCTGTCCAGTATCCACCCCACAAATACCGCTTAAATGATCTGCAATATATCCCGCAATGCGCAGCCAAGAAAACTTTTCTAAGGCTCGTCTCCTTGTTGCAAGTCGATAAGCATCTTTACCGCACTCGATAACGGTAGCTAACTTGGTGGCTAATTCATCGGCGTCGCGAGGTGTCACCAGATAACCGGTCACCCCTTCTTTAATGGTGAAGGGAGCTGCTCCCGTACGAGAGGCAACAACCGGTGTGCCGCAGGCCATCGCCTCAATGGGCACTATGCCGAATGACTCGTAGTAGGAGGGCATCACGCATACATCCGCTGCCGCATAATAGCGAGCCACTTCAGACTGCCGTTTTGCGCCCAGAAACTGCACATTGCCCTCTAGGCCAAGCTCTACCGCCTCCTTTGTGAGTCGTCGTCGCTCAGCCAGGTCCAATTGCTGCGTACCGCGCGTGTCTCCCCCGCCTATTACCCACAGCTGCGCCCCCGGCCTCATTGTCACTATCTTTTTCATAGCCTTGATAAGGGTGCTGACACCTTTGGCCCATTCTAATCTTCCGACATATAGTACGATCGGCCTCTTGTGGCCAGCTAACCGGTGACGCAGCTGAGTGGTCCGGTAGGGCCTGAATACTTCAGTATCCACTCCGATTGGGATAACAGCAATCTTGTCACGTTCAACCCCAAATAACCGGACGATATTGTCACGTTCCATGGGGCTGGTCGCAATGAGGCTCCTTGATTGCCGCGCAATTCGTTGCTCCCAGGAGGCACGGATCGCGAAAAATTCTTTATCTACGCCGCCAGGTGAAAATTGTTCAAGAGCTGAGCGACGGATTTGTCCGATCGAATGATATATGTGAGTTTGCGGAATTCCGTAATAACGGGCGAGTCGAAGTCCCGCAACCCCAGAAAACCAATAATGCGAAAACACTATGTCGTATCCTATGTGCTCTTGCGCAATCCTCTGCTTTACGTTGTCAACGAATTCGTCTACTACCGACAGGAAGGTATCTCGCGGTATGTATTTCTTCGGCCCGGCCTTAACCCGGATCACTCGAAAATGCGGAGCCGGTTGCACAACTTCACGCTTCGATGCCGAATCCCACCTTGTATATACATCCACCCCGTGACCAAGCTTGGCCAAAAGCGCAGCTATGTTTGCGACATACACATTTTGCCCACCAGCTTCTTTTGATCCTATTTTGGCAAGAGGATCAGCGTGGTCAGAAATAATTAGAATACGCAGCACACACCTCTGATTTAGTGACTTTTCATTGCCATAGCTAATTGGAGTCTAAGCCTGCGACCTGACAGATGTCGAACCAGGCAAGAACTCGAGGGTTAGTATAGCAGACATTGCCGTGCTTCAAAATCATTTTTGTGAACCCCCAAAAAAAGCGCTACAATTTGCAACTATGATGTCTCAAAGTTCGCCACTGGACGCTGCGAGCCTAGCAAGCACTCTTGGGCTCAGTACGAAAAAAAAGCTCTACGTACTATCCCCGCATCTAGATGATGCAGTATGGTCCATAGGGAGCGCCTTGCAGAAGCTGGCACTTGCGGGACATGAGATCTACATAATTAACCTTTTTTCTCTCACGGTGCACGTATACGAATCTATACGACCGCCTGCCGAGGCGACAGCAATACGCAAGTCTGAGGATGCAAGAGCGGCCACAGCTCTGGGGGTCAAGCGAGTGTTTAACCTTGATTTCCCAGATGGGGTACTTCGCGACATGTCTCTGTCTGAAGTTATGAACTGTGACTACATAGCTCCGCCCTACCTCCTTAAAGCAATTTTGATAAGCCTGGCCGATATCCTCCCAAAAGATGCCGTCGTTCTGGCTCCTTTGGCTCTTGGCGGTCACGTAGATCATCTGACAACACGCCAGACAGCACTGTCCTTAGAGACACGGTTAGGCTCATTGCTATTTTTTGAAGATTTGCCATACGTTGCTCGCGGTCGCGACACTCAGGAATCTCAAGTCTTTGCTAGGGCGCACAACCTCCTCGAGGTGCGATTTACTTGCGATGAACAATCTATACAAAATCACATCGAACTTTACAACACATACACCTCCCAGTGTCAGTCTCAATACGCTTCTCAGATTAGCGCCTACCTTAGGAGTCGTGGGCTTGGTTTTTGGGTTGCCGACCAAGGGCGGACAATGCCGCCCGCAACTTAGCCGGAGACTCCAACCGGTAGCGGGCTATCGAGGGTTGTTTGCCGATCTTGATGGTCCAAGCATGGGACGGGAGGGAGGCGAAGAGATCTTCGTCGGTTACGTCGTCACCGGCCGC
>Ga0070690_100001439_pt1 | contig 12428 bp, 9 predicted proteins | sample KBSS33HmetaG_FD_64671 | JGI IMG/M metagenome (GOLD analysis project Ga0070690, IMG submission 64671) | Switchgrass rhizosphere microbial communities from Kellogg Biological Station, Michigan, USA - KBS S3-3H metaG | ecosystem: Host-associated > Plants > Roots > Rhizosphere ... | reverse complement strand
GTGATCGAGGTCGGAGAACACGTAGGTATCGTCGGCCTGGGAGTACTGGATGTTGTTGCAGTGGCAGGCGCCGGTCACGCTCAGCGCCGTCTGTGAGTTGACGATGGTCTTGACCTGGCCGCTCGGAGAGCGTTCCTTGATGTCGTCGCAGCCGGTGCTGTTGTTGTACGCGTAGAACGCCACGGTCTCGTCGGGCAGCACCGTGAGCTGGTGGTTCAGGCCCACGAACTGCGAGGACAGGTTCTCTTCCGTCATCCCGTCCATCGTCACGCGCCGGACGTTCTGCCCCGTCGGACCCGGGACGTTGGCGGCGTTCATCCACATGTGCGTGCCGGCGTAGTCCATGCGCGCGCCGGTGACGTCGCTGTTGATGCTGTACCACCAGACGAAGTCGCCGTCGGCGTCGAGGATGTACGCGGTCGTCGGGCTGCCCTGGTACTGACCGGTGACGAGGAACCCGCCGTAGAGGCCGGTCGCGGTCGCCGGTGTCAGCGTCGGCTTCATCAGGCCCGCCAGCAGTGCACCGGTCGTGATCATCTGGTCCGTGCCCTGGCACGTGCCGGCGGCGCTGGTCACCGTGATCCGGTAGTGGTACGTGCGCGCCGCCTTCATGCCGAGCAGCAGCGTGCGGTAGCTCGCCGCCGTCAGATCGACCGGCGCGGTCATTCCGTACGTGTTCGTGAGGCCGAATTCGATCTTGGCGGACGTCGGGCTGGCCATCGACGTCGTGAAGGTGATGATGCCGACGGTCGGGATCTTCGTGCTGAGCGACGACGTCGGCGTGATCGTGCAGCTGGTCGAGCCGCCCGAGCCTGTCGTTCCGGCGGTGCCCGTCGTTCCGGCCGTGCCCACGGTGCCGCCGCGACCCGCGTTTCCCGTCGTGCCGCCGCGGCCGGCTGACCCGGTCGTGCCCGCTGTCGACACCGAACCCGCGGCGCCGGTGGTGCCGGCCGTTCCCGAGGTGCCCGCGCTTCCGGTCGTTCCCGCGTCTCCGGTGGTGCCCGCCGCGCCCGTCGTCCCCGCGGAGCCGGTGGTGCCGGCACTTCCGGTCGTCCCCGCGCCGCCCGAGGTGCCGGCGGATCCTGACGAGCCGCCGCTCGAGCTCGGGGCGCAGCCGACAGACAGGGTCAGGCCACTGACAAGACAACCGAGCAGGCAGCCGCAAAGTACGACGGGAGCCGGGAAACGACGCATGGGGTGATCTCCTTTCGTACCTAAGAGCGCTTGGGAACCGACTTTCGCCGGATGCTATTTACATTCCCGCTGGGCGCCAATCGGATTCGTGCCGCGCCAGGGCAAATCCGCTGAAGATTCGCCGGACAAGGGACGAGCCGGGGCCTCTGAACAGTAGCTGTTGGCGGCTACTTTGGGTCACATTTTCCTACCGCGGTGCTCAGGGCAGCGTGTAGCTGGAGATAACGTTTCCGCCCATCGAGACGAAGTCGACCTGCACGCGATCCGGCGCGACATTGACCCGCGCATATCCGGAATCTGGCCAATAGTCGGTATAGCCCGTCTCCTCGGAGGTGAACTTCCAGGGCGCGCCGGCGCTGCCGGGCAGCGTGTAATGGATGCCGTCGACGACCATGTCCGTGAACACGTGGTCGTGCGAGTAGAAGAAGATCTGCACGCCGTGCCGCATCATCATGTCGTGCACGGTTGCCTGCTCGCCGACGCGGGCAGCTCGACCGCCGCCGCGGCCGTACGCCGAGTCGATGTCGTTTCCGGCGTTGCCGCCGACCGTGTGGTGGATGAAGAGGAAGCGCCACCGCGCGGTCGCCCGCGTCAGCGTCTGCTCGAGCCAGGCGAGCTGCGCCGCGCCCAGCGTCCAGTCGTCCGGAAGGCCAGGGTCGAGGTTCAGCAGGTGGCAGGTCGGGGTGTACGTCATCACGTTGAGGACCACGAACAGCGCATCGCCCCAGGTGAACGCGTAGTAATCCTCGTTGGTGCTTCCGCTCTCCGGATAGGTGCCGGGCAGCGGGCCCGGGACGTAGAGGATGCGCTGGCTCAGCGAGCGGTCGATCTCGTCGGCGCTGTTGCAGCCGCTCTCGCCGTCCCAGTTTCCGATCACCGGGAAGTGAGCGGCGCGGCCGACCGTGTCGCCGAGCATCCGGCGGAAGTTCAGGTATCCGAGCCGCGACCAGGCGCTGTCGGGCGGCGGCGTGTTGAAGCCGAAGATGTGGTAGTCGAGCATGTCGCCCAGGTCGACGATGAAGTCGGGTTTGCTCGCGGCGATGTCGGCCGAGACGGCGCGCAGCGTGCTCTCCATGAAGCCCCAGCTGTCGTCGCCCACGGTCGTGCCGTCCGGCACCGGGTCGCGCGGCTCGATGTGGCTGTCGGTCATCGCGGCGAACGTGAACGCCTTGCCGGGCGGGGCCGTGGTGGCGGCGCTGCCGGCGTAGAAGGAGTGTTCGCAGGTCGGCACGCCGGCCGTGGCGTTCGGTGGCCGGAGGCAGATCTCGTAGGCGTATCGGCGGCCGGCCTGCAAGCCACCGATCGACCACTGCGCGATGTCGGGGGCCGGTGAGGTGGGCGCCCCGGCGTCCGCCCAGGCGTCGCTCATCTCGTCGCGGACGCGCGCGCGCAGCGCCGTCGGATCGCCCGAACGGAGTACGACGCTGATCCCGAAGCCGCGCGTCGTCGGCGAGAAGAGGAGCGGCGCGCCGAGCAGCTCGAACCCCGACGCGTCGACGGGGATGGACACGTCGACGCCGCCGTCGACCCACTCGAGTGGAAGACGCCCGCAGCCGCAGGCGAGCGCCAGGCTCGCGGCGGCGCAGGCGGCGGCGAACGGCAGGACGCGGGGGCAAAACGACATGCGGCGGCTCCCTGAGCTGCGCTCATCGTAGCCCACGAACCGGTCGCGGGGTCCACCCCTTTCGGGGCCGTTGTTCAGGTTTTGGGCGTCGTCGGAGCGGGGGGCGTCGCCGGCGCGGCCGGCTTCGCCGCCGGGGCAGGCGCGGCCGTCGCGACGGGCTTCGCCGCCGGGGCAGGCGCGGCCGGCTTCGCCGATGCGGCCGGCTTGGCGGCCTTGGGCGCTGCGGCGGCGGCCGGCTTTCCGGACGCCTCCTTCTTCGCCTGGGCGAGGGCGGTGCGGAACTCATGCCGGCGGCGGCGGCGGGCAGCCTGGGCGGCGGTCTTGAGGCCTGTTCTCTTGCTCATGGGCGCGGCAGCTTACTCCGAACCCGGCGTATGGGCTACGCGAGCTTGATATCGCGCCCGGTCGCGGCCGAGCGGTAGAGGGCGTCGATGATGCGAACGTCCCGAAGCCCTTCCTCGCCGGGCACCCGCGTCGGTTTGCCGTCGCGGACGCACGCGGCGAAGTCGTCCATCTCGGCGGCGAACTGATCCATGTCGGGAAAGGCGAACGGTTTGCCGTCGCTGCGGAAGCCCTTGATGCCGTGATAGTAGAGCTGGGGCTCGAGGCCAAAGTGGCCGCCGTCGGCCGCGACGTCGATGCGGCTGACGTGCGACGCGTAGGTGCTGACGCAGGAAGCGACGACGCCGCTCGGAAACGTCATCGAGAAGGCCAGCGTCTCATCGATGTCCTTGAAGGTCGCGCGGTCGGTGATCCCGAGGCGCGCCGACACGGAGACCGGTTCCTCGCCAGCGACGTAACGCACGGCCTGCAGCGCGTAGATGCCGATGTCGACCATCGAACCGCCACCGGCGAGCTTCTTGTCCAGGCGCCACTGTCCCGGATCGGGGATCGTGCCGGCAGTCGCGGCGATGAACTTGAGCGCGCCCAGCTCGCGAGCACGGGCGATGCGGATCAACTCCAGGTTGTACGGTTCGAAGTGCAGGCGGTAGCCGACGCCCAGCTGGCGGCCCGCCTTCTTCGCGGCGGCGATCATCTGCTCGCACTCCGCCGGCGTGACCGCCATCGGCTTCTCGCAGTAGACGTGCTTGCCGGCGCGCGCCGCGCGGATTGTGTATTCGGCGTGCATCGAGTTCGGCAACACGATGTAGACGACGTCGACGTCCGGGTTGTCGGCGATGCGATCGAAGGTCTCGTAGCTGTAGATGTTGCGCTCCGGGACGCCGTTCTCGGCGGCGACGCGTTTCGCCTTGTCGGCGTGGCCGGAGACCAGCGCGGTGAGGCGCGCGATCTTCGTCGTGCGCAGCGCGGGGATGAGCTGCTTCTGCGACAGCTTGCCGATCCCGACGATCGCGAAGCCGATGCGACGGGCCGGCGGCGCGGCGCCGCGAACGCCGCCGGGCAGGGCGAGCGCCGCCGAGCCTGCGGCCGCGCCGGCGAGCAGCGATCGTCGGGTCGGGCTCTTTGATGTGACGGGCATCAAGGCGATTCTAGGCCGGCGCGTGCTCGCCATCCCGTGTTTCGACGAGCGGCCGCGGCAGCAGGAACACGGCGATCGCGGCCGCGATGCTTGTCGCGGCGGCGAGCAATGCCGCGACGCCAACCGACTCGCCCAGGCTCCGTCCGCCGATGGACTTCAAGGTCTGAAAGATGCTCCCAACCCCGCCGAGCAGAATCGCGCCGAACGCTTCGCGGCCCCGCGGGGCGGCGCGCAGCACGAGATCGAATGTCGCGACGCTGACGAACCCGTCGCACACGGCTAGAACCAGCGCGCCGATGGCGAGGGCGCCCTGATCGCCACTCTCCAACGACCCCTTGAAGAAGAAGAGGGCGATCCCCTGTGCCAAGAGCGCGAAACGCAGGACCTTGCGGAGTGGCACCCGGCGGCAGACGAACAGGTACACGATCGCCGCGACGGCCGCGGGGCCGTAGTCGAGCGAGGCCAAGTTCAGATACGCTGGTGAGCCCCAGAACTTGGCAATGCGTGGTGCGATGTTCTGCCAGGGGACAGACCCGAGACCGGCCAGCGCAAGAACGATCGCCGAGGACCAGAACGTGCGCGAACGAAGGAACGTCGGGATCGTGACCGCAGCAGCGGGATGCGGATCCTGCGATCGCGTGCCGTCATCGGACAGCGTCATGACGGCGAGGACGAGGGCCAGCGACAGCCCCGCGGCGATCCCCGCCGACACGGCCAGCGGCGCCGCCATGAACACGCTCGCCAGTGGCGACGCCACCAGCAACGCGAGGCGCGCGAGCCCGACGTTGGCGGCCGACAGCCGGCCCGTGGCCGCGCGGCGCTGGCCGATCTCCGCCAGCGCACCGGTGATCGCCACGCGCGACACGGAGGTCACGACGCTAACCAGCACCACCGCCGCCACCCAGGCAATGTCGTTGGGGCCGAGCAGGGCGAGCGCCAGCCAGGTGATCGACGAGGTCAGGCCGCACAGCAGCAGATACCCCTCGCGCCGCGTCCCCCAGACGGGGATTCGATCGGACAGATAGGCCCAGAGCAAGGTCAGAGCGCCGGCCGCGGTGGTGATCGAGACGGCCCAATCGCGCATCCCCCGGCCGTAGCTGGTCACCACCCACGAATTCATTGCCCACCCCCACCAGAAGGGCGCGCTCGTCACCAGTGTGATCAAGAACGTCGCGAGCAGGAACACGACGGCGCGCCCGGCGGGTCGGGGCGGTGTCCGTTCTTCGGAGATGATCCCGGGCGCGTACGGCGAAGGAGGAGGGGAGGGTGTCTCCGCCATTGCCGCGATTGTACCGGACGACGTTACTGCGTTCCCTCGACGCGCCACCCATCCCGCGTGGCGACGAGCGCCCGGGGCAGCAGCGACACGGCCAGGCCGCCCGCGATCGCCGCCGCCGCGGCGAACCACGCCATGCCCGCGGCCTTCGCTTCCACGCGAGCCGCGAAGTAGCTAAGCAAATAGGCGACGGACATGGGAAGGCTGCCCAGCAAGATCGCCCCGAAAGCCTCGCGGCCGCGCGGGGCAGCGCGCAGCACGAGATCGAGGATTGCGATGATGACGATGCCATGGCTGGCGGCAACGGCCGCCGCCGCGACGTCGAGCCCGCCCCACTTCAGAGTGCGTTCGAACGCGATCAGGACAAGAGCGTTGGCGAACAGACTGATCCGGAGCACGCGGCGCAGGGGTGCCCGGCGGCAAACGAACAGATAGCCGAGCGCAGCTGCGATCTCCACGGCACCTTCTATCCACCTCAGCCTGCCGGACGTTTCCGTCATGGTGTCCGAGTGGGTCGCCCAGAGATGCGACACGATGAGCTCGCGGGGCACCGTCGCCAGGCCTGCAATGCAGCCAACGCAGACCACCGACCAGAACGTGCGCGAGCGCAGAAACTGCCAGATCTTGAACGGCGCGATCGCCGGGCCTTCGGGCGCCCGGGCGCCGTCGTCGGTCACCGTGGTGATCAAGATGACAATGGCTGCCGACAGGCCCGCGGCGATCCCCGCCATCAACGGACCTGGCGCGATGGTGAACACGGCGGCCAGCGGCGTCGCTGCCAGAAACGCGACCTGGTTCGCGACGAGGAAGCCGGCCGACAAGCGGCCCGTGGCGGCGCGCCTCTGACCGATCTCCGCCAGCCCCCCGGCGACCGCCGCGCGCAGAACCGACCCGATGACGCTGAATTCGACCACCGCGAGCACCCAGACGACGTCCCCCGTGCCCACCACGGCGAGCACCACCCAGGTGATCGTCATCGTCAGGCCGCAGAGCAGCAGGTATCCCTCGCGCCGCGTGCCCCACAACGCGACCCGGTCCGAGACGTATGCCGACGCCAGGATCAGCACGTTCGCTGCCCCGGGGGGGACGCGGATGAACAGATCCATCATGCTGCGAGCGTGCCCGTCGACCGGCGTCGAGCACCACGCCCACTGCCACCAGAACGACGGGGTCGTCACCAGGATCAGTACGAAGCTCGCCACCAGAAGAACGACGGGGCGCCCCGCGGGTCGGGGCGGCGTCCGTTCCTCGGAGATGATCCCCGGCGCGTACGGCGAAGGAGGAGGGGAGGGTGTCTCCGCCATTGCCGCGATTGTACCGGACGACGTTACTGCGTTCCCTCGACGCGCCATCCGAAGCCGAGGACCCAGGCGGACTCCGTCGGGCCGCGGCCGAACGCCGTCAGACGCTGGATGAACAGCTCCGGACCGTGAGCGCCGCGGCGCGCCGGCGGGGCGAATCCTGGGATGACCTCCGCGCGCGAGCCGAACAGCGTCAGCGACGCGAACGGACCGGCGACGCCGGCGTTCTGCTCGCCGGTGTAGTCGGGGCGAGCGCCCAGGTGAAACTCCGCGATGCTGCCGCCCAGCGTGACGGCGAGCGACCAGCGCCCGATCGGGATGCGGCGTTCGATCCCTGCCTCGCCGCCAATGTGAAAGAACAAGCCCGCCGCGCCGCTCGAATCCCCGTCGTCGAAGTATTCGAACGACGGGCAGTCGGCGCCGCGGCAGGTCGCTCCGCCCAGGAGAAAGCCGTAGAAGAGACGCAGCGGTCCGACGGGGAACAGTGCCCGGAACTCGAGCGACAGCCTTGCCCCCGTTCCCTCGAGCGGTTCGAGCGGCGTGTCCCAGCGCAGGCCGGCGCTGAGCGCCCACGGGCTGCGATCCGCGAGCCAGAGCGTCTCCGTGCCGGCGGCCGTCAAGGGCGTGCGTACGCAACCCTGGTTGGCGGACGTGTCGACCTTGAAGTCGAGGAACAGACCGGGCTGTGCGATCGCCATGTCCGTGCCGAGCTGGACGAACACGACCTGGCTGCCGTTCACCTCGAACGCCTCGGGTATCAAGAAGAGCTCCCCGTTGTCGGCATGTTGGCCGACGGGGAGTGGTTTCGCGGCGGTGCACGATTCCCTGTCGCCCGCCGACCAGGAGATCGGGCCGATCAACGTCGGTTGCTGCGTGCGGATCGCGACCTCCGCCTCGTGCGCGGCGCCGCGGATGGAGACGACGTCGATCTGCACGCCGGGGCCCATCACGGGCCGCGGCTCTGTCGGGCGGTACATCGTGGCGCCGCAGCCGCTCGCGACACCAAGCGCGCACAGCGCCGCTGCGGCCTTCGTCATGACGGCGAACGTACAACGATTGCGCCTGGGCGCGCCGTTGCAATCGATCCGGCGTGCGTCTCTAATCGGCGTATGCAGATCAGGCGGGGTGTGACGCGCATCATCTCGGGATCGGCGACCGCGTTTCTCCTCGGCTGCAGCGGGGGCGGCGGTCATGGCGGCGGGTCAGTGCCGATGGACCAGCTCGGCACGCAGTACGCAGCGATCTTCTGTCACAAGGCGTTCACCTGTTGCGATGCCACGGAGCTCGCCGGCGGCAACGTGACGACCGTCGACGAGGCGAGCTGCCGTGCGCTCGTCGGCCCAGAGATCTCGTCCAACGTCGCCGACAACCAGGCCGATGTCTCCACGGGGCGGCTCGTCTACCACGGTGACAGCGCGCGCCGCTGCCTGGACACACTGGCGGCGCTCCCCTGCGCGGAGTGGGGCGCCGACGAGGAGCTGGCCCGTTTCCCCGACTGCCAGCACGTCTTCGAGGGCCTGGTTGCGCCGGCCGCGTCGTGCACGCGCGACGCGCAGTGCGCCGATGGCTTCTGCGACACCACCATGGGCATCTGCGTGGCGCGGCCGAAGCGCGGCGAAGATTGCGCGAACGGGTTGTGCAGTGAGGGGTTGGAGTGCCAGCCCGACGCCACGACCGGTGCGCCGAGCGTCTGCCTGCCGCCCCTCGCGGACGGTTCGCCCTGCACCTTCGACGGCCAGTGCACGAGCGCCTCGTGCAACATCGACACCGCCGCGACTGGGGCCGCGTCCTGCGGCCCGCCCACCTTCTGCAACGGCGTCTAACCGGATCAGCGCCGGCCGGTCAGCTGCTCCACCGCTTCGAGGAGCTTGATGCGCGCCTCGTCGATCACGTGAGGCATCTGGGTGTCCAGCGCCGCGCGGAAGAAGGCGATCAGCTCGCCCAGCGCGTTGCGATCCGGGCCCACCAGCTCGACGTACAGCGCGTCCGCGCGCGCCAGCGCGGTCGTGTTCGGCAGCGCCTCGCGCGGATGAAACTTCAGGCGCGCGAGCGCCTTGCGCGCCTCGGTGATCTGGTTCGCGGTCAGGCGGCCCGGCGTCTGCTCGACGACCAGCGTCTCCTGGTGTCCCGTGGACAGCAGCGTCATGTCGACCTCGAGGAGGCCGTTCAGGTCGTACGTGAAGCGGACGTTGATGCTCTGGGTGCCGGCCGGGCCGGGCGGGATGTTGCGCAGGAAGTACTGTCCGAGCTTCTTGTTCTTCTCGCAGGTCGCGTGCTCGCCCTGGAACACCTCGACCAGGATCTCCTTCTGGTTGTCGGCCATCGTGGAGAAGCTCTGGACGCGGCTCGCGGGAATGACGGTTCCGCGCTCGAGGATCGGCGCGAACATCCCGCGCACGTGCTGGCCGCCGAACTCGGCGGCCACCGCGACGCCGAGGGTGAACGGCGCGACGTCGGTGACCACGACGTCCTCGACCGCCGCGTGACCCTCCTTCAGCGCGGCCTGGACCGCCGCGCCCAGCGCGACCGCCTCGTCGGGCGGAAGCCGACGGTCGGGGACGCGATCGAAGATCTGCGACGCCAGGCGGATCACGCAGGGCATTCGCGTGGCGCCGCCGACCAGCAGCACCTCGTTCATGTCCGCGGGCCCGAGGCCCGCGTCGCGCAGCGCGCGCAGCGTCGGCGCGCGCAGGCGGTCGAGCAGCGGCGCCCACAGCTGCTCCGCCTCGGCGCGCGTCACCACGACGTCGACGGCGCGCGGCCGGCCCTCGACGGACAGGTCGGGCAGCACGACGCGCGCCGACTCCGCCGCGGTCAGCGCCACCTTCGCCTCGTCGCTGGCCGCCAGCAGCCGCGCCCAGGATTTCGGTTCGGCGCGCAGCGCCTCGACCGGCAGCGCCAGCCGTTTAGCGACGCCGGTCGCGATCGCCTCGGCGAAGTCCTCTCCGCCCAGCCGGGAATCGCCCGCCGACGACTGGATCTCGATGACGCCCTCGATGATCTCCAGCACCGTCACGTCGAACGTTCCACCGCCCAGGTCGAAGACGACCGCGCGCAGCTCGCGGTGGCGTTCGTGCAGGCCGAACGCGAGCGCGGCCGCGGTCGGTTCATTGATGATGCGTTCGATGCGCAGACCCGCGATCGCGCCCGCGTCGCGGGTGGCGCGCCGTTGCATCTCGTCGAAGTAGGCGGGCACCGTCACCACGGCCTCCTCGATTGGTTGCCCGAGCGCCGCCTCCGCGTCCGCCTTGAGGCTGCGCAGCACCAGCGCGGACAGCTCGGGCGGCGTGAAGGCGCGTCCGGCCACGCGCCAGACGCGTTCGGTGCCCATGTCCCGCTTCCAGACCAGCGCGGTCCGCTCCGGATGCGTCGTCGCGCGGGCGCGCGCCGCGGCCCCGACCACCACCTCGCCGCCGTCGAGCAGGCTCACTGCGCTGGGCGTCAGCGTGGCGCCGAGCGCGTTCGGAAGCACGACCGGTCCGCCGTCGCGCATGACCGCGACCAGCGAGAACGTGGTTCCCAGGTCGATCCCGACGATCATCGTTCGTCACCCTCCACTTCGGTTTCGTGCTCCTTCTGGGGCTCGCAGATCTGCCAGCGCGCGAAGGTCACCCGTCTCAGGTAGCGCGCCTCGAGCTCGCCCTTCACGCCCGCGCCCAGCTTCGCCTTCAGCTGGCCGATGGCCGTTTTGGCCTCGTCGCAGTCGCGGAGGCGTAGCGAGTCGAGGACCCGCTCGACGTCGGCGCAGGCGAGCTGGCCGTGCCGGGGGCCTTCGCCGCCGCAGAGATCCGCGGCCGCGCCCCTGGCGATGTCCAGCGCGGCGGCCTCGCCGGAGCCGGCCTTCACGGGTTGCGCTTTTTCCAGCAGCGCCTCGAGCGGGCTCGGGCCGGGCGCGGAGAGGCCGCTGCCGACGGAGCTCGTGGGATAGACGCGTTCCTGCTCCCTGTCGTGCTGCGCCGAGCAGAAACCCACCAGCCCGATCATCATCGGGATGAGCAGCCATGACAGCTGCGAAAAACTGAAGCCCCGCCGGGTGCGCACGATCGCGGCCTGGTGCTCCACCGCGGTCCGGAGAATCCCGACGACGTTTTGCTGGGCGCCGCTGCTGGAGAGGTGATCGACCCAGCGACGCGTCAGGCCCCGATCGCGGTCGATGATTGCGACGATGTCGCCGAACGCGACCATCAGATCACCCGCGCGCGTCGCGCGCGCGAGCGCCGCACGGAGCGGCGACGGAAAGTTACTGGGCAGGCCGCTGATCTCCTCGGCGAGCGTCCACACGCCGCCCAGCGGTCCCTGCACCAGCGCCAGCTCCAGCCCGGTGTCGTGCAGGCAATCGCGGACCGCCGACTGCGCTTCGTCGGCCGCGTCCAGCGCGCCGGCCGCGTGCAGCGCCAGCACGACGTCCAGCATGCGGCCGATCGGCAGGTCGCGGACGCGATCGCCGTTCGCGTCGGGAGTGCCCTCGGTCGCCTCCTTGCACAGGTCGACGACCAGCTTGGCGGCGCGCGGGCCGTCCCAGCGCGCGGCGACCGCGGCGCCGGCCAGGCGGAGCGACACCCGATCCGACGCGAAGGCGGCGTCGATCTCCTCGCGCGTCGCCTGGTCGGGCAGGCGGAGGAGCAGCGCCTCCAGGAACTCGGGCCAGCCCGCCTGCCAACCGGTGCGAAGCGCGGCCGCCAGCGCGATCTCCGGGCCCAGCCGGGACAGCGTGGTCGCGAGCAGCCAGTGCGCGCGCGGATCCTTCGGGAGCACCTCGACCGCCTCGCGCGCGATCTCCAGCCGGTGGCGCTGGTCGGCGGACGGCGGGACGCTGGCCCAGGCGCTGCTGAACCCGTCGAACATGATGTCCGCCATCTTCTCAGCCTCGGACACCTCCGGTTCTCCGGCGGCGCGGTCCGCGGGCGCGCCATCGGCGGGGGCGGGGCGCACGTGCGCCGCGCGCCGCCGCGCGCTCTCGGCGGCCAGGGCCTCGAACTCGCCGCCGGCCCGCGCCATCTCGTAGGCCTCGCGCGCGCGCTGGAACCCCGCCGGATCCTGCTCGGGCTTGCGCGTCTTGATCAGGCGCAGGTAGGCGCGCCGGACCGTCTCCGCGTCCGCGCCGGGCTCCAGGCCCAGCTCCCGCCACGCGTCGTCCAGCGTCACCGGGGGGATGATCTCAGTCTTGGGTCAGCCAGGCAATCGACCATCGGTTGCGGGATTGGCCAGCGGCGTAAACGAATTTTTCTGATCTCGCGGCGAGCGTCCGGGCATGCGGGGCCAAACCGGCAGTCGCATATTGACTCGGGCACGCGTTTTGTGGTCCGGTGCGTCGCAGCGGCGATCCGCAGGAAAAATCCCTCGCACAGGAGACCTCATGAGCGGCATTCGGATTGGTTCGGCACGTCGGTGGATGTTCGTCAGCGCTCTGATTTCGTGCGGGGCACTCGGGGCCGCGGGTTGCAGCGATAGCGGCGGAGGCGGCGGCACCGGCACGGCCGGAACCAGCGGCACGGCCGGCACCACCGGCGCGGCCGGACGCGGCGGCACCGGCGGCACCGGCGGTGCCGGCGG
>Ga0070690_100001435_pt1 | contig 12451 bp, 11 predicted proteins | sample KBSS33HmetaG_FD_64671 | JGI IMG/M metagenome (GOLD analysis project Ga0070690, IMG submission 64671) | Switchgrass rhizosphere microbial communities from Kellogg Biological Station, Michigan, USA - KBS S3-3H metaG | ecosystem: Host-associated > Plants > Roots > Rhizosphere ... | reverse complement strand
CGTGGCGCGTTCCAACGTCAGCAACAGCCTCAAGGAATTGCAAAGTTGGCGGATCATCAGGCTGGTCCACGTGATGGGGGACAAGCGCGACCATTTCGAGGCCTTGCTGGACGTCTGGGAGACGTTTCGCATCGTCCTGGAGGAGCGCAAAAAGCGTGAGATCGACCCGACGCTGGCGGTTTTACGTGAATGCGTGGCTGGGCTCAAGGAAACACGGTCCGAAAAACACACGGAACAACGCCTGCGGGAGCTTACGGATTTCTTTGAGATCACCACGGCGTGGTATGACCAGATCCGCATCTGGCCCCAAAGCGCGTTCTTGAAATTCGTGAAACTGGGCGGAAAACTCCAAAAATTGCTCGGTCTTGGCCGATGATCCTGTGAATGCCGATGCGACAGGTTGGGTGCTTTACGATGCCGATTGCCGGTTCTGCACGGACACGGCGATTCGGCTGGCACCATTGTTGCATCGGCATGGGCTGACGCCGGCGCCGTTGCAAACGCCGGGACTGCGGGAGAGGGCGGGGCTCAAGGCGGGCGAACCGCTGGTGGAGATGAAGTTGCTGGTTGGTGATTCGGTTTTCGGCGGCGCCGATGCCATCGTCCAGATCGTGCGCCGCATCTGGTGGGCTTGGCCTCTGTACGTGTTGTCGTTCGTCCCCGGAGCGCGCCCATTATTTCACCGGTTGTATCGTTCGATCGCGGATCGGCGCAACTGTGTTTCGGGCCGATGCGACCTGCGGGCAACCCGGCAATTTGTCGCCGCGGATTGGCTGCCCCTTCCTGTTTTGGTCGCCGCTGCCTGGCTTCTCACGGTGAAAGCTCCGGCCTGGATCATGTGCTGGTCGTTGATATTGGCGTTGGTGTGGGGAGCGAAATGGCCGATCTGGCGTCGCGCGGAGCGGCGGTTTGATCGTAAAAGCCGCGGGTGCCAGGTCGCTTTCTTTGTTTGGCCGGGCATGGATGCGGCGCCGTTCTTTAATCGGGGCCGGGCAGCGCGGTCCGGTGGGCGATGGGAATGGTTTATCGCGATCGCCAAGGTTGTTTTTGGCGCGACGTTGCTTTGGGTGGTAGCCGGGCGGTTCGCGCACGAGCCATTGCTGGCGGGCTGGATCGGGATGGTTGGGCTCGTTTTCGTAATCCATTTCGGATGGTTCGATGTGATGCGGTTGCTGTATCGGCGCGCCGGGTTTTTCGTGGAGCCGGTCATGCGCGCGCCGGTCCTGGCGCGATCGCTGGGAGAATTCTGGGGACGACGCTGGAACGTGGCGTTCAGTGACTTTGCGCATGACGTCGGATTCACGCCTTTAAAACGCCGGCTGGGGATCGCCGGGGCGATGCTCGTCGTCTTTGCGGCTTCGGGCCTGTTGCATGAGCTGGTGATCTCGGTGCCGGCGCGCGGCGGATACGGTTTGCCGACGGCGTATTTTCTTCTTCAAGGATGGGGACTGATCTTTGAGCGCACAAGTGTCGCGCGGCGGTTTGGCCTTGGTCGCGGTGCGCGGGGTTGGCTGTTCACGGCCGCCGTCACGGCTGGACCGGCGTACTGGCTGTTCGCCCCGCCGTTTGTCCATCACGTCGTCCTGCCGATGCTTCAAGTCATCCACGCTTTATAAAATTTATGAAAACCATCGAACTCACCACGTTGCTACAAATCGCAGGGTTACTGCATCTGGGGCTGATCTGCGCCGGCGCCATGATGCCGCGGGCGGTCAACCTTCGCGAAAACCTGGCCGGCCTGCCGCCATTCATCCGGCGATTGTTCTGGGTGTATTACTCGTTCATCGGCTTGTGCCTCGTCAGTTTCGGCGCCATGACGGTGATCTTCGCGCCAGTGCTGGCCGCCGGCTCCGGCCTGGCGCGGGCGATCTGCCTGTTCCTGGCGGTGTTCTGGATGCTGCGGCTGGTCGCGGCCACGTTTGTCTTCGATGTGCGGCCGTACCTGACGAACGGGATGTGGCGATTGGGCTATCACGCGACCAACATCGTTTTCATCTACTTGCCCGTGGTCTACGCGTGGGCGGCGTGGAAAGGAGGCCGGCCATGAAGATCGCCATCACCGGCGGCACTGGTTTCGTGGGACGAAACATCGCCCGTTTCCTGGCGGGGCAGGGACATGACATCATCGTATTGGCGCGGGGTGTCGACCAAACCGATCCGCAGGTCCGCCGATCGCCCAACATCCGGTTCATCGCGGCGGGCGTCGACGATGTTGAAGCGCTGACAAAGGCATTTGCCGGATGCGACGCCGTGGCTCATTGCGCAGGCATCAACCGGGAACTGGGTGACCAGACATATCAACGAGTCCACGTGGACGGAACGCGTCATGTCATTGAGGCATCCCGCGCGGTGGGTGTGCGGAAACTGGCGTTGATCAGCTTCCTGCGTGCGCGACCGGATTGCGGCTCGGCTTATCATGAATCGAAATGGGCCGCGGAAGAATTGGTCCGGAAAAGCGGTTTGGATCACACGATCTTCAAATGTGGTGTCATCTACGGACACGGCGACCATATGCTGGACCATCTGAGCCATGCCTTTCATACCTTTCCGGTGTTCGCCTTCGTGGGCTTCCAGGACCGGGGGATCCGGCCCAACGCGGTCGAAGACGTCGCGCGCATCGTTGGCACGGCATTGACGGGTGGCGCGCTGTCGCGGAAGACCGTCGCGGTGCTGGGGCCGGAGGAATTAACCTTGCGCGCCGCGGTCCGGCGGGTGGCGCGCGTTGCGGGACGCCGGCCGCTGATGTTTCCGCTGCCGGTGTGGTTTCATTATGCCTTGGGTTGGCTGGTGGAACGGATCATGTCCGTGCCGCTGGTCTCGGTCGCGCAGGTCCGTATGTTGTCGGAGGGCTTATCGCAGCCGGCGATGCCGTGCGAAGCGTTACCTCCGGATCTGGCGTCGCAAATCCCGTTCACCGACGACCAGATCAGGAAAGGATTGCCCGCGGCGGGACCATTCACCCGCCGCGATATCCGATGTTGTCGCCGGTCCGGCGATAACGTGTTCCATCTCCATCGGGTCTTTTTTGAGATGCCATGAATTATGAATTCGCTGACGACCACTGTTGGAAGTCGGTTAAGTCAGGCAGGTAAACGGCGGATCCTTTCCGTCCGTGGCGAGCCGTTGTTCCTGGCCGATTGGGAACGGGCGTTGTTCATCCACTTCGAAGTTGATCCCGCCCGATTGCAACGCGAGGTGCCCTTCGCGCTGGACCTGTGGGACGGGAAGGCGTTCATCAGCCTGGTGGCGTTCACGATGCGCGACATGCATCCGCGGCTGGGCGGGGCGGCGATGCGATGGCTGTTCAAGCCCATCGCCACGCATTCGTTCCTGAACGTGCGGGCGTATGTGCGGCATCGCGGGGAGCCGGGCATCTATTTCCTGGCCGAATGGTTGTCGAACTGGTTGAGCGTGCAACTGGGACCGCGCCTTTACGGGTTGCCGTATCGATTCGCCGGCATCGACTATCATCATGCCCATGAAGCCAACGACTTCCGTGGCACGGTGACGGCGCCTCGATCCGGCGCGCGGTTCGATTACACGGCAACATCGGCCGCCGACGTCTTCGCGCCGTGCGAACCGGGATCGCGGGATGAATTTTTGTTGGAGCGATACTCGTCGTTCAACCGTCGCGGCCGGTCGCCGTTATTTTTCCGGATCTGGCATCCGCCATGGCCGCAGGCGCGGGCGGACGTGATGATCCGGGATGATTCGTTATTGACCGGGAACTGGCCGTGGTTCGAAGAGGCCCGGTTGGCCAGCGCGAACTATTCGCCCGGGTTCCGGGATGTCTGGATGGGGCGCGCGCAGGCGGCCTGATCAATTTTTTGGGACTTCCGTGCCGGCGCCGGCGAGGAACTGGTAAAATTTCCGGCGACGATCGGCATCGGCCTGGGCCTGTTCGAAGAAACGTTTCGCGTCTTCGGGATGGCCTTTGGTCAGCATCTTGAAGCGATTCTCGGAGTTCAGGAAATCGCGGACGGCCGTCTTGGGCGCCGGTGAATCCAATTGCAGCGGGTTTTGGCCGGTGGCGGCGCGGCGCGGGTCGAAGCGGTAGAGCAGCCATTGGCCGGAATCGACGGCGAGCTTTTGCTGGCGCGCCCCGACTCCCATGTCGATGCCGTGGGCGATGCAATGGCTGTAGGCGATGATGAGTGACGGGCCGGGATAGGATTCAGCTTCGAGGAACGCTTTCAAGGTGTGTTCATCCCTGGCGCCCATCGCGACGCTGGCGACGTAGATATGGCCGTAGGTCATGGCGATGAGGCCGAGATCCTTTTTACCGGCGGGCTTGCCGGCGGCCGAGAATTTTGCGACGGCGCCGCGCGGGGTGGACTTGGACATCTGGCCGCCCGTGTTGGAATAGACTTCGGTGTCGAGGACGAGCACGTTGACATCGCGTCCCCCGGCCAGGACATGGTCGAGGCCGCCGTAACCGATGTCGTAAGCCCAGCCGTCACCGCCGACGATCCAGACACTTTTGCGGACCAGGGTGTCGGCGAGCATGATCAACGTTTTGGCTTTGGGCGAATCGATGCTGCGCAATCTGTCCTTGAGGACGGCGATGCGGGCGCGTTGTTCATAGATGCCGGCTTCGTCGCCCTGGCCGGCGGCGAGGATGGCATCGGCAAAATTGTCGCCGAGCCGCGGGGCGAGTTCTTTCAACAGTTCGGTGGCGAATTCTTTTTGCTTGTCGAGCGAGACGCGAAAACCGAGGCCGAATTCGGCATTGTCTTCGAACAGGGAATTGCACCACGCCGGGCCGCGTCCGTTGGCATCCTTGCAATAAGGCGTCGTCGGCAGGTTGCCGCCATAGATCGAGGAACAGCCGGTGGCATTGGCGATGAGCGCGCGATCGCCGAAGAGTTGCGTCAACATCTTGACGTAGGGCGTCTCGCCGCAACCCGTGCACGCGCCGCTGAATTCGAACAACGGCTGCAACAGTTGTTGCTGGCGCAATTGCGATGATTTGATTTTGCTGCGATCGGCTTCGGGCAGTTTCAGGAAATAATCCCAGTTATCCCGTTCGGCGACGCGCAAAGCCTCCTGCGGGCGCATGTTGATCGCCTTGAGCTTTGGATCGGCTTTGCTTTTGACGGGGCAGATATCGACGCACAAGGTGCAGCCGGTGCAATCCTCGGGGGCGACCTGCAGGGTGAAGGCGAGGCCTTTGAAATCCGGGACGCGTGCCTCCGTGCTTTTGAAGGTCGCCGGGATGCCGTTCATCGCGGTGCGATCGTACACTTTGCCGCGGATGGCGGCGTGGGGGCAGATGGCGACGCATTTCAGGCATTGGATGCACGTGGCTTCGTCCCAGACAGGGATCTCGACGGCGAGATTCCGTTTCTCGAATTTGGCGGTGCCGGTCGGGAACGTGCCGTCGGCCGGGAACGCGCTGACGGGCAGGCGATCGCCTTTGCCGGCGATGATCCGGTTGAGGACGTTGTTGACGAAGGGCGGGGCATCGCCGGTCGCGATTTCGGGCGCCTCCGCTTCGATGAGTTCGTCCGGCACGATGACTTCTTCGAGATGCGCGAGCGTATCATCGACGGCTTTAAGATTCATCGCGACGATCTCTTCACCTTTTTTGCCGTAGGATTTTTTGATCGATTTCTTGATCGCTTCGATCGCCTCGTCCCGGGGCAACACCCCGGAAAGCGCGAAGAAGCACACCTGCATGATGGTGTTGATCCGTCCGCCCATGCCGCTGTCGCGGGCGACTTTGGCGGCGTTGATCACGAAGAATTTCGCTTTTTTGGCGATCAAACGTTCGCGCAATGCGATCGGAAGTTTCGACCAGGCCTTGTCTTTCGGGTATGGCGTGTTGAGCAGGAAAGTGCCGCCCGGGGCCAGCGTTTCGGTGACGTTCTGTTTGTCGAGGAACATCGGCTGATGACAGGCGACGAAATTGGCGTCGGTGACCAGGTACGTCGAGCGGATCGGCTGGGGACCGAAACGCAGGTGCGACACCGTCATGGAACCGGACTTCTTCGAATCGTACACGAAATAGCCCTGGGCATAGTTGTCGGTGCTTTCGCCGATGATCTTGATGGAATTCTTGTTGGCGCCGACCGTGCCGTCCGCCCCGAGCCCGTAGAACACCGCGCGGATGACCTCCTTCGATTCGGTGGAAAACGCGGGATCGTAGTCGAGGCTGCTGTGGGAGACATCGTCGTTGATGCCGATGGTGAAATGATTTTTCGGGTCCGGCGACTTGAAGTTGTCGAACACGGCTTTGACCATCGCCGGGGTGAATTCCTTGGAAGAAAGCCCGTAACGACCGCCGACGATGCGCGGCATGGCTTTGACCTGTCCCCAGCTGCGCATCAGGCCTTCGTAAAGGGCGGCGACGCAATCCTGGAACAACGGTTCACCGGTGGCGCCGGGTTCCTTGGTGCGGTCGAGAACGGCGATGGATTTGACGGTGCGGGGCAGGGCTTCGACGAATCGCCTGCCGTCGAACGGCCGGTACAGGCGCACTTTGAGGACGCCGACATTCCCGCCCTGGCGGTTGAGGTGTTCGACGGTTTCATGGACCGTTTCGCAACCCGAACCCATGAGGACGATGACCTGTTCGGCTGTCGGCGAACCGACGTAATCGAACAGGTGATATTGGCGGCCGGTCTTCCGGGCGAATTCGTCCATGGTCCGTTGCACGACGAACGGGCAGAGATCGTAGAAGACGTTGGCGGCCTCGCGTTCCTGGAAAAAGACGTCGGGATTCTGGGCGGTGCCGCGCAGGACGGGTTTGTCGGGCGTGAGCGCGCGCGCGCGGAATTCGCCGATCAATTCGTCGCTGACCATCTCGCGCATGACGGCTTCATCGATGAGTTCGATCTTCGAGACTTCGTGCGAAGTGCGGAAGCCGTCGAAGAAATGGATGAACGGCAGCCGGGAGCGCAGGGCGGAGACCTGGGCGATGAGAGCGAAGTCCATGGCTTCCTGCACGGACGCCGCGCCGAGCATGGAGAAGCCGGTGGACCGGGCGGTCATGATGTCGCTGTGATCGCCGAAAATGGAGAGGGCGTGGGTGGCGACGGTGCGGGCGGTGACGTGGAAGACGGTCGGCAGCAATTCGCCGGCGATCTTGAACATGTTCGGCAGCATCAGGAGCAGGCCTTGCGACGCGGTGAAGGTCGTGGCGAGCGAACCGGTCTGGAGCATGCCGTGCAAGGCGCCGGCGGCACCGGCTTCGCTTTGCATCTCGACGATGGCCGGGACCGTTCCCCAGAGGTTCCGTTTGTCTTCGGAAGCCCATTGGTCGCACCATTCGGCGATGGTTGAGGACGGCGTGATCGGGTAGATCGCCATCGTTTCGTTGAGCCGATAAGCGACATAGGCGGCCGCTTCGTTTCCGTCCACGGTGACTTTGGTTTTAGCGCTCATCAGGAATCGTCCAGCTTCTGAACGACTCTATGCGGCCGGGGAAAACCCGCCTTCCCGTAAATTGGCCAAGACGCACCGCGGATTGCCTCGCGTGGAGCAATTGACGTTCTGTAGCGTCAGGCATCCTGCCTGACGTGGCGGGCGGCATCTTGCCGCAAGGCGATCACTCCGTGCTGGAAGCACGGTTCTACGGCAGGCGAGACGCCTGCCGCTACCTTATTGGGCGGTGAACGATCCGAAGATCTTTGCGAATTCGAACGGCTGGCGGGCGCTGGGGACCGTGACCATGTTGGTGGTCATGGTGACGACCCCGACGTCATTGGTCGCGGAGGTGACCGAACGTTTTTTGCGCGGACGCGCTGCGTCGTCGTTGATGGACCAATAGTGGAGGGAACAGACCCACGGCGTTTTATCGGCAAAAGCCTTGATGACCTTCGCGTCTTCGATGCCGAAGACTTCGTCCTTGGAACCGTTCTGGCCCAGGCAGGGGCACAGGCCGACCTGGATCGATGGATCGATCTTCTGGAGCTGGGCATAGGCGGCGTTGGCGGATTCGACGCCGAGTTCGCCTTCGGATTTGCCTTTGTTGATGAACTCCTTGCCGAAGTACATGACCATGATGTTGGCGGAATGCACTTTGACGCCCTGCTTGACGGCGTCGGCCAGGAGATCTCGCGATGCCTGGGAAAGGCCGTTGGGATCGACGGGCAGGGTGTAGGAGATGATCAATCCGGGATTTTTCTTCTGGAGACTGGCCAGGACCGTGTTGCGACGTTCACTGTCGGCTTTGCCTTTGTCCAGGTTGTTGCCTTCCACGTCGAAATCGAGCCAGGTGAAATGATATTGGTCGATGACTTTTTGGTAGGCGGCTTCGAGGGCGGAGGCGTCGTCGATGACGTTGGCCATCTCTTTGCCGGCTTCACCGCCGAAGGACATGATGACATCGCCGCCGCGTTTGCGGATGGCGTTGATCTGTTCGGCGTAAAAGTTTTGATCCATCGCGATGCGGCCGTCCCAGGAGGGATCTTTGTGATAAACCGCCTCTTTGCCGCGGCCATCCTGCCTGGCGATGATGAACGCCATGGTATAAAACTTGAGGCCGCATTGGTCGTCGCAATCCGTGAGTTTGAAATCATCGCCCGAGCCGACGTACATGTACGGGGCGAAGACACGTTTTGGCCAGTGGCCGGCGGTGTTGGTCTGGGCGATCGCCGAGGTGACGACCGCCAGCATAGCGATGACGGTGAAGGTCTGGATATGGTTGCGCATAAGAATCCCGTAAGGTGACCCGCGCAGCATAGTCGGCGCTGTGGCGAAAAGAAGGATAAAAATTCCCTAGGTCACTATCCCGGGCCAAGGTTCAAAGTTCGGCATCGGAGAGGTGGTGTCTTGATTTGAAATTCCCGGAGCGCGGCTGTGCGCGAAGCGTCAGGCGCAGCGGGATGAAAACGCCGCGGCTGGTCTACGATACAGCCGCGGCCGCCAAATGAAGGCATGGGCGTCAGAGAGGTAGTGTCCTGATTTTGATTTTCTCCCTCTCCTCCCCAAAAGAGGAGAGGGTCGGGGGTGAGGAGGCTGTTCATTTCCAGCTAAAAAATCCCCTTTCCCCGTTTGAGCGGGGAGAGGGAATCGAATCCGGACACTGCCGTCAGAGATGGGGGTTTGACCGGGCGGGGTTTCGTTGTTAGGCTGCGCGGACTATGTCACCCGACGATATTTTATTGGAAGCGGAAGACAAGATGATCAAGACCGAGCAAGTGGTCTCGAATGAATTTGCGAGCGTGCGCACGGGCAAGGCGTCGCCGGCGCTGGTGGAGAATATCATGGTGGAAGTCTACGGGTCGCAGATGCGCATCCGGGAGCTGGCCGGCATCACGACGCCGGAACCCCGCATGCTGGTCATCCAGCCGTGGGACATCGGCAGCCTGCAGGCGATCGAAAAAGCGATCCAAAAAGCGAACCTCGGCCTGTCGCCCGCCGTCCAGGGCAAGATCATCCGTCTCGGGTTTCCGGAACTCAGCCAGGAACGCCGCCAGGAATTCGTGAAGATCATCAAGAAGATGGCCGAAGACGGTCGCGTGGCGATCCGTCACGTCCGTCGCGACGCGCTCGAACTCCTGAAAAAAGCCAAGACCGCCGGCGGCGTCGGCGAGGAAGAGATCGAGAACGCGGAAAAAGAGATCCAAAAGCTTACCGACCAATACAGCGCCAAGATCGACGGCCAGGTCGTCTCGAAAGAAAAAGAGATCATGACGGTGTGATCACCGCCGGGGGGCCGGTTGCATGCCGTTGGTCTCGAAGCGGACGACGGTTTCGTCGGGTCGGGCGTAGCCCAGTTTTTCGCGGGTCAATCGTTCCACCGTTTTCGGGTCGTGGGTGAGGGCATCCATCTGGGCCTGGAGCTGTTTGGATTTATCGGTCTCATCCTGTAATTGTTTTTCCAAAGCCATGATCCGTTGGCGATAGCGTTCGTTGGTCTGGATCTGGGGCAGGTAACAGATGCCGATCAACAGCAGCACGGCGATGACGACGAGGGCGATCACGATCTTCGTGAGTTTGCTCCAGATGCCGAGGTCGACGTTCATGGCGGCGAGTAAATCACGCCGGCCACGCCGATGGAAGAGATTTATCGGGTAAATTCCTTGTGCGCCTGCAGCCGGCCGTCGGGTCCAAACGTCAGGCGCATGAAATATCCCGGGACATAGGTGGAACTGTACCCGGGCATCGCCGGACCCAGGCCATCGGGGGGAGCCAGGTAGGGACGCGGCGCGAGGACCGTATGGCCGTTGCGCAGTTGCCAATCCGCGACCACGGTGTCGTCGGTCAATTTCTCGCGGCGATCGGGCGGACCATATTCCTTTACGGCCTGGTCGTAGGTATAATTGCCGGTGCGCCCCTGCCAATCGATCTTTTGGGTCGCGCAACCGGCTGCCAGCATGACGGCGAAAAAGCAGAGCCGGAGAAATGGAGGGGTGGCCATGCTTCAATCTACACCGGGCGTTCCGTCGCGCAAGTTGCGTGGCGGTGTCCGGGGACGGACACACTCCGAAAAATCCGGATAGCCCGCGATCGGACAGCGGATTTTATTGTCAGGGAGCGTTTAAACGGTTATCAATGCGCCAGATGATCAAGGCATTGTTGTTGATATTCGAACCCATCAACGCGTGGGATCGCGCGGTGGAACGACGGCTGGGCTTCAGTATTTTTGTCTACCTGCTGCCGATGTTGTTGATCGTGGGTTTCGCCGAAGGCTACGGTCTGGTCGAATGGGGCCGGTTCCAATCGCCGGTGATCGGCGTCAAAAAATTCACGCCGGAAGAGGCGATGCTGTCGGAGATCGTCCAATTGACACTGATGGTCCTGATCATGGGCGTCTGCACCTACCTGATCAAGGCGTTGGGCGAGACTTTTCACGGCAAACATAATTATACGCAGGCCGCGACGGTCGTGATCTACGGCCTGAGCCCGCTTTTCCTGCTCCGCCTGCTCGATGTCCTGCCGGAGATCAATCTCTGGATCCCCTGGGCGCTCGGCATCCTGCTGACGGTGAAGATCCTTTACCACGGCGTGCCCCGTGTGATGCAGCCGGACCCGCCGCACGCGTTCGGGTTGTTTTTCATGAGCGCGCTGCTCATCGCGCTGGTCACCGGCGCCGAACGGTTTGTCATGATCGGCTACCTCACCGGCAAATATCGGCCGATCGGCGACGTCATCCACCAGATCGGGCATCGACTGCACGTGGTCCAATGAGAAACGACGTGGAATCGAACCTGTTGGGCGCGTTGTCGGAACTGGATAACGCCGTCAAAGCGATCACGCGTATCGAAGGCAAACCGAACCTCATGCCGCTCTTCGCGCGGATCGATGAACTCACCGGCCAGCTGCCAAAAGACACCGACCCGCAACTGCTGCATTATCTTCACAAAAAAAGCTACGAAAAGGCGCGGTTGTTCCTGGAGGGAAGGGATAAGGAAAACCAGGCGGGAAAATGTCGTTGAATGAGCCGTGGTGTTTTAACGCGATTTACGATATACGATTTACGCGAACATTTTGACGCCGCTGTGCACTCGTGGATCGTAAATCATAGATCGTAAATGCATCTGGACGATACCATCGCCGCCATCGCCACGCCTATCGGGGAAGGCGGATTGGCCGTGGTCCGGGTCTCCGGTCCGCAGGCGCTGGGCATCGCGGAAAAATGTTTTCAACCGGTCGGGAAGAGTTCCCTGAAGCCGACCGCTGCCCCGACCCATACCCTTCATTACGGGAAGATCGTCCATGACGGCCGGGTGATCGACGAGGTCCTGCTGGCGGTCATGCGCGCGCCGCGCACCTTCACGCGCGAAGATTCCGTCGAGATCACCTGTCACGGCGGCATCCTGCCGGCGAAACTCGTCCTCGATGCGATCCTGGCTTGCGGGGCGCGATCGGCCGAGCCGGGCGAATTCACGCGGCGCGCGTTCCTGAACGGTCGCCTCGACCTTGCCCAGGCCGAGGCAGTGGCGGATGTCATCCATTCCCGGACCGAACTTGCCCTTGAAGCTGCGAACGAACAACTGGCCGGCAAATTATCACAACGCATCAACCGGTTGCGCGATGACCTGATCCATGCGCTCGCGCATGTCGAAGCGCACATCGATTTTCCGGACGAAGACATCTCGCCGGATACGAAGGACAAATTGCTGGGCCGACTGGAACAGGGCGTCGCGTTCATGGACGAACTGTTGCGCACGGCGAATGAAGGCCAGATCCTGCGGCGCGGCATCCGGGCGGCGATCGTCGGCCGGCCCAATGCCGGGAAATCGAGTTTGTTGAACCAGTTGCTCGGACATGATCGCGCGATCGTGTCGCCGATCCCCGGCACGACGCGGGATACCATCGAAGAGACCGCGAACATCCGCGGCCTGCCGGTGGTGTTCATCGACACGGCGGGATTGCGTGAAGCGCGCGATGAGATCGAGCAGGAAGGGATCCGGCGCAGCCGCGAATCGTTGCAGAAAGCCGAGTTCGTTTTGCATGTGTTGGATGCGAGCGAAGCACTGACACCGGAGGACGAGCGCTATTT
>Ga0070690_100001431_pt1 | contig 12457 bp, 7 predicted proteins | sample KBSS33HmetaG_FD_64671 | JGI IMG/M metagenome (GOLD analysis project Ga0070690, IMG submission 64671) | Switchgrass rhizosphere microbial communities from Kellogg Biological Station, Michigan, USA - KBS S3-3H metaG | ecosystem: Host-associated > Plants > Roots > Rhizosphere ... | reverse complement strand
GGCGCATGCAGAACTGGCAGTACGACGCGGTGGTGCGGGACCTGCTCGGCGTGACGACGGTCGACGTGGGCGCCGGCGCGAAGGCGCCGTCCGCGTCGCTCTATGCCGACTTCGACGGTCCGATGGTCCCCGACGCGTGGCGTATCTACAACGACGTCGGCGCGGCGATCGCGAAGGCGGTCATGGCCAACGCGACGATGAAGGCAAAGTTCATCACGTGTGATCCGGCCGCGGCCGGGACGGCCGGACAGACCTGCCTGTCGAACACGATCAAGACGTTCGGCCGCAAGGCGTTCCGCCGCCCGCTGGCGGATGCCGAGGTGACGCGGTTCCTGGCGGTCGGCATGGGAACGCCCGCGCCCACGGCCGCCGAGTACGCCGAGGCGATCCTCTACTCCTTCCTGGTGTCGCCGTCGTTCATCGCGCTCCCCGAGCTCGACACGACGGTTCCGTCGGGGTCGGGCTACCAGCTGTCGAGCTACGAGGTCGCGCAGCGGCTGTCGTTCATGCTCTGGGGAACGATCCCCGACGACATCCTGAACACGGAAGCGGACAACAACCGCCTCACCACCAAGGACCAGATCATGACGCAGGCGACCCGGATGATCGCCGTGCGCGACAAGACCACGCCGCTCGTGCAGCTGTTCCACCGCGACTGGGTGCAGATGAACAACGGCAACGCCCACTGGTGGAACGGCGACCACGACATGTCGAAGTTCCCGCTGTACACGTCGCCGAACGTCAAGACCAGCTACGCGCAGGAGATGGACAACTTCTTCGCGGAGATCGTTTTCTCGAACGGCGGCTACAAGGATCTCTTCACGAGCCCGGTCGGCTTCATCAACAAGGACAACGCCGCCATTTACGGCATGTCGAACACGGGCACCGCGCTGACCAAGGTGAACCTGGATCCGGTGCAGCGCCCAGGCTTCATGACGCGGGCCGGGTTCCTGGCCTCGTACTCGCACTACGACATGACCGCGCCGATCCTGCGCGGCGCGTTCATCACCATCTTCATGATTGGCGTCAACCCCGGCGCGCCAGACCCGTCCTTCACGATGATCCAGCCGCCCGCTGGGACGTACGCGACGGTGCGAGAGAGAACTGACGCGCTGGTGAATCAGTCGGCGACGTGCATGGGCTGCCACACCGCCGTGGTCAACCCGCCCGGTTACGTCATGGAAAACTACGACGCCATCGGCGCGTGGCAGACCGTCGATAAGCTGGGCAACGGCGCCATCAATCCGGTCGCCATGGTCAACTTCGGCGACGGCAACATCAAGCAGATCAGCAACTCCCAGCAGCTCATGACGGAGCTGGCCAACATCCCGAAGGGCCAGGCGATGTACGCGCAGAACTGGGTCGCCTTCGCCTACGCGCGCCAGCCGAACCCGAACGATCAGTGTGTCGCCGACGGGATCTCCACCAAGCTCGGAGCTGGCGGTCCGATTCTCAACGTGCTCGCAGATCTGACGCAGGCGGATTCCTTCCGCGTGCGCGTCCGTGCCCCTTAAAGACGAGGAGTTCAAGTCATGATCACGCGAATCCACCGAAGAAACTTCCTCCGGGGCGTGGGCGGGGTAGCCGTCGCGGCGCCATTTTTGAGCTCGGTCCTCGAGCGTCAGGCAAAGGGCCAGACCGTCGCGAAGCAGAAGCAGTTCATCGGGATGTTCACCCACTACGGGTGCGTCACGACGAAGTTCTTCCCGACGAAGTCGCACGGCGCGCTCGTGGCATCGGACATCGCGAACAGCCTGTCGCCGCTCGCGCCGTACGTGAGCAAGCTCCTCATCCCACGCGGCATTCGCGGGATGAACGAGTGGACCTCCAACAACCGAGGCTCGGGAGCGTCAGCCGCGGGCCGCGGTCAGGCGAACGACCCCCACCTGAACGTGGCGGGATCGTACTTCACGCTGCAGCCGGTCACGCCCAGCGGCACTGACCCGTTCAGCTTCGACACGGCGTACAAGTTCCAGGCCGTGCCGATCGGCAGCTCGCTGGACCACATCATGGCGCAGCAGCTGAGCCCGCAGGGGACGCCGCTGTTCATGCGCGTCGGCAACCGGCCCGACACCGCCCAGTCGGCCATCTCCTATCTGAAGTCCGCCACCGCCGCCGCCAACGCCGGTGCCACGGCCTATCCCGGCCTCGGTCAGGCTTCGCAGGTGTTCAGCGCCCTGATGGGTCTGTTCGACAAGGGCGGCACCGGCACCATGACGCCGGCCACCTACGCGATGTCGCGTGGCGCGAAGGTCTGCGACCTCGTGAAAGGCAACCTCGCCGACTTCAAGCGGCTGCCGATGAGCGCAGAGGACAAGAACAAGTGCGACGTCTGGGAGACCCTCTGCAATCAGATGGGCACGATCGTGACGTCGAACATGTGCACGACCTCGCTGGCCACGCAGATCGGCGGGACGTCGACCAACGCCAACAAGTCGGTCAGCACGATCTCGGCGGCGGTCACCAGCGATGGGAGCCTCGACGGCGCCGACATGTACTCGGTCATGGCGGTGCTCGCGACGCTGTGTAACTACAACCCGGTGGTTCTCCTCAAGTACCCCGGGAACTACACGTACAGCGGTCTCGGCATCAACAACGACTCGCACAATCTCTCCCACCGTCTCGACAACGCGAACATGACGGGAGATTGCTACCCGAACGCGCTGACGCTGCTGCAGACGCTGGACAAGTGGTACGCGACGAAGTTCGCGAAGCTCGTCGGCCTGCTGGACGGGATCAAGAACAGCGACGGGTCGACGCTGCTCGACAGCACCGCCGCGGTCTGGTTCAACGAGATGTCGGACGGAAACGCCCACAACCTGAACAACCTCCCGATCATCCAGGCGGGCGGTTTGAACGGGTACTTCAAGACGGGCTGGGCCGTCAACGTCGACACGGCGAACACCGGGTCGGCCACGTTGACGACCGGCAACAGCGAGTCGCAGTGCGCGAACGGCACCGGGCAGGTCAACGGCATCAACCAGGGCACGGGGACCCCCGCAACCGCCGCCAACGCACCGATCAACAAGTACTTCTACAACATCATGAACGCGATGGGCGTGAAGGCGGACTCCACCGGGTTCCCGGTGAAGGGCGGCACCATGCCGGTGACGAAGTTCGGCTACTCCGACAAGACGGAGGACTTCGCCGGCGGCTACCAGGCCAAACCCGACGCCGCGATTCACAGCCCGGGCGAGTACACCACGCTCAAAGCCGGCTCCTGATCGGTCCAGTGGACCGTCGCCCGACCCACGCATCAGCGGTGGGTCGGACGCGGCGGACGCGTGCCGCCAGCTGAATTCCTTTTCGTAGTGATACAGTCGACGCTCACAGCATGAAATTTCGTGGTTCGAGTTTCTTCGCCGCCACAGCCGCGGCGATTTTGCTGTCGCCTCTTGCCGGCTGCCCCGGCCACATCGAGGACGTCTCGGGCACGGGAGGTACGGGAGGCGGCACGCCGTGCGTCTCGCAGAACCTCACCACGACGCCGCCGGCCACCTTCGCCACGGTGCGGGCTTCGTTCATGGGCGGGGGCGCCATCCCGTCGTGCGCGTCGGCGCCCTGCCACGCCACCGGCAGCATGGAGCCACCGCCCCCGCGGCTTCCCCTGACCCTTCAGGACGACGCCAACCTCTACCACAACGTGATGTCGTACACCTCCACGGCCTGCGGCAACATCCCGCTCGTCAATCCAGGCAAGCCGCAAGAGAGCGGGCTGGTCAAGATCCTCTCCGGGCCCTGCGGTACGACGATTCAGATGCCGTTCGCGTGCACGGGCGAGCAGTGCTTCGCGGCCGACACCATCGCCGCGATCTCGGCGTGGATCGCGAACTGCGCTCCCGAAAACTGACGATCGCGCTCTACTGTTTTTTCAGGTAGAACGCTCATCTCAAAACTCCCGGAGGGAGTTTTGAGATGCGTTCTAGTTCGCCTTCGCCTTCGATCGCTTGGTCTTCGCGGGTTCCGGCTTCGGGCTCGGCGTGGCGGCGGCCTCTTTCTCGGCCGCTTCCTGGTCACGCGCCATCCGCTGGAACGACATGATCTCGTGCAGCAGCTTCACGTGGAGCTCTTCGATCTTGTGAATGTCCTGGTTCGAGTTGGCGATCTCCGTCGAGATCTGCTGCAGCTCCTCGCCATTTCCGGAGGCGATCGCCGCGTCCAGTCGGGCCGAAAGCCAGGCCGCCTTCCCGTCCGTGATTCCGCGCGCCTCCTCGGCCGCATAAAACCTCGCGCGCGCTTCGCCGAAGCCGGGCAGGTCCGGCGGAATCGATTCGACGCGCGTCCGCAGGTCCATGAATCGCGTCTTCAGCTCCGCGAGCTGGCTCTTCAGCCGCTCGAGGGACTGCTTCACCGCGTCTCCGCTCGGCCCGGGCTTCGACTTGTGACATCCGGTCAGCGCGCCCGCACCCGCGAGCAGGCCCGTCAGAAATAAGACCGTCCACAAACGAGTTCCAACGACCGATTGCTTCACGTCGACAGTTTACCCAAATCTTCGATTACGCGTTCCTGCAAACGATGTCTTGTACAGATCGGGTGCATTGAATGGATCGCATCAACGTCCAGCGGGAATGATGGGGCATGGGTTTCGGACAGAGCAGTTTGGGGCGTCGGGGAGCTGACCGGCGCCACGGGTATGACCGCCGCCGGCGTCAACCGGCTCGGTCCCGCTATCGGCAGCGTCGTCGGATCTGAGGGGACCCGGCACGCTTCGATACAGTGGGACCCGGCGCTGGGGGTCTGGGGGCCTCCGGAGGAGGAGGCGCCGGCGGCGGCGGGAGGGATCGAAGGAAATACGGCGTAAGGATCCGAACACAACCGTCACGCGCGACCGTGGTGCGGCCGCGCGTGAGCCGGATCTGGTGTGTCGTGACATCGTCGTCGCGTCTTGACGCATATCTTTGCAATCAGCCGGTTGCGACTCGGCGGTCCTCTCGTCTTTTTCATGGCCGCCGCGTTCCTCGCCTGCACGCCGGCTACAGGGGGTGGTGGCTCCACCGGAACGGGCGGTACCAACTCGTCGGGTAGCGCGGGCACGTCGGGCACCGCCGGTACTTCGGGCAGCGCGGGCACGACGGGCTCCGCGGGAACGACGGGAGCGGGCGGTGGCGCCCCGGCCGGAACGACTGGAACCAGCGGCACGACCGGCAGCGCCGGCGTTTCTGGAACCGCCGGCTCGACGGCGGGACGCGGCGGCACGACCGGCAGCGCCGGCGTCTCGGGCAGCGCGGGCACGACGGGCGGCGGCGGCACGTCCGCCGGCGGCGCCGGCGGCACCGCCTCCGATCCCGGCACGGCGCCGTCCGCGATCACCGGGCTGACGATCGAAGCGAACTCCAAGAACGTGCTGTCCTGCTTCGTCAACTGGACGACCGACAAGGCCGCCAACTCGACGGTGCAGTTCGGCCAGACCTCGCTTCAGTGGGAGATCACCGACGCGACGCTGACCACCACGCACCGGGTGCTGGTGATCGGGATGAAGGCGCAGCTGACGTACATGATCAAGGCGATCTCCGCGAACAGCGGCGGCTCGGTGAACGCGATGGGCACGTTCACCACCGGCACGCTGCCGGCGCAGATTCCGAACGGCACGGTGATGATCAACGACACCACCAAGTCGCAGCCGGGCTGGACGCTGATGAACGTCCAGAAGGGCCAGGGCGACACGCGCGCGCGCTCGGACTATCCGCCGTACGCGGTCATGTACGACAGCGATGGCAAACCGGTCTGGTACTACGTCGACGGAACGATGCCCGACATCGGCGGCGCGGTATCGACGCAGCTCACCGACAAGGGCGTGCTGATCGGCCCGTCCTGGAACGCGAACCTGACGACCGGCGCGCTGCCCATCGAGGTCGACTTCGCCGGCAACACCGTGTGGCAGTGCTCGGCCTCCCTGTGCGGCAACGGCAAGAACTTCACGCACCACGCCTCGAAGCTGTCGAACGGCGACTACATGCTCATCGAGTACATCATGACGGGCAGCCGCCAGGACCCGATCTTCCGGGAGGTGAACGCGAGCAACCAGGTGGTCTGGAGCCTGGACTTCGCGAAGCTCGTGACGCCCCCGTCGGGCGCGACCGGCGACTGGTGCCACGCCAACGCGATCACGGTCGACCTCACGAAGAACCTCGTCTACGCGAACTGCCGCTGGGCGGGGCTGCTCAAGGCCACCTACAACACGACCCCCACCAAGCAGTGGCTGCTGACCGGGATGGGAAAGGGTTCGTCCGTTCCCACCCAGCCCCCCAGCGACATCACCTTCAGCCCCACGAGCTCGGCGTTCAGCGACACGCACGACCCGGAGATTCACGACGACGGCACGATCTGCTTCTTCGACAACGGCGGCTACAGCGGCGGCGCCGGCGGCAGCACGACGCAGCTCCATTCCCGCGCCGTCGAGTACAAGATCGACGAGACCGCCAGGACCGCCACGCTGACCTGGGAGTTCCCGGCCGGCGCCACGCCGCCTGACGCCTGGTACACCGCCAACTGGTACACGCCATTCTGGGGCGACGTGGATCGCCTTCCCAACGGCAACCACCTGGTCGCCGCCGGGATCCGCGCCCCGCCCGTCGAGAGCCGCGTGTTCGAGGTCACCACCGACAAGAAGGTGGTGTGGGAGTTCCGCTTCCCGGCCGATTACGGCGTCTACCGCGCCGATCGCATCACGCCGCCGCTGATCCACGCGATCAAATAGGTAGGTGAACAGGCGACCGCGGCGCACGCGGTTTGTTTGTTCAGATCTGCCGACGGCCGACGATAGAGAACTGTCGGCTTGATCGCGAAACCGCAACCTGGTGTCGGGCGTCTGGCGCGCCTCCTTCCGCTCTTGTGGGCTGCCGCCTGCGGTTCGATCAACGCCGTGACCAGCGACGGTGGAACGGGCGGCGGTGCGGCGGGCACTTCCGGCGCCGCGGGCACGTCCGGTGCTGCGGGCACGTCCGGCACCGCGGGAACGGCCGGCACTGCGGGGACGTCCGGCGCGGCGGGAACCGGCGCGGGTGGCACGAACACGGGCGGCGGCGGCCGCGGCGGAACCGGCGGCGTCGACGTCACGGGGATCGGCGGCGGCGTCGGGAAGGACGCCGGCTCCACGGACGCGGCGAACCCGGACGTCAATCCCAGCGAGTGCATGCCCGGCGAACGGATGTGCGACCAGGCCACGCCGATGACCTGTCTCGCCAACGGCACCTGGCAGCGGGGGGCGACGTGCACCAACGTCTGCTCCGGCGGAAGCTGCGTCGGCACCTGCAACCCGGGCTCGAAGATGTGCGTCGGCAACCTTCCGCAGTTCTGCGACTCGCAGGGCCTCTGGCAGCCGGCGCCCGCCTGCACGTATGTCTGCCGTCAGGGTGACTGCACCGGTGTCTGCATGCCGGGCGCGCGTCAATGCAGCTCGTCCGGTGTTCCGCAGTCGTGCAACGCGGACGGCATGTGGGAAAACAGCGCGGCCTGCCCGTTCGTCTGCAGCCAGGGCGCTTGCGTCGGCGAGTGCAAACCGGGACAGACCGACTGCAGCAACAACGCGCCCCAGACCTGCAACTCGGCCGGACAGTGGCAGTCCGGCCAGGCCTGCCAGTTCGTGTGCACGAACGGCGCCTGCGCGGGATCGTGCACGCCGGGCGCGCACCAGTGCGCGGACGGCGTTCCGCAGACCTGCACGAATGGCGGCACCTGGCAGAGCGGATCGGCGTGTCAGTTCGTCTGCGCGAACGGCGGCTGCTCCGGCTCGTGCGTTCCCGGCGACACGCGCTGCAGCGGCGCCCAGAAACAGACCTGCGATGCGACCGGGGCCTGGCAAAACACCGCCTCGCCGCCCGTGCAGCTGCTGATGAACCCCGGGTTCGACGCGGGCCACACGGCGTGGGTCGAGAAGACGCCGGCGTCCACCGCAATCATCACGCCGGAGAGCTCGTTGATGACGGTGCGGGCGGAGACGCCCTCGTATCTCGCCTGGCTGGCCGGTTACCCGAACGCGAATGATGATCTGTCGCAGACCATCACCATCCCCGCGGGCGCCTCCTCCATCACGCTGAGCTTCTACTACCTGATCCAGACGCAGGAAACTTCGATCGCGAACCCCGACGCGATGGACGTGTACACCTACGACGCCGCCACGTCGATGTACACGACGATCGCATCCTTCAACGACAACATGCCCACGCCGAGCTGGACGCGGTTCCAGACGACGCTGCCGTCGACGCTGGCCGGCAAGACGATCAAGTTCGGCTTCCAGGCCGTCACCGACATGCCGAAGACCACGAACTTCTTCGTGGACTCGGTCTCGCTGACGGCGACCGCCTGCGGGCCCTAGCGCGGACCCGGCGCCCGATCAGGGCTGGATCATCCGCTCCCAGCTGAACGGACCGAACGCCGTCGGGCTCTCCGGGGCGTTGACCGCCGGATCGATCGTCAGGCGCAGCCACTCGAGCGGCAGCGTGCTGCCGTGGACGACGACGCGGTGGAAGTTGGTCACGTTGTAGCCCGGGTGCATCGCGTAGTTCGGATCGGCCGGGTTGAACACGTTGCCCGTCTGGTAGACGTGCGAGTCGCCGTTGAACATGAGGACCGGCTTGCCGAACGCCGTCGTGTGCGTGGCGATGCTCTGCACGATCGGCTCGTAGCCGGCCTGGTGCGCGGCGCCCTTCTCGGGATCCCACATGTCCGCCTGCGCCAGGATGACGACCGCGACCACGCCGTCGACGGTGGCCTGAGCGAACGCCGTGTCGAGCCAGCGCAGGTCGGCGCCGGTGCGGTCGGCGATCTCCTGTGTCTGCGCCGCCGTGGCGGTCGGGGCGCCGTACCAGACATCCGCGTCGTTGTTCGAGCCGCCGGGCACGTTCACGGCGACGAACAGGACGTGCGACTGCTCCCACATGACGTTCTCGACGAACGCGCCGTCGCTGGCGTGCGCCGGATCGAACGACTGCGCCTGGGAGAGAACCTGCCTCTTGTTCGTGCCCAGCGAAAGCCCTGGCGTCGGGAAGAACATCGAACGGACCAGCGCCAGGTTCGCGATCGGGTCCCCTGCCGCGTAGTCCACCAGGTTGCCCATGCTGTCGCGCACGAAGTCGATCATGCCCGTCATCGCGTTGTACGCGCCGCCGCCCTGCGCCACCTTGTGGCAGTCGGACCACTCGTTGTCGCCGGGCGTGTACACCAACGGATCCTGGTACGCGGTCCACAGGTCGAAGACCGTCTGATTGTACGCCTGCGTGCAGAACTGCTTGCCGGAGTGAATGTCGCCCACGTGGATGACCAGCGAGACGTTCGGGTCCGCGTTGACGGACGCGACGAAGGCGGGCGTCGCCAGCGTCTGCGAGTTGTCGGTCGGCGTCGTGCCGTAGGGCGCGTCGCCGTAGACCGCCGCCGTGAACGCCGTCGCGGGACCGCCCGCGCCGGGCAGGCTGCAGTGAACCTGCACGGACGCCGTGCCTGGGCAGCCGGCCGTGGCGTCGCCGTCGGACGCGGTCACGGTGATGGTCGCCGGCCCGGGGTTCTTGCAGGTGAACGTGGGGCTCGCGCCGGTCGCGGGAGCGAGCGTGCCGGAGCTCGCCGTCCAGCTATACGAGAGGGCGGCCGGACCCGCGTCCGAGTCGTGGGCGGTGACCGACAGCGCGATCGTCGAACCGACCGTGACGTCCGACGGATTCGCCGACACGCCGTCGACGACCGGGCAGACGTTGACGGTGCCGGTCACGGAGATGCCGCCCGTTCGCGGCGCCTCCTGACAGGTCAGATGAACCGTCACGTTCGTCGTCCCGCCCGCGGTCACGTTGAACATCGCCGAGCCCACGCAGGCCGCGTTGCCGGTGGTCGCGTTCGCATTGAGGGTGATCGTGAAGCCGTTGCCCGCGGGTAGCCCGGGGATGGTCGCGGAGATCGTGGAGCTGTGCGAGACGTCGATGGTTCCGGTCTTGGTGAAGCCGCCCGGACCGCTGATCGAGTAGGACGCGCTGTTGACGGTCACGCCGGGGGCGAGCTGGAGCGCCACGCCCACGGTTCCCACGTCGCCCTGGGGCCTCGGATCCTCCGCCGTGATCAATGAACAGGCGGGGACGCCGAGCGCCATGGCGGCGGTGAAGGCGGCGGCCGCCAGGACATTCGTCTTGCCGAGAGCACGCTTCATGGCCGGACAGTCCGCTTTTCCTACCGTCGCTGTCGAGCAACGGTTTCGTTACCGGCCGGCAACACTTACAGCAGCGGCGACAGCAGGCGCGCGCCGGCCTCGCCGAGGCGGCGGAACAGCGAGTGGCCGGCGATCGTCGCCGCGTCGATGGCGCGGCTGTCGCGGAGATCGGCCTGGAAGGCGTCCGCGAGGCGGGCGGTGACCTCGCGGTCGTAGACGATCGCCGTCAGCTCGAAGTCGAGGCGGAAGCTCCGGTAGTCGAGGTTGGCCGTGCCCACGATCGCGATGTCGTCGTCGGCGACGATCGTCTTCGCGTGGATGAAGCGGGGAAGGTACTCGAAGACCTTCACGCCGGCCTCGACCAGATCCGGGACGTAGCTGCGGGCGGCGAGATCGATGAGGCGGCTGTCGCCGCGCAGCGGGATCAGCAGGCGCACGTCGACCCCGCGGAGCGCGCTCGTGCACAGCGCCGTGACGATCGCCTCGTCGGGAACGAAGTACGGGGTGGTCAGCCAGACGCGCGACGTCGCCCGCGTGATCGCGGTGAAGTAGGTGCTGTGAATCGGAAGCTGATCATGGTCGGGACCGGAGCCGATGATCTGAACGACGTGGTGGCCGGCGCCGTCCCGCAGCGAGAACAGCTCGCCCGCGCGGGGCGGCAGCGCCTCCGTCGCGAAGTACCAGTCCTCGATGAACAGGCGCTGCAGCGCCACGACCGCCGCGCCCTCGATGCGCAGGTGCGTGTCGCGCCAGTAGTGCTTCGACAGCTCGGCGCTCTGGTCGTCGGCGACGTTCATGCCGCCGGTGAAACCGACGACGCTGTCGCAGACGACGATCTTGCGGTGGCAGCGGAAGTCGATGCGCCGGGTCCGGAGCCAGCGCAGGCGGATCGGATTGAACCAGGCCACCTCGGCGCCCGCGTCGCGCAGCGGTTTCAGGAACCGCCGGCCGAGCCGCGACGACCCGGTGCCGTCGAGGAGCAGCCGGACGGCGATGCCGGCGCGCGCCTTTTCGATCAGGAGATCGCGCAGCCGCGTGCCGATCTTGTCCGGTTCGAAGATGTAGTACTCGAGGTGAACGTGGTGGCGCGCGGCCGTGATCGCCTCGAACATGGCGGCGTAGGTCGACACGCCGTCGGTGTAGAGGTCGATCGCGTCGGCGTGCAGGGGCGGCGGCTCGTGCATGGCGATCGGGACCCGGGCCACCTGCTCCTGATCGCGGCCCGCCTCGCGGAGCAGCTTCATCGCACCCAGGGCGTCCTCGATCAGGCGCCGGCCGACGCGGCGTTTGAGCTGCTTGCGTCGCAGGCGCAGCGGCCCGAGCAGCCGGTACAGGATCAGCCCCACGACGGGCAGGAACAGGAACACCAGCAGCCAGGCGAGCGTCGCCGCCGCCGATCGCCGCTGCAGCAGGATCACGCCGGCCGCGATCACGACCCAGACGGTCGCGAGCCCGGTGACGATCGGCCACGTCATGCGCGTCGGCGCGAAGATACACGCTCGCGCCGCCGCGGGCGACGCAGATCCGAGATGCGGTTCGGTAGATCGTAGAGCGATGATTTCGGGTCGGTCGAATCGAAGATTGCGACATCCGCGAGCAACACCCGTGGCGTGAATCGTGCACCGCGGCCGCCTCCGTGATGCGAATCCGCACCGTCGCCTTGCTTGCGCTGACGCTCGCTCCCACCTTCGCCGTCGCGGTCAGCGCCTGGGGGGCGCGCGCGACCCCCCAAGATCCCGACCGCCATCGCAAGCTGATGGAGGCGATCCCGCGCGATCCCGTGGCGCTCGTCAACGTGTCGGCCGCGGACATGCCGGCGAGTCCCGACATCCTGTTCCTCGGCAAGCGCAGCACGCGCGCTCTCGAGCGTTGTCTGGCGGACAACGCCGACGCCGGGCTGCGCGCGCAGTGCGCGGGCATGCTCGGGACGCTGGGCGACCGGAGCGCGCTGCCCACGCTGCACGCCGCGCTCGGCGACTGGGAGCCGGAGGTGCGGCTGGAGGTGATCCGGGCGCTGGGCAGGATGCCCGCGGACCAGTCGATCGATCCGTTGGTCTTGCTCTACAACCGTCAGGACGAGGAGGCCGGCGTCCGGCAGGCGGTGTTGCGGACGCTGGGGGCGATCGGGCATCCGAAGGCAGTGGTGGTCATCCGGCACGAGCTCGCCAAGTCGCGGCCGCAGCTGGCGCAGCCCGGCGGCGACCTGCGCCGGTCGGCACTGCAGGCCCTCTGGCGCTGCCGGCACCGAGTCGCGCAGTCGGTGATGATCGACGAGGTGCTGCGCGCGCTCGCGCCGCCGCGGAGCAACGATCCCAAGATCGAGGCGGC
>Ga0070690_100001430_pt1 | contig 12461 bp, 7 predicted proteins | sample KBSS33HmetaG_FD_64671 | JGI IMG/M metagenome (GOLD analysis project Ga0070690, IMG submission 64671) | Switchgrass rhizosphere microbial communities from Kellogg Biological Station, Michigan, USA - KBS S3-3H metaG | ecosystem: Host-associated > Plants > Roots > Rhizosphere ... | reverse complement strand
CACGCCTGACGAATTCACCGCCGGCGGCCCTTATGCTTACGCCGGCACGGATGCGGCGACGAACCGCAACAAAGCCATGGCGATCGCGGTCAATTCGCAGTCGGCCCACCTGACGCAACACGACGCCGGTGCCGCGGAATCGCGTAGCTCCGATTCGATGCACGTCGCCGCCACGGCCGATACTTCGGCGCTCGACGACGCGTTGAACAACAACACGTCCGCCTTGCGATTGGCGCAGAGCCTCGGCGCCGATTTCATCATCATTCCGGCGATCACTTCCTACGGCACGGACAAAAAGACGTATAACGGCAATGGCATCAGCACCGTCAACGTCACCCACACGCTCCGCATCAGTTATAAGATCGTCGAAGCCGGCATGGGCGGCGCGGTTCGCGGCGATACGGTGATCGCTTCGAAGACCGAACGGCAGACCGACGGCCTGCAGAGCGAGAACGGTGACCTGGTCAATCAATTGCTCGATGACGCGGCCACGCAACTCGCTGATCTGGTCGCCAAAAATGCCGAATCGCTTCCGACCGAAGTCGCCAAAGCGCGCCCGGTCAGCTTCAAGGTTGCCTGCACGATGGCGGACCCCCGCCAGCAGCCCGTCATGATGCCTGCCGCGGCGGTCACGTCGGACAAACGCCTCGCCAAGACGCAACCCGCGCCGGTCGAAGCGATGGATGTGACGGTGGAATTGGACGGTATCGCGATCGGCTCGGCCCCCGGCACGTTCAAGGGCAGCCCGGGATTGCATAAGCTCCGGTTGACCCGCGAAGGCTTCGCCGATTGGACGCGAACGATCAACATCTATGAAGGCCAGGAATTGCGGGTGGCATTGCAGATGAGCGATGACGGTTACGCCAAGTGGAAAGACACGGCCGAATTCCTCAACGGCATCGAGGCCGACCGCAAGTTGACCGACGCCGAAGTCAAACGCATCGAGGGTATCGCCACATATTTCAGCAACAGCCACTATCGCGTGGACACCAAAGAAAACATCAAATCGGACACCACCGTCATCGTGAAATAACGCGCCATGAAACCTGTTTCCAAGATCATTTTCACTCTCCTGGCCGCCGCTTTGCTGCCCGCGATCGGGTCGGCGCAGGACAAATCGACCCTGGCCATCTCCTCCATCAAGCCGACCCCGTCGCTGGACGTCTCGGTGAAGGCGGACAAAAAAACGGAGATGAACCGCGTCATTGAATCGCTCAACAGCCAGTTGATCGACCGGGTGAACGCGACGCGCAAGTTCGATGTCGTGGGCCGCAGCGACCTGGACAGCATCATCAAGGAACAGGACCTGGGCGCCTCCGGCAACGTGGATGCGAAGACCGCCGCGCAGGCCGGCAAGATCACCGGCGCCAAATATCTGTTGGTCGCCACGGTGGATGATTTCCAGGATTACGTGGAGACGGCCAAGTTCGAGGGTACCGACCGTACGGCCACCAAGCGCGTGTTCCGGTTCTCCATCGTCGGCAAGATCTATGATTCCTCGACCGGCAAATTGCTGGAATCGGCGAATTTCCAGACCGGCAACGACCGGTTCAAGCAGATCCAGTTGGAACGTAATTATACCGTCAAGGATGGCGAGTTGAGCGATGAGATGATGGTGGCGCTGTCGCGTGACCTGGCGGAAAAGATCGCCGTGCATGTGGCGGACGTCATTTTCCCGGCGAAAGTTTTGATCAAACGCGACACCGAAGTGACCATCAATCGCGGCGAAGGCGCCGGGGTTGCCGTGGGGGATATCTTCAACGTCTTTGCGCTCGGCCAGGAAATGATCGATCCGGATACGAAAGAATCGCTCGGCCGTGAGGAAGTCAAAGTGGGCAAAGTCAAGATCACCCAGGTGGACCCGAAGATGTCCAAGGCCCAGGTGCTGGAAGATGCCGGTATTGATAAAGGCGCGATCCTGCGCAAAGCGCGGTGATCCGTCGGCGGATTTAGTCAGTCAGAAATCAGAAATCAGAAATCAGAAAGGCTCACATGAACATCAGAAGCATTGTGTCCCGGGACAGCGTCCGGTTTGCCGCTTTTGCCGCCTTCATCGGCGTCATGGCGACCGGTTGCCAGACATATCAACAACAAAACCAGGTGATCCATTACTGGCAGGCCGGCAATTTGACCAATGCCGTCGCCGAAGCCACGCGGATGGCCACCAAAAACGCCACCGGCAAGGACGCCATCATCTGGCGATTGGAACAGGCCGCCGTGATGCGCGCCAACGGCCAGTATGAGGACAGCAATAAGGCTTTCACCCAGGCCGAAGAGCAGATCGATAAATATATTGAATCGGCCAAGGTCCATGTCGGCGCCGAAGCGGGCGCGCTGTTGTCCAACCAGGCGAATCTTCCCTACCAGGGCCATTATTACGACGCCATCATGCTGAACACTTACAAAGCGTTGAATTACCTGACGCTGGGCGACATCGAGAAGGCCCGTCCCGAATTCATCCGCGCCTACCAGCGGCAACAGGACGCTGTGGAAGAGAACAGGAAACGCATCGAAAAAATCCAAAACGAAGCCGCCAGCCACACCAACAGCGTCGCCATCCATAAAGCCCAGGACGACCCGAAGTTCCAGTCGGCGTTCCAGACCAATTACACCGCGCTCGACAACCTCAAACCTTACTCGGATTACGTCAATCCGTTCACGGTCTACCTCGACGGCTTATATTTCATGGCCAACGCGGCCGACGCCTCGGACCTGGAGCGTGCGCATAAATCGTTCGAACGTGTGGGCGGTTTCGTGGGCGACAACGATTTTATCAAGCAGGACCTGGCGACAGTCGACGGGTTGATGAACGGCAAGCGTCTCGAACCGACGACCTATGTCATCTTCGAGACCGGTTGTGCGCCGGAGCGCGGCCAGACTCGGATCGACGTCCCGATCGTCCTGGCGAAAGTGTCGTACGTCGGCGCCGCGTTTCCCACGCTGCAGTTCCAGAACAGTTATGTGCCGGGCCTCACCGTCACCGCCAACAACACCAACCTGAACACGGCGTTGCTCTCGAGCATGGACAGCGTCATCGGCCTGGATTTCAAGAACGAGATGCCGATGATCATGACAAAGACGATCGCTTCCACCGTCACCAAGGCCGCGGCCGCCTATGCGATCAACGATGCCGCCAACCAGCAGAGCGCCATGGCGGGTCTATTTTCACAAGTTCTTACCGCCGCCTACCAGGCCTCGGTCAATATCGCCGATACCCGCACCTGGACGACCTTGCCCAAGGAGTTCCAGTTCTGCCGGATCCCGACGCCGGCGGATCACAAGCTTGACCTGGCCACCAGCGACGGCCTGGAAAAAGCATCCATCACGCTCAACGACAGCGCCGTCAACCTGGTTTATGTGAAATCGATCAGTCCGGGAACGCCGTTGTTCGTGTCGCAGATCAAATTGTCCAGCGCCGCGGGTCCGGCAGCCATCGCGCCCGCCGTCGTTGTGCCGGCTCCCGCAGCCGCCCCGGCCGAAGCACCCATCCAGGCGGCCCCCGCGGCCCCGACCCAGGAGCCGACCAATTTGCCTACGGCGAATGCATTGGAGGCGGCATCCGCCGCGACCGTATCCGTGGCCGACAAACCTGTGCCGGCAAAATAAGACGATGCGGGACCGGGGCGTGACCTTGACAGGGTTTCGCGCGGTTTGTAACTTTTTTATGAGACAGGCAGCTCAACCACTAAAAACAATGAAGACATTTCACCTCCTCGCGCTCTGCGGTTTGTGCGCTGTCGCCGGGTTGACTGGTTGCACGACCGTCAATTCCGTCGAAAACGCCAACAAAGAAGGGCAGCGCAACATGGTCGCCGACCAGCGCGCCGTCACCGATCATAGCCTCGTCAAAAAGGTCGCGGTCGTGGGCGTCAATACCGCCATGACCCCGGGCGGGGTCTTGAGAGTGCAGGTCGAGTTGCAGAACCGCACCCGTTCAATGCAACGATTCAACTATCATTTCGAATGGTTTGACGCCAACGGCATGCAGGTCAACAACGTCACGTCCGCCCTCGTTCCGGACCAGATCGAAGGCCGCGAAAACAAGATGATTTCCGCCGTTGCCCCGACCCCGAACTGCAAAGATTTCCGCGTCAAATTCATCGAAGCCGAGTAACCTTATGAAACCAAAAATTCTTATCCCCCTGATCGTTGCCGCAGCCATCCCGGTTTTCATGGCCGGCTGCGCCACCGACGCGCATTACGTCCAGACCGGCGGTCGCGAAAACATCGTCAGCGTCGGTCAGATCAACATCCAGGATTATATCCAGGCGGCCAGCGCGGCGACGCAGGAACTGCTGTCGTCCGGCGCCCTCGACAAGGTGGAAAAAACGCCGGCCGTCCTGGCCATGAGCCGGATCGTCAATAACACCGGCCAACAGATCGATACCGACCTGTTGACCAAGAAGATCCGCGTCGCCCTCCTGCAAAGCGGCAAAGCCGTCACCACCACTACCATGGGGTTGGGCGGCACCTCGGAAGATCCCCTCGCCAAAGGTATGCAGCAGGAGAATGAATTCATGAACGACCAGAAGGTAACGCGGCTGCCCGACTTCAGCCTCTCGGGCAAGATCATTCAGACCCGTGCCAGCAACGGCAACACCCATCAGTCCACGTTCAGCTTCCAACTGTCGTTGACCGACAAAAATGGCCTGGCGGTTTGGGAAGGTGAAAAAGAGATCACCAAGCAGGGAACACGCTCATCCATCGGATTCTGATCCGTTCCATCGATCCTGGACGCCGATCCGTGCCGCGGATCGGCGTTCTGCTTTTATCGGTGTGCCGGCCGGCGTGAAAAGGATTTACTTCGCCGGGATTTGAAAATATATTGAACGACCTGGGTGCCGATGTGGCGGAATTGGCAGACGCGCTAGACTCAAAATCTAGTACTCTCACGAGTGTGTGGGTTCGACCCCCTCCGTCGGCACCATTTAACTTCAGAAGACTTCTACCGGCAGCCTCGTCGATTTCTGCACCGTGCGGGCGATCTGGGTCAATGTCTTGAGCGGCAGATGCGTGCAGCCGGCGCGGGCGGTGGGGCGCGTGGCGGAATAGATCTGGACGTTCGAGATCTCCGCCCCCGCGGAAACCAGTTCTTTCAACCGCTGCACGTATTCCTGGATCTCTTCCGGCGCCGGTTCGACGCCGTTGATCGCCGGGAACAGGCTTTGGATGACGACCGGGCGCTGGCGGCCGACCGATAAAATGTTGTTCAAGATCTTGTTGAGCGACACGGTCGCCCCGTTCACCCGGTTCAGATATTCCTGCGTGCCGCCGTCCAGTTTGGCCCAGACTTCATCTTTTCGCGTCAGCAGTTTCAATCCTTTCGCCACCGGCGGCTGGTCGAGCGCGGTCGAATTGGTGACCAGGACGATCTTGAAAAAATTGCCCGTGGCCCGACGGTGAGTCATGACTTCGATCGCTTCGACGAAATGCGGCGACAGGGTGGGTTCGCCGTCGCCGCTGAGCGCGACGTGCCGGAGTTCCAGCAGGTCTTCCGGCACGCGGGAATAGCGGTCCCATTGTCGCAGCGATCCGTCCCGGACCAGGTCGAGCGTTTCGCGCAGTTCGATGCCCATGCGGTTCGAATCGAATTGCGCCGCCCGGGCCGGCTGCGCGCGGTCGATCTCGCAATAAGCGCAATGGAAGGTGCAGGTGACGGCCGGGTTGAGATTGACGCCGACGGACAGGCCCCGGGCGCGCGGGGAGATGACGACGTAGACGAACTGGTTCTGCAAAAAATCGCGGGGATAACCGAACGCATCCTCGCGGGCGACGGTGTGTCCCTCCGGGCCGTGGCTCGTCAAACCGGGTGACAATTTATTATCCATTGCATCAACAATATGCATGTCGGGCGGCCGGCACTACACCGCCATTGCCAAAGAAAGAGCCTTTTTTGGGCGGTCACCGGCGCCGGGTTCGGGAAAAAACCGCTATAATTACTGACAATCCGGGATCTTTCGCTTTTCTTCTAAGAAATCGCCCGCTCGCGTGTCATTGATGGTAGATGTCCTTACGAAAGGCTCCGGATAAAGGTTCCGGTAATATCGTGGAGACTCGCCGAGCATGGCTGTGATGCAATCCAACGAAGCCAGCGCAGAATCGCCCGGTCGGGAAACGATCGAAGAGCTGTTCACCGCTCTGGAGTCTCCCCTTTTGGGTTATGCCCTGCGTTTGACGGGCGAACCCGGCCTCGCGGAGGACGCCGTCCAGGAAGCGTTCATGAGACTGCATGTCCAATTCGATTCCGTGCGCGAGCCGCGACGCTGGCTCTACCGGGCGGTCCATAACTTCGCCCTCAACCAGCGTCGCAAGACGGCCAAAGTGATCCCGTTCAACGTCCCGGCGCGCGACGACGACCCGGTACCGGATGACGCGGCCGACCCGGCGTTGCTCCCGGATGAACAGATCGTCCGGCTCGAAGGCATCGGCCTGGTCCGCATCAGCCTTGAAGCACTGGACGAACGCAGCCGCGAATTGATCCGGCTGAAATTCACCGAGGAACTTTCCTACAAAGACATCAGCGCGCGGACGGGACTGTCCGTCAGCAACGTCGGTTACCTCCTGCATCACGCGCTCAAAACCATCGGCGATGAACTTGCCAAAACCGGAGTGATCCTATGAACCCGGATAATTTTTCACCTGACGAGATCGAGATCCGGCTGACGGCGCTGTTGCTGGGAGAATTGCCGGTCGAAGAAGCGAACGCCTTGCGCCGGGCCATCGCGCAGGACGCCGGCCTGGCCAAACGGCACGAGCGATTGAAACGCACGATCGAATTCACACGGGAAGCCGTGGCCACCCCGGCCGGGCCGTCGAAAGAATCCGCGCCGTCGCTGAAACTGTCGGATGAACGGCGCAAGGTGTTGCTCGCGCATTTTGGCCGGCCGCGTCCAAAGGCAGTGCAACCGGAGCAGGTCACGCCGGAAGAGATGGGGGTGAAGCGGGTCAACGTGTTCCAAAACTTGATGACCGTGGCGCTGGTGCTGTTCATCGTCGGTTTCATAGTGGCGATATCGGTCCCGAATTTCATCAGGGCGCGGGCGACCTCTCCGGCCAATGCCATGATCAATAATATGCGCCAGATCGACGGCGCGAAGAATCAATGGGCATTGGAGAACCACAAGTCGGACACGGACACCGTGACGATGGACGATTTGAAACCGTATCTGAAAAATGTTCCGCAGCCGCTCATGGGGGAAAAATATGTGCTGGGAAAAGTCTCTGATCCGGTCGCGGTTGAGATGGATGCTTCGAAAGCGAAGAAACATTTTTACCGTGTCGAAGAGCAATTGGCCGGCAACAACCAGAAGCGCGTCCAGGTCGATATCGAAGGGAGATTGGTCACCGATGAGAGTCGCGCGCAATACGCCATGGCCGAGAGGCAGTTCCTGCGGGCCGAAAGGCAGCCGCAAACGATGACCGTCGCGGGAGAACAACTACCCGCGCTGGCGCCGCAAGCAGCACCATCTTCAGATCAAACGGGTGGTGTGTATTCAGCAAATGTTGTCGGCTATGCGTCCATCAGGCTGCCGGCGGCTCATGGTTCGATCGCGGACGACTGGGAGGACGGAAAACCCGCCACGGTCAGTGGCTGGCCGGAGAGCGGCGCCGCGATGGAGAAGGAACACATGCTGGCCGGCGTTGATCGCGATGACGCCGGGAGATTCCTGTATCTCTATCAGACCAATTCAATATCGTCGGGTCTTCCGGACCTGGCGATAAACGAAACTCGCAACAAGCCGATGGATATGTTTGGCGATTTCGATATCGGCGGTCGCGGCAAGGACGGCGCGGTGATGCCGGGCGGAAGCACGCGAAAGGCGTTCGAAGAAAATCCTGCGTTCGGTCTCGAGTCGAAAAACGGCCTGATCGACCGGGAAACCAATCAGGTGTCGCCAATGGCTACCACCCCTTGGCCGGCGACGCCTGCGCCCGCGGTGATGCCGGTGCAAAAGCCGGCCAAACCCGCGGTGAAGGTGTCCGGCTCGACCCTGGCATTGCGAGGCGCTAACTCAATTGATGACCAGGCTGCCGGCGGCGTCACGCTCGCGATCAACCAAACGAAGACGGGGCCGGTGGTGATCGATAATAGCGTTATCGCTGGTGATCGATATAAAAGTTTCGCCGGTGAGACCAACACCGTGATGTTTTTTACCCTGTCGGATTCTGCCAAATTGGATGCGGTCGCGACAAAGGATGCGAGCAAGGTGACGGCCGGCGCATTGGTCCAGGATGCCAAATCACTTTATGCCGCCGGTAAATTCGAACAGGCCGACGCTGAATTACAAATGGCGTTGAAACAGGATCCGAACAACCAGGGGGCGTTCTATTATTTAAATCTCACGAAACAGGCGCAATACGACGCGGATCAAAAACGGGTCGCAGGTCGCCCCGCGGCGCCCACGCAGATGGTGACGTTGCAGGCAGGGCAAAGCCAGCCTGCCCCTGCAGAACAGGTGAAGGTCTACGCAAAACCGTCGCCCGACGGGACACGCCTGGTCGAGGACGATAAACCATTGCCCAGGATCACTGTTCCCCCGCCGGTGCCGCAGCCGGAGATCCTGACGGTGAACAATCCGTTCTCGACCTTCTCGCTCAATGTCAGCGACGTGTCGTTCAAACTCGCCGAGGCCAGCCTCGCCAAAGGCCAGATGCCCGATGCCGCGTCGATCCGCAGCGAAGAGTTCATCAACGCGTTCGATTATCGCGATCCCGAAGCGCCGGCCAGTGTGCCGATCACGTTCCATGCCGAACGCGCGCGTTATCCGTTCGCGCACAACCGCGACATGCTTCGGTTCTCGGTCAAGACCGCCGCGCAAGGGCGCCAGGCCGGTCGTCCGTTGAACCTCGTGTTGCTTCTCGACCGATCGGGTTCGATGGAACGCGCCGATCGCGTCGAGATCGTCCGCAAAGCGCTCGCCGTGCTGGCGACGCAACTGCAAGCGCGCGACACCATCAGCATCATCACCTTCGCGCGCACGCCGCGGTTGTGGGCGGACGGCATGCCGGGCGACAAGGCCGTCGATGCGATCGGCCAGGTCGGCGGCATCACGCCCGAAGGCGGCACGAATCTCGAAGAAGCGATGAATCTCGCCTACCAGACCGCGTTGCGTCATTACCTCGCCAATGGAGTGAACCGTGTCGTCCTGCTCACCGACGGCGCGGCCAATCTCGGGGACGTCAATCCCGACGCGCTCAAACAAAAGGTGGAATCCTATCGCAAACAAGGCTTCGCGCTCGATTGTTTCGGCATCGGCTGGGAAGGTTATAACGATGACCTGCTCGAAGTCCTCTCGCGCAACGGCGACGGCCGGTATGGTTTCATCAACACGCCCGACGAAGCGGCGACGGGATTTGCGGCGCAACTGGCCGGCGCGCTCAAGATCGCCGCATCCGACGTCAAGGTGCAGGTGGAATTCAACCCGCAACGTGTGACGTCGTATCGCCAGGTCGGTTACGCGAAGCATCAGCTCACCAAACAACAGTTCCGCGACAACACGGTGGACGCGGCGGAGATCGCCGCGCAGGAAGCGGGCAACGCATTGTACACGGTCGAGATCAACCCGAACGGCAGCGGCCCGGTCGCGACCGTGGGCGTGCGTTACAAAGTGCCGGGCACGACCGATCATCGCGAGCAGGCATGGGATGTGGCATACGCGGGCGCCGCGCCGGCGCTGGAACAGTCGAGTCCGGCCATGCGCCTGGCGACGACCGCGGGGGCTTTCTCGGAATGGCTCGCTTCGAGCCCATACGCGCAGGACGTGACGCCGGATCAATTGCTGAATCATCTGCGCGGCGTGCCGCAGGTGTACGGCGCGGACAACCGGCCGAAGCGATTGGAGACGATGATCCGCGAGGCGAAATCGATCTCCGGAAAGTGATATGGAACGATCGCTCACAGACGAAGGCGCGCGATCGAGGCTCCGGCCGATCCAGTTCCTGGACTGAACGGCGAACACTTTTTTTACAAACCTTTGACCGGCCCCTGACAACTGGCTGTTCGCCAGGTCCGATCATCAACATGGCTGAATTATGAAAACGAAAATCTTTACCGCCTGCCTGGGGGTCGCGCTGTTGACGGCGCGCGCCGCCGAGCCGGGGGTCACGCTGCAAAATTTCAAACTCACGGCCGATCTCAGCGGCGATGTCGCGGCGTTCACCCTGACGGCCAACGCGAAAGTGGACAACAGCCGGGGCGCGATGATCGAGCTGTTGTCCGGGCCGGTCGCGCTCACGGCGATCGGGTCGCATCCGAAATGGAACGTCGAATCCCGGGACGGCCGGTTTTACCTGATCGCCGACCATGGCGGCACCTTTCCGATCCAGGTCCGGTTCAATGCCGCGATCCGCGCGAGCAACGATTGGAGCACCGTCGATTTTCACGTCGCGCCGGGAACGGTGCAGCCGATCGTGTTGCAGGGGCTGGCGGCGGACACGGAATTCCAGTTCGCGGACGCGGCGCGACCGGAACGCACCGGCAACGATTTCGTCAGTTACCTGCCCGTGGATGGCGATGTGACATTTTCCTGGAAACGGACGCGGCCTGAAGCGGAGGGAAAACTGTTCTACGCGGCGGAGATGTTATCGCAGGTCAGCATCAGCCCGGGCCTGATGCGACAAACGGCGTTGCTGGACGGTCATCTCATGCAGGGGCAGATGGATCATGTGGCGTTGGTCCTGCACGGCGCGGGCGAGGTGACGCGCGTGCTGGGCGATGCGGTGCTGGCGTGGAACGTCGAACCGGTGACCAACTCCGCGGATCGGCGGCTGGTCATCCAGTTCAACCAGCCGCAGAAGGACCAGTTCAGCGTGCAGGTGCAATTGCAGACGCCGTTGGGCGCGTTTCCGCAGGCGGCTGATGCGGTCCAGGTGAAGCCCGAAGGGGCGACCCGGTTCGACGGCGACTTTCGCATCGTGAACGACGGCGCGGTGCGGCTCGAAGTGGTGCAGGCGAGCGGCCTTTCGCAGATCTCGCCGGACCAGTTCCCGGACAACGCGGCGTTGCGCGCGACCGGCAGCCAGCGCTTCGCTTACCGTTTTTCCGGGCCGGATTTTGCGCTGCGCATCCAGGCCGACCAGATCCTGCCGGAAGTTTCGGTGTCGCAGGTGCTGGCCTACAACCTCGGCGAGAACGAACAGGCCATCGACGCCGAGCTGGAACTGGACATCCGCGAAGCGCCGTTGCGCGAATCGGTCCTGGAGATCCCGCGCGGCTATGCCATCGCGAAATTGAACGCGTCCGGGATGAGCGATTATTTCGTGACCGAACCGGACGGCCAACCCGGCGCCGAATTGCGGCTGGTGTATTCGCAGCCGGTGTCCGGCCGGCAGGTGATCCAGCTCCGGCTCGAACGCAACCAGGCGCTGGGCGGGACGAACTGGGCCCTGCCGCGCGTCGAGGTCGCCCACGCGAAATCCGTGCGCGGATTCGTCGGGGTCTCGGCGGAAAGCGGATTACGATTGACGGCGGATCGCACGCAGGCGTTGACCGAGATCGCCACGGCGTTTTTCCCGAAACCGGTCGCGGGCATCCAGTCGGCGTTCCGGCTGAGCGACGCCAACTGGCGCGCGGCGGTGCGCATCGAACGCCTGCCGCAGACGGTGCAGGCCGATGCGTTCCACCTGTTTTCCATCGGCGAAGGCATCGCCTACGGCAGCAGCGTGATCAATTACGTCGTCAGCGGCGCGCCGGTGGCGACCTTCCGCGTCGAATTGTCGGACGAATATTTCAACGTCGAGTTCACGGGCAAAGACATCCGCAACTGGGAAAAGACGGCGAACGGTTACCTGGTGCAATTGCACACGCCGGTCGCGGGTGCCTACACGTTATTGGCCACGTATGAGCGGCCGTTCAAGGCGCAGGGCGAAACCCTGACCTTCGCCGGCGCGCGGCCATTGGATGCGCAGTCGGAATCCGGCCACACGCTGATCACCAGCGCGTACCAGTTCCAGGTGAAACCGGTGGACGTCTCGCCCGGGTTGCTGCCGCTCGAGACCGGCGAAGTGCCGGCGGAATATCGCCTGTTCTTCGATGCGCCCGTGCTCGCGGCGTATCGTTATTCGTCGCGGCCGTTCGATCTGAAACTGGCGTTGAGCCCGCTCGCGCAGGGCGATTCCCTGAGCCAGGTCGTGGACCGCGCTTCGTTCGCCACGCGCATCTCGAAAGAAGGACAGGTGTTGACCGATGTCCGGTATTTCGTGAAGAACCGGGGCAACCCGGATTTCCGGCTGACGTTGCCGGAGGGGACACAATTGTGGTCGGCCAGCGTCAATGGCGTCGCCGTGGTGCCGGTCATGGACGGCAAGGCCAACCTGATCCCGCTGCCGCAACGCGCCGATCCGGACACCGTCCTGACGATCGACCTCAAACTGGCCTCGCGTTCGGCGAGCGCCGGCAAGGTCATCGTGGCGGCGCCGATCGTGGCGGCGCCGGTGATGCTGGCGGAATGGAAACTGGATCC
>Ga0070690_100001427_pt1 | contig 12482 bp, 12 predicted proteins | sample KBSS33HmetaG_FD_64671 | JGI IMG/M metagenome (GOLD analysis project Ga0070690, IMG submission 64671) | Switchgrass rhizosphere microbial communities from Kellogg Biological Station, Michigan, USA - KBS S3-3H metaG | ecosystem: Host-associated > Plants > Roots > Rhizosphere ... | reverse complement strand
AACAAGACGATCCGGTACACCAACCTGCCGGATGCGAAGGTCGGGATCGGGTTCCTGGCGCCGTCGAAGAAAGAGGTGTCCGATTGGGAACGCGCCGCTCTGTCGCCCGCCGAGCGCGAAGAGGTCATGCGTCTCGGAAACCATCAAGGACCAAGACCCTTCCTTGTGGCTGCATCGCGGGGGTGGGTATCGCCATATACACGTATCCTCACCGACAGTTTTCCGACCCAGGTCGTGTGCCGAAGCCTAAAGTCTATATGTACTGTCCTCATTGCTCATGGTGGTTTCTCATGGGACGAGGCAGAGCGCGAGTTTGGGTTCCGGATGCGTGGCCCAGGTACGGAAGAAAAGACCGAGCGGATTCATGCGACTCCGCAGGATTGGGCAGCTAACCGTCCTCACACGCAGGTGGACTAATGGCTCGCTTCACGCACATCCTCACCGGCATCCCCGTGGGCTCGCACGTCGTGGTGAAGTCCTGCGGGCGGTACGCTCAGTTCGACGAGGTGGTCAAGAGCGGTGCCGTCGGCATCGTCGCCAACCGCGAGTGCTACCCGATCATCGTGAACATCCGGCCCTCGGTGGGCCTGGGCGTCGCGGAGCACGCTGGCAACATCAAGGTGCGGGTGGCGATGGACTCCCCGCTGGTCGATTGGGAACGCTTGCAGGCGAGGGGCGGCACCTTCGACGTGTACATCCGGAACGTCACGGACTTCAACCCGGGGAAGATCGAGTACTACACCCCGTTCGACAAGCGGGTCGGCCCGTGGGCGGACGTGGCCCAGGTTCGGGCGCCGGATCGTCCCGAGACGCGGGTCTTCAACGACTTCCGCTGCGAGGGCTGCGGCGTCCCGCTGGACGAGAAGAAGAAGAATTGTGAGAAGTGCGCCGTCCAGAACATGGTCTGCGAGCACCCGAGGATCGGTGACATGGCCCTCAAGGTGTGCGGCAACCAGTTGGTGCCCGGCTACGGCGCGTGCAAGGAACACCTCGAACTGATGGGTGTTACCATCAAGAAGAGAGGGAAGGGTCGCCCGGTCAAGGCACGGACCGTGGAGGATCGCCTCCCCGAGGCGGACAAGCCGAAGCGGAAGTACCGCACCCGGCGTCCGCGCAGCGTTGCACCTCTTGCTGTGTGCGTGGTGGACTAAGGACGGTGTCACATGAGTCAGACCTACGAAGAGATCCTCACCCAGGTCGAGGAAGCTGTTGGTGACCCGGTCGATGCCAACGTCGGCGGGCGTACCCGCACAATGGCTATCGACGCCGTCCGCAAGGCGATCAACGAACTGAACTCCCAGGCGTGGTGGTTCATGTTCGTGCAGGCTGAGGATCACACGCTTGATACGCGCAATCCCCCCGAGTACACGCTCGACAATGATCCCATCGTGCGGGTGAACTGGTGCTGGTTGCTCAACCAGACTGAGGACAACGTCCAGAAGCCGATCCCCGTTCTGCCGATTCAGGTCTTCATCCGCGGTGGGCTCTACACGAACCCGCTGCGGGGCCTGCCGAATCAGGTGACGTGGAACGAGCAGGCATCGGTTCTCCGGTTCGACCGCGTGTGCGATCCGGCGGACGCCGGTCGCAAGGTGCGCGTCTCCTACTACAAGGCCATTCCCAACCCCCCGACCTCCGGGCTCGACGACATTCCCGCGGGCCTCGTGGTCGAGTGCGCGACGTGGCGCATCCGCCGGCAGGTGCCCGGCTACAACTGGCAGGAGGATCGAGCCCTTGCGCAGGCCGAGAAGATGAGGGTGCGCTCGATGGTTCGCACCACGGACGTGTTCTCCATCGGGAGGAACTAACCCGTGGCCTTCTCGAAGCTCAACCAGGGTATCGACAACCAGTCGGACCAGCGGCTCCTGTCATTCACGACCTGTCGTGAGGGCAAGAACGTGGAGCAGCGCCCCTCTCAGGAGGGCCTGTTCCCGACAGGTACCTTTGTGCCTGCCGGCTCGGTGACCCCGACCTCCGGAGCGCAGGACGTGGTTGGGCTCATCTTCGCTCACTTCGACGCGACGGGCGGCTGGCTCATCTGCAACTACGGGCGCTCGCTCGCAGAGGTGCCGGCGGCCACCACCGGGATGGCGGGCTCTCTCGTCGGCCTGTTCGGCAACTCGCAGCTTTCGGACGACACCCTCGAATTCGTCGTGACCCCGAAGACCCTGTCCTCGGTGATGCTCGACGATAAGCTCTACGTGATTACAGGCTCTGCGCTCTCCACCGGGAACGACCAGTTCTCGACCGGCGAGGGCGAGCAGCGCAACCTCGTCCGCCAGTCGGACGGGAAGTGGCGCCGGGAGGGTCTCGACAAGCCTCGCAACTACGCGGGCGTGACGCGGGACATCGCGGTGATTGTGCCGGTCCCGTCAGAGACCCCGTACACCTACCGCGCGAAGTACCTCAGCGCGTCAAGCGACGACCAGCGTGTGGCCGGCGGCCCCCTTGTCAACGACGAGGAGGACGAGACCGCAATGAAGCTGTGGGTCACCGACTCGGGCGTGACGCGGCGGGCGCGGTTCAGCTTCGTCAACCTCGCGGAGACCGGGCAGGCCACGGGCACGCAGCCGGCGACCGGGAAGGGTATCCTCAGCATCCTCCTAGCGGCGGGTCCCAAGGCGGCCTGGACCGACATCGGCGTGGGCGGCACGTCTTCCTACTCCCTGGACGCGGACATCCTCTTGGAGTACTCCATCGACGGTGGCTCGAACTGGATCACCATCGTGGAGCGCAAGGCGCCCTTCCTCTCGACGTGGTTCACGGTGGATAAGAGCGACACCACGCTCACGCTCTCGAACCTCGACGTGCGGATCAGCGTCACGAAGAACAGCGGCTCGGAGAACGCGACGGCCTTCTGCGGCGTCATCCGGTTCGATGTGGGCGGCGGCAACAAGGCTGCGGTCAATACGGAACTGGACGACCCGGACGGCATCCACTACCTCGTGACGTGCTACAGCGACCCCCACTTCGGCGGGTCCAACAGGCGCTCGGCGCCCTGCCCCTTCGGGTCCTCGTTCATCTTTCCAACTTCCTCGCCCCTCACGGACGGAACGGTTGTAACGACGACCTACCCGAACGGGATCAAGCAGATCACGTTCACCCTGCCGCCCGGCGAGAATCAGGACCCCGGCGCGACGCACTACGAAATCTATCGCACCCCGGCGGCGACGAAGGCCCGCATCCTGAAGCGGTACGGCCTCATCGACACGGTGCTCATCGACCGCACCGGGACGCAGTCGTACACGGACAACTTCATTACGTGGCCGATCACGGAGACGCCGCAGCCCACTCTGCCCTCCTACTTTGTGGGGCAGAACGATACGGCGGAGACGGCGGTGTTCTACCCGCTCAACGAGATCCCGCCCGTGGCTATCTGCCAGTGTGTCTACAAGGGCTCTCGCATCTTCCTTGTGGAGGGCGACCCGCACGTCTGGTTCACGCACCCCTACGATTGGGAGTCGCAGCCCGGCCTGTACAACATCCCCTCGTCGTCCCCGCGGAACGATATACCGACCGCGGTCGCCTCGATGCAGGAGGCGTGGTTCATCTTCTACCGCGACTACACGCGGCGCGTTCAGGGTCTGCCCCTCATCCTCGACGGGCAGTACGACGCGACGAACTATGCGGAGACGAACGAGACCCGCGGCTGCTGCGGCCCCCGTGCTGTCTGCACGATCAACCGGGACGGCGACGAGGGCAACTCCATGATCTTCGTCGTGGACAAGCTCGGCTTCTACGTCCGCAACGAGACGCAGCTTCTGCCCTGGTCGAAGAACATCAAGTGGGCGGACCCCGCCGACTCGGAGTCGTTCGCGCTGACTGACTCGGTCAACCTCCGGGCCACGCGGTGCGTTCACAACCCGAAGTTGGAGCGCGTCGAGGTGTACTACCGCTACGACGCCGACCACCCCGAGAAGTACAAGCGGTTCGACGTGTACTACAACCGCATGAGGGAAGACGGACAGCCCGTCATTTGGGGGCCGCACGATGTCGAGGAGGGCGCCAACACGGCGGTGGGCTACGACGAGGACGACGTTCCGCGCTCGTGGGCCGCGCACACCCGGGGGCAGGCCGCCTACATCACGGGCGAGGGCCACCTCGGGATCACCGGGGCGCCGGTCGCCCGCGTGGTGCGCACGGGGTACTTCGCGCTCCTGGGTGAGCCCGGACGCGACGGGTACATCAAGTTCTTCGAGGTGTACGCCGGCACGCCGACGAACGCCGGGGACCTTGCCACGACCCTGACCCTGTCCCGCAACGGGTACGAGGACCGCGAAGCAGAGATCATCATCAAGCCCAACCAGCCCGGCAAGAAGGGGATTTGGGCGAAGGCCGAATTCATCTCGGTCTACATCACCGACTCGACCGGCGGCTCTACCGGGTACGAGCTTGCGGAGATCCTCGGCCTGGGCGTCTACCCGCACGGCAAGGGCGACGGCGAGTCATCCGGGCAGCGAGGGAACCGAGGTCGGGTCTTCAACACGACCACGCGACTGCGGGGTGCGTAATGAGCACTCCTGTACGCGACATCACGAAGGGCATCACCGCCCACTTCCGCTACAGGGACGGCAAGGATCGCTACGTCTACGAGGTGGTCGAAGAGATCAAGCGGGCCTTCAAGAAACTTCAGGCGATGCTGGACAAGCCCACCCTGGGTGGTGGTGTACCCGGCTCCCCCGGCACAGATGGTCAGGCTGGCGGCTCCGGGGGCGGAGGCGCAGACAGCGTTCATATCTTCGACGGAACCTTCCCGGCCAAGATCGGGAACGGGCTCGTGGATACCCGAATCCTGCGTGTGAAGGCGGGAGCGAAAGAACGCTTCCTTATCCACGACTTCGTGGATGGGCACATGGCCGACATCGGCACGGCGCCCGCCGACCTTTACTTGGATGACCTGACACGGCTCACGACGACTCCTCGCGCCGCTATCTACCGCGGCTTCAGGGAGAGCGGCAAGACCACGATCTACCTGTCAGGCGGCGGGACGACGATTGGCCCGGGGCCGAACATGATTGACAACGGGTCCTTTGCTGGCGCGACCGTGAACTCCCGCGATTATACGGGTCAGCCCTACAACTGGCCGATGAAGGACAATATCGCGCTCGAACTAGGTACGGGTCCGAACGGTGAGAACGTGATCCGTCAGGCGGTGGGCTCAGGTGGTACGGGCCAGACGGCGTTCCGGCTCATCTCCGCGAACTACATCCTCGGGGGTTCGCCCTCGGGTGGGATCTACGGCTGTGATGCTGATGCTGGCGGGCCGGGTCTTCCCCAGGGCTCGCTCCTTCAGATCCAGCTTGAGAAGAACAAGACCTACACCATGACCTTCGAGATGAAGCTCACGGGTAGCTCGAACCGCCACTTCCCTCTCGCTCTTTACGCACACGACGCGCAGAGCCGGCACGGAGACTGCGGCGGGCACGAGCGGTACGGCCTGAGCGACGACTCGGTGGACGGTGCAACTTCATTCACCGCGTCGAATTGGGTACACAACCCGAGCGGCGCGAACGTCCGGTTCCGCGAGGTCCCGGCGGACGATACGTGGCGTCTGTACACGATCACCATCGACACGACGGGCGTGGGCTCCGGCGTGCCCGACCCGTTCTGGTTCGGCATCGAGCTTCCTGGCAACGCCCTGAGCACCAACGAGAACTTCCGCTTCACGAACTTCTCCTTCGTCGATCCGGACACAGAGACGGGCGTGCCGACCGTGGTCCACGCGCCGGTTCGTGTCCGCGGGTTCGCAAACGATGAGTGGGTGATCTCCCCCGTTGTTGTTGGCACCGGCAACATACTGACGATTGCCGAGGCGACCGGGATCTTCTCGAAGCCGATCATGACGCCGGAGATTGCGGCAGGCGCGACCGGCGGGGTGGTGGACTCCTACGGTGCCCGCTTCGGGTTTGGTTACGACGGCTCCCTGGTGCAGGGCTCGGAGTCCTTCACGGACGTGGCCTCGATCTTCGCGGAGGAGCCTGAATTCGGGACCGACCCGCAGGCCATCATTACAGCGGGTGTTATATCGCTGCGCAGCGGCAAGGCCCTGCGGTTCTACGGGACGCCGGGCGGGAAGTACACCTCCCTCCGGGCTCAGAACCAGGGCGCCAACATCGACCTTCAGCTTCCCTTGGACCCGCCCGCGACGGAGGGTGCGCTCCTCTCTGCGCACACGTCGGGCGTGCTGTATTGGCAGGACTCCTCGGGGATCAGCGGTGGGGGCGGCGTGCCCACCTCGCGGAGCATCAATACTACCTCCCCTATCACGGGCGGTGGGGACCTGAGCGCCGACCGGACCATCGCGTTCGACCAGACGGTGGACCTGAACAACAACGCCCGCGTGGGCGTGCGCAAGAACTCCGGGGGCTCGACCTTCCTCCGGCGCCGGGTCAACCTCATCGAGGGGTCCAACGTGACCCTCACGGTGTCGGACGACTCGGGCAACGAAGAGGTGGACGTGACGATTGCCTCAAGCGGTAGTGGTGGCAGCGGCTACCCTCCGCAGTTGGGGTATGCTGGTATCTAAGGAGACGCAATGGCTTTCACTGGCAAAGTCCTCGCTGACGGACAGGTGGCATCCTCGAAGGGGACCCTCTACACGGTGCCCGGCTCGACGGTGACCTACGTGAAGTGGCTCTCGCTTCACAACACCAACTCGACTGCGGAGACTGTCATCGTCTACGCGAAGCCGGGGAGCACGAGCCGCATCATCGCCCGCGTGGTGCTTCAGGCCAACGAGCACGCACGCATTCTGGATGGCAACGAGGTGCTCATCCTCGAAGATGGCGACCTGATTGAAGCTGAGACGACGACCGCCTCGAAGGTGGACTTCGTCATCTCTGGTGTGGAGGAAGCGTAATGAAGACTTTCAACTCTGCTGGTACCGAGCGTGGCAGCGGGGGCGGCGGTTCTCCGACCGTTGTCACTGACGACTTCGTCTTGGAGAAAGAACTCTTCGCTGGTACCCTCAGCGGGACCACGTCGGCTCTCGACTTCGATCCTGTTGACGGGTCTTACGACGACCTCGTGATTCGTGTATGGGGTCGGTCCGACCGGAGCAACATCAGCGACAACATGACCATGCGCTTTAACGCCGACGCCGGCAGCACGAACTACAAGTGCTTGTATCAGGCCCTCGATGACGCCACGCCATTCCAGGGCGCGTTCGACGGCTTCGACCTGGGCTCAGTGTTGACTGCTGCGAACTCGACGGCGGACAGCTACGGCTTCACGGAGATCATCATCCCACAGTACGCGGGGTCGGACCGCAAGCTGGCGTACTCGGTCGGTATGCGGCGTCAGGCGGACGCGAACCAGATGAGCCTCTACCTTACCCACCTCTCGTGGGAGAACACATCCCCGATCACTCGTGTGGTGCTGCTGTCAGGTACCGGGAGCAACTTCGTTTCCGGTATGCGCTACCAAGTCCTCGGGCGTAAAGTGACGACTGTAGTCACGTCGGTGACCTAATGCCATTCATCAAGATCAACATCGAGATCCCCGTTCAGCCTGGGGACACAGACGAGAAGACGAAGGTCGAGCTTCACAAGACCGGCAAGGGGATGCTGAACGTCCCCGAGCGGAAGCGGTCTTCCTTCGTGAAGGTGAAGGGACCGCGGGTGCCCGGCCTGAAGGCGATGCCGAAGCCCAAGCCGAAGCCCGGGAAGTCCATCATGACGCGAGAGAAAGAGATTCCGTTCAACTATAAGGGCGATCAGGAATTCAAGAAGACCACGAAGAAGATGGTCGAGGAGAACGAGTAATGGGAGACTTCATCATTCGTGACGGCAGCATCGAGGTCCCCGGCTTCGGTGGGAAGCGTGCGATCCGCTTCAAGGAAGGCACGGGTACCACCTTTGACGTGACTGCGGTGAAGACCGAGGTCATCGACGAGGCGCAGGTTACGATCAATGCGGGTGGTGGCGGCGGGAGCGGCAACATCTCCGGCACGCTGACCTCGGGGAAGATCCCGGTCGCGTCTGGCGCCCACACGTTGGCGGACTCCAACGAGTCCGACGATGGCACGACGTTCGCCGTGGGCAAGCGAATCAAGTTTCCGGCTGGCTCCGACGTGGTGCTGGCGGCAGGCGCGAACAACAACCTCGACATCGGGGATCGAACCTACGTGCGGCTCGATTCTAGCGCCGGAGACGCATACATCACTGGTATGATTGGTGTCGCTGACGGGCGCGTCGTGTGGCTCATCAACAACGGTGCTAACAATGTTTATGTGAGCGGGTCGAGTACAGGGTCCACCGGACTGAACAGATTCTTTGTGCTTGGCGCTCACACCGTTCCTGTTGTTGCTGACGGCAACCTCCCCGGTATTCGTCTACGGACCGCCGTTGCAGTACCGTTCGTGTACGACTCAACGCATCCGGTTTCAGGTAAATGGAAACTGCTTTCCGAGCCTCCTAACATGGGCGGATCGCCCGGCACGAACAACGAGATCGCTGCGTGGGACTCGGGAGATTCGGTTCACGGAACTGGTGTCTTTGCTACGGGCGGAAAGATCACCGACTACGATGGCGAGGCAACGCGCGGTCTAGGTGTTCCCCCGATCAGGGCGTTCATTGAGCTTACACGAAACAACGGGTCAACCATTGATGTGCCTCAACAGTTCGAGGGTGCTAGTGGACCGGGCCTGTATCGCATCAGTTTCAACCTAGTCTGCACCGCACGGGATACTGGTACCGTGCAGGTTCAGTTTGCGTGGACCGACGCAGCGGGTGTAGCCCGAACATCAACGGCGACGCTGGATGTGAGTGCCACTGGCACGGTCAGTGAGCCGGATGCGGGAGAGCCCTCTCTGGTTTGCCTTCAGTCCAACGGCGGTGCGGGAATCTCATATGTAATATTGAACACACCCCCAGGCAGTTCCGTCATCAACTTCTATGCCACCCTCGAAAAGCTGGCGGCCACCACCCTCAACAGTTAAACCTGAACAAGATCAAGTCAACGAATCGAGCTAACCCAAACCATGCTACACTTTAGGTGTAGGAGGCCCACCATGTTCGTGAAATTCTCTACCGAGGCAATGAAGGTCGTCCAGGGTACGAAAGACCCTGGGGTGATTACCAAGACCGCAAAAAAGGTCGATGGGCGATCAGGCGACCCCAACACCCTCGAACGCAACAAGAAGATCAGCCACAAGGCCGACCCCAAGAAGGGCGCCGTGAAGCTCTCTGGCGCCAAGGCCAAGGCGATGGAGTCGAAGGACACCAAGGCCCAGGGGAAGAAGCCCTCGGCTCTGCCGGCGATGCCGCAGAAGCAGGCGAAGTCGATGGACGGCGGCCCGAAGGTCCACGATCCGGAAGGGATGTTCTAATGCAGGCCCGGAACGGAATGATGGGTGGTCCTGCGATGCCGCCGATGAAGCGGATCAAGCACACCACGACCATCGAGCAGCCCGACAACAACGGGAACGGCATCCCCGACAACAAGGAGGGCGGCGGGGCGATGAGCCCCGGTGGGTTCCACGGCTTCCTTCAGAACATGGTGCATCCCGCGTTCCGCACGATGGCCCCCGGGGAGAACTACGGCCCGAAGCCGATGGCGCAGAACGGCGTCATGGCTCCGTTCCAGCAGCCCGACCAGATGCGGATCGCACCTCCACTTCAGACGCCCGGGTTCAACCCGGTGCCGCAGCCGCAGGCGTACAAGCAGAACCCGATGCAGATGGATTGGGGCTCGCTGCTTCAGAACATGCGACAGGGCGGCGCGAGTCCGTACCTCATGCAGTTCCTTCACCGAATGGCACAGTCGGGAATGAGGTAATCCAATGGCAAGGCGACACCGTAAGAGTCGAATCCCGACTCCCAATTCTCCGATCACGGGGCACGGTCCTTCACCGGGCTCGGCGGGGTACGATGCGTTTGGGTTCCCTTCGTTTGCGAAGGGCAGCAAGTCCCGCCGACACGGCTTCTTCAACAAGATGCTGAAGAACGCTCCTCCGTTCATGGGCGACATGACGATGTACAACACCGCCATCTCGCACATCAACGACATCCTCGCTCGTAACGGTCAGCTTCCGCCCGAGATCCTTCAGCGGTCGCAGGCGGCTATCGAGGCGCAGCGACAGAACACTCAGCGCGAGTGGCAGGCCCGTGCTGCGGCTGCGGGGATCGACCCGAACAGTATGCAGTACCAGACGATCCAGCAGGGCATCGACCAGTCGCACGATCAGGCGCAGCAGAACGAGCGGTTCAATCAGGCCCAGGCGGCGGAGCAGCGGAAGCGGGAAGACCTCAACCTCGTGAACCCGTACATGCAGATGCTGATGGGCTACACCGCGCCGAAGGGTCGCAACTCGCAGATCACTCCCGCGCCGGTTGGCTCTGCGCCTAAGACCGATTGGGCCGGGATCGGCGCACAGCTTGGCAGCGCCTACATCCGTGGGGCGGCTCCGAGTGAGGCGACCGGCGGCCAGTGGAATTGGGGCCTGTAATGGTTCCGATGTCACCCTCGTACATGACCGACTACGACGCCTACTCGCCCGACATGGGCGGGGACGGCGGCGGTGTGTACGAGAACGGGTTCTCGAATGTCGCTCCGTACTTCCAGCTTGCCATGAAGCTGTACGGCACGCTGTCCGGAGAGAACACCAGCGACGAGATCGAGAAGAAGGCCCGGGCGGCTGCGGCTCAGGCAGGCGTCAGCGACTTCAACGAGGTGAACGCGCCCTCCGAACTCGACAAGACCCGCAAGGCCGAGCACGAGGTTGGGCAGTTCGCTCTCAACTTCGTTCCCTACGTCGGGCCAGTTCTCAGCAACCTCGCCGCGACTCACAATCAGGCGAAGGCGACCTCGGCTGCGCAGGACTACATGAAGAAGATCCTCGAAGCCAACCCTGGGATGTCCGCGAGTGGTGGTGTGAATCTGCAACCCGAGATGGTCAAGCAGTCCAACTACGCCGCGCAGTTTGCGGGAGCGCGACCGGAGTACGAGCAGAACATCCTTGAGAAGAACCTCTTCCCCGCGACCGAGAAGTTCTACAACAAGATGGGGTTCGCCGGCAAGTTCGCCAAGAAGACCGACGCACTCTACCGCCTCGTCGGCGGAGTAAAGGACGCGAAGGCCCGCCAGCAGGAGCGGCTCACCGCGATCCACAAGAAGAACGTCTCGAAGCTGCGTGACGCCGCTGCGGCCTCCCAGGTTCCCCGCTTCGGTGCGCTGGCGCAGGCGTACAAAGACGACCCGAACCTTCAGTACCTCTTCCAGATGCTCGCCGCCCGAAAGTCGAGGACGTAAATGGCTGAAGAGAACATGATGACGACGCCGAACCAGTTCTTCCAGCAGGCGTTGGACAACTACAGCGACCCCACCGCGGTTCCCCCGAACCCGCTCGGTACGGGTCCGTCCAACCCGCTCCCGACCCCGGACCTCTCCCCCAAGTTCACGGGGCCGATGCCCGAGGGACAGGCGCCGCCCGACATGCTGGCGATGCCCGAGCTTCCCGGCGCCGACCCCGCCACGGAATTCATCCGCAAGATGATGCCCGAGTGGGACACGGTGCGCGGTCTCGCGGACTCCATCTACCCCGACAAGAAGGCGGTCCCGGTCAAGACCCCGTGGCAGGCCCTGGTCCTCGGCGGGCTCGTGGACGGGCTCGCAACCATCAGCCAGACGCAGAAGCCGCAGCCGATCTACGCCAAGCGGCGCAGCGGCAAGCGCATCCTCGTGGGCTACACGCAGCCGAACAAGGTCGGTCCTCCTATCGGGACGGGCTACCTCTCGGCAATGGGTGGGACCCGCGCCTACAACGAGAACATGACTGCGAAGCAGAACCGCGACGCGGACCAGAAGCAGAGCTTCCAGCGGCAGCTTGCGACCGCCGTCGTGTCCCGCGCAATCGCGGAGAAGCACGCGGGCGCCTCGACTGGCACCAGCGAATTCGAGCGTGGCATCGCCTCCCTCAAGGAGAGCGGCTACCTCACCACCGCCGAGGCGCAGCGGATGCTGGCGGCGAAGCTGAAGAAGGAGGCCGGCCTCAACGAGGATCTCTGGAAGGGCTCGTTGGAGACTCAGATGGCTCGGCTCCGCGCGAAGGCGGACGCGACCGAGGACGAGGAAGAGAAGGCGTCGTACAAGCACATGGCCGACCTTCTCGACAACGAGATCAAGACGAAGAACGAACGCTCGACCGCATCGAAGATCGCGGTAAAGAAGACCATGAGCGGCGGCTCTGCGACTGCCGGCAAGGGTGGGTCGTCCTCCGACGCCGACCTGACGACCGACGAGAAGCGGGCGCTCGACGAGAAGCTGAAGCCTCTTCAGACGGAGGAGTCGGACGTGCGGAAGCTCCTCCTGAAGAAGCAGGAGACCAACCAGAAGATGAAGGGGATGAACCTCTCCAAGTTCGTGGACACGAAGGGCGAGACCGAGCTACAGACCCGGCTGGATAAGATCACCAAGCAGCAGCAGGAGATCCGAGACCAGTACATGAAGCCCACCCCCACCAAGAAGCCCGCCGGAGACGGTTG
>Ga0070690_100001426_pt1 | contig 12482 bp, 10 predicted proteins | sample KBSS33HmetaG_FD_64671 | JGI IMG/M metagenome (GOLD analysis project Ga0070690, IMG submission 64671) | Switchgrass rhizosphere microbial communities from Kellogg Biological Station, Michigan, USA - KBS S3-3H metaG | ecosystem: Host-associated > Plants > Roots > Rhizosphere ... | reverse complement strand
GGGACACGCTGACTTAGCGGAGCGTGTTTTCGAAGGCGCTTCAAAGCGGAAGACACACGAACAGTTCGAGCTGCGCGACGGTGGCGTTTATTGGACCTGGGCCGATGGTGCGGCGGGTCACCATGTGCGCTCTCGTTCCGCCTGGTGTTTTCGGCTGCCCTTAATAAAAGAAGACGTTGAGTGGGGCTGGATGAATCTATATCGCGGTTTTGACAGTGGCGATCTGCTGGTCGATATGAATTACATCAGCGAACTATTTCGCCGGGAGCTAACCGACGCGACAGAAAGAATTTTCAATCGTTACGAAGCGGCGCAAGTTGTCGAACCGATGGCCATGACGGTAAGCGCTGGGAATGTGGCAGGGTAGATGTCGCAAACTGCCGTAGTCGACTTTGTCGCAGTAGATGAGTTGCCGGTTCGCTTGAGAGTCGGAGTCGTGCTCGACCGAGCGCTTTTTGGATCGCTGCTATTCTTAATCTGTGTGACCGCGATTCCATACGGCACTTCGCAGCCGTGGTGGAAGGCGCTGTTCATTTGTTTCGTATTGCTCGCGACAATAGCTGCGGTCATTGAGGTCCTGGTGAATGGCGCGCGGCGAATAGACGGAATGCGATTAATCCTACCCGCGGCAGTTCTCATTCTCTTTGCATTTCTCCAAACAATTTCATTACCTGCCACCGCTGCCATCCCTGCGTCTGTCGCTGCCTGGAATACCATTAGCGCAGATCCTTATGAAACACGATTCGCCGCGATGCAGATAATCGCGTTGATGCTCGTGGTCCTTCTGGTGTTCCGGTATGCAAATACGGAACGTCGGCGAAGAGTCTTGATTCACGTCGTGCTTGGCGTTGCGGTTACAAGTGCCATTTATGGAATCCTGCGTCAGACAGTTCAACGCGACACCGGATTTATTCTTCCGCTGTTGAGGCCAGGGAGCGGGTATGGGCAATTCATCAACAAGAACCACTTTGCGTATCTGATGGAGATGGCTTTTGGCCTTGGCCTCGGTTTGATTGTGTTCGGCGGCGTCAAACGCAAGCACGCGATGCTTTATGTGGCAATCCTATTGCCTGTTTGGACCGCCCTTGTTTTGTCGAATTCGCGAGGCGGCATCTTGGCGATGGTTGGCCAACTGGTCATAGCAGCACTGTTGCTTAGTTATTTCAAACGGAGCTCGACGATCGGGGAGTCGGTTTTGTTTCGTGTGACTCGTTCACCTTTGATGCGTCTCGGTTTGATCCTGACACTCGTAATCGCTCTTGGCGTCGGCGTTGTGTGGGTAGGCGGCGATCGATTGTTGAGTAACTTCGAAGCTGTAGGCGGAGAGCTGTCAACGGGCGGTAGTGTGCCGTCGGGCGGTGTTACCAGAAATGATATCTGGCGAGCGACGTTGAGAACGATTGCGGACCATCCGATTTTCGGTGTGGGCATCGGAGGTTACTGGATCGCTGTTACGGCCCATCACAATGCGCCCGGGACGATGACACCGCAAGAAGCTCACAACGATTATCTCGAGTTGCTTGCGAGCGGTGGAATCGTTGGCCTTGCGATTGGCGTTTGGTTAGCTTGTGTTGCGTTCAAGCTGATCCGAAAAAATTTACAGACTGGAAGCAGGGAGGCCAATGCTATTTGCTTGGCCTCGGTTGTCGGCCTCAGTGGCCCGCTGCTCCACAGTATTTTTGATTTTGGTCTGCACCTGATGATCAACTCTTTGGTGTTTGCAGTTCTGCTTGCGTTGGCGACAATGACAGTCCAACAAAATGGACGCGGAGAATTTATTGACCTACACGGCAGCAACAAGTAAACTTCGCCCACACAAGGTGAGGCGACAAGGTAGTTGTTACTATTTGGAAGGGATGACTTCTAATGACAACGACACGAAGTAAGATCAAAGCAACGATTGTCGTTTTGCTTGTCTATTCGATCTTGCAGATCGGCGTCCAGCTCGCATTCGCGCAACCCGCACCTGCCGTGACGAAGGTTGCGGTACAGCAGCAAGTCGTCGGTCGCCTGACAACCACAAACAACCAGCCTGTCACAGTAAACGGATTGAGCGCATCCTCGGGTGCTGCGATTGTTTCCGGCGCGACGATTGAAACGAAAGCAGGCGAGTTTGCGACTGTAGATGTTGGCTCACTCGGAAGGGTGGAGATTGGTGAAAACACGAAAGTAGTTCTGACTTTCGACGCCAATGGACAATTGAAAGCCGCAGTGGAAACAGGATGTGTGAATCTCACCGGGAAGAAAGGAACGACCGGAGAGGTTACTTCACCAAGTGGCACCGTTGGAACGATCAATCCCGCCACAGGCGGCGTAGTAACAATGTGTCCACCTCCGCCTGGTCCACCTCCTGTTCCGCCCGGCGAAGGTGGCGGTGGTCTCTTTGGTCTCGGCACGGCAGCGACCGTAGCTATCGCCATCGGTGGTGGCCTTGCCGCATTGACGCCGCTGTTCTTCCAGGACAACCCGAGTCCATCGTAAATTCAGTTTTTGAATCGATTGCGTGACAGCGCGCCCGTTTCTTGCGGGCGCGCTTTTTATTCGTCACTTCTTTCATGACAAACAACTCACGTCGCATAGTTCGAGTGTTAGCTGCAACCGCGATTAGCGTGACTTGTATTTTGCTTATGAAGAGCGCTGCTGTATTTGGGTTCTCCAAGATTCTGTCGCGTTACTCGCTCACGACCAATTCGCTCGAGGCTGCGAACCAGGCGGTCAAACTAACCCCAAACGATGCCGACGCACATCGCGCACGTGCAGTGGTCCTCAACAATTCCGGAATGAAAGAGGACGCCGCGAAAGAAATGGAACGCGCGGTAAGTCTCCGACCACGAGATGATTTGTTGTGGATGGAAGTCGGAATCCTGCGCGACGGTTACGGAGAGAGTGGTTCAGCGCTCGCTGCGTTCGATCAGTCGATCAGATGCGCACCGTACTACGGCCATCCGCGATGGCAACGCGGCAATCTTCTGGTGCGATTGGGCCGTTACGATGAAGGGTTCAACGAGTTGCGTTTGGCAGTAACCAGCAACCGGGACCTGTTGCCAGGATTGATAGATCTGGCCTGGGGCATATCGCGTGGCGATGCCCGGTTGACGGAGCAGTTGGTCCAGTTTGAAGACAACCGAGCGCGCCTGGCCTTGGCACGAGTCTTTGCTCAACACGGAAAGACAGCGGAGGCGCTCCAACAATTTCGCAAGATCTCCACGACTCTTACGGAAGATGCACGTGCTGATCTCGTTCGTACAATGATTCAGTCGAAGGGGTATGCGGAAGCTTTTGAAATCTGGAACGCAGGGGCGGGGAATTCCAATACGGAAGCGATTCAGGACGGTGGTTTTGAACAGGACTTGATACTCGATCAAAACGGGTTTGGTTGGCACGCACCTAAGTACGACAACGTGATCTTCGCACTAGATGTAAACGGCCCTGACAGTGGCTCTAGAAGTTTGCGCATTACCTTTGAAGGATACGACAATCCTGCCCCCGTACTTTCTCAATTGGTTTTGGTTAAATCCGATAGCAATTACCGCGTTTCATTTGCAGTCAGAACAAGAGATCTGGTTACGGGCGGTCTGCCGGTGTTGAAAGTAATCGACGCGAGTAGTGGACAAGTGCTGGGTACGTCGCAAAGTTTTCATAGCGGAATGAACGGATGGACACCGGGTAGTGTCGACTTCAAAACCAGTTCGTCAACAGGCGCCGTATCGCTTAGAGTTGAACGAAACGCGTGTAGTTCATCGCCATGCCCGATCTTTGGCCACGTCTGGCTCGATTCATTTGCTATCGCTGAAGTGAGCTTAAAGTAAGTGTCGAACGAACCATTGATCCTGAGTATTGAAACGGCGACGCTCGCGGGGGCGGTGGCATTATCAAAGGGTGCTGAAATCATCGGTTCTTTGGAAGGCGACAACAGTTCGTCACATTCGAACACATTGCTAGGCGAGATCGACGCGGTTCTTCGGCGCGCGAATCGGACATTAACAGAAATCGATTTTTTCGCAGTTGCAACAGGACCGGGAAGTTTCACTGGATTAAGAATCGGAATCGCAACTATAAAGGGGTTGGCTTTCACGCTCGAGCGTCCGTGCGTAGCGATTCCGACGTTGGAGGCGATTGCGCACTCGGCTGGGGTTTGCGCAAGAGTGGTGGCGGCGTTACCTGCTGGTCGCGGTGAAGTATTTGTGCAAATGCTCAGCGTGTCGGCTGCGGAAGTGGTCCCATTAGACGAACCAGTTCACATTTCGCCAACCGCCATGTTAGAGAGATATTCAGACGTGACGAACATTTGTTGGGTTGGTAACGGCGCCGTCGTACATCGAGATAGAATCAAGATATGGGCCGAGGATAGTGGTCGACGATTGATTGAAGTTGATCATCCGTCTGACTCCCAAGAAGGTTGGTATTTAATCCAGCCGCCGTCAAATCTGGCCGAGCATGTTGCCAAACTTGCCTGGCGTAGGATTAACAAGAGTGAAGTTATCGATGCGAACGACTTGCGAGCGATCTATGTGAGGCCTTCGGACGCGGAATTGAAAACCGGATCGATCGGATAACTCCGTGAACGCGTTAACCACTGACATCTCGATTCTTCCAATGACTGAACACGACTTACTTGAGGTCGTTGAAATTGAGGAACAGTCTGGCCTGAGTCGCTGGGGTTGGGCGGCGTATTACGCTGAGCTGCAGGGGAACAACAGGAGCCTGATGTTAATTGCTCGCCCGCGCTCGGCGGAGCAGGGAAGTCACCAGGTGGCAGCCTATATTGCCGCCAGAGCATCGGCCGGGGAGTTACATATCAACAACGTGGCTGTCCGGGAGGCCTTTCGTCGCAGCGGCATCGGCCATCTGCTACTGACCCGCGTAATCAATGAAGGCAAGAGATTGGGCGCAACTACGGCATTTTTAGAGGTCAGGAGTGGAAATTACGCCGCACAAGCCCTTTACGAAAAGTGTGGGTTCAAGCCGATTGCGAGACGGCCTCGCTACTATTCGGAGCCGCTGGAAGATGCGGTTGTCATGAGTCGCTCACTGGCATGAACCCAGCGTAAATACTAGCTTGATTTGACCCTGTTGTTCGGCTAACATTTTTGCCGTGCGAAACATTCTTGCGGAGGTTTTGAGTCGCCTCCCAAATACCAATTCTCGACGCTCCCCAAATCTGAAAGGAGATATGCACGAAAATGGACATCGCAACCACGGATAGTCTGAAAGAAGAGTTGATAAATCGCGATCCCGAATTCAGAGAATTAGCCCGGGAACATCATAAATACGAAGAACGTCTCAGTGAATTGTCATCTCTTAGCTATCCGAGTGATGAGGAACAGTTGGAGGAGATTACGTTAAAGAAGAAAAAACTCGCTCTCAAAGATCAGATGTATTCGATGATGTTGCAATACCAAAAGACTCAGGGTATGGACCACTAAGTCTGGAGAAAACTCTCCAAGTTTAAGACATTCAGGAATGGGGACGTGAAACTAAGTACACGTCCCCTTTTCGCAACTTAGGTTATTTGGTAACAGAAGTATTTTGAAGTTAGCGCGTGAAAGCATTCCGTTTATTGTGATACCAGCCGTTCTTGGCGTTTTGTCCTTAGTGTTCGGCTTTTGGTACTTAACAATAATCTTCGCTTTAGTAGTGGCGTTCATGGCTTACTTCTTTCGCGACCCGCGGCGCGTTCCACCTCAAGATCCGAACGTCGTGGTTGCGCCAGCGGATGGTCGTGTGACGAGAATAAAAACGCTTGCGTCTGACAACGGCGACTCGTCTACATTCGTCAGTATCTTTCTTTCGCCCTTCGACGTTCATATCAATCGTTCACCAATCGCTGGCGAAGTTGTTGATATCAGCTATTCTCCGGGCAAGTTTCTAATGGCAACAAATGAAAAGGCGAGTCTCGTTAACGAGCAGAACGCGCTTGTTATCAAAGGCGAGAGGGTAACTGTGGTTTGTAAACAGATAGCCGGAATCCTGGCTCGCAGAGTGGTGTGCTGGACCACGAAGGGGGATAATCTCGCTCTGGGTGAGCGCTTCGGAATGATCAAGTTCAGTTCGCGAACAGATTTGATCTTGCCTGCAAACGTTAATGTAACTATCACCGAAGGTAGCCGCGTGACTGGCGGCGTAACAGTGATCGGTAGAATTTCATGAGCAGCGCGTCTGGACTTCAGTTGGAACCCGAGTACGCAAACCCGCCGCGGCGTGGCGTAAAAAAGGGCGTATACCTGATTCCGTCCCTTTTTACGGCGGCGAACATTGGGATGGGGTTCTTTGCGGTGATGGCTTCGCTGCGTGGGTTTCAACTGCTAGGTCAGCCAACTCCGGATATCGCATGGGCCGCGGCGCATTTTGACAACGCGGCAAGGGCCATCGGGTGGGCTGTGTTATTCGATATGCTTGACGGTCGTATCGCACGTCTCACTAAGACTACGACGGAGATCGGCGTTCAATTAGATTCAATTGCAGACGTCGTTACTTTCGGAGTGGCGCCTGCTGTTCTCGCGTACGTGTGGGGATATGGCGCAAGTTTGGTCGAAGGCACTCCGGCCCATCAGTTCGGTTGGTTTATATCTTTCATGTTTCTGATGTGCGGCGGTTTCCGGTTAGCTCGATTCAACGTTCAGTCATCGCGGCCGCGAATTCTTGCTGAGGGAACGATCAAAGTCGACAAAAAGAGTTTCGTTGGATTGCCAATTCCTGCAGCAGCGGGACTGATTGCAGGAATCGTTCACTTCAGCCCATCACCACTAGTCGCATTGGGCCCAGAGCGAGCCCGCCCCTATTCGGTCTTATTGATCCTTTTGATGGGCGTACTGAGCGTTATGATGGTGAGCACAATACGCTTCTCCAGTTTTAAGACGGTGGGGACAAAAGTTCGCAGTATGCGAATTGTGATTCTGTGTCTCGCTGTCGGAATGCTGATCTTCCTGTATTCGCAGTATGTCCTGTTGGGAATAGTTGTCACCTATATCCTTCACGGTTTGCTCGCGCGAGTAATTGGTGTTTTCTGGCGGCGGGCCGATGAGGCTAAGGTCGATCCTCAACCTATTCGACAATCCGATCGTTAACGATGCTGTCCGGTGGCGGGCGGAGGTGCGAAAGCCAGCAGAGAATGCTCTGTGGTCACCAATACTGCGTCTCCGACAATGATTGGAGCTGCTGAGCTGGTTAGTTCTTCTCCCGTCGGCAAGGCATTTACCTGTTTTCCATCTCTTAAGGCCAGCACAACTGCCTCTGAACTCGATAAAGGCGTGAACAACGCAGCCTCTTGAACGGTCAATGGCCTCGACGGAATGCGTCCAGGTAATTGACGCTTCCAAATCATCTTGCCGCTGTTGTTCAAAAAGTACGCGAAGTTGTCGAGGGACGCTGCCAGCAGTCCCTGACTAGTCAGCGTGACCGCATCGACTCCGGCGCCAGTTCGCTTTTTCCAAATCAAACGTCCCTTGTCAGCGGTAACCGCGTACACGTAGCTATCGCCCGAGCCGAAGAAGATGGTCTCGTTAGAGACTGCGACGGGGCCACGAATCGCTCCCTCGGTACGATACCGCCATAACAATTTGCCGGTAGATTCCTCGAGCGCGAGCAATGTGCCGTCCTCACTTCCAAAATACACACGACCGCCGGCACTCACCGGGTGCCCGTTCAGCGCTGCACCGAAGGGAATTGACCACAACACGCCACCGGTGCGCTTATCAAAGGCGTAGGCGCGTCCGTCGATCCCGCCTGCAAATAGTTTTCCCCCATTAAGCGCGAGCGATCCTCGCAACGGTCTAACGAGCGGCGTCATCCATTGAGTAACGCCACCTTCGCGGCCGAGCGCTCGCAAAGCCCCACCAACATGGCCTTGCATCGGGCTCAACGCTTCCGAAGAAACGTAAATCATCGCGTCGTCTGCAACGGGTGATGCGGAGAGTTCGCCGCCCATTTCCGAACGCCAAAGCAGTTGGCCATCTCGCGCTTTCAAGGCCACGATTGTGCCGCCCGCAAGCGGAAGATAAATCCGCTCGTTATCGAACGCGGGCGTAAGATTCAGCGTGACGTTGGATTCGTATTTCCAGCGAACCGTCAAAGGCTGCGATAGCAGAATCTCTGGAGCTACACGCGTGGCTGGTATGGCGAGTTGAGAAGCTACGCACCCGACGACAAGAACAATCTGGAGGATCTTCTTAAAGGTAATCGGTAAGACTCGCATTGAACTTCACTAAACTACAACGGCCGTTTGCGTTCTCCTAACTGCGAAGTATAATCTCGCACTCTTCATAACGTTTGACACAAAAACAGCACCAGAGGTTTTCTTGACGAGCGCCGGCCAGCACGAAACGGTCATCATTCTCGACTTCGGTTCCCAGTATACACAGCTAATCGCTCGTCGCGTTCGTGAGGCGGGCGTGTACTGCGAGATTCTTCCCTTTAGCGCCTCAATCGATAACCTGAAAACTCGTTCACCCCTGGGACTGATTCTTTCCGGCGGACCTTCATCTGTTTATGACGCGTCTGCTCCTAAACCGCATCCTGATCTGTTGCAGTCTATCGATTGCCCCAAGCTGGGAATCTGTTATGGCTTTCAGGTGTTTGCTCGTGAACTGGGCGGCGCCGTCGCTGCCTCGTCAAACCGCGAGTTTGGCTATGCGCGCTTGAAAGTTGTCGATAACGAGAGCCGGCTTTTCAGTGGTCTGCCTCCGGAGATGGATGTTTGGATGAGTCACGGCGATGCTGTGACCGACATACCACCCGGCTTTCGCGTGACGGCATTGACGGACGATGCTGTTAATGCGATCGAAGACGAATCGCGGGGAATGTTTGGCGTGCAGTTTCATCCGGAAGTTGCACACACGCCACTGGGTAGCCAGGTTCTGCGTAACTTTCTCTTCTCAGTTTGTAAGCTGAGGGGCGACTGGTCGCCAGAGGCAGTCATTGATGACCAGGTACGCCGGATCAGTGAACAAGCGGGCGCTGACGCTCGAATCGTTACGGGACTATCCGGCGGAGTTGATTCAACTGTCGCGGCGGCTCTTGTGCACAAGGCTGTTGGCGATCGCCAGACGTGCATCTTCGTCGATACTGGTTTGCTTCGCGAAGGCGAATTTGAATCGACCTTAACGCTGCTGCGGCAAAGCATGAAACTGAACATTGTCGGCGTGCGTGCAGGGCAACGTTTTCTTGAAGCCTTAAGTGGCGTTATCGATCCAGAAGAGAAGCGAAAGCGCATCGGCAAAGTCTTCATTGATGTGTTTGAAGAGGAGGCTCACAAGGTCGGGAATGTCGATTTCCTTGTTCAAGGCACTTTGTATCCGGACGTAATTGAATCAACGTCAGTGAGAGGACCTTCAGCTGTTATCAAGAGTCACCACAACGTTGGTGGTTTGCCGGAGAAGATGAAGTTGCGATTGATCGAACCGTTGCGGGAGTTGTTCAAGGATGAAGTACGACTGATCGGTAGGGAACTTGGCGTACCGGAACAAATACTTGGCAGGCATCCGTTTCCTGGCCCCGGCTTGGCAGTTCGAATACTTGGTGACATCACGGAAGAGAAGATTCGCTTGCTTCAAGCGGCAGATCGCATTTTCGACGAAGAGTTACGACGCGCGGATCTTTATAACTCTGTGTGGCAGGCATTCGCGGTGTTATTACCGGTATCGACTGTTGGAGTCATGGGTGATGAGCGTACTTATGAGCGGGTTGTGGCGATTCGCGCTGTCACCAGTGTCGATGGCATGACCGCCGACTGGGCGCGCCTACCGCACGATCTTTTGGCCCGTGTTTCAGCAAGGATTGTCTCCGAGATCAGAGGAATTAACAGAGTCGTCTACGACATCAGCTCGAAACCGCCATCGACGATCGAATGGGAATAAAAGAGCTTGCCTTCATTGGTGCGGCAACCTCCGTAGCCGGTGGCAGTCGGTGAATATTTTACAGGTCGCCCGCCCGGGCCGTCCGACAAATGAAGTAGTATAGTTTGACCATCTCAACAAAATAATCGATTCGCGCCACGTTCTCGGCCGAATACCCTGGGGAATAATGCCAGACCGCCAATTCGTACACCTGCATCTCCACACCGATTACAGCCTTTTAGACGGCGCGATCCAAATCAAACCTTTAGCGAAACGAGTTGAAGAACTCGCAATGCCAGCGTGTGCTATGACGGATCACGGCAACATGTTTGGCGCGATCTCCTTTTACAACGCGATGAAGTATCGCGGTGTGAAACCAATTATCGGTTGCGAGACATACATAACGCGCGGCAGTCGCACTGATCGGGGAGCGGGTGCGCCAGGTGAGAAGGCGAATTTCCATTTGATCCTGTTGGCGCAGAATTACGAGGGTTATCAGAATCTCGTTCGTCTAACTTCCAAAGCCTACACTGAAGGCTTCTATTACAAGCCTCGGATCGACAAGGATCTCCTGGCGCAACACAGTAAAGGCTTGATTGCATTGTCGGCTTGTATGTCTGGCGTTCCGTCAGCAATGCTCGCTCAGGAAAAATGCGATGAGGCCGCCGCAGCAGCGCTCGAGTTTCAAGAGATTCTGGGAAAGGGAAATTACTTTCTTGAGATTCAAGAGCATGGCCTCGACGCACAGCGACGGATACGTAAGCCGTTGGTCGATTTGGCGAAACGTACCGGCGTTCCGCTCATCGCCACAAACGATGCTCATTACCTGATGCCCGACGACTCGCGTGCGCACGACGTGCTGCTGTGTATCGGTTCAGGTAAGACAGTCAACGAGCCTAATCGCTTGCGCTATGCGAGCCCGAACTTCTACGTTCGTTCGCCCGAGGAGATGTGGCGCATTTTCGGAGATGAACTTCCCGAGGTGCTTACACGCACAGTCGAGATTGCCTCACGTTGCGATATTCAACTGCCGGAGAACATGACTTATCTTCCGCAGTATCCAATTCCCGAATCAGAGAACGGACTATCCGCGGATGACTACTTCGAGAAAGTAGTTCGCGAGGGTTATGAACGGCGGCGTCAACAGGTGTGGGAGCCGCAGTTGTCGCGCGGGGAACTGAAACAGCCTCTCACCGATTATCAGACTCGACTCACTACAGAGATTCAGATGATCAAGGAGATGGGGTTTCCCGGCTACTTCTTGATCGTCTGGGACTTCGTACGTTACGCGAAGCAGAACTCCATTCCTGTCGGTCCTGGTCGTGGATCAGCTGCGGGCTCTTTGGTGGCTTATTGCCTTGAGATCACCGACGTCGATCCGCTTCAGTACGACCTTATCTTTGAACGCTTTCTGAATCCTGGTCGCGTATCTCTGCCTGACATCGATATCGATTTCTGTGTTCGAGGTCGCGGTGAAGTCATCAACCACGTTGCGAATCTTTACGGCCGCGATTCAGTCTGCCAGATCATTACGTTCGGAACTCTCGCTTCGCGAGCAGCCATTAAGGACGTTGGCCGGGCGCTGGAGGTCCCTTACGCGGAGGTTGAGAGGATCGCGAAGTTCATCCCGCCGCCGGTCCGCGGTCGCAACGTCAGTATCGCTCAGGCTCTTGAACAGGTACCTGAGCTAAAACGTGAAGTTGAAGTTAACCCTCAGGTTCGAGAGATCATTGAGATAGCACAGAGGTTGGAAGGCTGCGCCCGCCATTCGTCCGTCCACGCCGCGGGGGTGGTTATCTCTCCGGTCCCCCTGCAGGAACTGATCCCTATTGCCGTCTCAGGGAAGGACGAAGTCACCACGCAGTATGTCATGTCGGATCTCGAAAAGACCGGCATGCTTAAGATGGATTTCTTAGCGCTTACTGCTTTAACCGTTATAAATGACTGCTTAAGCAGCATTAAACGATTGCTTGGTGAGGAGATTAACTGGCCGGATATAGCGCTTAACGACTCAAAAACAATGGCGGTGTTTGCAGAGGGAAGGACAGAGGCGGTCTTCCAGTTCGAGTCGTCGGGGATGCAGGAGATTTGCCGGAAGTTGAAGCCTAAGGGTGTAGAGGATCTGGCAGCCTTGAACGCGCTTTATCGGCCTGGTCCTCTTGATGGCGGAATGGTTGACGAGTTTATCCAACGCCATCACGGGAAGAAGAGCGTGCGCTATCTGGTTCCTGAGATGAAGGATATTCTCAACAACACCTACGGCATCATTGTCTATCAAGAGCAAATCATGCAGCTCGCACAAAAGCTTGCAGGTTATACATTAAGTGAGGCCGACTTAATGCGACGGGCGATGGGTAAAAAGAAGCGCGAAGAGATGGCGATACATGAACAGAAGTTCATCAACGGTGCAGTGGAGCGGGGAATAAAACGAGAGAAGGCGGAGAAGATCTTTTCGTTAATGGCGCAGTTCTCAGATTATGGTTTCAACCGCAGCCACAGTGTGGCGTATGCGTATCTCGCATTTCAGACCGCATATCTGAAGGCCCACTACCCAGAGCACTTCTACGCCGCCGTTCTTTCGAATGAGGCCCAGGATGCGGGCAAGGTGTTTAAGTACTCGAAAGAGTTAAGAGCGCAAGGCATCTCTTT
>Ga0070690_100001424_pt1 | contig 12484 bp, 13 predicted proteins | sample KBSS33HmetaG_FD_64671 | JGI IMG/M metagenome (GOLD analysis project Ga0070690, IMG submission 64671) | Switchgrass rhizosphere microbial communities from Kellogg Biological Station, Michigan, USA - KBS S3-3H metaG | ecosystem: Host-associated > Plants > Roots > Rhizosphere ... | reverse complement strand
ATAAAAGGTGCAGTTGTCTCGCAGGGAGAACTGAGCAGGTACGCAGACTTACCTCAGTCGAATGCCCGTGGTTGGACGCGAGGACGCTACACGTTGACCGTGGAAGTGCAACCGATCGACGGAACCAGTTCTAACGTTGCCGTTAACGCCAAAGTCGAAGGTCGCACTGATGGTGCAACAGGTGCCGAATGGCTAACGCTGCGGAGTACCGGACTTGTCGAGGACGAGTTCCTGTCCTGTTTGATCTCAACGATCACTGGCAGCGTACCTCCCGGCAGGAGTCAGAGTATTTGTGCGCCTTAAAGTAAACCCTGAGCTCCTGCAAGCATCCAAGCTTCATCCCACGTAAGAAATCACTTTAAGTAATGATTAACGATCCGTTTCACCAGGAAGAGGCGATAGCACGCGAAAAAGAGACCTCGCGGCGAATGCTCCTTGGTATTGTTTGCGCTGTTGCTCTGTCGGCGGTGTTGCTCGTTGGCTATGCATACATCCGGAACCGGCACGCCAGGCAAGTCATTCAAAACAGCACGGTCCCCGTCGTTGATAATGGTTTACCCAAAGGACCGGCAGTGGCGCACGTGTCGATGGATGAACCGCTCCTCGAGAGAGGAACGACGACGTTTGGTGGCACCATCAAAAACATTTCTGACCGTCAATTGACGGGCCTTTCGGTATCACTCGACTTGATTCGACGGAAAGACGGGCAGGTCGAGCAGCGTTCAGTGCCTGTGGAACCATCAGACCTTCAGCCGAATGCTGAAGCGACGTACTCATTGAAGCTATCTGCAACTGAGTACGGCACGATTCGGTTCGTAGGGGTTAAGGCTGATCCGCAGTCGACATTGATCGCTTACAGTTCTTCTCCTGGTAAGAAGCGTCCGCCAGAAAAGATTGAACCGCGAACGATCATCGTGAAGAAGGGTGGCAAGCCGGGTGAATTCATTAATGGGCCAGACAACCCTGTGAAGGTTCCTTGATGGATCGAAGGATCCGGCTCCAGTTATTCATTAATAGTCGGCGTGCCGAGAGTTAAGGTTACCTGTTAATAGAGTAGTTAGCGGTTGAGTGAATGAACCCTTTCGAGTTAGCATCGCGCTGGCTGATTGAGTGATGATGCGGAGCAGAAATATTTCGACAATCGGTTCTACTTTCATTCTAGTCGCGCTTCTCATTTGCTGCAGCGACGTTATTCTCGCCCAATCTAATTCGCAGAACCCACCACCGTCTAATCGAGGTGAAATTCCCAAGCGTCCGCCTGAGCCGGCGACCGCTGATAAGGGGTCGACCTCGGATGATGGCCCTCCGTTGACCACATTCGAGGAGGAAATGCGTGCAAAACGTGCGATTAAAGAGGCTGAAAAGGAGCATCAGCAGAATATTGAACGTGCTCGCGAAATCTCCCAGCTCGCAAAAGATCTCCAGCAGGGATTCAAAACAGGCAGCACTTTGGACCGCGATTCTCTGAAGCGACTCGATCGACTCGAAAAGCTTACAAAGAAGATTCGCGGTGAAGCAGGTGGCGAGGCCGACGAAGTTCAAATCGTCAATCGACCTACAGACAGAGGCGCCACGATCGCCCAGATTGCCGAGACGGCCGAATCACTTTCAAAAAGCGTACAAAATACTCCCCGCCAGGTTGTCTCCGCTGCGGTAATCGATGGAGCTAACGTATTACTTGAGCTCATCGGACTCCTTCGCACGTTTACGCAATAGCTACAACCAATGCTGAACCTCCGCCGCTGGTTAATTCTTCTCTCCTTTTTCCTATTCATCACTAACACCGCAATCGCTCAGGACGATGACGATGTCGTCCGTGTCAACACGGAGCTGGTTGTCATAAATGTGACCGTGACCGATGGCGCAGGCAATTATGTGCGTAAGTTGCGCGCCTCTGATTTTCAGGTCTTCGAAGATGGTAAGTTAGTTGATCCAAAATTGATTGTTGGCTTCGCACTTCAAGAATCACCTTATGCTTCTGTCGTCTTGATCGATAGTTCTGGAAGCATGGAGCAGCGAATGATACTCGCTCGCTCGGGTGCGATTCGTTTTCTGGATGGTTTGCGCGACGAAGATGTGGCGGCGATCTACCGTTTCGATTCGAAGGTGGAGCGTGTTCAGAACTTCTCCGGCGGACGCGATATGGCCCCACTTGCGTATGGAATACGCGCCAAGGGAATGACTACACTCAACGATGCGATTGTCGAAGCATCGCACGCTCTCGCGAGCCGGCCGGAAAAGAGAAAAGCAATCGTCGTTTTGTCGGATGGTGCCGACACGTTCAGCAAAGCATCCACAAGCAAGGCTATTGAGAGCGCGTTGGAGGTTGGAGCCAGTATTTACACTGTCGACATGTCGTCGATCGAAGTAGGCGGATCCACGGGACGTCAAAGAGCGGGCTCGCTTAAAGAATTTGCTGAGAAGACCGGCGGCAGATTCATTACAACACCAGGCGGACCGGAGTTAAGAGATGCATTCAAGGGAATCGCTGAAGAACTGGGCCAACAGTACACGTTGTCTTACCGGCCGCTGAATCGGACGAGAGATGGTAAGTGGCGTGCTTTGGAAGTGCGAGTGTCGAAACCCGATTTACAGGTCCGAGCGCGAAAAGGCTATCGGGCGCCGAAGGGTTAACGACTAGTTCTGGTGAGCGCCTTCTCGCGGTGACGTTCAAACGCCAGCTCGATTAGTTCATCAAGTACCTGAGGAAATTTCTTCCCTGAAGCTTCCCACATCTTCGGGTAGCCAGATACCTCGGTAAGACCTGGCAAAGTATTCAACTCATTTATCAACAGTCGGCCCGTCGACCCTTCAAGAAAGAAATCAACTCGCGCTAGACCTGCGCCATCGATAGAGCGGAAGGCACGAACAGCCATTCGCTGGATCTTTTCAGTCATCGCCTTTGAAAGCGGCGCCGGTACGACGAATTCCACATTTCCGGTGCTTGAGTATTTCTCGGTGTAGTCGAGAAATCTCGCACTCTCTTCTTTGATTACATACTCGCCGGGCAAGCTCGCCTTCGGTTCGTCGTTACCAAGAATCGCGCACTCAATCTCCCGAGCGACAATTTCCTCTTCGACGATTATCTTCCGATCGTACTCCGCCGCCAGGTCCATCGCTTTATTCAGGGAATTTTTGTCGCTTGCGCGCGAGACACCTACGGAAGATCCAAGATTCGCAGGCTTCACAAAGCAGGGTAGCCCGACTTCCTTGGTGATCTTCCGCCTCACCTTCTCCGGATCGTTTCGCCATTGAGATCGAAGGAACCAGAGGTGCTTGCAGATAGGAAGGCCGGCCTCGACGAACAAAGCTTTCATCGTCACCTTATCCATGCCCGCGGCCGATGCGAGGACACCACAGCCGACGTAGGGAACGTCTGCCATCTCAAGTAATCCTTGAAGTGTGCCGTCTTCACCAAACGGTCCATGGAGCACGGGGAGGATCACATCAATCGGTTCACGTGAGTCATGACTGTTATCGATCGTGATGAGACCTTTATGCGAAGGATCTCCGAGTAGTGCTATGTCGCCACTGGCCGCTTTTGTGGAAATTGATGACTGAGTTGACGCCGGAAGTAGTGCAGCAGATTCCTGAGGACGGAGCCACTTCCCTTCCTTCGTTATGGCGATCGGTAACACGTCGTATTTCTTTCGATCGATTGCCTTAATTACAGCATTCGCCGAACGTATGGAAACTTCATGTTCACCTGATCGACCGCCGAAGACGACGGCGACTCGAACTTTTTTCGGCACCTGGATTACTCCTAATTAGAGATTGTACCGGCAGCCTCCTTGCCGCCGTTATCGCAACAGAACCTGGGCCGCTGAGGATCGCTTCTACAAATTCACAGAATCGTCTTTCCCAATGCTGAGAGAATTAATTCAACACCTAGCTCTGCAGTCTTATTGTTCACGTCAAGCGCGGTGTTGATTTCAACCACTTCCAATGAACGCATGCCGCCTGCTTCTGCAATCTTCTCCATTGCGAGATGCGCTTCCCGATACGTTAGGCCGCCGCGGACGAGTGTGCCCGAGCCCGGTGCGTCGCCCGGATCAAGCGCGTCCACATCGAATGTAACTGAATAACCCGCGTTCGCCGCGCTGGCAATGTGGATAGCCTCATCGATGCAAGCAGACATTCCCCGTTCGTCGATATCACGCATGGTGATGAAGCGAATGCCCAGTTTATGAATTAACTCGCGTTCGCCCGGGTCGATATCACGGGCTCCGATGTGAACAACGTGCTGTGGATCAACCTTTGGGGAAAAGCCATGCACGTTTGTTAGTTCGGGAACGCCATAGCCTAACAACGCCGCTAAGGGCATTCCATGAATGTTACCCGAAGGAGTCGTTTCAGGTGTGTTCATATCTGCGTGGGCATCGAAGTAGACCAAACCGAGCGTTTCATTTCGCTTGCGATAGTAAGCCGACATACCAGAGAAGGATCCGATCGCGATTGAATGATCCCCGCCGAGGACAATTGGGAACTCCCCAGCATTCATGATCTCTTCAACACTGCGCGCGAGTTGCTCACACGCACTGCGAATCTCATTTACATATTTAAGTTTATCTTGAGGTTGAGGGATTACTTGAGGTCTCTCAAGCCGCAGATCGCCGAGGTCACGAACCCTGTAACCGAGACTGTTAATTCGTTGATTGAGACCAGCGACGCGTAACGCCGCCGGTCCCATGTCGACGCCGGCCATGCTCGCGCCATAACCGAGCGGCACGCCGAGAAAACTGATTGGTTTCCTTGAACCACTTCGATCGACCATTACCCACCTAAGTTTATATTAAACCCACTGCCGCCATTGCCCTGGCTCGGAAAGAATGGCTTCAACAATCCTGCGAGTGCCGCAAGATTTCGAGTCTGGATCAAAAGCTCACCCGGTCCAGTGAACTCGGCCACAATTCCCTCTCCGCTCATCATACTGCGAAAGAATCCTGATGCTGCCTTTCGAAGCGTGTATTGTGTCGAGCTCTCCCAGGCGACGAGGTGACCGGTATCGACGACGTATCTTTCACCGGGCTGCAATCGTTTGCGGTGTATTGCGCCAAAAGACGAAACCAAAAGTAGTCCTTCACCTTGGACCAGCAATACAAACAATCCCTCGCCTGAGAAGAATGTCTTTGCGCCGCCCCATTTTGTGTCGACCGTCAAACTTGCATCGCCCGCGAGGTAGGAACTCGATTGCACAAAGAACTGCTGCCCACTCAGTTCAATCCCGGCGATATCACCTGGAGCGCCCGGAGCCAACGTCACTTCTCCTGGTCCACCCCTCGCTGTAAAGGTTGAAATAAACGCTGACTCCCCGCCCGCAGCGCGCTTCAGTGCTCCGAATAGTCCACCCTTCATCTGTGACTGCAATTCGATGTTTGCCGACATCGAGACCATGGCGCCAGCTTCTGCTTGAATCGATTGTTCTGCTTGAAGACGTAAGATGGCGAGGGCGAACGAGGGCTGATGCTGTACTTCCCAATCGTACCCGCGACCTTGGCCACGCGAGTCAGCATCAATCTGGATACCTGCTGCTTGCTGATATTGCGAAGGAGACTGAGCTAGACGATTTCCACATACTCCACAGAAGGTGGAATCCGGGTTCATCGGTGATCCGCACTTAGGACAATTCATGTATCCGCACCCCTTGTGATTTGAGTTTAATAATCTCGACGGCTTCTTCCGGTGTCCGCGCGAAGTCGAGCGCTGCTATGTCGGAATCACTCACCGCGAGATACTTCTGCCACTGCTCGACGACTGGCGGCCAGCAATCACCAAGCAGTACCAATGGTCTGGGCTCGATCACTTTCGTTTGGATTTTGTTCCACACCAGTGAGAGCTCGGTCACTGTTCCCATTCCACCACGAATCGCGACGAATCCAACTGAACGCGTTATCAGTCGCTGTAGCCGCTCATAAAAGTGCGGTGTCGCTACCTTCTCAGTTAAATACCGATTAGGTTCAGACTTGAACTGGTTCATGACGATTCCGAGCACGCGGCCGCCAGCCTCGCGCGCGCCGCGACTAGCTGCTTCCATGACCCCAAGATATCCGCCAGTACAGATCGTGAATCCTGCAACCGCCAATAGTTCGCCGACGCGATGTGCATGACGATATTCGTCGTCTAATTCCTGACACTTCGCACCACCAAAGATTGTGACAATACGCTCTGTCTCGATCACTTTCTTACCTCAGCGGAGAGCATTAGGGACCCATTCTCTTTGTACCGTACATAATCTTCTCTTGTCGCGAATGATCCTCCCGCATAGTCGTCAGGTACTGGTGTTGGATCACGCAGGCGTTCGTCGAAAATGTTTTCGAAACCACTTTGAGTTAAGAGAGTGCGGTACTGAGCAGTCGAAAGAAGTTGGACGGGAACCTTTAGTGTCGGTATCCACTGATGCGACGGCTCGTTCTCAGCATATAGATCGACGACAGTGACAAATCGGCCACCGTTCTTTAGCACGCGATAAATCTCTTTCAAAGCATCAGCGATGTTGGAATAGTAGTACAACGATTCCATCGAGAATGCGTGCGTAAATTCATTGTCACTGAACGGAAGGTCCTCAGCGCTCGCTACTTCGTAACTAATGTTTGGGTAGTTCGAAGATTCTGCGCGCGCGACTTCAATCATTTCGTCTGAGATATCAATACCGACAACCTGTCCATTCGCAGCGTGTTCGGACATGACGCGCGCTGCCCATCCAGAACCACACCCAATATCCAGCACGCGTGCATCTGAAGTCAGGCGCATGCGATTAATGGCTTGTTCGCCGACGGGTCGATGGCCCTTTTCCATGCCCGCACCACGGCCAGCACGTGCCCATTCATTAAATTCAATTCGTAGATGTTCGTCAGCCATGTTCTAAAGTGGTTTAAGAAATGCACCAAACAATTTCGGATTTCGGAATTCGGATTTCGGATTTTGCGGTTGCGGGAGTTGAGCGGTTGGTCGAAATCCCAAATCCCCATTCCGAAATCCGAAATATGCTTACGGTCGGATTCGGTAGAGCATTCGCGGAAATGGAATCGTTTCGCGAATGTGTTCAATGCCGCACATCCATGCAGTACAACGCTCGATTCCCATTCCAAACCCCGCGTGCGGAATGCTTCCGTAGCGTCGAAGATCCAGATACCACTCGAACGCTTCTTGCGGTAGCTGGTGGAGCGCGATCTGCTCGGTCAGGAATTCGAGAGAAGTAGCACGCTCGCCACCGCCGATCACTTCGCCATAACCTTCGGGCGCGAGCACGTCTACGCCAAGCGCAAGTTCCGATCTTTCAGGATCACGCGCCATGTAAAAAGCTTTTACGGCAGCCGGGTAGTGATGGACCATTACGGGCTTTTCGAATTGGCTGGAGATGTACGTTTCGTCCGGGGCTCCAAAGTCACCACCCCATTCAAAACGAGACTCGAGCTCACCTTTATCAAACCCTTCCTGCAATGTCTTAACTGCGTCGTCATAGTGAACGCGGGGAAACGGAGGAACGATTGATTCGAGCTTTGAAGTATCACGTTCGAGGACCTTCAACTCTTCTTTCCGATCCTCCAGCACACGCGCCGCGATATAGCTAAGCATTCGCTCTGACAGCGCCATAACATCGTCGAGATGTGCGTAAGCCATTTCGGGTTCTACCATCCAGAACTCTGTCAGGTGGCGTCGTGTTTTAGACTTCTCCGCCCGGAACGTTGGACCAAAACAGTAGGCCTTTCCGAACGCTGCGGCTGTAGCTTCATTGTAGAGTTGGCCCGACTGCGTAAGATAAGCTTTCTCTCCTTCGAAGTAATCGACTTCAAACAGCGTCGTTGTACCTTCGCATGCAGCCGGCGTAAAGATCGGTGAGTCAGCCAGTGTGAACCCATCCTGATCGAGGAAGTTGCGAACGGCCTGGACTACCGTATGTCGCACTTTTAGAACGGCGTGCTGGCGACGCGAACGCAGCCACAAGTGGCGATGGTCCATCAGAAACTCGGTCCCGTGCTCTTTCGGAGTGATGGGATAGTCGTGGACTTGCTGAAGTACTTCTGCGCTGCTGACATCGATTTCGTAACCGCTGGGTGCGCGGCTGTCAGCGCGGACCTTGCCGCGTATAACCAAGGACGATTCCTGGCCAAGCGCTTTCAACGCGTCCCACGTCTCTGGCGTGACGGAATTCTTCAGCACAACGCATTGAACGATGCCGGTACCGTCGCGCAACTGCGGGAAAAGGATTTTTCCACTCGAGCGCAGGTTGTAAAGCCAGCCCTTGAGAGTTACTTCCTTGCCGTCGTACTGCGAAAGTTGATTGATGTAGGTTTGTTGGTCTGAAGCGATAGCAGATGATTGCGTAGTCATTGAGTCAAAAGTTAAATCCGTGCCTTTAAGATACGCTGAAGTGCGGGGAATCTATCCAGCCAAACTGCCGACTGCAACACAATCTGGAGCGTCGGTTTGATATACGATTCGTAAAAAACCCCGCGGCCGGCCACAGCAGTTTGATACGAAAAAGTTCCTGTCGCTTTGAGTCCTCGCTGTATTGCCATCAAGCGAAACTCACATGCAAACTCGTCAGGATCCAAAATGCCTAAACCCGCTTTTCGTCGCTCCTCGAGGAAGAACAGACGATGGTCTCTCAATTCTGCAAGCGACGGCGGATTTGGTTGCCGATCGAGCAGAAACGAAACCAGGTCGTAACTTGCCGGTCCCATGCGGGCATCCTGGTGATCTATTACGCGTAACCGACCCTTTGGATCGACCATTAGGTTCGCACCGTGATAATCGCGATGACACAAGACTCGCCGAGCAGCTGCGAGTTCGGCAGCGATGTCGTTCAACTCGGCTTTCAGTTCCGCGGTTTCGGCGTGACTGAAACTCTCTTTTCTAAAGCTGCCAAAATAATGTTCGAAAAAGAAGTCGAGTTCCCATGAAAGCTTTGCCTCATCGAATGCCAGACGGCTCGCGATTGAATTCATCTCACGCGCAGTGTCAGTCGCTTTCTGAATTCGCGCGATCAAACTGATCGCTTGTTGTTTGTACTCGTCGCACCGCTCCTCAGCCTCTGTTTCAAAAACCTGGAATAACTGCTGGGTGCCCAGATCCTCCTGAACAATGACTCCGGCTGGTCCATCCACCGCATAAATTTGCGGCACGGGAATATCGGACTTCAGAAAAAGATTGGTGACATCGAGATACGGATGAAACTCCGGATCGAACGCCTCGGGATACACTGCGGCGACTGCAGTTCCCTTCTTCCAGCCGACACGAAAATAGTTCCGAGTCGAAGCGTCGGGGGTCAAAGCAATTACGTCGCGATTCTTAATCCCGTTCTGGCTGAGTACTCGTGTAAGCCGTTCTAACGCGGAAGATTCGAATGCGTTCGAGATCACCTGTTTTGCTGAACTCATTTGAGAATGAAAGTGGCGAGTTATCTGGAGAACAACAGCGACTACTTACCTTCTCGCTCTCTGTCTCTTCCTATAACTGTGTGACGCCGGATTGTATCATCCGCTCAAGGGCACAACAAAGTTTTCCCCTTGAACGATTCCGCGCAGAGCTTTCTCCGGCCGCTTCTTACCTTCGATTAGTACTCGCGGGACGACGACCGCATTGCTGATTACTTCATTCGCAGACACTCGCACGTTGTCAGCCAATACCGCTCGATTCACTTGAGCACCTTCCGCTACTTGCACGTTATCCCAAAGAACCGAATCGATAATGTTGGCGCCGGCCGAGATTTGGTTATTCCTGCCGAAACTAAAGCGCTGATCCCTCTCTCTCAACATCTCAATACTGATGTCGAGGTAGCGTTGCAGGGTGGAAAGTTCTCGCCATTTTCCTTCAGCCACATGTGCTGCGATACGTTCGCCTTTCGCGATGGCCTGCGGAAACACGTCGGTTGTTGAATGAGAAAAGACGCCTCGCGGAATGTAGTCAAAGATGCGTGGCTCGAAAATCTGAATGCCTGTGAACATCAGCGGAGTCTCTGTCTGGTCGTTTGCTGGCATCCCGCCAAAGCCCGTTATCAAGCCTTGTCGTGTCTCGACGACACTAAACCGCTCACGCTTTAGATTCTTCATCAGAACTAGCGTCGCGAGCGCTTCGGTCCTTCGATGTGTTTCAAAAGCCGCGTTCAGATCGATGTCTGTGATTATCTTTCCATTGACGACGACAAACGTGTCGTTAATGAAAAGATCGCGAGCGTTGTCGAGCGCCCCACTGGTACCGAGAATTACCGGCTCTTCAACGTAGGTGAGTCTCACGCCAAATGCACCGCCGTCTCCCAGCGCGGCACGAACAGACTCCGGCCGATGATGAAGATTAACGACAATCTCGTCCAGCCCATATTGGACCAGGTATTCGGCGACGTAGCCGACGAGTGGTTTACCGAGAATCGGAATGGCCGGTTTGGTCCGATCTTCTGTTAGTGGCCAGAGTCGTGTGCCGTAACCGGCTGAGAGAACCATCGCGCGCATCGGCGCTCATTGTAGCGAAGTAATGAATTAGGAAGAACTGTGGAATTAAGAGGCTTTCGACGCATCGCGCATCACGAGATCGAAAGTGCCGGGAGCAACTTTGCGAAACCGCGTGTTGCGGTTGAGTGAAACTGCGATGCTGATCGTCGGATTCTGTCCTGTGAACTTGAAGCCACCTTCGAGTAAGCGGTTGTAGAGTTCGTTGACGTGCAATGCGCCGCCTTCTTCTCGCAGCAAGAGCGTGACCGCCTGCGGTATCGTGCGATCCATAAACCGGTCACTCAAGACCTCAACGTTGCTCCTGACGGTTGGAATCTGCTGGCGCCTCTCCAATGGAGTTTGAGTTCGGACCGCACCCGGCGACTGTCTCATCGCTGCTTCAAGTTCTGAGTCAGATGGCAAACCCAACGTGAGGTTGCCGGAATTCAAAACCGACGAAAGCAGCCGATAAATTGCGGCCTCCGTTTGACTCGCCAGATTATCCATTTCCGCCAACTCTGCCCGGACGCTGTCGGCCTCTGCCTCCAGTTCGCGGAGCCGGGCTGCGAGGTGCATACGCGCCGCACGTGATTGGCGCAGACTCTGTTCCAGACGGGACAGCAGGTTGTCGCTCGGTCGGTCCATCGCCGCAGATTTTAGAGACTTGTCCCTATTTGCACAATAGTTTCTTTGGAGTGCGGTGACAGGTCACCGCACTCCAAAGGGGTTACCGGTCCCGGTCGAGGACGTAAGTAGGAATGGCGCGGAGGCTATCGACATGCTCCGAATCCGGCAATCCATCGAGCGATGCGAGGGCGTTTTCGGCATACTCGCGGGCCCGAGCCTGGGCGTGCCCCAAAGCTCCTGAGGTTCGGATACCATTCAGCAACTCTGTCTGATGGACGCTTTCGTAGCTGCGCGAAAGTAGGATTTGGTTGATGAGTTCCCTGGCCGACGGCTCACGCTCGAGCCAGTAGATGATCGGCAGCGTTACTTTTCCGCCGAGTAGGTCCGCCCCGGCGGCTTTGCCCAGCGCGTCTCCGGTGGAGGTGAAGTCCAACAGATCATCAATCAATTGGAAGGCGGTGCCGAGATACATTCCATACTCGCGCAAAGCGGTCTGTTGAGCTCCGTCTCCGTTGCCAAGGATCGAACCAATCTCACAACTGGCGCTGAACAGATAAGCCGTCTTACGTTTCAAGACATCGAGGTATTGTTCTTCTGAAACGTCGGAGCGTCCGAGCAACGTCAACTGCAACAGTTCGCCCTCCGTCATTTTTCGAGTGACGTGTGTGAGGATATCCAGAATGGGCAGCGAGCGTTCGGCCAAACTCGTTTCAAATGCCGACATGTAAAGCCAGTCTCCCATCAGCACTGCTGTCTCGTTGCCGCACAGCGCATTCACTGTTGGTCGATTTCGTCGCGTATCTGCTTCGTCGATAATGTCATCATGAACAAGCGTTGCCGTGTGCAAAAACTCCATGACCGTCGCCATGCGGATGCAGTTGTAACGCGAACCGTCTCCTCCTACCGCGTAGTTCGAAAGAATCGTCAACGCAGGTCGCACGCGTTTGCCACCCGAAGCACGCAGATAATCACCGAGGTATGAAATGACCTGGACATTCGACTTCGCCTGTCGCTCAAACTCCGCCTCAACTTGCTCCAGTTCGGAGCCGATGAGGCTGAAGATACGGCGAGCTGAGATTCTCGCTTCGTCGAGTGCCAATGTGTGACTTGAGATGCTCACGTCGATCTAGTTTGAACGATAATTCGTGAACTGCATGTGAATGCCGAAATCCTTGGCTTTTAGTTTCGCGATAATATCCTGCAATGTGTCGCGATCGCGGCCCGAGACTCTAACGACATCGCCCTGAATTGAAGCCTGGACCTTAGCCTTGCTGTCTTTGATGAACTTAACGACCTCTTTGGCTTTTTCGCTTGGAATGCCTTGTTGGATCTGCGCACGCTGTCGCACAGTTCCTGCGGCCGCTGGCTCGATGTTTCCATAGCTCAACGCTTTCAGTGGAACGCCCCGCCTGACTAGTTTCTGCTGCAGG
>Ga0070690_100001422_pt1 | contig 12487 bp, 7 predicted proteins | sample KBSS33HmetaG_FD_64671 | JGI IMG/M metagenome (GOLD analysis project Ga0070690, IMG submission 64671) | Switchgrass rhizosphere microbial communities from Kellogg Biological Station, Michigan, USA - KBS S3-3H metaG | ecosystem: Host-associated > Plants > Roots > Rhizosphere ... | reverse complement strand
TCGTGAATCGAGGATTGTAGAGGACGACTGGGGGTTAGACCACGAAACCACACATATCCATCGATCGATCATCAAACCAGCAATGTTCGATCCATCCACGATTCACTATTCACGATTCACTACCGTCCAATCAGAACCTAAGTCGTCCCTGGAACTCGATAACCCTTCCTGACAGGCCTTCCACCGCGCGACCAAAGTTAGGATTGTCGATGTGCGTTGGGTCGCTGCCAAAATTAAATGGCTTAAGGTTTAGCTGATTGAATACGTTGAAGAAGTTCGCTCGTAACTCCAGATTGGCTGCTTCACCCAGTGGACCAAGTTTCGAAAGTGCAATCTGTTTTACGAGACTCACGTCAGTATTAAAGTACTTGGGACCACGGAATGAGTTCCGACCAATCCCTGGGGGTGCACCGGCGACTATCGGAAAGAAGCTCGCGCCGTTTGGGCCGAATATTCCGGAAATAAATGCATCGTTCGAGGTCGGTAAATTACTCGGCCCCGAATAACCCTGTGGTCGGGAGGGACAGAGCGCTGGACCACCCGGTGTACTTACACAAACTCCGCTCACCGGAGTAAACGGAAATCCTGTGCGATACGTGACGATGCCAGTGATCTGAAATCCACCCAGCACCTTTTCAGCAAGATCGTTTCGTCCTTTAAAGAATGGTAGTTCGTACAGCGCTGATGCATTGAAGTAATGCCGGACGTCGAAATCTGACGGTCCTCGTTCAGTACGGTTGTCTTGCGGGAACGTTTGGTTGGTCTCGAAGCCAGGTCCTTCATAGGACAGCTGATCGATGCTTTTACTCCAACGATAATTAGCCTGCAACGCCAACCCTTTCGTGTAGCGCCGTGTCAGATTCAGATTTAATGCGTTGTAGTTGGAGTTCACGTCAGGCGTTGAAAAGAAGATCTGAAAGAAGTTCGGATTGTTTGGGAAAATGAAGTTCTGGTTCACAAGGCGAATGAGTTTGTGACCAGCACTTCCCTGGTAGCCGGCGGTAGCGACTAAGTTCGCAAACAACTCGTACTGCATTTCTAGTGAATACCCATAAACGTACGGGTTCGGAAAATCCTGCGGCGTCCCCCAGAGCTCAACCGCACCAGCAACAACCGAACCATCTGGTCGGACACCTTGGCCCAATGCGGGATTGACGGGATAACTGCCAATCGAGGTCGTCGTACCGGTAGTGTAGAGAATAGTCCCGCCTGCAAAGGGCGAACCGAAATCAGTGGGTGCTGTGCCACAGCAAAGATTAAACCGGGCAAAGAGTGGGGGATTACCGCGCACGTTATTAAGCGGAGCGACGGGAATGCGGTTATACGCAATGCCGAAGCCACCACGAATGACCGATTTACCACCATTAAAGAAGTTTCCTACCCGCAAGCCCCCGGGTGTGTAAGCGAACCCGAGACGAGGCGCAAAGTTGTTCCGATCCGGCTCCGAAAGTCGATCCACCTGACGGACCTGTATGGTGTTTAAGTTCTGGCCCGTAAAGAAGACATTTGTCAGACGGCCAAACTTTTCTGTGGCCGGTGAATAGTATTCGTAACGCAGTCCGAGATTAAGTGTCAGATTTGGCCGAAATTTCCAATCATCCTGGACGAAACCAGCGAAATAGTTCGTTCGAAAGTAGGGATGAAACGTGGCTGGCGATCCGGTGCGTGGATCTGCATTGATGCCTTCGAAAATTGGCGTGTCATTCGCAAGATTCCAAAGTCCGAAAAAGGAATAAACGGGACGTGCACCACCAGCCGAAAGATCACTGTTATCCTGTTCTTTACGGATGACCGCACCGAGTCGGAATCCGTGATTGCCGAATGTTTTACTCACGGTGTCGGTGAATTCGAAAGTGTTCTGCGCAAAGACGCCCGGATTGCCTTCTCCTCGTGGCGCACCGAATCTTACGCGATCACCAATTGGCAACCCCTCGACCTCAACTCTGGGAATGCCCAAGTTTGTGCCCGCCGCCTCAACATCACCAACCTGATTAATCGAGAATCGCGATACATTGAACCGTGCTTCGTTAAGCAACGACGCCGAAAAAAGATGTGTGTACAGAAGGGTTCCGGATGAATTCAATGGCTTGAATGGCAGATCTGCGATCGGTCTGCCCTGAGCCCCGCCGTCGCTCCCCAGATTGTCTAACCCCGTTATGAAGGTGCTGAAGGTGACCGTGTCACGGCTATTTGGCGCAAAGTCTAATCGGACGTTGTACTGGTTACCATGGTTTCGTCCGGGTAACGAAAACTGCACTTGTTGAAGGTCGGGAATGCCATCAAATCCACCGCCCACTGAATTACCAAGGCTCACGTACTGTCCTGTAGCACCGGTCGGCGAACCAATGTCGATTCCACCGGAAACAACACGACATCTAGCCGGATCATTTCCGAACGCGGCACACGTTGGCGCTAACACATTAACGATTCTCGGTGTGATGCCGCTTGCACTGAGGATTCTTGCTGTGACGCTGCCTGGACGTAATTGCTGGACTAGTTGGCGGTATTCTGGGGTTTCAACATACGCAAGTCCGGTGTTTGTAACGCTATTTCGCAGTCCTTCATAAGAGAAAAAGAAGAACGACTTGTCTTTGCCCCAAACCGTCGTAGGCCCACCTTCACCAAAATGCGGCAGCGGTAACGGTCCACCGAAACTACCACCAAACTGGCGAATGTAATCGTTGACACGGACCGGTCTGGCGTTGGGTCCGCCGTACTTATTGAAGGCGTTCAGTTTTGGTGAGTTGTACTTAAAGAAAGCTGAGCCGTGCACATCGTTGCTGCCACTTTGCGAGACAACTTTGACTTGAGCACCAGAGTTGCGGCCGTCTTCAGCCGAATAGGTGGTCGACATCACTCGCATTTCTTTAACCGCCTCTTGGTTTGGAGTAACGATTGCAGCGCCGCCCCAGTTGTAACTATTAACGCTTACACCGTCGATGGTGAAGTTGTTGAACGAGACTCGTTGACCGGCAGAAGAAATCGGGACTTGGTTTTCCGTTTGAAAGATTGAATTGTTAGAACCACCTGGCCCAGTTGTATTCGGAAGGTTTACTGCATTCCCATTACCGGCACGTGCTCCATCGCCCAGGATGCCTGGTGTGAGACGGACGAGCTCGTAAGGGTTACGACCAGTCTGTGGCAGCTGACGAATTTCTTGCGTTGTCAGTGCGCGGTCGACATTCGCATCTTCAGTTCGCAAAAGTCCAACTGTATCTGAAGCTATAGTGACGACAGCGCTTACGTCGCCAGCTTCCAGCGCGACGTCGATGCCCTGCATACCCTCAGCGCTGACAACGATGTCAATCGTCGACTGCTTATATCCCGTCTGCTCGACTTTGATCTTGTACTTGCCGGGCGCAAGGTTAGTGAAACGATAAAAACCTTCATCGTTTGAGATGGCTGCCTGTGTTTTGCCAGTCTCAGAATTCGTGAGCGTGATAGTCGCGTCCGGGACCAGCGCACCTGACGTATCTTTCACGGTCCCTTGAATGCCGGCTTTGAATTGTGCGCTGACGCTGACTGAGAGCACCAAAATAAAAAGTCCGCTAACAAAAGTGCGGACGAAGAGCGAAAGACGGGTTTGCATTTACTACACCTCCCTGGGTGGATTCCTTGTTGCAACACGTGTTGTCCAAACTCAACCGAACGTGGGAGTCACAGGGTTGGATCGGACTACGACCGCGACAATGAAATTGTCATTGTGCGAAACGGATTTTGGGGGAACGACTAATGAAGGGAGACTAGATTTCTGTTTTGTATAAGATAGATAACACCAAAGGCAGAAAACTTCAATACCACGACTCTTCAGATTGGTCCGTCTCGGAACAAAAAGAATCCGACATTACGGTGGGTTAGCTGGTCTACTCAGGCGACAGCGCGGTCGATGGGATAATCACTGCGCTACGCGCACCCACTCTTCGCCTCCGGAACAACTAATGTACCCTCGGGAGTGGCCGCACTCTATAGCCATTGTCTGCGGGTCGTAACCCGCAAATCCGTCGTGAACTTCAACTAACGACAAAACCGCACCTCCGTTAGCTTGTGTCATGAACGCGATGAGCTGGTACTTCTCTGCGGAGCGCCCCGCAAACTTCAACGTTACATATCCTCCCGATAGAATGACGGTTCCGCGGTCGGACTCACGAATCGTATGGTTGCTAGCGCGTCCGGCAAAGAGATATTCGAACGTTCCGTTTGGTCGAATGATGTAACGCTCACCGTAAAAAACAGTCGAAGTGCCCGCGTAATTACCGGTTGAAGAATCTACGTAGCCCTGTACGCTGGCCTCGTTGTGGTCCCAGGTACCCACTATGTCCTGAATCGCAATCGTACCTTTTAACTTTCCGGCCAGCGGCTTCTGTGGCGCGTAACCCGGCCGGTCTGGAAACGGATCTGGTATGTCCTGCGATGGCGCTGATGGAGCAGACGCGATGTTGCTCGGCTCCTCCGTCTGCGGCACATCGATGCTCAGTCCCTCATTGCTGAAATTGATCTTGTCCGGCGAGATGCTCGCAAATGCTTGCAGGTTCTGTCCTGCGAGCTGACGACCAACTTTCACGCCGTCAGCATTGCCGCCTTGCACGCCTTCCTGGTAGACAGCCAGCGCAAACCCCGTGAAGAGCACGAGCGTCTCATACATCTCTTGTTTCTCTCGATCAGTCACACCCTTCAGCGCGTTGGCTTCGACGAGTGCCTGTGCGATCGTTTCCCGGAGCTCCATCATTTGTGGATCTGGTGGTTCGCCACCGCCGTGATAGAGACTTGCATTGGTGGCTAAGAAGAAACTGAGAGCGAGCGCAAGATCGTTGGGCTTTCCTGCGGCGCGCGCGCCCTTCTCGTATTCGGTAAGAATTGTCGTGAGAATTGTAACAACCTGAGGATTTCCCGCATCGATCGCGTTCGCGATCTCGCGTGCCTTGACCGGCGCGCCTGTGGAAGTGAATCTCAACTGCTCGTCTTGACCTGGCGCAGGTGTTCGGTTCGACGGTGCCGATCGAACTCTCCCTCGGCCGTAACGCTTCACAATGATGTTTGTGATCCTCGCGTTTGTCGGTTTACTCCAATTTCCACCTAAACGATTTGTATTCTGTGCGATGACATCTCTGCATGAGAGCAACATCAGTAAACTCAACAAGCAACACGTAAGCGTAGCGGTCTTCGTCATGATTATCCTCCGGGTGTGCGAAAGGTTTTATGTCACACGACTGGACGTTCGTCAGAATGTAGGAATGTTCGCCGCCTCGATGATGCAAGGGAGAGTGGAGGCGAGTAGCAGGTCCTATCGACTACAAAGGGGGTTTCAATTATTCGAAAACGAAATCAGACTTTGAGAAGGCTTATTTCTCGGGAGGGCTGGAGTTTAGCTGAGAAGGATTACCGTGTCTAGGATTCTTGAGTCACGCCAACTGATAACATTTTACTGGCTCTTCTCTTTCTGTCGGCTGGTCTTTCCTAAAGCTATATCTTGTTAATCCTGTAAATCCTGTCGGAGAAGACTGCTGAACTCGAGCAAAGCAGAGAGGGAATGCTGTACGAAGTCGATCCGAACCTCACTGTGGTAAAGCCCCTGCCGAAGCCCACCAATCGCCCAGTCCGGATTGGGAATGATCGACTGATCGCGATCCTGGATGATTAGTCGATCCAGGAAAGTTACTCCCTGAGCGAAAGAACGATAATACTTTTCATACCGTGCAACGTCGTTGACGCCGGCGGCAACGTGTAGTGCCGCTACGATTCCCTCCAGGTAAACAGCCGTCGTGTAACCGGGACCGTCAGGCTGGTGATCATTAATAAAGGCACCCGTCGTGTCCTGTTGATAGCCAAGCAGCCAATCCGCAATCTCGAAAGTCATCTCCGCGAAACAGGATTGATGAGTTACCTGCCACCACTTCGCAAAAGCTTGCATTAACCACGAGACTTGACCGAAGTGCCTGTTGTAACGAAACCGGTGACGGTAATAACGGAACGCGCGATACAGTTTGTCGTCATCAACTGTTGACTCGCCTTTTTCACAAGCAGCCGCAAGCGCTAATAGGACTTGGCCCGGTGTGTAATCCTGAAAAGCTTCAAACGTTTGATCGGGCCGACGATGCGTAGCAATCCGACCGTGCGGTAGTTCAATCGACAACCACAAGCTGGTGGTCAGAGCTCGCTTGAGCGATTGTCTTCCGTCAGCTTCAGGCAGGTTGCCGAGCGTTAACGACAGAAAGGCAATCTCGGCCACTGAAGCACTCTCATCATGGTCTCCGAGCCAGATCCGTTCTCCATCCTCAACGACTTCACGTAATAGATAGCCAACGATTTTTTCCGTTGCAACCTTAAGCTCGGTGCATTGACCCGCGCGCGACAATACCCACGCACCGTATGCAAGTCTTGCTAGATCGACCTCTTCAAAAAGCCTGTTCTGAAACGGTTGATAATGAGAGTAGAACGTTCCGTCTTCTTTTATATGTTTGAGCAGGTATTTGGTGTGAAGCTCGCGATGGTGAGTGACCATCTTATTCAAGTCACCTGGTCGATTATCGGTTGAGGGAAAGCCACCGACTATGGGCCATACACCCTCGGGTTCCGCAAGCCATGTTGCGCAGTCGAAGCGACACCAGTAATACGGTGGCTCAGTTAAGCCAGCTTTATCGAGAACGGCCTGCGCGAAGTTAAGCGAATCAAGATTGTCAGTCGCGGCAACGAAAGGCAGCAGAAGTCCAAGGTGGTCGTCACGGTAAGCCATTACCGTCTGCTGCCCGTGACGGTAATAGCGTCCCACTTCGTCCGGCGGCACGTCGCCCAACGCAAGGGGATTGAAGAGTAGCGATACAGTCACGGCGACCGTTCCAGGATCAATCGCCGTCGTATTCTCGAATCTCTCATCCTCGAGCGCGGCACTCGCCAATCTCTCCAAGTCGACGTTGAGATTGCGTATCGCCGAACCCATGCAGCCGCGCAAATGGCCGTCAATGTATATCGTGAGATACAGCGAATGAATGTCTTCCGGGATCAACTTCTCATCAAATAGCGGGAGCGTGGCTGAATGATCGAATAGTTTCGCCAACACATGTTGTCGAGCAAGGTGTGCGAGTTGACCACAAATCTTTTCGTCCTTGTGCCACGCCAATGTTTCCGGCGCCGGCACACCAGTAGGCTGCCAGACAATATCGGCTTCAACCACTTTGGTTACTTCGTGACGAAACAGTTCGAATGGTTCGAACGAAACGAGTTGCGCATTCTTGATTCTCGCGTGTTGGAACTGTTCCCAGTCACCACGAATGCCGGGCATCCGCGGCAGCGCACCACCCATTTTCTGTGGCCGTTCCAAACTCCTGACCACGATTCCGTAACGATCGTTGTTTAGCTGACCGGGATTGCAGCGCTCCAATGGACCAAAGAACGTGACTGCAATTCCGCTTTCGCTAAGAAGCTTAATGCCTTCGTCGCCAGTAGGAAGATCCGCGGCCGTGCGTAAACAAGCCATCACTATATCTTTCGCCGCCGACTCGCGGGGCTCGAGTGGGAAATGCCAGAACCCGTCACGAGCATGGCGACGATGGATATCGTTGCGCGAACGAATACTGATCCATGTTCCGCCGGCGGCATCGTAATCAGTATCGAGTCGATCTGGAGGTCGGAGCAGTTGACCTGAGGATAGATATTCTGAGAGTACGCGGCGCGCGAGTTCAGTTGGATGTAAACCTTCAGGCGCTCGCTTCGAACTCCAACAGAATTCCGGAAACCATTTTGAGGGATTAGCTAACAGCTGCTCTTCGTCTTCCATCTGAGACATGAAATCGTCCCAGATGTCGTAGACGGCTTCCATGTGATAGCCACGCTCCTGCATGCGCGCGTATCCGCCGTACCAGCCGAACCGCACGAGGCAGATACCACCCTCCACTCGCAAGCCTGCTGCTTCCAATCGCTCGGTCGCTTCTTCCATCGATAGTCCGGAGCTAACCGAATCATCGAGAAGAATCACCGGTTCGCCTGGATCAATGGAACCTTCAATTAGTTTCAAAGAGCCGTGCTGCTTCCGCTCTTTTCGAACTAACAAACCGCGATAGCGATTATCTTGAAATAAGCACGATTGGAGTATTGGAACTCCGGTTAGACCATAGGTAGCGATCTGACGACCGTCGAAGCGTTTGAGAAGTTGCGTGACGCACGCAGCTGCAAGCTCACCACCTTTCGGCGACAGGGTGACTGCCAAAGAGTCGAGCATCCATCGCGCTGATGTGCCGTCCCGAGAAAGTACTGGTTGATTTGGTGAGCGGTGAAGAATCCCATCGCGCAGAAGCATCTTCAGCAGTTCCGCGCGAGCCGAGTGGAACGACTCCGGGAGAGACGCAAGCGTACTCGAAAGAGGATCGCGTAACATTAAAATCAGAAATTAGGATTTTCCGGCAATGCGAGACTAAGGTACTGGCCGTCGAGATAAATCATCAGATCGCGTTGGACAAATTCTTCGAGCGCTTCGTCAATCCACGACGCATCGTCAAATCGAGCCGCGATTTCTTTCTTGCTATGGGCATCCGCACAGTATTCGTAGAGCGACGCATGGTTATCGGAAAACGTCGTCTTCGACGGCCGGCCGTTGCGTCCATCCTCGATCACGATTGTCGCCAATGCTTTCCGATAACGGAGATAAGGTCGTGGTCCTTCTTGCCAACGTTGCTGCCAAACGCCAACTGCTTCGAAGATCTCGTCATACTGCGCGTCATCAAGCGTGTTGTTCATCTCGTGTTCGAAATAGTAGGACACGCGTTGGAGATTGAAGCGATCTTTTGGAAACAGATAGTTGTAGCAGGGCGAAGGAACGAGTTTAGTGACTGACTGAGAGTCCGGCTCTTCATACATTGGAGAACCACGATCTGCTCGTGCTTTCGCGACCGCCCAGGGCGCCTGCAAGTGGTGCATCTTTGCAATCACCTCACACTGCTTTTGGTAATCCTCCAGCGTCTCGCCGGGAAACCTCAACAAAACGTTGTACAGATTATTGATGCCGTAGTACGTGGACCACTTGACCAGTTCGACGTTGCGCATACCGGTCGTATGTTTCCGCATGAGTTTGAGAATATGCGTTGAGAAACTCTCAACCCCCGGCTGAATAGAAAAGAGTCCGCCCCTCCGCATATGACGAAGTTGTGAACGCTTCAGGCTGGGACGCACTTCGTAATGAATTTGAATGTCGGTGTTCGCATCCGCCAACTTGCTGAAAAGCGATTCAACGTATTCCGGCGCGATGATGTTGTCGATGGCGTTGAAATGCAGCACTCCGTACCGACGAGATAAGCTGTCAAGTTGTGTGATCACATCGTCAACCCGCTTGGCTCTGAATTCCATGCCGGCCCGGTTGAGGCCACAAAACGTGCAATGGTTTTTCACCCCCCACCAGCAACCGCGCGCTGTTTCGATTGGCAGCATCACTTCCTGCGCGTCGTCAAACTGTTCGTAACCACTTTCCTTGCGGGCATAAAAGTATTCGTCAAAGTCAGGCACCGGAGTCGTATTCATGTCAGCGAGGTTAGGTGCGCGCCCGGCAAATGCGATATGGCCGTTAACGCGCGACATCACACCGGGCATGCCCACCATCGACTGCTTCTGATAGATTCGTTCGATTACTCGCGGCAGCGTCTCATCGGCGTCGCCACAGTGGATGTAATCGACTTCCGGGCATCCTTTCATGATTTCGTCAGCGATATCGTCTTCAAAGCCAGCGCCTCCCATAATGATCGGAATGTCTGGATAACGACGCTTCAACGCTTTTGCCATTGCGATGCTGGCCAGCAGTTGTTGGAACACAACGGAGAACCCGATTAAACCAAAGCGACTCCAATCGATCCGATTAGTGCAGAAATCAATGAACGCCGGCGCAACTTCATCACGAATACGCTGCAGATCGGAAATTGAACAATGCGCCTTCTTACAAATACCTTCAAGAATGTCGCGATACAGTTCAAGATATTGTTCCTCGCGCGCGAAATCTCCGAACGCTGCCTTGGCCCAAAGCCATTCACCTGTCATGCTCGGATAGACATCAGACAAAGTTTCATTGACACGCCAGCCCGCGAACGTGCCGAAGTACATAAAGAGCGAAAAGTCTTGAACCGGAATGCCGGCGCGCTCAAGCGTTGGCTTCAGTAGCGCCAGCTGAAACGAAGGGAAGCGCGCCGAAAGCGTGGGCATACTTACGAGCGCCACAGGCTTGATTGAATTTGTTGTCATAAGAGAAAAGCCGTCGTCGAAAATGTTTTGTTTCGTGTTGGTTCGTGTGACTTCGGGGATCGTTCGTCTGTAGAGGAAGCAGGACGATTCGCGAAGCCACACGAACCAGACACGAAACTCGTTACAGCAAGAACTACTCTTGAGACAAAGCTTGTTTGCGCAAGTGTGATCTTGCGGCTAACAGACTTTGCAGCACCGTCTCTTAAGGTCGCTAATGAAACTGCGATTAAGCGGTCCTACTTTTTCGGCTTCGGCGCTACTTCTGGTCTCACTTCCGGTCGCACCTTCGAAGGCGAGCGTGGAGCTGCTTCGGGGATTGGTCCTCGTTGCGGCGCCACTTCCGGAACCGGTTTCTTTTGCGGTGCGAGTTCCGGAATCGGCCGTGCCTTGTCAGGTGCTATTTCCGGAATTGGCCGCGGCACTTTGTCTGGCGCTACTTCCGGAATAGGACGCGCCGGTGCCATTTCCGGAATCGGACGCGGCGCCTTCTCCGGTGAAATTTCGGGGATCGGCCGCGGCGCTTTCTCCGGTGCGACTTCGGGAACAGGTTTTCTCTGCGGTGCTATTTCAGGTACTGGCGCGATCTCTGGCGCAACTTCCGGTGTTGGACTATACGGCCTGTGTGGCGCTACCTCCGGAATTGGCTGTCCTGGTTTCTTCTGCGGCGCGATCTCCGGCGCAACCTCTGGGGTTGGCCGATAAGGTCGATCCGGCGCCACTTCAGGAATCGGTCGCTTCTCAGGCGCCACTTCAGGAACAGGTCTCGATTTCTTGGCTTGGTCAGTCATTGTGGATCTCCCATGCAGTGAGTTCATGGACCGCAAAAAACGCGACTACTCAACGACGCCGAGTCCGACAACTAATGGTCGACATTGATGGAAAGTTAGTCTCTGCGTTGAATGCGCTTCATAAGGAATTAGAGGTAAGCCGACAAAAACGGGGGAGTTTTGTCGACGAAAATGACTCAAGCGAGGAAGTCAACCGTCGTAATAAAGGAAAAGGAACAGGCGAAGACTAATCCCAACAGTTCAAGCTGTCAATAAATTTGGTGCTTGTCTGAGCGGCAAAGCCATCGCTGTCTCTCTCGGCGAAACTCATCTAAACCAACTGATTGCGGTGAAGCGTTCGCCGCGAACCACAGGTTTCACTTCGTGAAGCATGTCAGCCTTGAACGCCACCAACAATCCCGGTTCACCTTTCAAACTGACCATCAGAGGCTCAGTACGTGATTCATGATCTTTATCGTAAAAGTTTAGTTCTCCGCCGCTGTAAGTATTAGTCGCCGGCTCGTCTGCATAACCGTTCAAGAACACCACAATTGATATCCGCCGAATCTGCAAATGATCAAATTCCATTTGTTCCGTGTTACCGTCCTGGTGCCGAACAAAGAAGTCACCCTCGCGATAATGCAAAAACTGTGGTCTCTCACAATCAGTTAGATGATGACCAAAATGCTCTTCAAGGAACGGCTTCTGTTCCATCATCTTGTTTTGAATACTGCAGAACCAATCGTCGGGTGGATGAAAGCTGGTGGTGCGACGAACAGTTTCGTGAACGTAATCCGTCTCCCCTTCCAGGTAGACCGGTGCACGCGTTGTCGGAGCATGACGCGCTTCATCGATGAGATCTGCGCACGTGTCGAGATCCAAAAAGTTGCGAGCCAGATATAACCTCGACTTGGCTTGGTCCGCGCAGGCCATCGATCACCCCTCAAAAACGATCGCTTCTTCGAAGACACAACAATCGAGACCGGTATTCAACAGACACTGCAACGCGTCGCTCGGTGTCTCAATGATCGGTTCGCCCATTATGTTGAATGAAGTGTTGAGCAACATCGGCACGCCGGTCTTCTCACAGAAGCGATGAATCAAATCATAGAACCGTGGATTGGCGTTTCGGTCTACGGTTTGAAGACGACCCGTTCCATCGACGTGAACAATCGCAGGTACCTTGTTTCGTTGTTCATCTTTCACTTCACAGACGCGCAGCATGAACGGGCTTTCGTAAGGCGAATTTCCAAACTCAAACCAATTTGTCGCCTCTGCCAGTAACACAGCCGGGGCGAAGGGACGAAAACTCTCCCGCCTCTTTACTCGAGTGTTCAGAATTTCTTTAGCATCAATGCGTCGCGGGTCGCACAGAATACTCCTGTGGCCAAGCGCTCTTGGTCCAAGTTCCGATCCACCATCAAACCATCCAACGATCTTGCCGTCGCAAAGCAGATCAGCGGCGTCGGCAATCACATTCGATGACGAAACAACTTTGATGTTAG
>Ga0070690_100001418_pt1 | contig 12494 bp, 8 predicted proteins | sample KBSS33HmetaG_FD_64671 | JGI IMG/M metagenome (GOLD analysis project Ga0070690, IMG submission 64671) | Switchgrass rhizosphere microbial communities from Kellogg Biological Station, Michigan, USA - KBS S3-3H metaG | ecosystem: Host-associated > Plants > Roots > Rhizosphere ... | reverse complement strand
TCGAGCTGCTTGCCCTCGACGATCTCGGGCGCCATGTACGCCGGCGATCCGAGCAGCTGCCCGGTGACGGTCATCCGCTGCAGGTCCAGCACCTGGGCGATGCCGAAGTCCATCAGCTTCAGCAGGCCGTCCTTCCGCACCATCACGTTCTCGGGCTTCACGTCGCGGTGGAGAACGCCCACGCCGTGCGCGTGCGCCAGCGCGCCACACACCTCCACGGCCACCAGCGCGGCCACTTCCGGAAACTTCAGGGCGCGCGCCGTCAGGAACTGCTTCAGCGTCTGTCCGTCGATGAACTCGGTGACGATGTACGAGCTCTGCGAGTCGAGCCCGGAGTAATCGAAAATTTCCAGGATGTTTTCATGACGCAGCTTCGCCACCGCCTGCGCCTCGCGTTCGAGCCGCGCCTTCGATTCGGGCTCAGCCGCGAGGTGCTGGTGCAGGACCTTGATCGCGACTTCGCGTTTCAGCGTCGCGTCCTGCGCGCGATACACGATGGCCATGCCACCTTGGCCCACCTCTTCGATGAGCTTGTACCGCTCGGGGATCTTGGCTTGCTCCATCCGTCACCCTGACGAACGTGTCATACCTGCAAGCTAACAGCCGCATATTACGCGGAGTTGCCGGGTCGCTTCAAGCGGGGTGACAGTGTCGCGCGTGTCAGGGCCGGCTAGGCGGTCCCGACGCCGGTTTCGGCGGGGTGGGCCAGGAAGTAGGGGAGGGCCTCCTGCATGAGGTCCAGCTCCGGATCCAGCTGCTTGCCGATGCCCTCGGTGACGGCGATCGCGATGTTCACGATGGTGAAGCTGGCGTTCACCCGCACCCGATGGCGGCGCATGATCGCCAGCAAATCCAGCAGCACGCGGCCGACCTGGACGTCCCCCAGCCGTTGGCCCCAGTAGCGGCCCACGAACTCGATGATGGCCGCGCGCAGGCGCTCGAAGCGCTCGGGATCGGCCTCCTGGCCCGTACCGGCGGACAGTTCGTGGATGATGCGGGCCATGCGGTCGCCGTCGCGCTGCGCCCAGGCCGCGAACAGGCGGGAGAAGCCCTTGCGGTGGGGTTCGTCGAGCTCGCCGACAAGGCCGAGGTCCAGCAGCGCCAGCTTGTCGTCGGGCGTGATGAAGATGTTTCCCGGGTGCAGGTCGGCGTGAACGAAGCCGTCCTCGAAGATCATCTTCAGCAGCGTCGCCAGTCCCAGGCGCGCGACCCGCTTTGGGTCCGACCGCGTCGTGGCGGTCGACAGGATCTTGGTTCCCGTGATGTAGCTCATCGTCAGGATGCGCTCGCTGGAGAGCGCGTCGACCACCTCGGGGAACACGACGTCGGCGTGGCCCTTGAAGTTGTGGCGGAAGCGCCGGTTGTTGCGCGCTTCGATCCGGAAGTCCAGCTGGGCGAACACGGCGCGGCCGAACTCCTCCAGCGTCTCGATCGGCGACAGCGTCGAGATCGACGGGATGAGGGCGATGAAGCGCGCCCACACCCGCATCACCACCAGATCGAACGTGCAGATCTCGACGACGTCGGGCCGGCGGACCTTGACGGCGACGACGCGGCCGTCGGGGAGGCGCGCCTTGTGCACCTGCGCCACCGACGCGGAGGCGATCGGCACCGGGGCGAACTCCGCGAAGATCGAGGCGAGCGGACGGCCGAGGTCGGTCTCCACGGAGCGAACCACCTCTTCGAAGGCAAACGGACCTACATGATCCTGGAGCTCCGCGAGCGCGTTCGAGATGTGCTCCGGGATGAGATCGGGGCGCGTGCTCATGATCTGCCCGACCTTGATGAAGGTCGCCCCGAGCTGGCGGAACAGGTCGACCACCACCTGACCGAGCCACGCCTGGCGTTTCGCGCGCCCGGAGCGCCGCAGCCAGAGCGCCAGCCACCCCAGGCAGAAGCGTGTCCCGTGTTTGGCGAACAGCACGCCGATCACGAAGGCGCGTGCCACCAGCCTCCAACGCGGGAGGGACTTCGCGGACATCCCCCGAATCTTAACCCGAACGCCCGCGACAGAGCATCGGGCGGGCAAGGCGCGGTATGCTCCTTGAGACAATGAGCGCCCCCCAGACCTCGGTTGCTTCCCCCGCGCCCGTGCGACCGGAGGTCGCCGAGCTGCGCAAGGACGACCCCCGGACGGCCGTCGAGCTCTGGAAGCGGCGGCTCGCCGCCAGCCCCGAGGCGGTGGCATTCCGGTACTACGACCGCGACGCCTGGCAGGGGATGACGTTCCGCGAGGCCGACGCGGCCGCCCGCGAGATCGCCGCGGGCCTGGTCGCGCGCGGGGTGGTCCCGGGGGACCGCGTCTGCATCGTGTCACAGACCCGGCTCGAGTGGGTTCTGTGCGACATCGCAATCCTGCTGGCGGGGGGGGTGACCGTCCCGATCTACGCGTCTAACACGGCGGAGCAGTGCGAGTTCATCGTCCGCGACGCGGGCGCGAAGATCGTCATCGTCGAGGACGCGGCGCAGAGGGAGAAGCTGGTCGGTCTGCGCAACAAGCTGTTCACGGTCGCGCACCTCATTCAGCTCACGGGTGACCCGCCCGCGGGTCTCACTCCGCCTCCCGGAGGTGATGCGTCCACCCCGTCCCGGTTCGTGCAGTCGCTGGCGGAGGTGCGCGCGGCCGGGCGGCAGTGGGGCGTCGCCCACCCAGGCGAGCTGGACGCCCACGCCGAGACCGTCGCTCCCGATTCGCTGTTCACGATCATCTACACATCAGGGACGACGGGCGTACCCAAGGGCGTCGTGCTCACGCACGACAACATGGTCGCCGGCGTGGTGAGCGCGATTCGCGCCATGGGGATGGCCACCGTGGACGTGCAATATCTGTTTCTGCCGCTGGCGCACGTGCTCGGGCGGGAGCTCGAGTGGGTGACGGTCCAGATCGGATGCGAGACGGCGTTCTCGCGCGGGACGGCGAACATCAAGGAGGACCTGGTCGCGATTCGCCCCACGTTCATGGCAGGCGTTCCCCGCATTTTCGAGAAGTTCTACGCGGGTGTGAAGGCGGCGATGGAGCAGGGATCGGGCACCAAGCGGGCGATAGGGGCGTGGGCGATGCGGGTGGGCTACGCGCACGCCGCCGCGGTGCGCGCCGGTAAACCGGCCGGCGGCTTGCCGCACTGGCTGGCGGACAAGCTGGTGTTCTCGAAGATGCGCGCCCGCCTGGGCCTGGACCGGGCGCGCTTCCTCATCTCCGGGGGCGCGCCGCTGTCCGCCGAAATCTGCGAGTTCTTTCACGCGGCCGGCGTCCTGATCCTGGAAGGCTACGGCCTCACCGAGACGGTCGCGGCGGCGCACCTCAACACGACGGCGTCGTTCCGCTTCGGCACCGTCGGCCCGGCGCTGGATGTCGTCGAGACGAAGATCGCCGAGGATGGCGAGATCCTCATGCGCGGACCGTCGGTGTTCCGCCAGTACTACAACAACCCGGCGGCGACCGCCGAGGCCGTAGAACCCGACGGATGGTTCCACTCGGGCGACATCGGCGTGCTCGAGGACGGCTTCCTGCGCATCACCGACCGGAAGAAGGATCTGATCGTCACGGCGAACGGCAAGAAGATCGCGCCGCAGGCGCTCGAGAACGCGCTCAAGACGCGGTCGCCGCTCTTCAGTCAGGTGCTGGTCTACGGCGACAAGCGGCCCTATTGCGTCGCGCTGGTCACGCTGTCCGACGATGCGCGAAAGAAGTTCGGCGGCGGCGGGCCGGACCTCGCGGCGTCACCGGAGGTGAAGGCGGCGCTGCAAAAGGAGATCGATGCGCTCAACGCGACGCTCGCGTCGTTCGAATCGATCAAGAAGTTCGCGATCCTCCCCGAAGACCTGACCGAGGCTTCCGGCGACCTCACCCCCAAGCTGAGCGTGAAGCGCAAGGTCGTCATCGACAAGTACCGCGCCGTCATCGAAGAGCTGTACCGGTAGGCGAGCCACCGGATCGTGAACGATCTTACAGCCGCAGCGTCCGCAGCGAAGCCACCAACCCGTCGATCACGTCCCTCAGTTTGTCGAACGCCGGCTGCGTCACCGTGAAGTTGTCCTCGTTCATGTAGAGGTCGCGGCGGAGCTCGATCTGGATGGCGTGGATGGCGTTCGCCGGGCTGCCGTGGTGTGTGGTGATGAAGCCGCCCTTGTAAGGATCGTTGGCGGCGACCCGCAGCCCGGCCGCCTGGAAGTGACGGGTCACGTGCGCCGTCAACGCGGCGGCGCAGCTGGTTCCGTCGCGGTCGCCGGGGACGACGTCCGCGCGCTCGCGTCCCGGATCCTTGTGCCCGACGCGACCGCGCGACGGCATCGAATGGCCGTCGAGCAGGATGGCGTACCCGAAACGGTCGCGTGCGCGGCCGAGCGCGCGCGTGATTGCGTCGTGGTACGCGGCGTGAATCGCCGTGCGTTCGCGCCACTCGTCGAGCGACAGCGGGCGCGACAGGGCCGGGATGCCCGTCGTCGTGATCGCCCATATGAAGCCCCGGCCGTCACTGTTGCGCGGCGCCGGATGTTCGGGGACGGCGCCCGAGCTGACGTCGTCGGCATCGCGGTTCATATCGCAGACGAAACGCGAGGTCTGCGCGGCGATCGACACCTCCGGCCCGTCGGCGTCTCCGATGCGGTAGAGCCGGTCGACGAACATGTCGGCGTCGCACCGGACGTCGAGCTCAGGGTTCAGGGTCCGCTCGAAACCCGCTGTCTGCAGCCCCGCGTGGGGAACGCTGACGACCAGCGGCGACGACGGCTCGGTCGTCGTCCGAATCGCGAGAGCGCTTTCAATCATGTCGAACATGGGCGCCTCCCCTAGAACGTCATCCTGTAACCGATGTCGCCGATTAGCCCCGCGCTGTTCCCGGTGATCTCATCCCCTTGCGAAGTCCGTCCCAGCTCGCTTCGCAGGTAACGTAGCCCAAAGAAGAGTCGGCCGGGCTTCAATGTGAAGGCGGCCTCCGCGCCGGCCGCGACGGCGGGCGCGTAGGCACGGCCGTTCGTCGTGAACCCGACGGTCTGGGACACCGCCGTCAGCCGGGTGCGCGCGAGCATCACGCCGGCGCCGACCTCGGCGGAAATCTCGAATCGCAACGGAAGCGGGATGCGCGCGCGCGCCAGCGCCATCACGGGCGCCTCGTCGACCTCGAGGCGCGCCGGCTCGCTGGTGTTCGACCCCGCGCCCCCGATCTCGGTGTGGAGGTAGCCGATCGTCGCGCCCAGGAAAAACGGGAAGGGAAGCCGGCGAACGCCGACGGGCCGCAGCGCCTCGACGAAGACGGCCGGCCCGGCGGCGTGGCCGAAATTGAAGAACAGTCCGACCCGGGCGCCGGCCACCACGCGGATGGGCGGCGGGGTCACGTCCAGCGTCACGTCCGCGCGCAGCGCCTGCGACGCCATCACGGCCACCACCTGCCGCTGGCGCTCGCGCGTCCGGTCCGGAACATATTCGGCGACGTACTCTCCGTCGCGCGGCATGCGGACGTGCCGGACGCGGCCGTCGGGTGTATCCCAGCTGAGCCCGGGCACCGCCGTCGGCGTGCCGTTCTTGTCGACGGCCTGCACGCGCACCTCGGTGCCGCGGTGGCCGTCCCCGACCAGGCGCGGATCGCGGACCTCGATGGTCAGGCGCGCCGGCGACCCTCCGGTGATGTGGATGTCCTCGGTGGCACGGATGGGGCCCAGCCTGGCCGCGATGGTGATGCGATCGCGGCCGTCGAACTTCGCCGGGGCGTCGACCGTCAGGGTGCCCAGACCGCCGCTGATGGAGACGGGGCGCGGCAGCCCGTCGACGGCGATCTCGACGCCGGTCGCGACGGTCGGGTTGCCGAAGGCATCGTGCGCGGAGATCGCGACCCGCGCCGTTTCTCCGCTGCCGACGACGAGCTTGTGAGTGCTCGGCGAGATGGCGATTTGCGCGGCGGCGCCCACGCGCAGTGCGACGGCCATGTCGGTCCGGCTGGGGGGCGAGCCCGCCGCCATCGCGGTCAGCGCGACGGCCCCGCTGCCCAGCAGGCGCGGCGCCTCGAACAGAAAGCGCGCCTCGCCCGCCGCGCCCGCGCCCAGCGGGTGAAGCAAGCCCGCCGACGCGCCCAGGGTGAGGCGCGTCGGATTGGCCGGCGTTCCGTCGGGGTCGACGCCGAGGAGGGTGATCTCCGAAAAGCTCCCGACGTCGAGCGTGGACGGCGCCAGCACGAGAACGCGCGGGTAGGGTGCCTGCTGCAGATCGACCTCCGTCTCGCGCGCGGCGCCGGCGTGGTCCACTGCGCGGGCGAGGCCCGCGCGAATTCCCGGTGGAACCTGGATCGGAATCTCGGCGCGTCCTTGGCGATCCGCGACGACGGGGCCGAAGTTGCGATCGGCGACCCGCATCGTGACCGACGCGCCGACGCTGCTGTGGAAGGGCACCACCGTCGATCCTTCCAGCACGACGCGGGCGACGACGTGCATGCGGCGGGCGCCGCTCGCGAGCTCGACGACCAGCAGGGCGACTTGCGGAAAGCGCTCGCCCGGCGGCAGATAACGCGCGACGAAGTGTCCGTGCTGCCCGTCGGCGCGCGGCATCTCCAGCGTTCCGACGTTGGCCACTGCCCGCACCGGAACGAAGCTGTCCGCGTTCGGCCCGCGGACGTCCAGGGCGACGGCCAGCTCCGTGTCCTTGCCGAGGAGCAGCCGCGGAGCGGCGGGGACGAGCGTGACCGTGATCGGCGGCGGGGCCGCCTCGGCCGCCTCGGCCGCCGCCCGGGCAATGCCCGGCGCCCCCGCCCAACCGGCGATCGACGCGATCGACGTCAGAACGACCCCGATGCGGCGCGCGGGGCTCACCGAGCGCTAAAGCTCCTGCGAGACGGGCAGGGTCAGTCGGAAGACAGTCCCCGCCGGTTCACTCCAGGTCCCGGGATCGTCGAGCAGAACCAGATCGCCGCCCGACGTCCGCGCGATTTCGCGGCTGACCGCGAGGCCGAGACCGGTCCCCTGTTCCTCGCCCTTGGTCGTGAAGAAGGATTCGAACAGCCGGTGGCGGACCGTCTTGGCGATCCCGCTTCCGTTGTCGGCGACCTCGACGATCGCGAAGCGCGGATTCTCCGCCAGCACGCGGGCGCGGACCTGCACGACCGGATGCTGAATTCCGGCGACGGCGTCGAGCGCGTTCGCCAGCAGGTTGATCAGGATCTGCTCCAGCGCGTGCGGCGAGATCACCAGAGGCGGCAGGTCCGGCGCGATCTGGGTGCGCAGCGTCGCCCCGGCCTTGCGCAGGCGAAAATCGAGCAGCGACGTCACGCGCACCAGGACCGCGCCGATCTCCGCGCGCCGATTCGCATCGTGGGTCGCCGGAACCGACAGCAGGCGAAGATTCGACACCAGCGCCGTCAGGCGCTCCGACTGCTCCACGATGTGCCGCGCGAAATCGAGCACCTCGTCCAGCTCGACGTGGTCTTTCTCCAGTAGCAGCTGCGCCAGGCCCTTGATGGCGAACAGCGGCTGCCGCAGCTCGTGAATCTGCTGCGCGGCAAAGCGGCCGAACTCCGCCAGCCGCCCGGCCGCCGCCAGCAGCTCGCGCAGCCGGTCCACAGTCTCGCCGGAATCCGCCGCCCGGCCGTCGACGGTCATTTGTTGTCTCCCTGCTTCTTCCACAGGTCGGTCGCCTCGGGCGTCAGCGCCGGCGGCGCGGGTGGGCGGCGCACCAGCGTGGTCGTCGCCTGCTTCGTGTGGCCCACCAGATCCTCCGCTTCCACCTCGATGGGGGTCTTGCCGACGCTCACCGGGACCGTCACGGAGAACTGTCCGTCGGCGCCGACGGCGGCGGTCTCCAGCCCGCCCGGCGCGCGCACGGTCACCACCGACGAGGGCGTCGCGCGGCCCTTGATCTGGGCGTGCTCGCCGTGGCGGTCGACGGTCGGCCACACGACGTTCAGGAAAACTTCCTCCGAGATGTGCTCGGGATCTTGCGGGGGCGCGCCGGCCTGGCTGGCGGAGGCGGTGCCCGCCGGCAGGGAGACCGACTTTCCGCCCGCCGCGAACCTCGTCGTTCCGGAGATCGTGGCGACGGCCACGCGTCCGTTCTCGTCCGCCAGCACGACGAAGCGCGCCGGTCCCTCGCTGGTGGTGCGGGTCTCCCGCGCGTTGATCGACAGCGCCCCGGTGTTGCCGACGCGCGCGAGCACCTTGCCGCGGCGAAGGTCGACGCTGGCGCCGCCGGTTCGTCCCTGTTGCGCCGGCAGGGCCTGCTGGGGCGCTCCCGGCTCCGGCGGCGGTCCGCCCGTCCCCCACGCGTCCAGTCGGATTTCCACGCCCGCGCGCAGCTCGATCTCCGTTCCCTCGCCCAGGCGGAGGACGGCGCCCGAGGCCGCCGACGTCCGGACCACGTCGGATCGCGTGAGCTTGTCGCCCTGTTTGATCGCGGTCCAGGTCTCACCGTGCTGCGCCTCGACCTTGCCGGTGGCGGACACGACCTCGAAGAGGTGCGCGGTGTCCGAGGGAGCCACCGCGGTCGCCGCCGCCGGGGTGGACACGACGGTGTCCGTGGTGGTCCGCGCCGCCGTGTCCGGCGATTCGAACAACCGGCGCGACAGCCGCGTGGCGACGACCACCGACGCGATCGCGAAAACGGCGACCACCAGGGTCCGGATCGTCGATCGCCAGGCCGTCATGTGCGGTGCGCCCTTCCGAGGTCGGCCGGGAACGTCAGCGTGAACCTCGTTCCGGTACCGGGCGTGCTCTCCGCCTGAATCGTGCCGCCGTTGTCCTCGACGATGCGATGGACGAACGACAGACCCAGACCCGACCCGGAGCGATCGCTCGAACGCGTCGTGAAGAACGGATCGAAGATTCGCGGAAGGTTCTCCGGGCTGATTCCCACGCCGGTGTCGGCAACCACCACCCGCACCAGCCGGTTCTCCACCAGCTTGATCTCCAGGGTCAGCTTCCCGCCACGCTGGCCGAGCATCGCCGAGCGCGCGTTCTGGATCAGCTGGATGAACGCCTCTTCGAGCTGAGTCGCGCTGGCGCGCACGGGCGGCACCGCCTCGTACTTGCGGATCACCTCTATGCGGGCCCCCGACAGCTCGCTGGGGCCGCACAGCTCGATCGCGTCGTCGAGCGCGTGCGCCATGTCGACGGCCGTCGAGTCGGTGCCGCTCTGCCGCTGCGCGAGCCGCAGCATGTTCTGCACGATTTTTCGGATGCGGAGCGCCTCGCGCTCCAGATCCTGCAGCAACGGGGTGGCCGGGTGGCCGGCGGGCAGATCGGCCAGGAGCAACTGCACGATGCCCAGCGCGCCGGTGAGCGGGTTGTTGATCTCGTGGGCGACGCCGGCGCCCAGCTCACCCAGCGCCGACAGCGACCGCGATCGCAGCAGCATGTCCTGCGCCTGGCGCAGCTCGCCCGTCTTCTCCTCGACGCGCTTCTCGAGCGTCTGGTTCCACGCCATGATCTCGTTCGTCTGCTGCGTGATCTTCTTGCGCGCGGCGTCCAGAGAGCTCGCCATCTGGTTGAACGAGATCGCCAGGTTGGCGAGCTCGTCGCGGCCGTCCTGGGGGATGCGGGTCTCGAGGTTGCCGGCGGCGATCTGCTTCGAACCCGCGGCCAGGGCCGCCACGCGGTCGGAGAGCCGGCGGGCGAGCAGCCACGAGATCGGCGAGCCGATGATGATCGAGAAGATCATCCAGAAGATGGTCGCCCGGGTGATGTCGTTGACCGGACCGAGGGCGTCGGCGACGGTCTTGTCGACCACCGCGCCCAGCCCCCACCGCGCCACGGGCGCGTACGCGCCGATCAGGCGGCGGTTGCCGCTGACGTACTCGGTGACGATCTCGCCCGGTGGCAGCTCGCCCTCGCGCGCGCCCGGGACCCGCTGCGGCTCCAGCTTGTCGACGCGCGGGTTCGATCCGGCGGCGAACAGGCGCCCCCGGCTGTCGAGCAGCTTCACGTCGACGTCCTTGGTCGACAGCGACGCGACGTAGTTCGCGAGGCGCTTCAGCGACACCTCCGCCGCCAGGATCCGCTTGCCGCCGCCGTAGCTCGGATCGAACGCCACCGCCAGGACGACGTGGGGCAGGCGAAGCGGCCCGCCCAGGAAGATCGGCCCGATGCCCTGGCCGGACGAGAGCGCCGCGCCGAGCGGGGCCATCAACCCGACGCCCTCGACGTCCGTGGGACGCATCGGCTCGTGGTTCTTCAGCGAATCGTAGCGGCTCGGGTCCTCCAGCGACGCCGGCTTGCCGATCAGCGCGCCGTGCTCGTCGAACATCGCCACCGCGCAGAAATCGTCGTTCTGGTGGTAGACGAGCCACAGCACCTGGTTGAGCGCCTGCGGCGATGGCGGCTCGTTCTGCGCCGACCGCGTCAGGTCGAGGATGCGCGCGTCGACCCGCAGCATGGAAAGGATGTTCTCGACGTGACTGGCCGCGTAGCCAGCCACCTGCTTCGCGATCATCAGCTCGTTCTGCTCGAGCGAGCGGCGAAGGATGTTCTGCCCGATGCGCAGCGACGAATACCCGGCGATCCCGACGGGGAGCGCCGTGAACGCCAGGGCCAGCAGGGTGAGCTTGGTCCGCAGCCTCATGGCACACCGGCGTCGTTGGTGGATTCGATGCCGCCCTCGGCGGTGGGCGCGTCGCCGGGATCGTAGGTGAAGCCGTCGAAGAGGGTTGTACCGCCGATTGGATCGACCGCCTTGATCGTCGCCGGCCCGACCGTCCCCGCGGGGAGGATGGCCTCGATCCGATTCGTGCTCACGTAGCGGACGCTGTCGAGCGCCCGGAAATCCTGGCCTGACCCGATGGAGATCTGCGTCACCGGGATCCGGAAGAAGTTCCCGGCGATCGCGATCGGGGTGCCGCCCGACGCCGGCGCGTGCGTCGGGCTGATCGCCCGGATGAGCGGCGCCGCCACGAAGAGGAAGGACGTCGCGGTGCTCTCCGCGCCTCCCGTCATCACCGTCAGGGGCGAGCCTCCCGGATCGTGGGCCGGCATCACCGCGGTGATCTCATTGCGCGTGAGCACCTCGGCGGACGTGACCACCTGACCGTCGAGCAGAAGCCGGGTCCCGTCGGACAGGTCGGTCGGCAGCACGAAGTCGGTGCCGTACACCTCGACCCGCGTGCCGCCGCCGGCCGGTCCCAGCGCCGGTGCAAGCCCGGTCAGCGCCGGTCGAGGCGCGAGCCTGAAGCTGGCGTACGCCGAAGCGGGATTACCGACGTTGTCCATGGCCATCGCGGAGACCGTGACGGTGTCCAGATCTCCGGTCAGTGGAGGCGCGGAAAAAATGAACGGACACGCCGCCCGGTGCGTGTCGGGCGGGACCGCGCACGGCATCTCGTTCGAGACGCCCGGCGCGGACACGGTCACCTTGAACGATCCGAGGAACCCGACGTCGTCGTCGGCCGTCACCAGGATCGACACGTCCGTTGCGGCGCCGATGATGTCGCGCGCCTGCGGGTACACAATCGTGAGGAGCGGCGCCTGCTGGTCGGGACCCAGAGAGACGAAGCCGTCGTCGAGGACGGTCGAGTGACCGCGCGGGTCAGTGACCGTGACGTCGTAGGCGCCGGCGGGAACACCGGCCGGAATCGTGGCCCCCAGCTCATCCGGCGATCGCCAGCCGACCGCGTCCAGCTTGATCGGCTGGTCGCTGGCCGCCGACCCACCCGCGACCGCCGTCAGGGTCACCGAGAAGCCACCGTCCTCCGTGTTGGCCGCGCCGCCCATCGTGTCGAAGCGGAAGGCGGGCCGCAGGTCTTCACCCTGTATCCGTACCGGGGACGGGTAGTCGTTGAAAGCCATGTCGGGGGAGATGGCGGCGAGCGCGGCGGTCGTGTCCGGATTGGCGGCACATCCCCAGGCAGCGCCGAGCATCGACGCGGTCGCGAGGGCGCACCTCGGGATCATCGCCCGCGATTCTACACGGAACGATTGGAAATTTGCCGACGGCGCGGACCTGCCTAGTCGAAGAAGGCCTCGGTCCGGATCTGGGTCTTGCGGTTCACGCCCCGCGAGATCAGCTCCCGCTTCACCTCGGTGATCATGGCGCCGTTGCCGACCAGGTAGAACGTGGGGGCTGTGAAGCGGGCAAGCCGATCCAGCAGCGCCGCGGTGATGCGGCCGCGCCCGCCGCGCCAGTCGGGGCCGGGCGCGGTGAGGTGGATGTCCAGCTCGGCGCCGGCCTCGGCCGCGAGCCTCTCGATCTCGTCCCGCGCGAAGATGTCGGATTGCTGGCGCAGCCCCCAGAACACGACGATCCTGGATCCCGGGGCGCGGTCGCCGGGCGTGGCCCTGCCGGGCGCCAGCTCGCCCAGCATCGGCATCACCGCGGCGATGCCCGTCCCGGTCGCGGCGAACACGATGTCCCCGGCGTGAACGGGGTCGAGCACGAAGAAGCCGTGCGGCCCGGTCATGTTCACGGCGGCGCCCAGCGGCAGCGACATCAGGTAGTCGGAGGCCTTCCCTTCGGGAATCACGCGGATGATGAAGCGAAGCACGTCGCCCGCATCGCTCTGCGACGCGATCGAGTAGCTGCGCCG
>Ga0070690_100001412_pt1 | contig 12544 bp, 15 predicted proteins | sample KBSS33HmetaG_FD_64671 | JGI IMG/M metagenome (GOLD analysis project Ga0070690, IMG submission 64671) | Switchgrass rhizosphere microbial communities from Kellogg Biological Station, Michigan, USA - KBS S3-3H metaG | ecosystem: Host-associated > Plants > Roots > Rhizosphere ... | reverse complement strand
TTCACGTCGGCGATGCGGCGTCGAGGCGATGGACAACAGCTATCGGTTGCTCGACCTGACCGTCTACGGGCGGCAGGAAACGTGGGAGGACTCGCCCAAAGGCTGGCCGCAAGGGGACATCATGGACACACTTCGTACCCGGGGACGTCCTACCTCCCAGTGGTCTCGCCTGAAGGCCGGTTATTCGGACGAGCTGGGCAGGGGTCAGGCTTGACCTGTTGACTTCCGCGATCGCTCAGCACTCAGGCAGCGATCTCAGAAGTCAGGACTGACCCCGTTCGACTCATCCCCTGCCGGCAGCGGTGATCAATGCAGCCGAATTTGCGGTTGAGACTATTCATTCCCGACCCTCGAAGCGATAAGCACATGGCGACTGACCAGATTGAGGTTGGCTGATTCAGATCGCCACGAGTGCTTCACGATCCTAGGACGGTCACGCTACAGGTCGATGTCGGGATGAAAGGAGACTTCGATGGCAGACAATCCGAAACGATTCGAGATGATCGTAGACCCAATAACTCTGTGGAAGGCAATTCACGGCGGAGACCCGGCGCCAGACGTGATTCGCTTGACCGCCGCAGTCGCGATCTACAGCCTTGCCGCTCGTCTGGACGGGGGGGCGGAGATTAAGGCCGCCGCCGGCCACTTTCTGCAGAAAGAGTTCGCAGGCCTCGAGAAGGGCCGGTAGCCCGACCAGAGCGGCAGGGGCGCGGAAAGAAGGTGAAGAATCAGGACTGACCCAGTCCCCGTCCCAGTCCCAACGTCTGCGCCCGTTTGCGAAGCCACCGGATTTGGCCGCGGTGATTGAGCTCGTCCTCGAAAACGTGAAACCACTTGAAGTGGTTGTTCGCCGGCTGGCCCTGCCCGAATGACGTCTGCGCCTCGAGCCACGCGTCGTCGCGCCGCGCGAGCTCCGAGAGCGTACGGGCGCGGACCCGCTCCAGCCTGTCGACGTAGAAGGCGAGCTCGTGTCCGCGGATCTCGCGCCGCGCCGGCTCGCCGAGGTCGAGCGCGGCGCCGCACTCGCGCAGCTCTTCCTCCCCCAAGGCTCGATTCTCGAAGGTGTCGGCCTGATACCAGCACTCGACCGCGGCGACGTGGGCGAGGAGCGCACCGATCGAGTTGCTGTCCGAGTCGTGCAGATAATCGAGCTCCTTCGTTCCCAGGCCGGCGACGTCGCCGAGGGTCGTGTGCCGGACGTAGCGCATCATCGAGACGAGCCGGCCAATCTGGGGCGTGAAGCCCGGCTGCTCGCCGAGGACATACAGGTTCTCCGCCTTCGTCACGTCTCTCTCCTACTGGTTCGCAACCCCTTCCGGTAGACAGCCTGCCCCCTCATCGCGCGCTACTGCCACTGTAGCCCGAGCGCCTTCGCGAGGAACACCGCCATCTGGCCGCGCGTCAGCGGCTCGTCCGGACAATAGTTCCCTCCGCCGCATCCCGCGGTGATCCCCGACGCGGCCAGAGCTTCGATGAACTGGAAGAACGGATGCGAGGTCGTTACGTCGTTGAAGGTCGCCGTCGCCGGCGCGGGGCTGACCTGTAGCTTGTAAACGACGACGGCGGCCGTGAAGGAGTCCGCCGCGGAAAACGGCAAGACGTCGAGCTCGACGCGGTTCTGCTGGTTGTCGACGACCAGGTTCAGGTCCGAGACGTCCTGCGTCACCGTCGTACATCCCGGGCCGATCGGCTGGGCGCCGCTCGACTGGCCGTGAATGATCACGGCGCTGTGACTCAGCAGGTTGATGCTGTGGCCGGGAGCGGACGATGCGCCGTCGCTGCAGAAATGCCACTGGACCGCCACGATCAGCGCGCCCGACGGAAGCAGCGGGCTCGAGGTGAAGAGGCCTCCCGATGTCTGCGACAGAGATATGCCGTTCAGGTACGTGATCGTGTTGTCGGCTGGAACGAACGCGTTCGAGCCCACCGCGAGGTAGCTCACGGCCGAGGTCCCGAACGTCTCGGCGGCCTGCCCCCGCGCGGGCGCGGCGACGAGCGCGCATCCGAATGCCACCGCCACGACGCTTCCCACGATCCCGCGTGAAGTCAGCCTGCTCATTGGTCCACCTCTCAGCGTCGTACTAGATCGTCGTTTGGATGCCGGACCAGGCAGGTTTACGAGAGCCTAATCGATCGCAAAAACGGGTTAAGAGCGGCTAAGAGGGCTAGGAGGGCTAGGGGTCAGTCCTGATTTTGCTGATCTAGCCCCCTTCGCAGCCAACACCTCGACGGCGTGCCCTGTCCCTCGAACGGATCCTCGACGCGGTCGCGCGCGATGCCGGTTTCACGATCGAAGACCTCCGCAGCGGCCGGCGAGGAGGCGCGGTCGCCGCCGCGCGCTGCCGCGCCGTATGGGTGGCTCGTCAGCTCTGCGGCGTCTCGGTGAGACGCGTCGCGCTCCGACTCGGTCGAGACGACTCGAGCTTCGTTCGCCCGCTTGCGAAGCTCGGAACCCAGCTCGACTCCGACACGGAGCTACGCTCCCGCCTCGATCGCCTCGTCCGATCTCTCGACCCGCCCCCGGCCGAGCGCTGAGCCGAAATCAACGAAATCAGGACTGACCCCGCTTCCACCTTGGCCGGCTGCGTTCAGCGCGACGGTCCGTCGTCCCACATGTGCCGGGAGATTCGCCAGGAGCCGTCGGGCATTTTCCGAAGGACGTTCAGATACGTGCCGGGGTGGCCATGCGTCCTGGTCGCGCCTCCTTCGACCTGAGTCCACTCCACGTCGTCGTGTCCGTAGACGGAAGCGAATCGGCCCTCGCCCTGGATGTCCTCGACCGTGATGTCGAGCCTGGTGATCTTCGTCGCCGGCGCGTCGGGCGGCCACCAGTACTTCGTGATGGCCGCCGTCCCGACGATGGGAGAGGCTCCGTGCGCCGGCAACAGCACGGCATCGGGTGTGAAGGTGTCGAGGACTCCTTTGGCGTCGCCCCGCAGCCACGCCGTTCGGTAGGCGTCGATGACGGCACGAATGCCCTCGGTGTCCCGCTTCGAAAGAGCCTCGTGCGCCGCCTGGGCCCGCACGGCCGTCGCGGCAATCAGGAGGGCGAAGATCGTAGTGACGACACGTCTGTGCACGGCGGCCTCCTCGTCTGGAAAAGGCTTACGGGCCGGCGAGGGCAAGGTTCAGGCGAATCGGCGTCGTACGGTGAAATCCGAGAGACAGGTCGGACCCGATTTATGCAGACCGGCGTCCGACATCACCGCTTGCGACGGCCGCGTCGGATAGCATCTCCCCATGGCCGACAAGCTCAAGAGCTCCTACGAGCTCGCGATGGAGCGGCTGCGGGAAGCCGATCCTGCCGCCGCCAAGGAGAAGCCGCTGACCGCCGCGCAGAAGGAGAAGATCGCCGAAGCGCGCCGCGTCGCCGCCGCGCGGCTGGCAGAGAGCGAGATTCTCTTCAAGGACGCCCGGAAAAAGCTCCACGACCCCGCCGAGCAGGAGAAGGCGGAGGCCGAATACCAGATCGACCGACAGCGGATCAACGCGGACCTCGAGCGGGCGATCGAGGGGATTCGGGGCGGGGGTGGGGGACGGGGTCGGTCCTGAGGGGCTTCTTCGTACTAAGTCAGCAATCAAGACTGACTCCGTCGGGGCTCCGGCTGAAATGCGGGAACACACGATTGACGCCAGAGCGGCGTCACCGGTTGAACGGGCTCGGGGCCGGCATCTCGTCCTCGGCCAGAACTGGAACGACGCGCGAGTCCTGAAGACCCAGCGGCAGAATTTCGAGTGGTTCGGCTGGAAGACGCCCGCCGCGCTCAGCTTCTACTGGCAATACACCCGGAGCGTCGAAGACGAGTCGCCCGGGTCTTACCTCGGAGCGATCGAGGAATTCAAAGCCCTGCTTCGGACCGAGCCTCTCCGCTGATCCCAGAGCCGACTCATCCCGTACCGCCAGAACGGGTCGGGACGACCCGACATCACGTGGCGCCGACGTTCGACGGACCAAGATCGGCCCCTTGAACGTGCGGGATCGAGCCGCTGTAGAGCCTGGGCAGCAGCCACGGTTTCCGCCTCAGCAACTCGGTAATCGGCGGCGGCGCGAGGTCCCTGGAGGCGTTGCGAACCCGGGCCGGCGACTCCGGCCACGCAAAAGGCAGCTCGACGTAGGTGTCGGGTCCGGTCGCGCTTTCGAGTAGCTCCAGCGTCGCGCGCAGCACGGCGCGCTGGCCGTCGACGTCGTGGGGCCTCCCGAGGGGCTGGCCGAACGGATAACTGATGCCTGCGAGCCTGGGCACGCCGACGGCGCGGGTGAGGTCCGGGATCATCGAAAGAGCCACCGTCGGGATGGCGCTCGCCTCGAGGACTCGCTGCACCAGTCCCACGGACCGGCAACAGAACGGTCAGGCGGGGACGAGCGCCGCGGCGTCAACGCGCTCCGCGAGCATGCGTTCGGCGATGGCCGGTGCGGTCTTCTCGACCAGCTCCGACGGCTCGAGGATGTATCCCATCGTCGAGTAGTGCGTGGGCGCGGGGCGGCCAACGACGCCCTCGCGGGACAGCTCCTCCAGCCGGCGCATCGGCAGCACGACGTCGAGGTCGGATTCGCCGAAGCGCGGATCGATGTGCATGTGGTACAGCCGGGCGTCCTTCTCCGTCGTGCCGAGGGGAATCACGCGGAAGCTCGGGTCACCCCACCAGGGGTCGCGCCGCTCGCCTTCCTGGTCGAAGGGCCGGTCGTCGTTTGCGCGCCACGCCGGCGGTCGAGATGAGGGCCACGGTGCACTCGCGCAGCGGTTTCGCGAGCGGCGTGAAGGGGATCACCCCGAACTCCTGCCGAGCGGCCCAAGCCTTCATCACCTGCCGCGACGCGAAGTCGAGGAAGCGATAGGAGTCGATGGCCACCCATCCAGGCTCAACCGGCCAAGTGCCAAAGACAAGATGCATTTGAATCAAAGAGGACCAGGGTGGTTGGCCCGAGAGCTCAGTCCTGATCGGCGAGCCACGCTGGAGGCACGAGGGAGCAAGTGAGGGGTCAGTCCTGATTTTGCTGATTTCGGCCGGATCGCCTTGCCCCTCCCCTACTCCCTCGCGACAACTCTAGGAGGAGGGTCATAGGGATGCCGCGCCAGCCGCGCCTCGAAGTCTCGGGCGCGCTCTACCACGTCACGGCCAGAGGCAACGAGCGCCGGGCTTTGTTTCGGGACGACGTGGACCGCCTCGAGTACCTCGCACGCGCGGCCCGCTATCGGGAGAGGTTCCGGTTCCGCCTTCTGGCCTACTGCCTGATGACCAATCACGTTCACCTCGCGATCCGAACCGGTCAGGAGCCGTTGTCGCGAATCATTGCGGGCCTCCATTCTTCGTATGCGGAATGGTTCAACCGTCGACACGACCGCGTCGGCCACCTCTTTCAGGGGCGGTACAAGGCCTTCCTCGTACAGGAGGATCGCCGCCTCCACGCTCTTGTGCGGTACATCCACTTGAATCCTGTGAAGGCGCGCATCGCGGATCGCGCGTCCGACTACCCTTGGTCGAGCGATCGGTTCCTCCGCCGGGGCCGAGGGCCCGAGTGGCTCGACGTGGACCACCTGCTCTCTCTCCTGGATGAGACGCGGCGATCGGCCGTTCGCCGTTACGTCGATCTGGTCGACGGCCCTTCCGGCGACGCATCCTACGATCCCGGTCACGCCATCGATCAGGCAGTCATCGGCGACGAGGACTTCGCCCTGACGCAGTGGGAAGCTGCCGCATCGTCGCAGCCCAAGCCTCGGAGTCGCGAGGTCTCACTGGATCGGGTCCTGGACGCTGTCGCACGGGAGTGCGGGTTGACGCTCGATGAGCTTCGGAGCGGGCGGCGTGGCGGCAAGTATGCGGCCGCTCGCTGTCTCGCCGTCTACGTCGCTCGTCTGCTCTGCGGCGCCTCAATTCGCCGCGTCGCCCTCCGACTCGGTCGGGACGACTCTTCCTTCGTACGCCCTCTCGCCGAGCTCGAGCGTCGGCTCGATTCCGATCAGGCATTACGCACCTGGCTCGATCGCGTCGCGAAAGCCCTAGGACCGCCTCCCACCCGGGCGCCTAATCGAAATCAGCAAAATCAGGACTGACCCCTATCCCATATCCCAGAATCTTGCTTATAACCAACGTCCCTGGGACCGCGATACCACTTCGGGTCGAAGCGTTGAGAATCCCGACAGGTAATCTCGACTAGGTTGAATGCGCATCACTCCGGCACAGTGCGAACATTTTGCCGTTCCATCCAACGCCACAACAGTCTTGTTGGACCACCTGCAGGTCTTGCACTTCCAGTTTCGTAGGGCGTGTTCCATAGTTCGACCCGCTTTCTTGCCGAAACCGGCGGCGGGCACTCGGATGAGCTTAGGGGGGCAGTCCGTCGGAGGGAATCGGAAGAATCACGCTACCACGTATGGAGGCCGCGTGCCGCCCGACGCGCGCGTCACTCGGTGATATGCTGCACGCCTTCGTATTCGCTAGGCTCCCTGCCAGACTCCGCCCCTGACAGATCCCAACGAAAAGGCGCGAAGGCGCAACCGCTTTACGGCAGGGGACTGCGTCGCTTCCATTGCCGACGTTGCGTCGCTCTGTAGCCCCAGCAGCCACGAAAGGATCGTCTCGATGCGCAGGAAAGTCTCCGTCCGAAGCTCGTCTCGTCGGGTTGGACGGCTTAGAGCTACCGACAGGCAGCGAGAGACAGCGGAGCGGGAGAGTAGACGGGAACGAATCCGGAGCGAGCTCACTGGCTGGCGGGAGGCGCGCGCGAAGGATGAAAGGGCCTATCAGGCCATAGTCCGTGACGCCGCCACGAACGACCCGAATGGCCGGAGCAGGGAAACTTATCGCGCGATGCACGCGCTGTGCGACCGGGTGTGGGCCGAGCGCATTCAACTGAAGAAGACCGAGTTGGCGGCGTTGATGATTCCGGCCGGGGACAAGTGAGGGGTCAGTCCTGATTTTGCTGATTTCGGCCGGATCGCCTTGACCCTCCCCTCCTCGCGACAACTCTAGGAGGAGGGTCATTGGGATGCCGCGGCAGCCGCGCCTCGAAGTCTCGGGCGCGCTCTACCACGTCACGGCGAGAGGCAACGAGAGACGCGGTCGAGCCAGCTGCGTAAGGCCTGATCGGAATCGAGCCGACGCTCGAGCAGGCCCTCGGCCCCGGCGGAGAAGACTCATCACTTAACCGGGTGTCAACCGGTGTCGCACCTCGCGCTGAAGCCCGCGCCAAGAGCGGGCGCCGAGTGGGACGCTGGGTTTCGAGCGTAAGAACTTGCGGGGCGCCTCTCGGCGCCCCGCATCGGCCTCAGAAACGGCCCCACCCCTTTGAAAACTGGTTTGCAGTTCCTACCCTATCGCAAAACTCCCACGAGGGATCCCTGAACCAAGGTGCAGGTGTCTTGCACCGATTCTTGGGCAGACGACGGCGAGTCAGGGACGGGATCCCTCGTCGCTCGCTGCGCTCCGCTTCTCGGGATGACAGGCGAAGTGGGCTCAGGGGCGGGCTCTTGGCCCACCCCCAGGTCGTCGGAAAGAAACCGATCAACGGCGGGAAGCGAGGGAGAAGAAGAGTGCAGCGTGGCGTGGTTGGGAGAAGGCTGATCGATCAAGGGATCGTAAACGCCCCGCTCACGCGAGGCGTTGCCTACGGCTGAGGGTCTGCCTTTGGTGGACGGCTCCGTCGCTCGGTGCGCTCCGCTCCTCAGGATGACGGGCGTAACGGGCGAAGCGGGCGAAAGCGGGGCGGGCGCGAGGCCCGCCCCAACGGAGATCCGAGAGGGCGAGGAGGCCGGGGAGACGGCGACCACGCCCGGGGCACGCGGGGATGAGTCGGGCCTATGAGTGAAGGGATCCTTCGCTTCGCTCAGGATGACAGGCTCAGCGAGGTTGGCCGGCTCAGCCAGGATGACAGGCTTAGCCAGGATGACAGGCTTAGCGAGGGAAGGGGCGCCCTCATCGCCACTCGCTCCCGAGGTTCGCGGGAGAGGGAGACGAGAACGATCGCCCGATGGGCGCTCCTCAGGCTCGGGGAAGTTGCCTTCGAGTTGCATGGCGCGGCCCCTACTCTCTAGCTGCACCCGCTCGTCGCGCCACAATTCATGCATTTGTAACAAGCCGCCGAGCGCACCATGATCGAGCCGCACTCGTGGCACGCCGGGGCATCCGTGGATGTTTCAAAGAGCAGCTTGCTGACGATCTCTCCCCTGCTCTGGCGCTCCGCGACGGTGCGCTCGATGACGGGGACCGGGCCCGTCGAGCTCGTGTCGCGCGCGATCACGCCCACCGCGTTCTTCTCCTCGGCGGTCATGAACTTGCTCGCCAGCCACTTGAAGATGTAGTCGATCAGCGACTTCGCGATCGGCACCTCCGGGTTCTTCGTGAACCCCGACGGCTCGAACCGCACGTGAGTGAACTTGTTGACCAGCGCCTCCAGCGGGACGCCGTACTGGAGCGTCAGCGAGATGGCCGTCGCGAACGCGTCCATGAGGCCCGAGATCGTCGAGCCCTCCTTGGACATCCGCAGGAAGATCTCGCCGGGCTTGCCGTCCTCGAACAGGCCCACCGTGACGTAGCCCTCGTGGCCCGCGACCGAGAACTTGTGCGTGATCGAGCGGCGCTCGTCAGGGAGCTTGCGGCGGAACGGCGCCGGGACCGGGGCCGCGGCCTTGCCGACGTACTCGAGCGTGCCGCGCGCGATCGGCGACTTCGTGTCGCTCTTGCTCGCGGCCGTATTGAGGGGCTGCGTGCGCTTGCAGCCGTCGCGATAGATCGCGATGGCCTTCAGGCCCTGCTTCCAGCCCTCCATGTAGACGCCCGCGATGTCCTCGGGCGACGCGTCCGGCGGCAAGTTCACGGTCTTGCTGATCGCGCCCGAGAGGAACGGCTGCGTCGCCGACATCATCTTGACGTGGCCCATGTAGTGGATCGAGCGGGTGCCGTTCAGCGCGCGGAACGCGCAGTCGAACACGGGCAGGTGCTCGGGCAGGAAGTTCGGCGCGCCCTCGATCGTGCCCTTCTCGTCGACGTAGTCGACGATCTCGTTGATCGAGTCGGTGGAATACCCAAGGCGCTTCAGCGCGAGCGGCACGGTCTGGTTGACGATCTTGATCGTCCCGCCGCCCACGAGCTTCTTGTACTTGACCAGCGCGAGGTCCGGCTCGACGCCGGTCGTGTCGCAGTCCATCATGAAGCCGATCGTGCCGGTCGGCGCGAGCACCGTGACCTGGCCGTTCTTGTAGCCGTGCTCCTTGCCGCTCTCGAGCGCCGCGTCCCACACCGCCTTCTGCGCCTTGTGGAGCTCCGCCGGCACGCCCTTCGCGGGCACGTCGTACGCCGCGTCGCGGTGCATGCCGATGACCTCGAGGAACGCGTCGCGGTTGGGCGGATAGCCGGCGAACGGTTCGAGCTCGGCGGAGACCTTCGAGGACTGGAGGTACGCCTCGCCGCACATCAGAGAAGTGATCGCGGCGGCGTAGGCGCGCCCCTCGTCCGAGTCGTACGGAATGCCGGCCGCCATCAGGAGCGCCCCGAGGTTCGCGTAGCCGAGGCCGAGCGGGCGGAACTTGTAGGAGTTCTGCGCGATCGCCGGCGTCGGATAGGAGCAGTTGTCGACGAGCATCTCCTGCGCGGTGATGACGACGTCGGCGGCGTGCTTGAACGTCTGCACGTCGAAGGAGCCGTCCTCGGCGTTGAAGAACTTCATGAGGTTCAACGACGCGAGGTTGCACGCGGAGTCGTCGACGAACATGTACTCGCTGCACGGGTTCGACGCGTTGATGCGGTGCGTCGCCTTGACCGGGTTCCAGCGGTTGATCGTCGAGTCGTACTGCATGCCCGGATCGCCGCACACCCACGCGGAGTCGGCGATGTCGGCCATGAGCTGGCGCGCCTTGTACGTCTTGTACGGCTGGCCCGTCAGGACTTCCTTCGTCGTCCAGTCGGCGTCCTTCTCGACCGCCTCCATGAACTCGTCGGTGACGCGGACGGAGTGGTTGGCGTTCTGGTAGAAGATCGACGCGTACGCCTCGCCGTTGAAGCTGCCGTCGTAGCCGGCGTCGATCAGCGCCCAGGCCTTCTTCTCCTCGTTTGCCTTCGAGGTGATGAACTCCTCGATGTCCGGATGGTCGATGTTCAGGATGACCATCTTCGCCGCGCGGCGCGTCTTGCCGCCCGACTTGATCGCGCCCGCGAACGAGTCGAAGCCCTTCATGAACGAGAGCGGACCGGAGGCGGTGCCGCCGGCCGAGAGGCTCTCGTGCGAGCCGCGGATGGAAGAGAGGTTGCTGCCCGTGCCGGAGCCGTACTTGAACAGCATGCCCTCGGTCTTCGCGAGGTCGAGGATGGAGCCCATCGAGTCGCCGCACGAGTTGATGAAGCAGGCCGAGCCTTGCGGCTTCGGCTCGATGCCGACGTTGAACCACACGGGAGAGTTGAAGGAGGCGACCTGGTTGACGAGGATCGCCGCGAGCTCGTCGTGGAACGCGTCGCGGTCCGCGGCGGTGCGGAAGTAGCCGCCCTTCTCGCCGTAGCCGGTGATCGTGCCGGCCACGCGCTCGATCAACTGCCGGACGGAGCTCTCACGCTCGGGGGTCCCGATGCGCCCGTGGAAATACTTCTGGACGACGATGTTCGTCGCGGTCTGCGACCAGCTCTTCGGAACCTCGACGTTCTTCTGCTCGAAGATCGTCTCGCCCTTCTCCGACAGGATCGCGGCCGTGCGAAGCTCCCACTCGATCGCGTCGTACGGAGAGACCGACGGGTCCGAATAGACGCGTGTGAAGGTCAGGCCCTTCAGGCTTCCCTGGGGGGTCTGCCGAACCGACTCGCGCCGCTCCTGGCCAACCGTGACTCCGGGCCTCTCCGCCCCCTTTTCCGTGGAACTCATCCCTTTTCCTCCTCCTTCCTCTTCGAATCAAAAGCGCTCAAAACGCGAAATGCTCCGCCGCTTGCTACCCCTGGGTTCCCACCACCTGGTCACTATTAGTAGTGCGGAAAAACCGCCAGTGTTGCCCTTGAGGGTAAGACCCGCAGGAATTGCGAGTCAAGCAAAAACACAAGATGTAGTGGTTTCTGTGCATCCGGTCGCAGGGAATAGTGGCACGGCGCTTGCTGTTACCTGTGGCGAGATGAGGACACTGCAAGCCGGAGCAGCCAAAAAGGACGTCGTGTGAAAAGGACATTGTTTGAAGGGATTGCAGGGACATCAATCGGCCGAGCGGCCCGGGAAGATGGTTTCATGAGCGCGAAAAAGGCCGGGAAATCGACATCTTCGCTGGGCGCGAACCCGGCTGCGAAGGTCGCCGTTCGCACCGTTTTCGAGGTCGGAACCGGACCCGCGCGGCTGGCGATCGGGCAGTTCAACCGCCCGCTCTTGACCGAGGAGATCGCGAGCCTGAAGCGCGCCTACGACCGCGCGAGGCTGCCCGAGGTCGACGACTTCGAGGTCACTCCGAAGCAGGTCTCGTTTCTCTCGCCGGCGCCGAAGGTGGCCGCGACGTGGAGCTCGATCGATTCGCTCCTCGCAAACCCCTCACTCCGCAAGGCTTCCTGACGTAAGCAGGACGTCTTGGAAGCAGCGGGTTGCATCGCCTTTCATAAGCGGACCATAATCCTTCCTGGGAGGAGACCCTAGTAATGTCTTCCACGATCGAATCGTCCACCCCCGTCCCCATCACTCCGGCGGATTCGCCGCTGCTGACGCTGACGGATAAGGCTGTTGAGAAGGTCAAGTACTTCGCCGGCTCCATGCCGGACTCGGAGGGCAAGCCGCTCCGCATCTTCGTCCAGGGCGGCGGCTGCTCGGGTTTCCAGTACGGCTTCACGTTCGACGAGAAGAAGGAAGGCGACGCGGTCATGCACGCCGGCGGCATCGAGGTCGTCGTGGATCCGCAGAGCGCGCAGTACCTCAAGAACTGCACCGTCGACTACGTCGAGGACTTCCGCGGCGCCGGGTTCTCGGTAACCAACCCGAACTCCACCGGCGGCTGCGGGTGCGGGAAGAGCTTCCAGGCGTAAGAGGAAACAACGCGAGATCGGGAAGGGCGGCCGCGAGGCCGCCCTTCGTGTTTGTGGGCGGAGGAGTGGACGCGGCGGCGATGTTCCCTTCCGCCGTCGTCCGGAGCCTCTGGCCGTCGTTCTGAGAGCGGGCGCAATCGAGCGGTCTGCGTTCACGCCAGGGATCCTTCGCTTCGCTCAGGATGACGGGGCCTCGGAGCGGTGAGCCGTTCCTGACGATCTCGGAGCGAATTCGCCGTCATCCTGAGGAGCAGAGCGACGAAGGATCTCTTGATTCTCGCGACCACTGCTCACTCAGGTCTGTCCAATCGGGATTGATCGCTTCGATCAAAGCGATCTTCCTTCTTCGAACCCAGCCCTTGATTTGCTTCTCGCGAGTTATCGCCGCGATCGCATCCTCCGTGACTTCGTAATAGACGAGACGCTTGCAGTTGTACCGGTCGGCGAAGCCCTTTGTGATCCCGGTACGGTGCTCGAAGAGACGCTTCGCCAAATCGTTCGTGACGCCGGTGTAGAGGACTCGACTGGCGCTCGCAAGGATGTAGATCCAGAATTGCCGCATAACCTA
>Ga0070690_100001410_pt1 | contig 12551 bp, 8 predicted proteins | sample KBSS33HmetaG_FD_64671 | JGI IMG/M metagenome (GOLD analysis project Ga0070690, IMG submission 64671) | Switchgrass rhizosphere microbial communities from Kellogg Biological Station, Michigan, USA - KBS S3-3H metaG | ecosystem: Host-associated > Plants > Roots > Rhizosphere ... | reverse complement strand
GTTTCCTTCGGGTGCGCGCGCAAACAGACTCTTGTTCAGTTTCTCGAGCATCGCCTGCGGTGTCATTTCCTGGTCCATCAGCGATCGGATGGTTCCACTCGCGAGCGCGGCATAGATAGCTGCGGTAGCACCCTTGCCTCTTACGTCAGCAAGAAGTCCAACGCACAGTCCCGAATGCAGATACCGAAAGAAGTCGAAGAAGTCGCCACCAACAGTTCGCGCGGGAGCACACTTAGCGCTAACGCGACAATTCGAAGCATATGGCAGCTTCTGCGGCAAGAGCTGCTCCTGAAGCTTTCGCGCGGCAAGTAGATCCTCCTCAGTTCTGTGATGAACGTCGCGAAGGTCGTTGAACGAACGTCTAGCCGCGGCCAGGACGAAGTTGACGAGAAGCAGAAGCTTGTCGATGTCTTCGTCGCCTTCAGAAACTCGGACTACGAAGTCGAGATTTCCGTCAACAACGTTGCAAAGTTGATCAGCAGCTTCGCGGATTAGGAGGCGGAGGTTCTTCTCATTGGTCGGTGTAAACGACGTAGGAGCTGTTACAAACCTGGTACTCCTAAAAACATCCGCGTTTGCCGGCCTGCGGACAGGCTCTGAGGGGTTAACGCGCATGGGGATAGTTCCCTTCTCTTAGTCAACGCGTGATTGGGAAGCATTTTGGGCCAGCGGTTTTGTTAAATCTTCTACTATCAATGGCCGTTCCAAGACGTTGAACACTTAGACCGCGCAGAGAGTTGAAACGACACCGCACTAGTGTCTCGGCTGCTACGTTTGACGGCAGCGGTATGATGAACAATGCAGCTATAGCGAAAGGAAGGGTTGAGAGCATGCGGGAAGAATTTGAATTACTAAGTGACGAAGGAATCGGACCAACCACCACAGGCGGAAATCCACGGGTATTCCCTGAACCAGATGACGACCTAATGGATGCGTATTCGCGCGCCGTCATTTCCGCTGCGGAGACCATCAGTCCGTCAGTTGTTTACATCGAGGTCGAACAACTCATCAAACCAAGGCCAGGACGCTCTCCGAGACCGCCTCGAAGCGGACGTAGCAGTGGTTCCGGTTTTGTTGTCACGCCAGATGGATTCGTTCTTACAAACAGTCATGTCGTCAGCGCAGCCAAATCAATTGAGGTAACCATGGCGGATGGTCAGAAGTACCGGGCGGAATTAACCGGTGACGATCCTGACACTGACCTGGCAGTAATCAGAATCAACGCTCCAAATCTGGTACCAGCTCATCTCGGTTCGGCTGAAAATATTCGCGTCGGTCAGCTGGTCGTTGCGGTTGGGAATCCATTCGGCTTTCAGTACACAGTGACAGCCGGCGTCGTAAGTGCACTCGGACGATCATTGCGGGCTCAGTCAGGTCGATTGATGGACGATGTGATTCAAACAGATGCCGCGCTCAATCCTGGTAATTCGGGTGGTCCACTCGTGAATAGCCGCGGTGAAGTTATCGGCGTTAACACCGCGACAATCTTACCGGCTCAGGGAATTTGCTTTGCCACGTCGATCGATACTGCCAAGTATGTGGCTGGGCGATTGATTCGCGATGGGAAAGTTAGTCGCAGTTATATCGGCCTGGCGGGACAGAACGTTCCCATCCCGCGACGAATAGTACGCTTCTACAATCTCAAAGTTGAGAGTGGCATTCTTGTCGTGTCGTTCGAAGAAAATAGCCCGGCGCGAAATGCAGGTGTTCGCGAAGGCGACATCATCATCGGCTTCGATGATCGTCCAATCGCAGGTATCGATGATCTGCATAAACTTCTGACCCAAGAGCGAATCGGCCATAAATCTCCTCTGTTAGTGATTCGAAATACCACCCAATTAACGCTCGACGTGATTCCCGAGGAGTCGCAGAGAAAAGGATGAAGGATGAAAAGACAGGGAGACATGGGGACGGGGTGACACGGCGGCCTTTTTTCTCCGCGTCTCCGTGTCTCTCTGTCCCCGCGTCTCATCCTTCATCCCTCATCCTTCATCCTTATCGTCCTTTGCCTCACAGCGATCCGGTTGCTAGAATCGCCCGCTCTTTTGCGCGATAAAAATGAAACTTCGTCTCCTGTATCACGGTCATTGCTTCGACGGGGTCGCGTCTGCGGCAACATTCACGCGATTCTATAAAGAACGAATCCATCCTGACGCCGAGGTCGCGTACAAGGGTCTGCTACATCGACCCGGCAACCTCTTCGACACGACGATGTTCGATGGCGATGAGAATGCCATCGTCGACTTCAAATACGCCGCGTCGGACCAGCTCACGTGGTGGTTCGATCATCACCAGTCAGCATTCCTAACTCCCGAAGATGAGGCACACTTTCGAGCAGACACTTCGGGGAAAAAATATCTCGACGCGACAAAGAAATCGTGCACTGAGTTTATTGCTGAAGTCGCACGGGAAAGGTTTGATTTCGATACCCGGCCGCTGGAGCCGCTGATTCATTGGGCTCACGTTATCGATGGAGCTCTCTATGAATCACCTGCTCAGTGTGTCGAGCTGAAGGAACCTGCGCTGCAACTGATGCAAGTGATCGAGGCGGATCCCGATGATCTGTTTATCGAGCAGATCATTCGTGAGTTAACAACGAAGTCGCTCGATGAGGTTGCGAACAGTGAAGAAGTTCAGCGACGGTTTCGTCCCATCCTGCAGCAACATTTGGAGACGCTGGACGTCGTCAGGCAAAAGGCTGTCAGCGCGAACGGCGTAGTGCGTTTTGATCTGGTCGACGAAGGCTACGAAGGTTTCAACAAATTCATTCCTTACTATCTTCATCCAGAAGCGACATACTCAGTGGCTCTGACACGTGGATCACAACGAACAAAGATCTCTGTCGGCTCAAACCCGTGGGCTCCGCGACCACGCACTCACAACATCGCACAGATTTGCGAACGCTACGGCGGCGGTGGACACGCTGTGGTTGGTGCGATCTCCTTCAAGCCTGAAGAAGTTTCAAGAGGGAGAGAGGTGTTGAACGAGATTGTTGGAGAGTTATCGATCGCGTAGAGCAAATCATTTGATAATTATTATTTGAGATTTCAGACTTGAGATTTCTCATTTGATTTGCCGTAAATCCTGAAATCCTGTCGAGATCACTTCGCACCCACCCACTACCCCGAACGGTGGTAATGACCTCATTCCGATGCAATTTGAGTTTGTCGCGGGCTTTCTTGCCATCTTCTGACGACGGTGATAACTATTCCTCGTGATTAAGACGCTCCTGGTGTTATGCGTCCTGCTTCTCATCGCGTCACCCATCATGGCGCAAGCGATTGATCCGTGTTCGCAAGTTTCAGTTGCATCGCCTTCGAAGGTCGATCCTGGGATGGCCGTTACCTTTACCGCGACCGCGGGGAACACCTCACCTCAAGTAAAATACAAGTGGACCACGTCAGCAGGAACGATTAGCTCAGGCCAGGACACGTCGACGATGACTGTAGACACGACAGGTCTGGGTGGGCAGACAATCGAAGCAACGGTTGAAGTCACTGAACCAGGCTTGAAGTGTTCGGCTAGGTCGAAGACTTCGATCAATCCACTGATTATTGAAAACATGACATTTGATGCCTATGGGGACATCAAATGGGAAGACGAAAAAGCGAGACTAGATAATTTTGCGATCCAAGTAATGAACGAGCCATCTGCGCGAGGCGCACTCATCGCGTTCGCCGGCAATCCAACGTACAAGGGTGAAGTTGCGTTCAGATTGCAACGGGCCAGGGACTACCTCGTCAGCGTTCGAAAGGTCCCCGCCGAAAGACTGGTAACCACCGACTCGGGCTACCGCACCGATTTCACGGTCTACCTTTGGGTAGTGTCTGAAGGCGTAACCAGCTTGCCAATAGATTTAACTAGTTTGCCGCTATCAGAAATACGCTTCACGAAGCGACCTCCTTTTCAAACAAAACGAAATTCCAAGCCACGTGCCAACTGATTGGCTGGGAATTTCTTTCAGTAACCTCGTTGAATCGTCGATTGCAATTGACGTGTCTATTGGCTTCGTACCCACCCGCTACCGCGCGGTGGTACTGACTGTTATCCACGTCGGTGGTCTTCTGTTGCGCAACCAGACAAGCAGTGCTAAGTATGCTATCGATGAGAGCTCTTCTTATCGTCTTCACACTGCTTACATTCGCGTCAGGCATCGCTGCGCAAGCGACTGATCCGTGTTCGCAAATATCAGTTGAATCACCTGAGAAGGTCGATCCGGGTGAGGCGCTTGTCTTTAGTATCAAGCCATACGACCTTAGCGAAGTGAAATATAACTGGACGGCATCGGCCGGAACGATCACCTCAGGCCAGGGAACATCGACGATTACCGTCGACACTACGGGCCTTGGTGGCCAATCGATCGAAACTACGGTTGAAGTCGTAGGACGTGATTGGAAATGTTCGGCTAAGTCGAAGGGCGTTGAGATTGTCGGACGTCCATTTGTGTGCGGAATGGCCTTCGATGATTATGGCGATATCAAGTGGGAAGACGAAAAAGCTCGATTAGATAATTTTGCGATCCAGTTACTCAATTGGCCAGACGGACGCGGCTCAATCATGATATATGCTGGTAACCCCACGTACCGGGGAGAAGCGCAGTTTCGGCTTCAAAGAGCGAAGAACTATCTGGTGAAGGTACGCGGAATCGACTCAGCGAGGTTAATTTTGACTGACGGCGGATTCCGAGCAGATGTAGAAACCATCCTTCACCTCGTTGAAAAAGACATGTCTCCTCCAGTTCCCGACCCGTCCGGCGTGCCCTTGTCGCAGGTACGCTTCACAAAGAAACCCCCGTCACCAAAACGAAGCACTGAGGCGCGGCGATGAGGATGGTGAAGCGTATCCACAGATTACACAGATTGCACAGATTTAGAGCTTAGACAGTTAACTTGAGTGATTAGGCACCCCGTGTTTCGCGGTAGCCCAAATAATCAACTTAGCTGTCTAAGCTCTAAATCTGTGTAATCTGCGTAATCTGTGGATAACTCTTTTACTTCGCCATTAACGCTTCAATCTCATCCGCTTCCTTCGGAACTTTCGTCGTCAACACTCTTGGCCCGTTGCTGGTGCACAACACATCATCCTCGATACGCACACCGATTCCGAGATACTGCTGCGGAATGTCTTTCGTATCGACTGACACGTAGATCCCGGGCTCAACTGTCATGACAACTCCTGGCTCGAGTGCACGAGACTCTTTGCCATAGTAATAGCGGCCCACGTCGTGAACATCGATCCCAAGCATGTGCCCGAGCCCATGCATATAAAACTGTTCGTGCTTCTTCTCTTTGATCAGCTCCTCAGGATCACCTTTCAACAAACCGAGTGCAACCATTCCTTCCGTCAACACTTCGATTGAATGCTGTTTCAACTGGTCGTGCGTTACACCAGGTCTGACCATCTCGACGCACGCCTTCTGCGCCTTCAGTACCAGCTCATAGATCTCGCGTTGAGGTTTGCTGAAGCGGCCGTTGATCGGGAAGGTACGCGTGATGTCAGACGCATATCCTTTGTACTCAGCGCCCGCATCAACCAATAACAGATCGCCGTCGCGTAGCTGCCCGTCGTTGTTGATGTAGTGAAGCACGGTGGCATTTGGACCAGCGCCGACAATCGATGTGTAGGCCGGCGCGGCCGCACCTCGCTCGCGAAACACGCGTTCGATCAACGCTTCGACTTCGTATTCATTCATTCCGGGACGCACAGCTTTCATCGCTTCGCAATGCGCTTCAGCAGCGATGTCAGCCGCACGTTGCATGATCTCGATCTCTTCGGAACTTTTAACCACACGAAGTTCGTGAACGATCGTTGCTGGATCGATGATCGTTTGCGGTGGATGAATTGGTTTCCGATTTATGGCGCGCATCCGAGCGATTTGGCGAATGATCGTATCGTCCAGATCGCGATTCACACCTAACCGGTAATACAGACGCTCAGCTCCATCAAGTAAGTCATTTAGCTTTTCATCGAATTCGGCGATCGGATATGACTCTTCCGCTCCGAACTCTTTGCGCGCACCCTCGACTCCAGCGCGCCGGCCATCCCAGATTTCGCGTTCAGGATCTCTCGGTCGCACAAACAGCGTGTACTTAGGTGAACTTGAAGATTTGATAACAGCGATCGCGTCGGGTTCTTCAAAGCCAGTGAGATAGAAAAAATCCGAATCCTGGCGAAAGCGGTAATGCGTGTCGTTCGAGCGCGTCGCTTCGCGGGCACCGGGTATGATGGCTACGGAGTTTGGCTCCATTCGACGCATGAATTCCTGAAGCTGCGAGCGGATCATCGAAATTCTCCTTCGTGATTTACGGGAAAGTAGGCGGCCATTGTAGCGGACGTTTAGTGTTAGCCTGAAACGACAGGGGCGCTAAGAAAATCATTTGAGATTTGTACACGATCGCACTCCCCCCTTTCTAGCCGATTCTGCTTCAGAGTTTCAAATGACGCCCCTGTTTCTCAATCTCAAATCTCAAATGCCAAATGATAATTCTCAAATGATTTCTCTTGTCCCGCTCGTGGTCCTGCCCGGGTCTTTTTCTGCTCCTGCCTGCTGCGCCTGCTCCTGTTCTTCCGGTCTTGTAAATCGTGTAAATCCTGTCTAATGTTTCGATATCGATGAGCACGCAAACGATTCCAACTGGGCCAGCATCGGAAATCGTCTCTTACGATCCTGCGACGGGTGAACAGATTGGCAGTGTAGCCCGAGGAACGGGGGTGCAGGTTCGTGAAGCCGTTGCGCGTGCCCGCTCGGCACAAAAGGCCTGGGCCGCTCTTTCGTTTCGTGAGCGCGGCGCCATCATCCTCAAAGCGCGCAAGATCGCGCTGGAGCAGGTTGACGAGATTGCAAAACTCATCGCGCGTGAAACTGGTAAACCGGCGCCTGAAGCAATGTCGATGGAGGTTGTTCCCGGTCTCGATTTGATGCACTACTTCGCACGCAACGCAGGCGATCTACTCGAACCTCAACCTATCGACATCGCTCAATACGGACTAATGGGCCGCTCGTCGCAGATCGTCTACAAGCCGCTCGGCGTGATTGGAATTATTTCTCCGTGGAACTTCCCCTGGGCCACGCCACTTGCCGAGACGGTGATGGCATTGATGGCGGGTAACGCAGCGGTCTTGAAGCCGAGTGAGCTAACGCCGTTCACCGCACTGAAAATCGGGGAGGTTTTCGAAAAGGCAGGACTGCCTGCAGGCGTTCTGGAGATTGTAACTGGTGATGGATCAACCGGCGCTGCACTGGTAGATGCGGCAGTTAATAAGGTGATGTTCACTGGAAGCGTCGAAACGGGAAAGCGGGTCGCTGAAGTGGCGGCGCGGCATCTCATTCCTGTAGTGCTCGAGCTTGGCGGCAAAGATCCCATGATCGTCTTCGAGGATGCAAACCTGAAGAATGCCGCACGCGCCGCTGTTTGGGGGGCATTCTGTAACGCCGGGCAGGCATGCGCCTCTATCGAGCGTTGTTACGTTCACGAGTCGATCGCAAAAGAGTTTATTGATTTAGTCGTAAACGAAACCGTCGCACTGAAGCAGGGCGCGCCTGATTCAGGCAACATCGATCTCGGCGCGATGTCGAATGAACGCCAACTCACAATTGTCGAAGATCATATTACGGATGCGAAGGTCCGCGGCGGCCAGGTTCTCACTGGCGGCAAGCGATTGGCAGAAGGTGAAGGCTGGTTCCACGAGCCCACCGTGCTTATCAACGTCGATCATTCAATGAAGCTGATGCGTGATGAAACGTTTGGGCCAGTGCTCCCGATCATGACTTTCCAATCAGAAGACGAAGCTGTGCGATTGGCAAACGACAGCATCTACGGGTTAACGGCGAGTGTGTGGACCAACAATCTCGGTCGCGGCGAACGCGTCGCACAAAAGATTCAGGCCGGTACCGTGATGGTGAATGAAGTGGTCTACACACACGCGATCGCACAAACGCCCTGGGGTGGCGTAAAGCAAAGCGGTTACGGCCGAACACACGGTCGGTTGGGATTACTGGAATTAGTCACGCCTCAGCACATTCACGTAAATCGCATGCCGTGGGTGCCGGATGTGTGGTGGTTCAGATACTCGAAGGAAGCCGCCAATCTCTTTCGCGGTCTCGCACGACGCTTCACCAACGGGTCGGTTTTGCAATCATCGTTGATGTTACCGTCAATTGTGCGAAGGCTTATGAAGAAGCGCTAGGCCGCAGATTTGCACAGATAAACGCGGATCTTAAGGAATTAAAGTATTCTGATCCCCGTTTATCTGTGTGAATCTGCGGCTCAATCTTTTTGGTGCTTTTTACTTTTCACCCGGTCTCCTTTAGCATTGCCGACTTTACGAAGATGCGATTTTGGCGCGACTACATGCACCGGCGGGAACACTGGTATCACCAACGTGATAACAACCGGCTCGTGCGTCCATTCGATTGGGGCTTGTCGTATGTTATCGATCACGTGAATGGCGACGATCCACGCGACGTACTGCAACAGCATAGTCGCGCAGTTATGAACAACAGCGATGACTTCTATTCGCTGGCCCCAGTATCAGATTACCGGTTGGATGGCGATCAATTAACGTGGACCAGCGCGATTCAGACGCCTTCTCCCGAGAACAACATTGCTCGCGGAAGGTTCTTCCCTGCGAAGACAAAGAATGGCAAACGCCCGCGCGCCGCGATTGTTGTGTTGCCGCAATGGAACGCACAGCCTGAAAGTCACGTTGAGGCTTGCCGCATATTCAACTTCATCGGGATGTCAGCCCTCCGCCTCACGCTTCCTTATCACCAACACCGTAAGCCGGCCGAACTCGAACGTGCCGATCATCTCGTGAGCACAAGCATCGGTCGAACGATTCAGTCGATGCGACAGGCTGTGCTAGACACGCGTGCAGCAGTCGCGTGGCTGAAAAATGAAGGCTATGAAAAGGTAGGAATACTAGGCACGAGCGTGGGTTCCTGTATTGCGTTTTTGACTTTTGCGCACGAACCAAATCTCGATGCCGGCACGTTCAATCACGTTTCCGGTTATGTCGCCGACGTAGTTTGGAAGGGTCTGTCAACGAAACATGTTCGAGAAGGATTTGGAGATCACCTGACGCTTGATGAGTTGCGGGAGTACTGGTCACCAATTAGTCCGTTACCATTCATGCCGCGACTAGCGAACATGGGCCAACGACCAATTAGATTTCTGATCGCGAAATACGACCTGACGTTTCCGATTCAGTTGTCGCATGAGGCGATTGCTGAAGCGCGGCGAAACAAACTACCGTTAGATATTGTCTGGCTGCCGTGCGGTCATTACACAACCGCCGAGATGCCATGGAAGGCGATCGATGCGTGGAAGATCGCGACGTTTTTTAGGAAGCAGTTCCGTTAGTAGGGCGACTGGCTCTGGTTAGAAAAAGAATCATTGGTCATTTGAGATTTGACATTTGATATTTGAGATTTCCTTTCCCCTTTCTCACAAAAGCTCCTTTTTTAAGACAAATCCAATCTCAAATATGAATTGTCAAATCTCAAATGACCAATGATTTCCTTGTTCTCACGCCCTCACTCACTTGGCTAAGGGAAACACCGGCGCGATGTCCACCGGCACATTCGTCAATTTATCAAGCGCCTGCTTCATCGGCGGTCTGATCACCGCGTACTTGTCTGAGATCTCCTTCGCCTTTGTGTATGAGCCTTCCGCCTCAAGTGTCAGCAAGTCGTGCGTAAGTTTTCGAACGGCGTCCTTTATCCGCGAATCGTCGACACTGAACGTTCCAGTCGCCTCGTCGAACTTAATCGCACCTTCATCAGTGAGATAGTTGAACTGCATCGCGACGCCGCGACCATGGGCCTCGGTGATCCCAAACCTGACCGAACGAAACATACTCGCGAGATAGGTGGAATAGAGCGAACGTTCGAGGCTCTTTTCAAATAGCCCCTTGTCGATCATGAATTGCAAAGCCCACAGACCGGTCATGTCAGCCTTCGCTTCTTCGATTGCGGAATAAAGGTCTTTCAATTGTTTTCTCACCGTAGTCTGTTCGCTACCGACAGTGATGTTATGCGGTCCAAGCCCATGCATCAGTTCATGACAAAGAATATGAGTGAAGAATGCATCGAAACTCAGCGTGGCGCGCTGCGCAGGACTGAGAACGACCTGCGAGATTGGAATTAATGTCTTGTTGAACTTCGCATCCTGAACGTTCTTTAGCATTACCCGCTTTGAGCCTTTTTCTTTAACGACACGCTCGTCGTTCGGCAGGTTGAATGCAGCAGTTTGCACGCCGCTGTTTCCCTCGCCTGAGCCAAACACTTCGTTCACCACGCGAATTGGTGAGGCCGCCCCAAGTTTTGGATTCCGGTACTTGGGATCGATGGGCAAGTTGTTTTCCAACTCCTGCAGGTGCTGACTAAACTTCGCCAGTTTTGCAGTCTCAACGTCGTCGCGCAAAGTTACGTACGCTTCAAAAGATGCCTTGTAGCTGAATAGCTCATCTTCGTAGGTCTCATATGGACCAATCGTCACGTCGATTGGTGAATCGAGTTCCATCCACGCCACATCGCTGTCGTAGTAATCATCGGAAGCGAACGCATCCGCGCGCTTGTTGAGAAAGTTCGCGAGCGTTTTGTTAGACGTGAGCGACGCCGCTTCGCGTAAGAGTTTGGCGGCTGGTTCAAGGTATTCCTTGTAAGCCTGACTGTACGGCACAGTCATCAGCTTCCCGCTTGCATCGCGCCGAATGAGGTAAAAGAACCCGGTAGCCTTTTTCTTTTCATCCTCGGAAAGACCTGCGACCCACTTATCGAATTCATCCTTGGTCATGTCATCAGGGTAAGCGTTTGCATTCGGCGGCTTTTCATGCGGAACGCCTTCAATGAAAGGCTCATTATTATCAATCCGCGACCAGGGACCATCGTTGATATAGAAATAATTCAGACGCTGACGACCGGCATCACTGTTATCAGCTTTTAGTTTCGCCTCTAACGCAGCATTTCCACTCCAGACCTGCCGCAGAAACAGAGGGTCGAGGAGCTTTGAGGCCTCGATGATCTTGGCAAGCGCCTGCTGATCCTTCGGAGACAACTTTGCAGTGTCTGCAGTCAACACGGTCGGAGCGAAGCGCGCGATTTTCTTTTCGAGGTCGGTGTTGGCTGTTTTGTTCTGGCTTATCAAAGGTGTAATCGTCAGAGAAAGAAGTAAAAGACAGAATACGAATTCAGTTAGGGCCCTCATAGTAGTCCTCAGTTAAAAAGTTTGGGGATAGGAGGATGTTAGCGATTGTTCTAGTTATTGAAAAGCGGCGAAGCAGATCCACCGATTTCCGCAGATTACACAGATTAGATGTATAGCAGTGAGGTTGAGTTCTTGGCCCACTTGTTTTCTTGAGGTAGATCGATCACTCAACTCAACCTCTAACACCCAATCTGTGTAATCGGTGGAAATCGGTGGATCTGCTTAGATTTCCTGTCTGTTCTTCAAGATTCTTACGAACGAAGCTGATCGCAATTCCTGCAACGTCAGCCCAGATAACTCCAATGCTTCTTCTTCTGTAATCGCGCCGCAGTTAATCGCCCGGAGAAAATAGTTCAGCAGACCCTGACCTGTAGCAGCATCGTCAAACACGTCACCGACCAGTGTTGCCTTGGCCGCCTTCTCTACGAAATTCTTCAAACGTTCCGATGCTGCTTCTAAACTCTCCAGGAAAAAAGCGTAAACGGCAGCGTATCGCGTCGGCAGTTGAGCAGGATGCAAATCCCAGCCCTGGTAGAAACCCGTAACGAGCGAATGTTGTATGTGATCGTAGTGTAACTTCCAGGCCCGATGGACCACGGCGCGATTCTCTTCAATCTGTTCCTGGGTTAACGGAGCGCTTCCTTCAACGAAGCGATGCGGCGCGACGGGCATGATGTTAGTTGCGCCATCCGATAGCCAGATGCCTGTGCCGGCAAATGAAACCTGCATCATGTTCTTCGCGAAATCACATGCGGGGTGAAGCATGTGTTGATGCGCGGCTGTGATGTTGCAGCCCGCAGTGTAGTCGTAGGTTCCGAAGTGCGCGGCGACGCAACGACCTTCCGAGCCAGCGAGCAACAAAGGCAGGTTGACTTCGCCACGGTGATTGATGATCGACTGAGTGGTCTCAATCATCATCTCAAATTTGAGCGAACCGTTCGGTAGGGCTGACTGTTGTTCGAGTTGGGTCAGTATTGATGCAAGAGCTGCGACCTGCTCGGGGATTGTGATCTTCGGTAGCGTGATTACAAAATTTTCGGGTAGCTTTCCGTTACTCTGCTTCGCGAGAGTTGAAACAAAGATATCAAGAGTGCGAATACTTCTGTCTCGCAGTTCTTCGTTAAAAGGTTTAATGCGAATGCCTATGAAAGGCGGCAGCGTGCCGTTCCTGCTTCCCTCAGCCACTTCATTCGCCGCTGACTCAGCGTGACCGTCCTCTTCCACATCGGGACGATTGCCATAGCCATCTTCGAAGTCGATGCGAAAGTCCTCGACAGGCTCACGGCGTAGTTTCTCGTTGACTCGTTTATAAATCGTATGGGCCAACCAGAGCGGCTTGTTTTC
>Ga0070690_100001406_pt1 | contig 12559 bp, 12 predicted proteins | sample KBSS33HmetaG_FD_64671 | JGI IMG/M metagenome (GOLD analysis project Ga0070690, IMG submission 64671) | Switchgrass rhizosphere microbial communities from Kellogg Biological Station, Michigan, USA - KBS S3-3H metaG | ecosystem: Host-associated > Plants > Roots > Rhizosphere ... | reverse complement strand
CTGAGGCTTCGGGCCGGGCAGGCACGCGAATTGTATGACCCCGATCCATGAGCAATTCGATCTACCGAGCATCGCATCGCTCCAGGACCACGACTCGTACGATCGGCCAGCTGTGCGTCGGCGGCGACTGGGCCTGCGCACATGGCGACCTCGAGGCGCTCGGCGACGTCGCGGAGCAACTAGCCGACTACACGAAAGACCTGCTGCAGGACGAGCTCGAGGCGCTGTCGGTGCTGTGTCATAGCGATCCCGAACGGGCCACCGCGACGTGGATGCGCCTCAAGAATCAGATATTTCGCCGCGACCGTCCGTCATCGTGATGCCACAACGAGCGCGACCAACGCGCAGCGATTGCGGCGTTGCGCCAGATGTCCGATGAATTTGCGCGTTGCGGCCCCCGTAACCTCCGCGTGACACGGCACGTCGCATGCTTCGAGCTCCGCACATGGGGCTCACCAAGATCTTGTGTCCGGTCGACTTTTCCGACGGTGCTCGCGAGGGCTTGCGCGTCGCCGCCGAGCTCGCCCGAGCTTCGTCCGCATCGTTGGTGGTCGCGCACGTCATGGATCTGCTCCCGTGGTCGATCCGCGACGGCTTCCAGCTCGCCCCCAGCATGATCCAGGATCTCGTCGATTCCGAGCAAGCCGAGCTGGCCAGGTGGCAGCAGCTCGCCAAGGAGTTCGGCGCGCGCGAGGTCGCGAGCCGTTACCTGACAGGAACGCCGTGGGATCAGATCGCGACGCTTGCCCGAAATGACCGCACGATCGATCTCGTGGTGATGGGCACGCACGGCCGCACCGGGCTCGCTCATGCGCTGCTCGGATCGGTCGCCGAGAAAGTCGTGCGCCACGCGCCGTGCCCGGTCCTCGTCGTTCGGCCAACAAAGCGAAAGGACTAGCCATGCGACCGTCGACCAAGACCTTGCTGTTGCTGATCGTCGCCCTCGTGATTGCGATCGCGATCACGCACAGCCGAAGTGCGTCGGGCTCTGAGCGGGTACTCCAGGTATCAGATCACCAGCTGGTAACCCTCGTCACCGTGCGGTGCGCTGCGTCAGGCTCGTGAGTGGTAACGATCTCACGTCCCCTCGCCGGCACGTGCCTGGCGTCGGCCGGAACCGACATCATCCGCAGGGCTTGCGCGATCGCAGGCACGAGCGCCTCTGTAGCGGACCCGGCGTGGGCATGCCGTGTGCTTTACCGCTCACTGCATGGAGGAACCTGGTGATCGGGCCGTCGCCGGCCGCTACCTGCTCTGCAATGTTCTGGGAGCCGGTGGGATGGGCGTGGTCTACCGCGCCATCGATCAGCAGCATGGCGCCGAGGTCGCGATCAAGCTCCTACACCGTCGCCATGCGAGCAATCCGCTGGCGACGCAGCGCCTCGGCGCCGAGGGTCGTGCCGGCAGCTGCGTGCACCACCCCAACGTGGTGGCGGTGCTCGACACCGGCACGGCGGCCGATGGCACGCCGTTCATCGTGATGGAGCTCGTCCGCGGCCAATCGCTCGACCAGCTGATCCAGACCGCCGGCCAGCTCCCGCTCCACCGGGTGGCCGCGATCGGCGGGCAGATCCTCGCGGGGCTCCAGGCGCTCCACTCCGCCGGGTTCGTTCACGGCGATGTCAAGAGCGGCAACGTCCTGATCGATTCGACCGGCGGAGACGACGCCATCAAGCTCATCGACCTCGGCCTGGCGCGTTCGCCCGACGAGGTCGATCCGACCCTAGGCCGCGTGGCATCGGGGACTCCCGAGTACATGGCCCCCGAGGTGATCCGCGGCGAGGGCGCGATCCCGGTGTCGGATCTCTATGCGGCGGGCGTCGTGTGCTACCAGCTCTTGACCGGAACAACCCCGTTCGAGGGCGGGACGTCGCGCGAGATCCTGCGCCGCCAGATCGACGACGTCGTCGTACCACCCTCGCTGCGCGCCAGCGACCGCAACATCCCGATCGCCCTGGACCACGTCGTGATGCGCGCGCTCAAGAAGCAGCCGTCCGAGCGCTACGCGACCGCGGCGGCGTTCGCCCGTGCGCTCGCGGCCGCGACGCCGATCATCGAGCCACCCGTCTTGCCCGGCAAGGTGAGGTCCGCGTTCTCGACCAGCGCCCCGACCAAGGAGTGGGCACCGCGGGCGACGTCGGGAGCGCGGCCTGCCGCCAGCGCCGCCCCGAGCGTGCTGGACGCACGGCACCGGCGCGCGGCCGAGCTGCTCGCGCGGTTCACCGCCAAGACCACGGAGCCGGCGCTCGCGAGCGCCAGACCGAGGATCCGCTCGGGGGCCTTGGCCCGGATAACTGGGCCAAGATACCGAACCTGACGGCGCCCCGGCCGGCTCGCCCTCGCGGTGCTGCGGTACGCTAGGGTCGTGCAAGCGATCTCCGGCGCGTCGCGATCCCTGGGCGTGGTCTACACGCCGCCCGAGGTGACCGAGCCGATGACGAGGGTCGCGCTCGAGCCGCTGCTGCGCGGCCGATCGATCGACGACATCCTCGCCCTGCGGATCTGCGATCCGGCGATCGGCGAAGGCGCGTTCCTGCTCACCGTGGTGCGCGTGCTCGGCGAGCACCTCGTGCGCGCCGGCCTGCCCCACGCCGAGGCGAGCGCGCGGGCGGCGGCCTGTATCTACGGCGTCGACGTCGATCCCCGCGCGGTCGAGACGGCGCGCGGCGCGCTCGGCGTCGGCGCGGCGCAGCTGCAGGTCGGCGATGCCCTCACGCTGGACTGGACGGGTGCGTTCCCGTCGGTGTTTTCGCGCGGCGGCTTCGACGCCGTGATCGCCAACCCGCCGTACGTGCGGCAGGAGCACCTCGGCCGGCACAAGCTGGAGCTGCGCCGGTTCGCGAGCTACGACGGCGTCGCCGACCTCTACGTCTACTTCGTCGAGCTCGTCCACCGGCTCGCGCGGCCCGGCGGACGGTTTTGCCTGATCACGCCGAACAAGTGGCTGACCGCGGCGTACGGGCGCGCGCTGCGCACGCACCTCGCGGCGCAGTGCAGCGTCGAGGGCATCGTCGATCTCGCGCGCACCGCCCTGTTCGACGACGCCGACGCGTTTCCCTGCATCGTGTGGGGATCGATGGGCGCGGCCCGCGAGACGCCGATCCGCGCGGCCCGGCTCCCGGCCGGCGCCTCGATCGAGCTCGAGGACGTCGGCGCTCCCCACGCGCGCGAGCGCTGGCGCGCCGATCCGTGGCACATCGACGCCCCGGCCGACCGGGCGCTGATCGATCGGCTCGAGACGCGCTGGCCGCCGCTGCGCGAGATCGTCGCCGAGCGTCCCGCGCGCGGGGTCGTCACCGGGTGTAACCGCGCCTTCGTGCTCGACCGCGCGACGCGCGATCGCCTGCTCGCGGCAGAGCCCGCGGCCGCCGCGGTGATCCGCCCGTTCCTGAAGGGCCGCGATCTGCGGAGCTGGCTGCCCGCCGAGGCCGAGCGCTGGATCCTGCTCGTCGATCGCGGGACCTCGCTCGCCGAGCTCCCCGCGGTCCTCGAGCACCTCGCGCGGTTTCGCACCGCGCTCGAGCCCCGGCCGGTCGCCTGGAGCACGGCCTGGCCGGGTCGCAAGCCGGGCTCGTACCGCTGGTACGAGCTGCAAGATCCGGTCGGCCCGCTCGTGCGAACGCGCGCGCCGCGGCTGCTCTACCAGGACATCCAGACCCAGCCGGCGTGCGCCCTCGACCTCTGCGGCGAGCTGGTCCCCGATACCACGGTCTGGATGCTGCCGTCGGCCGAGCTCTATCTGCTCGCCGTGCTGAACTCTCGGCTCTACGGCTGGTACGCGCAGCGGCGATTTCCACCGGCGCTGAACGGCTCGGTCCGCCCCAAGCACCAGTACATCCGCAACTTTCCGATCGCGACGCCGAGCGCCCCGCAGCGGGCGGCGATCGAGCACCTCGTGGCGCAGCGGCTCGAGTTCGAACCGCCCCGCCGCGCGGGCGAAGGTGATGCCATCGCGGTCGCGCGCGAGCTCGACCTGGCGCTCGACTGCGCCGTGCTCGACGCCTACGAGCTCTCGGCCGCCGAGCGCGCGCTGATCGCAGCCGGCGCGAACAGGTCCGCCTAGCGCGGATCCTTCACCTAGTAGCTTGCCGCAGTGAATTTGACCGGTTGGCCATCTGGTCCCGCGAGGACGGCAACGCGCAGCGCAGCGGCGCGGGCTGGGTCACGTTGCGAGATAGATTGCACGGCCGGGTGGATCGAGCGCCGGCCGGTCGTGGAGATGGCGCCGCCATACATGCTCGATCCGGTGGTCAACGGACGAGCAACGGACCCAGACCCGCGTCGCCAACGCGCGTGTCCGCGGTCTTCGCGAGCTCCGCAACCGAGCGAATTTCGTGGGTAGGCTAGGAACACGGCAGCCGGACGACCAGCCGATCGCCGGCCGTGGCACACCACAACCTGCCGCCGTCCCGCGCGACGACAAAGGTCGCGATCGCCAGGGCCTCGCTCGCGTCGGCGGGCGAAGGGTTCGTGGCGTGCAGGACGAGCTCGACCTCGCGCGCGACGATCGCGGCGTCGACCACGAGCGTGCGGCCGCGCCTGGCTCCCCCGGCGACGTCGATCGCGAGCGCGAGCGCGTGGGTCGTCGCAGGCACCGCGACGGTGACCATCGCCTCGGGCAGCGTGCCACGCAACGCCACCCCGGCGCGTTCGGCCGCGCGCCCCACGAGATCGCCAAGCGCGATCTCGGTCCGCTGCGGCGGCTTGGTGAGCGCGCGATTGGCGTTGAGCAAGGCGTGGAGCCCGTGCATCGACTCGAGCGCGATCTCGACCGCGCTGGTCAGCTGGGGATCGCCGTTCGCGGTCAGCTCGCGGAGCTCGTCGAGCGCCATCATCAGGCCCTGGAGCTTGGACGCGCAGTCGTGATGAAACACCGGCGCACGCGAGCCGACCAGCGCGAGCTGGAGCAGGTGCTCGATCGCCGCCGCGGGGTGGCGCGCACATGGCGCCCCGGTCTCGTCGACGTGAGCGTTGGTATGATCAATCGATGCCATGCGCGCTCACAGGCCGACCACTGCCCCTCGAGATCCACGGCGGTGCGGCGCCATCACCGCCGGCGCGACGACTCCGCGCGGATCGGCGATCCAGGTCGTTTCCAAGAGAGACTCGCTCACCGCCATGCCGTGGACGCAGCCTACATCACCAGGTTCGAGCTGGACACGATGCGCGCGCCCTCCCGCCGCTCGCTCCCGATCGCGCTCGCGAGCTCGTCGCGGCGACCTCGCGATCACGCTTTGAACCTGCAAGACCCGCGTGACGTTCTCACGCTGAAACACGACCAAACGCTGTGATGGATAACCACCGTTGCAAGCGAGGTGGGACGATCTCGGTTGCCGTCCGACGTGAATTGACGACGGTGACCGCGTCGAGATCTCGTCGCCAACTCCGGACTGCAGATTGCCGAGAATATTTGACTACAGCTGCTTGGAGGCGTCGTGCAGCCGCCGCGGACCGATGTGCCACGTTCGGCGGCAGGTGGCGACGATCTTCACAGAACGATCGATCTTGAAGCGTCCGGGATCGGCCCTCGCTCCGGGATCGGCCCTCGTTTCGTCGTGCACCGACCGACCGCACCGGATGTTTTGCGGTACTGTCTATTGGTGTCTCACGCGACCCTGATGAGTGACGACATCGAGATGGGGTCGTCGCGCCAGGCACTCGCCCGGAAGTCGAAGATCCGGGGGTTCCGAGCATCCGCCGTCTCCGGCGGGGCCACCAGAGGTTGATCGTGGGTAATGTAGTGACGAAGAAGGCACATCTGGGCCGCGTGCTGGTCGTCGACGATGATCCGGCCATGCGACGCGTCTGCGCCCGCGTGCTCGGCAACGAGGGCTGGGAGGTCGTCGTCGTCGAGGGTGGCAAGGCCGCGATCGCCAGCGTTTGCGATCAAACGCTCCCGTTCGACTGTGTCGTCTCCGACGTCCACATGCCGGAGATCGATGGGTTCGCGCTGATCGCCGCGATCCGGCGCTACGACGACGATCTGCCGGTCTTGCTGATGACCGGCGACCCATCGCTCGACGGCGCGGTCCGGGCGATCGATACCGGCGCGGTGTCGTACCTGTCGAAGCCCTTCGATCACGAGACCCTCGCGGCCGGCGTCGCACGCGCCGCGCGCCGCCACGGCGTCGCCCGGATGCGGCGGCGCGCGCGCTCGACCACGGATAGCGAGCTGACCAACATGGCGTCCCGGTTCGATAGCGCCCTCGCGCGCTCGTGGATGGCGTTTCAGCCGATCATCGACGTCACGATGAGCCGCCCGTTTGCCTACGAAGCGCTGGTGCGCACCGACGAGGGAGCGCTCAACCGGCCCGACGTCCTGATCGCGACGGCCGAGCGCCTCGGGCGCATCCACGACCTCGGCCGGACCGTGCGGGCCGCGGTCGCGCACGCCGCGGCCAAGGTCCCCGACGACGTGCTGATCTTCGTCAACGTGCACGGGCTCGAGCTGACCGACGAGGATCTGTTCGGCGACAGCTGCGCGCTGGCGCCGCTCGCGTCGCGGATCGTCCTCGAGATCACCGAGCGGATCGGCCTCGACCCGGTCGCCGGACCGGCGCGGGTCGAGATGCTGCGGCAGCGCGGCTACCGGATCGCCGTCGACGACCTCGGGGCCGGCTACGCCGCGCTCGGCGCGCTCGCGACGCTCGAGCCGGAGGTCGTCAAGCTCGACATGTCGCTGGTGCGCGACATCGACCGCCATCCGACCAAGCGCCGGGTCGTCGGCGCGATCGCGACTTTGTGCCGCGAGCTCGGCAGCCGCGTCATCGCCGAGGGCGTCGAGACCCAGGCCGAGCTCCGGACCGTGCGCGACGCCGGCATCGACTTGATCCAGGGCTTCCTGTTCGCCCGCCCGACGCGCGAGATCACCATCCCGCTGTTATGAAGCCGGCCGCTGCGGTGAACCGCCGCGCCGGCTACCGGGCCAGGTCGATGATGATCTCGAGGACCCGCCGCGTCAGGCCCCAGATCACGTAACCCTCGTACGTCCAGCTCGGAAACATCAGCTGTGAGGTGGCGTGCCGGTGCGTCCCGTCGAGCGCCCCGGAGGCGGCGAGATCGAGCGGCAGCCAGAACGCCGCGAGCGCCTCGGGGCCGCACACCGGCTCGAGCGCGACCTCGGTCGCGAACACCAGCGGCGTGACCTCGATCGCCGTGGGGCCGGACGTCCTGGGGGCCAGCGGCGGCAGGTTGCCGAGCATGCGCGCCCCCTCGAGCTCGATGCCGAGCTCCTCGCGGGCCTCGCGGATCGCGGTGACGCGCAGGTCGCCGTCGCTTGCGTGGTAGCCGCCGCCGGGGAGCGAGATATGCCCGGACCAGGGATCGCCGGCGCGCTCGGCGCGCTTCATCAGCAAGACCCGCGGGGACGGCTCGTCGTGCAGCACGACGGCGACCGCGGCCCGACGCGTGGCGTCCAGCACCGGCCGCACGTCGCCGAGCGTGAGGCGCGCGGCGAGGGTCTCGATCAACGGCGGCACGCCTAGATGATAGCGCCGGCAGGCGGGCGTAGGATGCCGGACATGCGCGCGCGTACGTTCGGCCCCACCGGCGCCCCGGTCCCCGTGCTCGGCATCGGTACGTGGAACATGGAGCGCGATGATCGCAAGGCGGCGATCGCGGCGATCCGCCGGGCGATCGAGCTCGGCATGGTGCACGTCGACACCGCCGAGCTGTACGGCAGCGGCAAGGTCGAGACCCTGGTGGGCGAGGCGATCGCGGGCTTCCGCGACCGGATCTTCCTGGTCTCCAAGGTCCTGCCGCGCAACGCGACCTACACCGGGACGCTGCGGGCGTGCGAGGCGAGCCTGCGCCGGCTCGGCACCGACCACCTCGACGGCTACCTCTTGCACTGGCGCGAGGATGTGCCGCTCGCCGAGACCCTGCGCGCGCTCGAGACGCTGCGCGAGCAGGGCAAGATCCGCGCGTGGGGCGTGTCGAACTTCGACGACGACGATCTCGCCGAGGCCGAGCAGATCGCCGGCCCGGGCAAGATCGCATGCAACCAGGTGCTCTACCACCTCGGCCAGCGCACGATCGAGCACCGCGTCCTGCCGTGGTGCGCGCAGCACGGCGTCGCCGTCGTCGCGTACAGCCCGTTCGGCAGCCGCGGTGGGTTCCCGGCGAGCCCGGCGCTCGCCGAGGTCGGAAGGCGCCTCGGCGCCACGCCGCGCCAGGTCGCGCTGGCGTTCCTCACGCGCCACGCGTCCGTGTTCGCGATCCCCAAGTCGTCGCACGCCGCGCACGTCGACGAGCTCGCCGCGGCCGACCCCGTCGTGCTCGACGACGCCGCCGTCAAGGCGATCGAGGCCGCCTTTCCGCTCGCGCCGTGGCGCGGGCTGCCAACGCTATGAGCAGCCAACCTGCCACGACCCGCGACTTCGACGTGATCGTGTTCGGCGCGACCGGCTTCACCGGCCGGCTGGTCGCGGACTACCTCCGGACGTGCGCTCCGCGCGAGCATCTGCGCTGGGCGATCGCGGGGCGAAACCGCGACAAGCTCGCCGGGCTCGGCCTCGGCGTGCCGATCGTCGTCGGCGATGCGCTCGATCTGGCGGCCATGCGCGAGCTCGCCCGCCGCACGAAGGTGGTGTGTACGACCACCGGACCGTTCGCGCGCTACGGCAGCGAGCTGGTGGCGGCCTGCGCCGAAACCGGGACGCACTACTGCGACCTGACCGGCGAAGTGCAATGGATGCGCCGGATGATCGACGCCCACCACGAGCGCGCGCGGACCACCGGCGCGCGGATCGTTCACGCCTGCGGCTTCGACTCGATCCCGTCGGACCTCGGGACCTGGGCGGCGCAGCGGGCGTTCGTCGCGCGGTTCGGCCACCCCGCGCGCAAGGTCACCGGGCTCTACGGCGAGCAGAGCGGTAGGCTCTCGGGCGGCACCCTGGCGAGCGCGATCGAGACCATGCGCGAGGCCGCGGCCGATCGCACGATCCGCGCGCTCCTCGGCAAGCCCTACGCGCTCGATCCCGATCCCGATGGCGATCATCCGGCGGCGCCCGACGAGCGCTCGATCGGCTGGGAGCCGCACCTCAAGATGTTCACGGCCCCGTTCGTGATGGCCCAGGTCAACACGCGGGTGGTCCGGCGCGCCCACGCGCTCGCCGGCGCGCCGTGGGGCAAGGACTTCGTCTATCGCGAGGTGATGTCGACCCCGGGCACCGCCCGCGGCGCCGCCATGGCCGCCGGCATCACGGGCGCGGTCTTTGCGCTCGGGTTCGCGATGATGCGCCCGATGCTGCGCGACCAGCTCGCCAGGCGCGGCCCCCAGCCCGGCGAGGGCCCGTCGGCCGAGCAACGCGCCCGCGGCCACTGGACGCTGCGCCTGGTCGCCGAAGCCGCGCGCGGCGAGGCGCTGATCTTCACCGTGTCGGACCGCGCCGACCCCGGCTACGGCTCGACCGCGAAGATGCTGGGCGAAGCGGCGCTCTGCCTCGCCCAGGAGCCGTTGAGCTCGCCCGGCGGCGTGCAGACACCATCGGTCGCGATGGCCGGGCCGCTGCTCGACCGGCTGCGCCGGGCGGGCCTGGTGTTCGCGGCGAGCTGACGGCGTCCCAGAAGGCCCGCGCTGGATCCCCGAGCGGCGGGCGCGTGGACGGCCAGGCGTGCGGGGCTTGCGCGGCGGGCGAGCTTCGCCTCGAAGTTTGCACCGTCGGCGCGATGACGTGCCGGCCGCGGCCGTGTTACACGCTCGGCCTAGGAGGCTGCATGTTCGGTCGGTTCCTGCCTCGCGAGACCAGCTTCTTCGACTTCTTCGAGCAGCACGCTGCGCTGACGATCGAGGGCACGAAGGAGTTCCTGTCGCTCGTCACGACGGGCGCCAACATCCCGGCGAAGTGCCGGCGGATCTCGGACATCGAGCACGAGACCGATACGATCACGCATCGCTGCGTCGAGGCGCTGCACAAGACGTTCATCACGCCGATCGACCGCGACTCGATCCACCGGCTGATCACGCGGATGGACGACGTGATGGACTTCGTCGAGGCCGCCGCCGAGCGCCTCGAGCTCTACGAGCTCGTCGTGATGACCAACGACGTCCGTGACCTCGCCGACGTGCTGCACCGGGCGGCGATGCAGGTCGAGGCCGCGACCCGGGGGCTGCGCTCGCTCAAGGATCCGCAGGCCACGCTCAAGCTGTGCATCGACATCAACCGCCTCGAGAACGAGGCCGACGCGATCCTGCGCCGCTCGGTCGCCCGGCTGTTCAAGGAAGAGAAAGATCCGATCGTCGTCATCAAGTGGAAAGAGGTCTACGAGAACCTCGAGTCGGCGACCGATCGCTGCGAAGACGTCGCGAACATCATCGAGGGCGTGATCCTCGAGCACGCGTGAGGCCGGGCCGCGCATGACCACCTCGGCCATCGTCGTCACCACGATCGCGGCGGCGCTGATCTTCGACGTCATCAACGGGTTTCACGATGCGGCGAACTCGATCGCGACGGTCGTATCGACCCGCGTGCTGTCGCCCAAGATCGCCGTCCTGTGGGCGGCGGTGTTCAACTTCATCGCGCTGTTCATCTTCCATCAGGGCGTCGCCGACACGATCTCCAAGATCATCACGGTCGAGAAGAGCGAGACCTACGTCGTCGTCGTCGCGTGTGGCCTTCTGGGCGCCATCTTGTGGAACCTCCTAACCTGGTTCTGGGGGCTGCCGTCGTCGAGCTCGCACGCCTTGATCGGCGGGATCTCGGGCGCCGGGATCGCGTTCGGCGGCTTCCACGTCGTTCAGTGGCCGAACCTGAACAAGACCCTCGAGTTCATCCTGCTCGCGCCGCTGATTGGCCTCGTGCTCGGCGGCATCATGATGTTCCTGGTGTTCTGGCTGTTCCGCAAGATGCGGCCGCAGCGCGTCGATCGCACGTTCCGGGTCGGCCAGCTGCTGTCCGCGGCGGCCTATTCGATCGGCCACGGCGGCAACGACGCGCAGAAGACGATCGGCGTGATCTGGGCGGTGATGATCGCCGGCGGCGCGCTCGACAAGAACGTCGTGGGCGCGCCGCCGTGGGTCGTGATCGCGTCGTACAGCGCGATGGCTCTCGGCACCGCGGTCGGCGGCTGGCGGATCGTCAAGACGATGGGCATGGGCCTCACCCACTTGAAGCCGGTCGGCGGCTTCTGCGCCGAGGTCGCCGGGGCGATCACGCTGTTCACCGCGACCTACCTCAAGATCCCGGTCTCGACGACCCACACCATCACCGGCGCGATCATCGGCGTCGGCTCGGTCACCAAGGCGCGCGGCATCCGCTGGGCGGTCGCGACCCGGATCGTGTGGGCGTGGGTCTTCACGATCCCCGCCGCGGCGGCGGTCGGCGCCCTCGCGGTCTATGCCGCGCGCACGCTCGGCGCGCTGTGACAACCCCGGGCGACGTGCGATACAAGATCGGGTGAGTGCTCGCTATGATGTGATCGTGATCGGCGGCGGCCACAACGGCCTCGTCGCCGCCGGCCTGCTCGCCAAGCGCGGGCGGCGGGTCACCGTGCTCGAGCGCCGTCACAAGGTCGGCGGCGCGGCGGTGACCGAGACGCCGTGGGGCCCGGCCTACAAGATGACCGCGCTGTCCTACGTCGTGAGCCTCCTGCCCCGGGCCGTGCTCGACGAGCTCGAGCTCGTGCGGTTCGGCTACAAGATCTACCCGCAGTTCCCGTACTTCGTGCCCCGGCGCGACGGTCGCTACCTCATGATGTGCGACGATCCCGCACGGCGCCGCGCCGAGGTCGCCAAGTTCTCCGCGCGCGACGCCGACGAGATCGAGCGCTGGGACGCCTGGCTCGGCCGGCTGGGCGCGCTGCTCGGGCCCATGCTGGCCCGGGTGCCCCCCCGGCTCGGCAGCAAGCGCCCGGCCGATCTGTTCGCGGCGCTGCGCGCCGCCTGGCAGTTCCGCAAGCTCGACGAGCGCGGCGTCGGCGACGTCACCCGCCTGATGACCATGAGCGTGGCCGACCTGCTCGAAGAGCGCTTCGAATCCGACGCCGTGCGCGGCGTGCTCGCGGTCAGCGGCGTGATCGGCACGTGGGCCGGCCCGCGCTCGCCCGGCACGGCCTACGTGATGGCCCACCACAAGCTAGGCAATGTCGGCGACGGCGACGGCGACGGCGACGGCGACGGCGGCGGCGGGGACGGCCAGCCCGGCACGTGGGGCTTCCCCGAAGGCGGCATGGGCGCCGTGACCCAGGCGCTCCGCGCGGCGGCCGAGTCGTTCGGCGCGACGATCCGCACCGAGGCCGAGGTCACGAAGATCAAGGTGCACGATGGCCGGGCGACCGGCGTGGTGCTCGAAAACGGCGACGAGCTCGACGCCGACGCGATCGTCGCCACCACCCATCCCGCGATCACGTTCCTCCGCCACCTCGACCGCGCGGAGCTGCCCGACGACTTCGTCACGTCGATCGAGCGCTGGAAGACGCGCAGCGGCACGGTCAAGGTGAACCTCGCCCTCGACCGCCTGCCCGAGTTCACCTGCAAGCCCGGCGGAGGTCCGGAGGTGCACGGCGGCACCATCGTCCTGGCCGACTCGCTCGACGAGATCGAGCACGCCTTTCAAGACGC
>Ga0070690_100001404_pt1 | contig 12571 bp, 5 predicted proteins | sample KBSS33HmetaG_FD_64671 | JGI IMG/M metagenome (GOLD analysis project Ga0070690, IMG submission 64671) | Switchgrass rhizosphere microbial communities from Kellogg Biological Station, Michigan, USA - KBS S3-3H metaG | ecosystem: Host-associated > Plants > Roots > Rhizosphere ... | reverse complement strand
TTGGTCATCACGGCGGCGCCCCGGGGCAGCATGCCGTCGTGGAGGTGGACGAAGCTGAATGCCTGGCGGGACGCGGTATCCGCGGCGACCGTTTTTTTGATTATAAGAAAGATTACAAGGGCCAGGTCACGTTTTTTTCACAGGACGTGTTCGACGCGATGTGCGCGGAGTTGAAGCTTTCCGGGAAATCGCCGGGATCATCGCGTCGCAACGTGATCGTTTCCGGCGCCGACCTGACCGCGTTGATCGGGAGGGACTTTGAAGTGCAGGGCATCCGGTTTCATGGCACCGCCCATTGCGCGCCGTGCCATTGGATGGACCACGCGTTCGGTCCGGGCGCGGAACATTTTTTGCAGAACCGCGGCGGGTTGCGGGCGATGGTCCTCAGCGACGGATGGCTGCGGGTCGATCATGCGGGAGTTCATGCTTCACCGTGCCTGGTCGGACACGATGAAGGTTGAAAACGCTATAAACTTGAACCCTGACCTGACATTGTCGGCGGCACTTCTTGTCGGGGGCGAATCGCGTCGGATGGGCGCCGACAAAGCGACGTTGTCGATCGATGGTAAGCCCCTTTGGTCGCGGCAGCTGGAGATGCTGCGCGAACTGCGACCGCAACAGCTCCTCATCTCGGCTCGCGCAAAACCCTCCTGGTGTCCTGTGGACGTCGACGTCGTGTTGGATGCGCCGCCATCGCTCGGACCGTTGAGCGGGATCGTGGCGATGCTCGAAAACATCCGTTCGACGCATCTTCTCGTGGTAGCGGTGGATTTGCCGCAGATGAAAACAACACACCTGCAGACGCTGTGGTCGCGGGCGCAGCCGGGCAGGGGAATCGTGCCGAAGAACGGCGATCATTTCGAGCCGCTGTGTGCGATTTATCCGGTGGAAACACTGATATCGGCAAGAAGGGCGCTCACGGACGGGCAGGCGGCGTTGCAACCGTTGGTGCGATCGCTGGTTGATGAAGAGCGATTGGAGGCCTACCGATTGGCGGAGGAAGAACGATTGTTCTATCGCAATATGAATAGACCTGCGGATTTATTGGCGGTCACCCGGGTTTGATCGAGCCTGCTCTTGGCATGGCATTCAAATAGGTGATTCTGTAGGACTGACCCCTTTTGCCGGTTTCCAGGGACAAACAAAAACGCCGCCACATTGCTGTGGCGGCGTTTGGGAATGCGTTAGTGGATTATTGTTTGACCAGTTTCCATTTCTGGTTGGAGCCGCTGTTGGAGCCCCATTGGTCCATCTGCGTGCTGGTGGACGTGCTGGAACCCGGGTCTTCGAGGACCAAGCCGCTATGGCGGTTCACGAAGGTATAGGTGCCGTCGCCGTTGAGCGTCGGTTTCCATTGGTCATTTTGGGCGGAGCCGAAGGACCATTGGATGATGCCGGCGCCGGCGGTGGTGGAAGCGCTTTGGACGACGGCGTCTTTACCGCTCTTGACGCTGTTGATGCGATAATAACCGCTATCGGTCGCGATGAACTTCCATTGGAGGTTCTGGCTGGTGGAGGTGGAGGTCCACTGGGTGATCTTCGAGCCGTTGGTCAGGGAACCTTGTTGGTTGAGCGACAGGCCGCTGGCGAGGTTCTGAAGATGGAAGATCGAGGTCGTATCGAGCGTCGTGCCGCCGCCGCTGCTATGGATGACGCTGTCGATGGCCGAGAGCAGGGAGTTGGCGCCGGTGGCGTCCTGGGAGAGTTCCCAGATCATGATGCCGCCGCCGCGTTGCAGCGCGAGGGTGGTCTTGCTCTTGATGGTGGGGATGCCGTTATAACCTTCGCCGTTCCAGGAATCGGAATTGGCGCTGGCGCCCATCTGGAGCAATTGCCAGAACGCGTAGTCGGACGGGTCGCTGTAGAAGGGCACGCCGAGGTTGGCTTTGGACGCCGCCAGACCGCGGGTTCCCACCCAATAATCGAACGCCGTCACCGCCGAGCTGTAGGTCGATTGACCGACGCCACTGGTGTTGTCGTAATCCATGATGTTCAGCCAGTCGACGTAACCGAAGACCGTGCTGCTGATGGAATCGCCGGTGGAACCATACGCGATGACCGCGGCGGTGAGCAATTTACCGCGGCTGTGCATGGCGCTCGACAGCGCTGACATCAACGAGGTGTAACTGCTCGATTCGGCGGAGGTGTCGGGATATTCCCAATCGATGTCCACGCCGTCCAGGTTGTACTGGTTGACGAAGTTGATGATGTTGTTCACGAAAGCCGTGCGGGAGGTGGAATTGCCGGCCAGGGAACGGAAGGCGCTGTCGTCGCCGTTGTTCCAACCGCCGACGGAGATGAGTACTTTCACGTTGTTGGCGTGGGCGGTCGATACCAGGCTGGAAAGTTTGGAGGCATTATCGATCGCCTGGAGGCTTCCATTGGAGTTGGGCAACAGGAACGCGTAATTGATATGCGTGACTTTGCTGTATTGGATGGCGCTGACCGACCCCTGCCAGGAAGGCATGTAGCCGATGACATGGAACGCGGATGCAGTTTGGATGCCGGCAGCGACCAACAGGCCGAGGGCAAAGGTTTTGATTGGGACTTGCATGGTGACTTTTTACTTTTCTATGGTTGTGGTTGCTATGGTTTTGGCGTATCGGCGGCTGCCAAGACGCCCTGACGCTTGTCCTGATATCTGGAGAGGACAAGTCCCGACAGTTTTCTTGGGGTGCTGTGATCGTGACAGAACGGCGGCCCGAATTCTATCCACCATTTGGACTACAAAATCTGGAACAGAACCAGCTTGGATCCATAAAACCCCTGTTTTAAGCAAAAAACGCCGTTGTCCCGAGGACAACGGCGTTTTATTTGGATACCTAGCCTATTGGATAGTGACGTTGTCAAAAGTCGCGGTATTGACCGCGGCGTTGTTGTGGGCCGTGACGGCCATGCCGGCGGTGGTGCCGGCGTTCATGGTCACGTTGGTGGATGCGAACTGCGTCCAGAGCGATCCGTCCGCCGACAGGTAGGCGGTGAACGTGTTGCCCACGCGGGACAGTTTCACCCATTCGGGCGGCACCGGTCCCCGGACCCAGCCGGCCACGTTGATCGAGCTGGCGCCGGTGGCGGAACGGACCTGCAACGCCACGCCGTTCGTCGGGGTCAACACCACGCAGGCGTTGATGGAATTGGTGGCCAACGATTCGCGGATCATCACCCCCGCTTTCGCGTAACCGGCCGTCTGCTGTTCGCTGGCGACCCGGGCGATGACATCGACGTCGCCCGAGATATTCTGCCATGCATAGTGGAACTGGTCGCCGGTGCTCCAGATATCCGTGCCGCTGCCGGCCACGGTGTAGGTGCCGCCGTTTTGGCTGAAGCTGCCGGCCATGCCCACGGCGCCGAGGTCGCCGTCCAACCACGTCGCCGCTGCCGGCGTCAGTTGGAAGGCATCGGCCGCGACAGTGAAGCCCGTCGATGAAGCATTCTGTCCAACCACCGTCAAACGGACCTTGTGATTGCCCGTCGTCGTGAAGGTGACCTGGCCGAAATCTTTCTGGGTGTACGACGAGCTGCCGTATTGGTCCAGATCGCCGTCCAGTTTCACGCCATCGACCGTCAGGCTCACGATGCCGCGCGTGGTGTTCTGTTTGTACAGAAGGGCGAGGTCATAGGTGCCGGCCGGAACGTTGGGCAGGGTGTATTCGTAATAATCAGCGGTGCCATTGCCGTTGAGCAGGACCCATTGGCCGCCGCTGGCGTTGGTGTCGGTGTTCAACGTCGCGGTGGCGCCGTTGGTGGTGTAGCTGATGTCTTCGGCTTCAAAGAACAACACCGGCGAGGAACCCGTCGTGATGCTGACGTTATCGAACGTCGAGGTGTTGAGGACCGTGTTGTTGTGGCCGCAATCCGCCAGGCCGGCCAGGACGTTCAGCGCCATGGTGATGTTGGTGGCGCCGACCTGCGTCCAGCTCGAACCATCGGCCGAGCTGTAGCCGGTGAAGGTGTTACCGCTGCGGACCAGCTTGACCCAGTACGGGGCGCCGGGGCCGGTTTGGCGGGCGAGATCGATGGCCGTGACGCCGGTGGCGGTGCGGATCTGCATGCTCACGCCGTTGGAGGGCGTGACGTACAGGCCGACATAGGCGGCATTGGCGGCGGTGGATTCGCGGAGCATGACGCCGCATTTGGCCCACGCGGCGGTGTGATCTTCGGTGGCCACGCGCGCGACGACGGTGACGTCGCCGTTGGTCGCGATGGACGCGAAGTTGAACGCATCGGCGGTGCCCCAGATATCAGCGCCACTGCCGTTGAGGGTGAACGTGGCGGTGCCGCTGTCGTAGCTGGCGCTGCCGCCCACCCCGACCGCACCGATATCGGCATCCGTCCAGCCGGCCGGTAACGGACCGTTGTTGCTGGGCGGGTTGACCGTCAGGATCGATGAATCGCTGTGGGCGAGGACATTGCTGCTGCCGGTGACGGTGACGGTGGCGTCGCCGGTCGGGGTCGAGGCGGTCGTGGTGACCGTCAGGATCGATGTCCCCGGCGCCACGACGGCGCCCGGGTTAAAGCTGGCGAAGGAATTGGCCGGTATGCTGGAGGCCTGCAACAGGACGGCGCCGTTGAACCCGTTGACGCTGCCGATCGTCACGGTGTAATCGATGCTGTCGCCCTGGACCACGCTCCCCGACGTCGGCGTCAGGGTGAGGGTGAAATCGGTGACGACCAGCGTGACGGTATTGGAGTGGACGAGACTGCCGCTCGTGCCTTTGATCACCAGGGGATAGGAACCGGCGGTCGCGGACGACGATACATTTACCGTCACCGTCGTGCTGCCGGAACCGGCGACCGACGTCGGGCTGAAGCTGGCGGTGATCCCGCTGGGCAGGCCGGTCACGCTGAAGGTGACTGTGCCGCTGAAACCGTTCACGGGGGTGATGGTCGAGGTGAAGGTGGCGGGCCGGGTGATGGGAACGGAGCGCGATGACGGCGTTGTCGAGATCGAGAAATCAGTGGTGGTATGGAGTTGGACGACGCGGTCCATGGCAGAAACCAGCGAATTGGCGCCGGTGGCATCCTGTGACAACTCCCAATTCATGATGCCGCCGCCACGGCTGTAAGCCAGCTGCGTCTTGTTCGAGATCGTGGTGATGCCGTTATATCCTTCCCCGTTCCAGGTATCCGAATACGGATTGGCGCCCATGCCGATGAGCTGGGAAAAACCGTAGTACGACGGACGGCTGTAAAACGGCACGCCCAGGACGGCTTTGGACGCCGGCAACCCGCGGGTGGTGACCCAATAGTCGAACGACGTCACCGCCGAAGCGTAAGTCGAGTGCTGATACTCGTTGTTGTCGTAGTCCATGATGTTGAGCCAATCGACTTTGCTGAAAACGGTGCTGGAGATGAAATCGCCGGTGGAACCGGAAGCGATGACGGCGGCGGTGAGGGTCCGTCCGCGGGCATGCATGGCCGTGGACAATTGGCTCATCAATGACGTGTAGCTGCTGGATTCGGACGAGGTGTCCGGATATTCCCAGTCGATGTCCACGCCGTCCAGGTTGTATTGGTTGCAGAAATTGCTGATGGTGTTGACGAAGGTCGTGCGGGACGACGAATTCGCGGCCAGGGAAACGAACGCGCTGTCGTTGCCGTCGTTCCAGCCGCCGACCGAGATGCTGACTTTGACCCCGGCGTTATGGGCCGAGGTGACGAGGCTTTGCAATTTGGACGGGTTGTCGAGGGCCTGGAGGGTGCCGTTGGCATTGGGCAGGACGAAGGCGTAATTGACATGCGTCAGCTTGCTGAACTGGATCGAGCTGACCGATCCCTGCCAGGAGGGTTCATAACCGACGACTTTGAAGGCGGCGGAAACATTGTGGACGGTGGTGGCCAACAGGCAGCTGAGGGCCAGGGTCTTGATCGCGTGGATTCGCATGGTGACTAATCTTTCCTTTGTTGTTGTTACTGCGGGTGCGTTTTCGGTCTGGCCGACACGCGTTTTTCCTGTCGGCAAAATTTCTCACCGACCGGTCCCGGCAGTCATGGGCCGTGCTACAATACAGAACGTCCGGAAGAAATCTACTAGACCATTTGGTGGGGGCGCCGGGCGTCTCCGCGGCGGTTTTTATGACGAAAATTTTTAATGCCGGCCGAAAAATTTCAGGACTGCCTCGGTGCGCGACTGCACGTGGAGTTTTTCATAGATATGCTGGAGATGCGTGCGGACGGTGTTGAGGCTGATGCCCAGCGTCTCGCCGATCTCCTTGTAATAATATCCCTTGGACAGCAGTTCGAGGATCTCCTGTTCGCGCTGGGTCAGTTTTTCGACATCGGACGCGGGCTTCTGGATCTGGCGGAAATGGTCGACCACCTTGCGGGCGATCTGCATCGACATGGGCGCGCCGCCGGCGTGGACCTGTTCGATGGCCTGGATCAATTCGGCGGGCGGGATGTTTTTCATCAGGTAACCGCTGGCGCCGGCGCGGATGGAATTGAAGATCAGGTCGCTTTGTTCGTAACGCGTGAGCATGAGCACCTGCAGTTTCGGCAGCGCCAGCTTCAGCTTGGCGACGCATTCGATGCCGTTCATGCCGGGAAGATGGACATCCACGAGGGCGACATCCGGTTTGACGTCGGGCATCGCTTTGACCGCTTCTTCGCCGGTGGCATAGGCGCTGACGCAGGTCAGGCCGGCCGCCTGGTTCAGCAGGGCGGCGAAACTTTCGCGCATGCCGTCGTTGTCCTCGACGATGGAGACGGTGATCATAAAGAGGGTGTGGACGACTTTTGCCAGAAATCCGGGAGGCGAACAAGTGGTAATGGCATAAAAGGACCTATTTGTTATCGCGAGGCCAGGGATAGATGAAGGACGCCCGGGTCCCGGCGTCGGCCTTGCTTTCGATCTGGAACCGGCCGCCGATCTCTTCCATCCGCTGGCGCATGTTGTGCAGGCCATCGGCCGCCGTGGCGCCGGGGGCGCGCTGGAAGCCGCGGCCATTGTCTTCGATGATGATCGCGAACTGGTCGTCATCGGCGGTGACGATCAGGTGCACTTCCGTCGCGCCGGCATGGCGCGCCGTGTTGTTGAGGGCTTCCTTGACGACGAGGAACAGGTTGTGGCGGACTTCGGGGGAAACGGTTTTGTCCGGGATCGTGTTCGGCAGGTCGACGCGGCATTGGATGCCGGCCGCATGCAGGAATTCCACGACGAACTGGCTGAGATAATCGATGAGGTAGGGCGCGACGTCGTTGCGGGGATTGATGGCCCAGATGATCTCGTCCACCGAGGCGGCGACCTTGCGGACGATGGCGGAACATTTTTTCATGCCGTCGGCGGTATTGTCCGATGGCGACACGTTGTTGAGCGTCATGTCCAGCAACAACCCCGCCTGGGTGAGACTGCCGCCGAGGTCGTCGTGAAGGTCGCGCGCGATGCGGGCGCGTTCTTTGTCGAGCGCCGCTTGGTGTTCGAGCAGCCGCAATTGGCCGTGCAGGCGGCGGAAGGAGACGTAGCGCACGATGGCGATGATGACGAGCGTGAAAGCGATGACGGTCATCGACTGGAACCACCACGTCTGCCAGAAGAACGGCGAGACGATGAACGTGAACTCGGCGCCTTTATCGCTCCAGATGCCGTCGCTGTTACAGGCGGTGACGCGGAACCGATAGTTGCCGGCCGGCAATCGCGGGTACGAGGCTTTGCGCAGGTTGTCGACGTCCGCGGTCTCGGTCCAGTTCTCATCGAAGCCGTCGAGGCGATAGCGGAAGTGGACATTTTCCGGCGCGCTCAGGTTGAAGGCGGTGAAATCGAACTCCAGCCGGCGGTGGGTCGGGGGCAGACGCATGGCCGGCCGGGCGAGTTGCAGGCTGGCCGCGCCCTTGACGGGCAACGCGCCGCCGTAGCCGGCCACGATCTGGTCGTCGACCGTCACCTGCCGCAACAGCACCGGCGGCGGACCGGAATTTTCGCGGAGCACATCGGGGTCGACCACCGCCAGCGCGGTGCGCATCGGGATCCAAACCCGGCCGTCGCGACTGCGGATGCCGCCCGGGAATGCATCGAAGTTGGCCTGGAGACTGAGCAATCCCTCGTCGCGACCGTAGTGGGTGGGACGGACACGGTCGCTGCGGCCCTCGACGACGGCATCGAGTTCTTCCTGCCGGATCTTGAAGATGCCGCGGTCGCCGCCGAACCACAACCAGCCATGTTCATCCAGGACGACCTGGGAGATATAATCATCGAACAATCCCTGGGCCGTGGTGAAACGGGTGAACCGGCCGTTTTTCAGATAACCGAGGCCATTACCGGCATAGCCGATGCACAGCGCGCCGTCCGGCGTCGCGCACAGGGCGCGGATGGAATCGGGTTCGCCGCTGGTGCGGGCGGTTTCATCGATCACCTTGTCATTGTCCACGCGGAGAAGCAGGCCGCCGGATGAACCGACCCAGACGTTGCCGGCGGCGTCTTCAGCCATGGCACGGATGGTCCGGATGCCGGGCGGGAGCGAAAAGGTCTTGAACTGGCCGTCGCGCAGGCGTTGCAGCGAGAGCGGACTTTCACCGCCCGTCCAGACATCGCCGCTTTCCGTGGTCAAAATACTGCGGACCACCCGGCTGGTCATGTGCAGGATGATGGGAAGGACGTCGGAGGAATTGGTCGGGTTCAGTCCCGGGGGTTGGGCTGGCGCCGGGGCTGCCATATTACGTATATGGAACAGCGTATGATTCTGGGTGCCGATCCAGACGTTCCCGTCATGGTCGGCGGCGGCGCTGGTGATATAATTTCCGGACCACGGGGGATTGGTGATGGCGTTCCACGCGCCGTCCTGGTAGTTGGCGAGGAGCCCGTTTTCCGTGGCCGCCCAAAGGATCCCATGGGTGTCCTGCGTGAGCGAGCGCACGGTCTGGAACGGCAGGCCCTGTTCCTGGCCCTGCAACTCGACGCCGCGCGGCCGGATCCGGTTGATGCCGCCACCGAAGGTGCCCGCCCAGATGTTGCCTTCGCGGTCCTCCAACAGCGCGGAGATCTGGGGATGTGACGTCACGATGTGTTCGAATGTTTTTCCATTGAACCGATAGACGCCGTCGTCGATCGTCCCGATCCAAACGCTGCCGGCGTTGTCTTCAAACAGCACGGTCGGGCTGGTCTGGCGGTCGGGAGAAAAATTCCCAAGGTCTTCGGGCTGGCTGCCTTCGTGGTATTTCAACAACTGCGAACCGTTGCAGATCCAGACATCGCCGTCGCGCGCCGCGGCGATGCGCACGGTGGCGCGGCCGAACGACAGTAATGTCTGGAACCGTCCGGCACGGTAGTTTCCCACCTGGGCGACCTTTTGACCGGAACGGCTCTTGGCGAACCAGATCCCGCCGTGGGAATCTTTGGCCAGCGAACAGACCGGGCCGTCCGGCATGCCGTCGCGTTCGGTGAAATGGATCACTTCGCCGTTGGTCTGGATATGGCAGACGATGCCGAGGATGAAAACGGCCCAGACGGAACCGTCGTTATCTTCGATCAACGCCTGCGCCGCGAGGTTCGGCAGGCCGTTGGTGAAAATACGGACCTGGCGGGGATCGGAGTAAACGATCGTGCCGCGTTCGAGGGCGAACCACAGTCCGCCGGACCGGCTTTCGGCGATGCTATGGATGCGGTTGGCCTGATTGAAACCGAAGAGCAGGGAAGAAAATTTTTCGAAACGGACCCCGTCGAACCGTGCCAGGGCGGCCGGGCTGGCGACCCAGAGATAACCGTCCGGGGTCCGGGCGAGGGCGGTGACATTATTATTGGGCAGTCCATCGTCTGATTGCCAGGGATGAACGGCCCAGCCGGCGTTGGTCGAAGCGGCCCGGCCGGCGATGCCCCCGGCCAACACGCCCGCGCAAAATGCGACGCGAATGAGCCATCGGACGGAGGAAATCACACAACAAGCTACCGGCCTTCGGTTTTCCGTGTCAATCCGGCAGGACAATTTTTGGGGCATCTCACACAAACTTCGTATATCGGATAAGCATGTTTCAGGGTAGTTTTACCGATCAACCGTACTCAACTCAGCTTTTAAGATGAAAATCTCCATCTCCCGCACCGGACACCCTTTTCGCCCTTTGTCGACCGATAACTGGTTCAGGAGGCTATTAATTGCCGTCACCGTCGCCTGCTTTGCGATCACCGCCAGGGCGGACACCACCGAGATTGTTGGTTCAGCCAACGCGTTCGGGGTTCGCAGCAGCGCGGACGCCGACCAGAGCGAGGCCCAGACCATCACGACCAAGCGCCTCAACGACACGAACGCCCGCGTTGGATACGTGCGTTTTGATCTGACATCATTTTTGGGCACCCATACAGTCAACGGCATCAGCGCCGTGACGTTGCGGCTGTTTCAGAACTCGGCGATCGCCGAAACGGAACGTGTCTATGGTTTGAATTCCACGATCGGCGGCACGAATGAGTTCGATGACATTTGGACCGGCACGATGACATGGAACAACCAGCCGGCCCGGACGACGACACCGAACGACATCCCGAGTGCAGCGACCGCGTTGCCGAACGCGAACACGACGCCGGTGTTGGGCGTCGGCGCCTTGACCGCCGTTTCGGGGGAAGTCGATATTGTTTTGACCAATGCCGATTTTAAAAACTTCCTGACGACCAACGGCAACGCGGTGATCACGCTCCTGTTCCACAACATCGGGAACAACAACATCAATTTTGCGTCCATAGCCAACACCGGCGGCTTTCTCCAGCCGACGCTGGAAATCACCGCCACCACGGTCAGCAGCGGATCCGTGACCTGGACCGGCTCCACCAGCGGTGATTGGGACACGAGCACGTTCAATTGGACTTCCGGGGGCGTGGCGACCAATTTCATGCAGGGCTTCGCCGCGTTGTTCGATGATACCTTGACCGCCAACAATACCGTCAACCTGACGACTTCATTAAGCCCCGCGACCACCACGGTGAGCAACAATGTCACCGATTACACCTTCAACGGCAGTGGCAGTCTTTCTTCGACGCTTCTGAAAAAGGGCACGGCCAAATTGACCATCGATAACAGCGCGGCCAACGCGTTCACCGCGGTCACGATCGGCGGTGGAACGTTGCAGGTCGGGAATAACGACGCCAACGGCAGCCTTGGCTCGGGCCCGGTCACCAACAATGGTGTTCTCATCTTCAACAAGAATGTCAATTTCACGGCGGGTAACAGCATCTCCGGTTCCGGCAACGTGTTCCAGAATGGCAGCGGCGCGTTGACGCTGAGCGGTTCGGTCGCGCATACCGGTTCGACCATCGTCAACAACGGGTCCCTGATCATGAATTCGCTCGTCGGGGTCGGGACCCTTTCCAATGCGCCGGGTTCGACCCTGGCCGTTGCCGGCACCAACAGTGGCGGCGTCTTCATCAACGGCACTTTGACGCCCGGTAACTCCGCGGTCGCAGCGACGCTGGGTGCCGGCGGCAATCTTACCCTGGGCTCCACGGCCACCCTGATCTTTGATGTCGGTTCGACCAATACCATCGGCGGGAGTGCAAACGACCTGGTCGTCGTCAACGGCAACCTGGCCGAGGCCGGCACGGTCAAAGTGCAGCCCACCCTGGGCGCGCCGTTGTTGGGCGTCCCTTACACGCTGGCGACGTTCGGCAGCAAGAGCGGCAGCTTCTCGTCCACGGTCGGTTCGCATTACTCGACCGCGTTCAACCAGACGGCGACGAACCTCACGGTGACGTTCAGCGGGTCCGGGCTGAACCTGAAATGGATCGCCGGCGCCAGCAGCGCCTGGGATTCCGGCGTCACCACGAACTGGCTGAACCTGGGCAATTCCCAGTTGGATTATTTCTTCCAGGGCGACAGCGTCACGTTCGACGATACCGCCACCCAGCCGAACGTCGTGTTGGCCGGCACGATGTCGCCGTCGTCGTTGACGGTGAATTCCACCGCGAACAATTATAATATCAGCGGTGGCAAGATCAGCGGCGCGACCGGGATCAGCAAGAGCGGCTCCAGCATGCTCTCGATCAGTAACGCCAATGATTTTGCCGGGTCGGTTTCCGTGCTGAACGGCACCCTGAAGCTGGGCAACAATGCGGCATTGGGATCGACCAATGCCGGCACCACGATCTCCAGCGGCGCCGCCATGGATCTCAACGGCCGGGATATCATCAATGAACTCGTGACCGTGCAGGGCACGGGCGTCGATGCCGGGGCGACCAATGGCGCGCTTTACAGCAGCGCGACGACCAGCGGCAACCAGGCCATGACCCGCCTGACTTTGACCGGCAACACGACGATCGGCGGCAGCGGCCGCTGGGATCTCCGCAGTTCTGTCACGACCGACCCCACCGGCGCCAGCCTCAGCACCGGTGGCAATGCCTATAACCTGACCAAGGTCGGTACATCACAGATCGGTATTGTCGGGGCGACGGTAGATCCCAACCTGGCGGACATCGACGTCAAAGCCGGTACCCTGAGCATCGAAGTGGCGACGACCGGCCTGGGCGATCCCACCAGGACCCTGAGCGTGCGCAACGGCGCGATACTCCAGATCTTCGGCGCGACCAACGTGTTCAACAAGAAGATCGTCCTGGAAAATGGATCGATTGTGAACAATGCCAGCGGTAATAACCTCATCG
>Ga0070690_100001401_pt1 | contig 12575 bp, 7 predicted proteins | sample KBSS33HmetaG_FD_64671 | JGI IMG/M metagenome (GOLD analysis project Ga0070690, IMG submission 64671) | Switchgrass rhizosphere microbial communities from Kellogg Biological Station, Michigan, USA - KBS S3-3H metaG | ecosystem: Host-associated > Plants > Roots > Rhizosphere ... | reverse complement strand
TCGCCCATGTTGTAGCCGCAGAACGGGAGCATCGCGAACGGGTCGCGACGCAACACGCCGGCTTTGCCAAGGGCGGCCGCGGTGGTTTCCGAACCGCAAGCGGACCCCATGAACACACCGTGTTCCCAGTTGAACGCTTCGTTCACCAGCGGGATCGTGCCCGGACGGCGGCCGCCGAACAGGATGGCCGAGAGCGGCACGCCTTCGGGATCCTGCCAGTCGGGATCGATCACGGGACATTGCGAGGCCGGGGCGGTGAAACGGGAATTCGGATGCGCCCCTTTTTTGCCGCTGGCGGGCGTCCATTCGTTACCTTCCCAATCGATGCCTTTGGCGGGGGCCGGGACGCCCATGTCTTCCCACCAGACGTCACCGTCGGGCGTGAGCACGACGTTCGTGAAGATGGTGTTCTTCGCGCAGGCGGCGAGCGCGTTGGGATTGGACCTGGCGGAGGTGCCCGGGGCGACGCCGAAGAAGCCGGTCTCGGGATTCAACGCGTACAGGCGGCCATCTTTGCCGAGGCGGATCCACGCGATATCATCGCCGAGCGTGGTGATCTTCCAGCCGGGCAGCGTCGGTTGCATCATGGCCAGGTTGGTCTTGCCGCAGGCGCTGGGAAAGGCGGCGGCGATGTGATATTTTTTGCCCGCCGGTGATGTCAGGCAGAGGATGAGCATGTGTTCGGCCATCCAGCCTTCGCGTTTGGCAACGGTCGAGGCGATGCGCAATGCGAGGCATTTCTTCCCGAGCAAGGCATTGCCGCCATAACCGGAACCGTACGACCAGATGGACGGTTCATCCGGGAAATGAACGATGTATTTGTTTTGCGGATCGCCTTCGCACGGCCACGGAACATCTTTTTGGCCGGGAGCAAGCGGGGCTCCGACCGAGTGGACGCAGGGGATGAACGAACCGTTCCGCCCGATCTCGTCCAGGATTGTTTTCCCCATGCGGGTCATGATGCGCATGTTGACGACGACGTACGGGGAATCGGTGATCTGGACCCCGATCTTGCAGATGGGTGAATCGAGCGGGCCCATGGCGAAGGGGATGACGTACATCGTGCGGCCCGTCATGCAACCCTTGAACCGTTCGAGCATGATCTTTTTCATCTCGACCGGATCGGCCCAGTTGTTGGCCGGACCGGCTTCATCCTTCGTTTTCGAGCAGATGAACGTGCGGTCTTCGATGCGGGCGACATCGCTGGGATGCGACCGGGCAAGATAGGAGCCCGGACGTTTCTTTTCATTGAGCTTGATGAACGTGCCGGCCTTGACCATGAAGTCGCACAGGGCCTGGTTTTCGGCGTCGGAGCCGTCGCACCAATGGACGGCCTGGGGCCGGCAAAGCTGCCTCATCTCCTCCACCCAGGCGGCGAGTTTGCCGTGCCCGGTGGGAACGATACCCGCCGGCGCTTTTCCCCTGGCGCTCACATCGTCGGAAACATCGTATTTCATAGTGGGATTCTAACGCCGTCGGCCGGCGACGACCCAACCATCTATTGGTGAAGGTACACCCGTTTTTAACCGATGTAAAAAAATGGCCGTTTTCAGACGGCGCCGGCCCCGGATCCGGCGGGTATAAAAAAATAAAAAGGCGGCGCCAGATGGCGCCGCCGGAGAGGGTGGGTCGTCGGTCAGATGCTGACGATGATGCGCTCGTAATCGGCCACGCTGCCGCCATCGCGGAAGCAGTTGATGATCTCGCGACCGAGCGGGTCGAGGTCCGGCTGATAAAATTCCGACAGGCATTTGTCGAAGAATTTCGTCAGGATGACCGCCCCGGCATCGTAGGCTTCTTCGCCGACCTCAGGCTGGGTGTCCACCTGGAGGAACCAGCGCGGGATCATGCGGCCTTCGATGTGCAGGGTATGCGGCGCGTAACCCAGCAACGGGCATCGGGCGGGCTTGATCTGGTCGGTGCGGAACCGGGCATTGCCGCGGCGGGCGAGGTAATCGCGCGCGATCCATTGCGGCATGAAACCGACTTTCCAGGCGCCGATGTGCTGGTTGGGGCACAGGATATGCCGCATCTTCGTGTATTCCTGGAACTGGCGCAGGAGCAGGTTGGCGTGATGGACTTTTTTGCCGGTGGCGAACGGCCAGTACGAGCCGACGCCTTCGCTGCTCAGGCCTTCGCTGTCGGTGATGCTCGGGTTGGCATGGCCGCGCGGGGCGACCAGGCGCCACATCCACGCCAGCGCGGGCGGCAACAAATGGAACAGGCCGAGGATGCCGTAGTTGGGATTGTCCTTGGTCGAAGGAGGAGTGCGGACGCCGAAACTGCGGATGTCCACCTGCACGGGATCACTGACGACGCCCGGATAGATGTCGCGCGGGATGATGACGCGGGGATTCGGGCACGGTTTGCCGGGGGAATCCTGGATATGTTCCCAGATCAACGCGCGGCTGTTGGGCACGGCATCGATGTTCAGGAACAACAACGGCGTCGGCGGCACGGCGGTCAACGCTTCCAGGTGGATATCCACGCCGTAATGATCGATATGGTTGACGCGGACGAACCAGGAATTTTCCGCGTCCTGGACGACGAGCTTGCCGCTCTTGTTCTGGTGCGACGGATGGCACAACGCCATGTCATCGGTCACCGGCAGCAACTCGCACGCGCGCGGGATCTCGAGGTAACGGCGTTCTTTCGTGAAGATGTTTTCACCGAGGATGAGGCGGCCGTCCGGTTCGCGATGGGCCTGCTCGAGCATCTCGCTCTTGCCGCCGCCGCTGGCGCCTTCATGCATGATGGTGATGATGTTGTCGTACGGGGTGACGACCTGGACGGTGGAGCAATGGGCCGTGACCCAGTTTTCCTGTTCACCGACGCCGAGCAGCACGCCGTAGATGCCTTTTTTCGCGCTCGGTCCGGGATACAGGTTGTACGCGAAGAGCTCGTGCAATCCGTTGCTCCGGTTATGGACGACGACCTGTTTCCCATCAAAATGGGTGTGCCGGAACGGCGGGGCCACGTAGATGACGCACTTCGGTTTGAAATCATCGGGTATTTCGCTGTACGGGATGATGCCCTGCAGCAGGGCCAGTCCCAGCGCGAAGAAACCGGCGTTGGCCGGCGCGATCACGATCGAGTCGAGGCCGATATCCGATTGGCCCGCGGAAAAACCGAACATCGCCAGCGGCTGGCTTTTCATCCAGGCCAGCGTTTCCTGGCGGATCGGCCCGAAATCTTTTTTGAATTCGTCCTGGAAGGTCGGCTTGTCGGTCGGCTGGTTGTCGGCGATGAACATGCAATGCGGGTCGCGCCGCCGCATGTAGGCTTCGATGTAATTCGCGCAGATGCCGTTGCGGACGCGGGCGACGGTGGCTTCGACCACCTTGCCTTTGCCTTTGACGTCGTAGGCGACTTCGAAATAGTTCGCGTCGGCGCTGCCGCACGCCATGGCGGTCAGTTCCGCGGTGGTGCTGGCGATGATCAGGTTGGAACAATGGGCGAGGACATCGGCGGCTTCCGCCGGCGGATTGTAACGGCGCCAGTCCGGACCGCTCCGGGCCGCGGGGTTGGTGCGGGGCCGTTGGTGCCATCGTTTGCGCTGTGCTGGAATTTCAGTGATCATACTTTTACCTTCTGCAGGTCAGATGGATGATTATGCCATACTTTGTCCTGGACGCAGCAAAAAAAGAAAGGTTTGGCGTCTTGAGCACTTCGATTTGTCTTCACCCGTTGTTCCGGTATAATCGATGGGATGACGGGAGCACGAAAAGCCGGGGAACACGACAGCGCCGACTGTGTCGCGCGCTCCGTCGTGGACGCGCTGAAGGTCGAACCGTCGTTGGAGGCGATCACCATCGACCGCCAACAGCATAAGATCTCCGTCGCCACCCTCGGCAAAACCGATGAATCCCGCCTGACCCGGACCATCACCGATTCCATCCAGTCCGCCTGCGAGCACGACCTCGTCGATCGCTGCCAATTGTTGCAGGGACAGGGACAATGCCAGACCTGCGGCCATCCGCTGTCGGAAACCGAGCGACAGGGCATCACGATCCGGCATCACGGCGAGTCGACGACCATCGCGCGCGCGACCTGCCCGACCGCGCCGAAATTCTGGCGTTGGCGCGACCTGCCGCTGCGCGTCGTCCAGCGCGACGTCGAATTTCTCGACGCCGCCGGGGACATCGACCATCACATCGACGAATGGAAACCGCAACTGGCGGCGGCCATCCTGTGCGGCGTTTTTGGGCTGGCGGGATATTTTCTGCATCACGCCGGCCTGGACAGCTATTCGCTGGCGGCGTACGTCGCCGCCTACCTGGCGGGGGCGTTCTATCCGGCGGAAGAAGTCTGGGAACGGTTGCGGGAGCGGGCGATCGATGTGCATTTCCTGATGCTGTTCGTCGCCGCCGGCGCCGCGACGATCGGGGCATGGGCGGAAGGCGCGGCGTTGTTGTTCCTGTTCTCGTTCTCGGGTGCGCTCGAACATTTTGCGCTGGGCCGGACGCAGAAAGAGATCCGGTCGTTGTTCCGCGAAGCGCCGAAGGTGGCGACGGTCCTGGAGGACGGGCATGAACGCGAAGTCAAAGTCGAGCAGCTCAACACCGGCATGCGGTTGTTGCTCAAGCCGGGCGCGCAATTTCCCGTCGATGCCGAGATCGCCCGGGGCGCGACGGCGGCCGACGAATCGAACCTGACCGGTGAAGCGACGCCGGTGGACAAAGGGATCGGCGACACCGTGCTCGCCGGCACGATCAATCTTTGGGGCGCCGTCGAGGCGGTCGTGCTCCGTCCGGCCGCGGAAAGTTCGCTGCAAAAGATCATCCGGCTCATCCGCGAGGCGCAGCACCAGAAAGCCCCGGCGCAACGGTTCACCGACAAGTTCGGCGCCACGTACACCTATTTCATCCTCGCGATGTTCGTCGTGATGTATTTCGTCTGGTGGCTCGGCTTCGGTTACGCGCCGTTCAGATCGGTCCCCGAAGGTCACAGCGCGTTCTACCGGGCGATGACGTTGCTGGTCGTCGCTTCGCCCTGCGCGCTGGTGCTGTCGATCCCTTCAGCCGTGCTGGCGGCGATCGCCTGGAGCGCGCGCCACGGCATCCTGTTCCGCGGCGGCGCCGCCGTGGAAAAACTGGCGGAGATCGATGTCGTCGCCCTGGACAAGACCGGCACCTTGACGACCGGCGAGTTGAAGGTGGAGAAGGTGGAAAGTTTTCCGCCCGGTCGCGAGAACGAGATCGCGCGCCTTGCCTATTCGCTGGAAAAACTGTCCACGCACCCGCTCGCCCGCGCGATCACGCGTTATGGCAAACAGCAGGGATTGGTGCCGATAGAATTTGAAAAGTTCGAATCGATCACCGGCCAGGGCCTGCGCGGCACATCCAACGGCACGGTGTGTTTGCTGGGCCGCCGGGAATGGCTGGGGGAAAACGGGAACAGGAACATCATGGCGACCGTCGCGACCATGGATGCCGGCATCTCGGAGATCTGGGTCGCGTATGGCGACCTGGCCGGGCGCGTCCTGTTGCGCGATGATATCCGGCCCCGGGCGCGCGAAGTGGTGGATGAACTGCGCGGGGAACATCTCAAAACGCTGGTGTTGACCGGCGACCGGAAAGCCTCCGCGGAAAATTTACGGACCCAGTTGCATCTGGACGATGTGCGCGCGGAATTGAAGCCGGAGAACAAAGTGGCCGAGATCCGGGCGTTGAGCGCGCAGGGAAAAAAGGTGGCGATGATCGGGGACGGCGTGAACGATGCGCCGAGCCTGGCCGCGGCCCATATCGGCGTGGCCATGGGGGCGCGCGGGTCGGACGCGGCGCTGGAGCAGGCGGATGTCGTGTTGATGCATGACCGGCTGGAAAATTTTTTGGCGGCGTTCCGGCTCAGCCAGCGCGCCCGGGCGATCATCCGGCAAAACCTGGTCATCTCCCTGGGAACCGTCGCGGTGCTGGTGCTGTTCGCGATGCTCGGGAAGATCCCGTTGACGGTCGGCGTGGTCGGCCACGAAGGCAGCACGGTCGTGGTGGTGATGAACAGCTTGCGGTTGTTGTTCGGAAAAAACCGTTGACCGCCGCTTGTCTTCGCTGGTCCCTCGCCGTTGCCGGCCCGCGGAGACGCTCGCCGCGCCGGATGGTTTTTCAAGATTAGCGTTTATTAGCGTGGACGAGCGGTTAATCTTTTTTTGTGAACCAAAAATTCATGCGGGCGGCGATCCGGTTGTCGCGCGACCAGATGCGGCGGAACGAAGGCGGTCCGTTCGGGGCGGTCGTGGTCTGTCGCGGAAAGATCGTCGGCCGGGGCTGGAACCGGGTGACGTCGACGAACGACCCCACGGCGCACGCGGAGATCTCGGCGATCCGGGATGCGTGCCGGAAGCTGAAGACTTTCCAGCTCGACGGCTGCGAGTTGTACACGAGCTGCGAGCCGTGCCCGATGTGCCTGGCGGCGATCTATTGGGCCCGGGTCAAAAAGATCTATTACGCGAACACCCGGAAAGACGCGGCGCGGATCGAGTTCGACGACGACCTCATCTACCGGGAAGTGTCGCGTCCGATCTCCGGCCGGAAGATCCCGATGAAACGGTTGTTGCGCGGTGAGGCGTTGAAGGTCTTCGCCGAATGGCAGCGGAAGGCGGATAAGATCCGTTATTGAGTCGCGAGACAGGCGGGGATGAGACGTGAATGGGCCTGGCAGATCTTCTCGACCGCGAGCCTGGAGTTCTCGGTGAATCCCTTTTTTGGATAGGCGCAGAAGAGGGAGAACGCCTGTTTGCGCTGCAATTGATGCCAGAGATATTCGAGGTGGAACGTCGCGTCGTGATGCCCGTTCGCCCACAGCAACGCCACCATCTCGCCGAACGCGCGCACGCCCCGACCGTTCTGGCTGGCTTTTTTCAGGACATCGACGATGCATCGTTCGAAACGGGCCGCATCGGGCCAGCCATCGACCATGAATTTCGACAACGTTTCCTCGGCATCCAGGGAGAGGTACTGGCAACGGGATCGGAGAGCCTCCAGGTCGAAACCCGCCAGCTGTTTTTCGAGGGCGCTCAGGTGCCAGGGCGTGGCGATGACGACGACGCTTTCGTTTTTCCTGAAACCGGCCGAGACAAACCGGCCGAGCGCGGCAAGATATTCCATGTCGTTCTCATAGATCTGGAGCAAATGATCGGACGGGGCGATCTCCCCCCAAAAAACATGCGGCTTGTGCGCATCGACAGGTCGGTTGAACAATACCATGGGGGCGCATCATCGGCGGAGGGAACGCCCTGCGTTAATGGGGACTTTACCCCAGTCACATCGATCCGGGCTTATTGACCCGCGTAGAAGGCGTCCACCTTGGCGGCCACGTCTTTGTAGCCGATGTCGGCTTCGTAGATGAGTTTGAACTGTTCGACGGCTTCCTCCCGTTTGCCCATGCTTTCGAGGACGCAGCCGAGGTTGTAGATCAGGTCCTTTTTCTCATCGTCGAACACCATCTTTTCCTTGATGGCATCCTGCAACGAGCGCGCGGCCATATCGAACATCTTGCGTTTGGCGAAGCATTGCGCGAGGTAATTCATCGACGCGATGCGTTTGTTCGGGTTGCCCTTTGATTTCTGGAATTCCTGGATCGCCTCGCTGACCTTGCCGGCCTGGAAATACAATTGTCCCATCTCGAACCGGATGGACAGGTCGGTGGGATATTTCTCGACCCGTTTCTGGCATTCGGTGACCTGGAATTCCAGTTTCTCCGTTTTGATCTTTTCCGTCTGCGCCGCGTGGTCGGGTTCGAACGGGTTCAACTGTTCGAGCTGGTGGTTGTATCGTTTGACGACGGTGGCGGCCACCGCCTGGTCGAGCGACGGGTCGTTGCCGGCCAGGCCTTTCAGGCGGTCATAAAGGTTCAGCGCCTGTTCGAACTGTTTTTTCTCGGTGAACAGCTCGGCCAGCGTGCGGATGACCTTCAGGTTGTTGGGTTCGGTGTGCAGGCGCGTTTCATATTCGCGGATGAGACGTTCCGTGACGTCCTCGGTCTTCTGCACGCGTTTTTCCTGTTCCAACGAAACGGCTTCCTCCTTGTTGCGCAGGATGTCGCGATAGGAACCTTCGCCGCCTTCCAGCGCCCCGTAACCGCCTTCATCGAGGGTCTTGCGCGCGGAGAGATCTTTCAACGCCATCTTGAGATCGCCGTCGTTCGGATGGTCGCGCAACAGGTCGGCCAGGACTTTTTCGCCGCGCGCCGCTTCGCCGATGTCGGCGGCGGTGCGGGCGAATTCGATCGCGAGATTTTTGTCCTTCGGCGAATTCCGGATCAGCGTCTCATACGACAGGAACGCGGTTTTTGGGAGTTCCAGCGCGATCGCGGCTTCGACGATGATGCGATGCGCGGCCGAGCTGTTGGGGTCGTTGTTGAGGACCTGTTCGGCGGCGGACATCGCGGCGCCGGGATTGTTGCGCAGGTTGAGCTGGGCTTTGGCGATCTGCGGGGACGAACCGGCGCCACTGAGCATCTTTTTGAAAAAACCGGAACTGCCGGCGCCGGCTTTGCGGAATTGGGCGTCCCGGAGCGCTTTGCGGCAATCGAAGAACGCGGGCTCCTGGTCGAGCGCCTGGTTGAGGAGCGCGATGGCATAATCCGCGTTCTCGCGGGCCAGCGCTTCGGTACCCTTGGCGAAAAGCTTGCGCACTTCGCCGCCAACCTGGTTCAACGTCTTGTCGGCCATAAATCGGAGCTTTCGATGACAGGCGAACGGTCGGTCGCCACCATCTTTGTAGCGCCACGTTTTTCAACGTGCGGGCCCGGCGGTTCTTCGACCGCCGCGAAACCGGAAAGTTTCGCCACCCGCAGGCTCGAAAGCCCACGCTACCATTTTAACCGCACTGTGCCTTGTGGCGCAAGGCGTGGTCAACCAAAACCAGCGCCGTCATCGCTTCCACCATCGGCACCGCCCGCGACACCACGCAGGGATCGTGACGTCCGCGCGCCTTCAATTTTGTGTTCTCGTACTGCACATCCACCGTGTCCTGTTCGTGCATGACGGTCGCCACGGGTTTGAAGGCGATGCGAAAGAAGATCGTTTCGCCGTTCGAAATGCCGCCCTGGATGCCGCCCGAGAAATTGGTCGTCGTGTACACTTTCTTGTTCTTCGCCCGGAAAGCATCGTTGTGCTCGCGACCGGTCATCAGGACGCTGCTGAAGCCGGAGCCGATCTCGAACGCTTTCGTCGCCGGCAGGCTCATCATCGCCTTGGCCAGGTCGGCGCCCAGTTTATCGAACACCGGTTCGCCCCAGCCGGAAGGAACGCCGCGCGCGATGCCTTCGACGATGCCGCCGACGGTGTCGCCGGCTTTGCGGATGTCGTCGATCAGGTCGATCATCTGTTTGGCGGCTTTCTGGTCGGGACAACGGACGATGTTCGATTCGACGTCCTTCAACTGGACCTTGTTCGGGTCGACGGCGCCGACGATGCGCTGGACTTGTTTGACATACGCGAGCGTCTCGACACCGAAACGTTCGCGCAGGATCTTTTTGGCGATGGCGCCGGCGGCGACGCGGCCGATGGTCTCGCGTGCGCTCGCCCGCCCGCCACCCTGCCAGTTGCGAAGGCCATATTTGGCGAAATAAGTGAAATCGGCGTGCGACGGGCGGAACTTTTCCTTCATCTCCGTGTACGCATCCGGCCGGGCATCCTCGTTTTTGACCCACATGCAGATGGGCGTGCCAAGCGTCTTGCCTTCGAAAGTCCCGGAAAGGATCTGCACCGTATCGGGTTCCATACGCCGCGTCGTGATCTTCGATTGGCCGGGCCGGCGCCGGTCGAGTTCGGGCTGGATATCCGCTTCGGTGAGTTTCAGTTTGGGCGGGCAGCCGTCGACGACGACACCGACACCGCCGCCGTGGGATTCACCCCAGGTGGTGATGCGGAAGAGATGCCCGAAAGAGCTAGCCATGCATCGATGATGCGAAAAAACAGCGGTGCGGTCAAATCCATCACGCGACCGGCCCCGGCCGGCATGCCCGTCGCCAGACAAAGCCGCAGGCGACCAGCGACAGCAGGGAGATGATGGCGCCGATCTTCAGGTAAGGATCGCGATAGACCAGTTTGATATGGTGTGTTCCGGCGGGCACGGTGATCGCCTGGAACGCAAGGTTCGCGCGCGACAATCGCGTCGACCGGTCATCCACGGACGCCTGCCACAGATGATAGTAGCTTTGTGAAATGACCACGCAAACCGGCCCGGTCGACGTGACATCCGCTTCGATACGGTTCAAGCCCTGGTGGATGTTCGTGACGAGGCAATCGGTTCGCCGGCTGACGGCGATCGCCGGCCGTTCGGAGTCCGGAAGATAAACCGTTTCGCGTGGATCAAAGTTTTCGGCCGTGATGGCGTGCAACGTTTGGCCGTCGTCGGCGAAGACCGGCTGTTGGCCGGCCGTGATGAGGGGGAGATAATTCGTCCGCGCCAGCCAGACGGTCGGGTTGTCGGATGACGAGAGCCATGCGACGGAAAGGAAATCGACGAGACCGCGTCCGCAATGGGCGTCCGGCGTATAATAAAGATAGCGTTCCAGGACATCGAAGGACGCCGGCCGCAACGTGATCGCGCCGGTGACCTTGGGAACGCCGTCGAGCAGGTTCAGGTTATACCATTCGGCGATCCGTTTGCCGACGAAATCGGCCTGTCGGTCGGCGATCCGGCTGTAAAGCAGTCGTTGTTCGGCATCCGGGCTGACCATGATCCGTGCCGGTGCCGGCGACGGTTTGCCGCTGGTCTGCCAGAGGCCGGGGGCCAGGACGGATGCCGGGAGCGTCGGCGCGATCTCGGGACTGTGCGTCAGGGCATCCAGCGGCAGCAACGCCAGGAGCAGGCATTGCCAGGCGACACGGACAGAACGGTTTTGCGACATCAGGTTGCCGAGGATGCCGGCCAACAGGACCAACAGGATCACGACACGGGCAAACGTATTTGTGAGGATGGCCTTGCCGTCATCGGACGGCCCGGGGAAACGCCATTCGAACCACGCGGCTCCGAGCATCAGGCCGGCCAGGACGATCGTGACGACCGTCAGGGCACGGGCGACCGGTTTCGCGGGCGTCGTGGCGTTGCGGGGCATCGAACGGACGGCCAGGAGCGGGAGCAAAAACGCCGTCAGGATGACGAACTTGATCGGGAAACGCGCGACGCCGATGAGCGGGAAAATACTTTTGACCGGTCCATAAAGAAAACCGTTCGGTCCGAGGGCCATGAGCCAGCAGAACAGGAGCATGCCGGCGGTCAGCCACATGAAACGTGACCGGGCGATGACGATGGCGGCGAGCGCGAGCGCCAGGATGCCGGCGCCGGGATAATAGGAGGGAAGAAAGTCCTGGCCGTTCTGGAACCATTGGCCCTGGGGCGAAAGATAACAATGGAACAGGGGAGCAAACAGATTGATCCATCCCCAACCCGGCATCGACCAGGCTGCCGCTTCCGGATTGGCCATGTCACGTTGGGAATGCGCCAGGAGATCGAAGAACGGCAGCATCTGGATCATCGTGATGCCGGCCGCCAGGACGATCACCAGGGCGGCGCGCCGGGCGGACGATAAAAAGTGGGTGTCACGGCTGACGACATCGCCCAACCAGACGACGGCGAGGAAGAGCCACGCCAGCAAAGTGATCTCGGGGGTGGCGGTCAGCACCTGCAGGGCGGCGGCGATGGCGGCGAAGGGCAGCCATTTTCCACCGTGCCGCCATGCGGCGATGACGGAGCCGGCGACCCACGGCAGCCAGGCGAGGGACGCGATATAATTTTCCCATTGCAGGCATGACAGGGTGATGCCGTTGAAGACGAAGGCGAAGGCGGCGAAGGCGGCGGCGAAATTTCCCGCCTGTTGCCGGCGCAACCACCAGAACATGCCGCAACCGCCGAACCACAGGTGCGCGAGCATCAGGACATTTTGTCCCCAGGGAAGCGGCAGGAAGACCGAGAGCATGGAGGGCGGGTACCATTGTCCCATCTGCGCCAGGTACGGGACACCGCAATGGCTGTCGGGATTCCACAACGGCCATTGACCGTGCCGGAGACAGTCGTGCAGGAAAACGGCGCCGGGATAACCGAGCGCGCCGAAGTCACGCGCAAAAAACGTATCGGCGCCGATGGTGATGCCGGGAAACGCCGCGACCAGGGCCGCGGCGAGGAGCAGCAGGAAGACCCGGTATGTCAGCCATGGCGCGTCGTTTGTGGGCGAATCGCTCATGGCCGGATGCCGGCGCGTCAGCCGATGAACGCGGCGTGGACGGCTTTGGTGGCCGCTTCGCCTTTGGCCAGGTCGATCACGACCGAGATCTTGATCTCGCTGGTGGAGATCATGTCGATGTTGACGCTTTCTTTGGCGAGCGTCTCGAACAATTTGCCGGCGACGCCGGTGTGCGATTTCATGCCGACGCCGACGATGGAGAGCTTGCCGATCTTCTCGGCGGTGACGACTTCTTTGAAGCCGATCTCTTTCTTCAGGCTGTCGATGACCTTCTGCGCCTTGAGCAGGTCGGCTTTTTCGACCGTGAACGAGATATCCGTCTGGGGGGTGCCGGCGCCGTGGCTGATGTTCTGGACGATCATGTCCACGTTGACGGTGGCATCGCCGAG
>Ga0070690_100001397_pt1 | contig 12593 bp, 11 predicted proteins | sample KBSS33HmetaG_FD_64671 | JGI IMG/M metagenome (GOLD analysis project Ga0070690, IMG submission 64671) | Switchgrass rhizosphere microbial communities from Kellogg Biological Station, Michigan, USA - KBS S3-3H metaG | ecosystem: Host-associated > Plants > Roots > Rhizosphere ... | reverse complement strand
GTTATCATGAGAAATACGAACGCTGCGGCCCCTGATGGAAAGAAAATTATCGTGAACTTTTCGATGCCGCGGCAGGACGTCGTGGATTTAATCAAGAAAAATATTGAACCGGGTGAGTGATAGTGGGCGACCCCTCCGTGGCCCGTGTTTCTTGCTGATTGAGTAAATGCGCGACATTGCGGGCGGCCACGGAGGGCCGCCCGAACAATTACCGCTCTTTTGAAACCACCTGCTTGCTGTAGTGCGTATGCTCATCTAGAATTCAAGATTGCCGAAAGCAAGATTGGGTAATCCTATACAAAAAACTATTAATTAATTATGAGTTTCGATCAGTTACTTACGAAGGTATTTGGCAGCAGCAATCAGCGTTTCCTGAAGTCTATTCAGCCGCTTGTGGACAAAATCAACTCGCTCGAAGGCTCGATGAAAGCACTTTCGGACGATGAACTTCGCGCGAAGACCGCCGAGTTCAAGGAACGCGTTCAACAGGTAGTTGCTGATGCGCAGGATAAGGAAGAGCGGAAAGTACGCGAAAGAGAAGCGCTCGATGAGATCTTGCCGGAAGCATTCGCGGTTGTTCGCGAGGCGAGCGTCCGCACCACGGGCATGCGCCACTTCGACGTGCAGATGATCGGCGGCATTGTTCTGCACCAGGGCAAAATCGCCGAGATGCGCACCGGCGAAGGCAAGACGCTTGTCGCCACTCTTCCCGCGTATCTGAACGCATTGACCGGTCGTGGCGGCGTCCATGTTATTACTGTCAACGATTACCTCGCTTCGCGCGACGCGGAATGGATGGGACAAATCCACCGGTTCCTGGGACTCGAAGTCGGCTGTATTCAAAACGACATGGACGACTTCGAACGTCAGGCAGCATACGCCGCAGATATCACCTACGGCACGAACAACGAATTCGGCTTCGATTATCTGCGCGACAACATGAAATTTGACCTCGCTACTTGTGTGCAGCGTGGTCATTACTTCGCGATCGTCGACGAAGTGGATTCGATTCTTATCGATGAAGCAAGAACCCCGCTGATCATCTCGGGACCATCGGACGAAGCAACCGACAAATACAAAAACGCAGACGCGATCATTCCGCACTTGAAGAAGGGCGAAGACATCGACGGCAAGAAGACCGGCGATTATGTAGTCGATGAAAAGGCCCACACTGCAGTTTTAACTGAAGAGGGTGTCGATAAGTCTGAACGGCTGCTGGGTGTTGGCAACTTGTACGACCCTTCGAACATGGAACTGCTGCATTGCGTCGAGCAGGCGTTGAAAGCTCACACGCTTTACAAGTTGGACCATCAATACGTTGTTCAAGACGGAGAGGTAATCATTGTCGACGACTTCACTGGTCGACTCATGAAGGGCCGCCGTTGGTCAGATGGTCTGCACCAGGCCGTTGAAGCGAAGGAAGGCGTTGAAATCGAGAAAGAGAATCAAACTCTCGCGACCATCACGCTACAGAACTATTTCCGCTTGTACGAAAAACTTTCGGGAATGACCGGTACCGCTGAAACCGAAGCCGCGGAGTTCGAATCAACCTACAAGCTTGATGTGATTGTCATTCCGACGCACATGCCGATGGTTCGTACCGACTTCTCGGATGTCATTTATCGAACATTGCCTGAGAAATGGGACGCCGTCATCGACGAGATCAAAGAGTGCTACACAAAGGGTCAACCAGCGCTCGTGGGTACTGTGTCAGTCGAGAATTCGGAATTGATTTCGCGCAGACTCTTGAAAGAGTCGGTGCCTCACAATGTCCTAAACGCGAAGTATCACGAACGAGAAGCGGAGATTGTGGCCCAGGCCGGACGCAAAGGTTCAGTGACAATTGCAACGAACATGGCGGGCCGCGGTACCGACATTTTGCTGGGTGGTAATCCCGATTTCATGGCGCGTGAGTTCTTGAAGCGCGATGAGGTCGATCCGGAAGAAGCTACTGAAGAGCAGTGGAAGTCTGCTTATGCACGTGCGAAGCAAATCGTCGAAGAAGAACATTCTGAGGTAGTTGATCTCGGCGGTCTGCATATCGTCGGCACTGAACGACACGAATCACGACGCATCGACAATCAGTTGCGTGGCCGCGCGGGACGCCAGGGAGATCCCGGGTCGTCGCGTTTCTTCCTGTCGCTCGAAGATGATCTAATGCGAATCTTCGCGGGCGACAAAGTGAAGGCATTGATGCAGCGCCTGGGCATGGAAAAAGGCGTTGCGATTGAATCGAAGATGGTCTCGAAGCGAATCGCGGCAGCACAAAAGTCTGTTGAAGGCCGTAACTTCGAGGCTCGCAAACACCTGCTTGAGTACGACGACGTAATGAACAAGCAGCGTGAGACGATCTACGGCTTGCGCCGTCAGTTGATGGAAGAACCGGATCAGCGCGAGTACCTGATGGGAGATCCTCCGTCGTCCGGCGTCGCGTACGACCTGCTTTCCGACATCACGAAACAGTATTTGAATCCGGACGTTTCGGTTGATGCTTGGGATGTCGAGAATTACCAGATTCAAATCAAGACGATTTACGACCTCGATGTCCAGGGTGCAGGCATAGAAGTCGCGAACATGGCGTCACAGGAAGTTGTTGACGCGATCTGGGAACGACTCAAAATCAAATACGCTCGCAAGGAGGAACAGATCGGTCCGGAGGCGATGCGCACCTACGAGCGCATCATCATGCTTAACATCATCGACGCGCAGTGGAAGGACCACTTGTTATCACTCGATCACCTAAAACAAGGTATCGGTCTTGTCGGTTATGGTCAGAAAGATCCACTCGTCGAATACAAGAAGCAGAGTTTCGATCTTTTCCAGGAGATGCTCGATCGTATCGACACCACTACGATTCGATCGCTCTTCAATCTCCAAGTCGTCGAGGAACAACCGCCTGAGGCATTGCGCCAGCGTCGAGGGCCACGTCGGCCGTTAACATTCACCGGACCAAATCAAGGCGCAGCGGCGGCTGGAGAAGAAGACGGCAAAGTAAAAACCGTCGTCAGAGATCAGCCCAAGGTCGGACGGAATGAACCGTGTCCTTGCGGATCCGGAAAGAAATATAAGAAGTGTCACGGCGCTGCTGGTTAACACTTTCCGTACCTCGTTACTCAATGAAACGAATTCCCGCATCAGCCCCGGCAGTGTAGATTGCCGTATTTGTGCTATTGCTCTGCGTTAGCGTGCGCGCGCAGCTCGAATACAACTTCAATCTCTATTGAAAAGTTGTAGACAGTCTTCTCGCAAATCCGCTAAGTTGATCCTCAACTGATCTCTCGCCATCGGAGTTCTGCTCTGACTGCTGAAATCACATCAACGCATCCAGTTGTAAAGGCCGTTGTCGAGGGCACTGCTCCGCGAAATGCGATGCTTGCGGCTGCCAGCGGATTGCTACCACTGCCGCAGAACGATTTGTTAGAAGTTCTCGTTTTCCTGAGTCAAAGCAATGACACGGAAATCGCCAGTGCCGCACGCGAAACTCTGGCTGAACAAAACAACGATGAGCTACTCGTGCTCGCGAAGATTGAAACAACGTCGTCGCGCGTGCTGGGCTATTTGACATCTCGCGCAAACAACACGCGAGAACTCTACGAAGCAGTTATTCAGAATCGCAGCACTCCCGACGAAGCGCTCTCACAACTTGCCCGTTCCACCAGCGACGCGTCTTTGGTTGAACTAATCGCTCTAAACCAGGAACGACTCGTCCGTTACCCGCAACTAATCGAAAGCATTCTTGCAAACCCGGCACGGAACTCCGAGGCCGAACGTCGCGCACGAGAAACCAAGAAGGAGTTCTTTGAAAAAGAACGCGGTGCGCGCCAGATTGCTGAAGAGCTACGCGCCCGCGGAAAAGTTGCTGCTGCGGAGTTCTTTGAAACGGCTGACCTGGCGACTGAGGACGGCGGCGAGCTCAGCGTTGAAGACGCGTGGTTGATCGCGGAACATATTGAAGTAACCGACGACGATATTGACGACTCGTGGTTGCCGGCGGAGCGGTACGAAGAACTGCTTGGTGAAAGCTCCGAGGACAGAGCTGCTACTGTTCAGCGAATCATTGAAAGTGAGCGAATTGAGACCGGGGGGATTTCGACAGAACGAGTTTCAATGATTCGCCGGCTCATGCTCATGAACACACGTGACCGGATGAAACTCGCGATGAAAGGCGATCGCGAAGCCCGAACGATTCTGGTTAGAGATTCGAATCGCGTAGTTTCCACAGGTGTCATTAACAATCCCAGGATCACGGAACAGGAAGTCGAGAACATCGCAGCGATGCGGACCATCTCAGACGACGTGTTGCGGCTGATCGCAATGAATCGAGCCTGGGCCAGGGCCTATCCAATCATTCATAACCTCGCAAGAAATCCGAAAACACCCATTCCCACTGTCATGAACATCCTGCCGCGCATTCGGACAAAAGATCTAAAGAACCTCTCGCAAAACCGTAATGTTTCTGAGGCGGTTAGACGGCAGGCAGTGCGAATCGGCGGTGCGCGCTCCGGCGAGTAGTCGCTTTCATCGGCAGCTCGCCCGAAGATCCGACCCGAGGCTGTTACAAAGTTTTTGCGAAAAAGTTAATAATATCCTTGACAGGTCACGAACTATCCGTATAATTTCACACAAGACCGAGCAGCACTGAATAGCTTGGCAGTTCTTTTACTGCAAGGGTGAGTTGGGCAGCGGCGCTCAAATTGAATTATCCGGCTTTATCTTAGCCCGCAAAACGCACCGCCTGTACTTCAGAATTGTCCTTTCATCGACGATTCTCGTTCTTAGCTCTGCCACCCTGTTTGCCCGAACCTACCCGTAAAGTTTTTGGCCCGCCGATTCTTAGGAATCGGCGGGCCCCTCTCTTGGATCTAACCCGGATTTAATTACCCGTGTTTACTAGTTCCCGCTCCTTTTCACTCGATATTTCGTTGAGTTCAGCCTCAGTAGCAATGCTCCCGCTCATCTTTCGGAATAAGCGCTCGTATTGATCGACCACCGTTTCCCAGTCGTAACAATTCTGCACGCGCACTTGCGCACGATTCCGGTAAGCCTGAACAAGTGAGCCATCGCGCAGCACGCGGCGGAGTTTCTCAGCTAGATCGAATTCATCCACGTAAGACACGCCAGCCTCGCCCACCGCCTCAAGGTTCTCCGGCGTAGCTAGCGTCAGTACACAGTTTCCGTACCCCATCGCTTCAAGCAGTGCCGGGTGCGTACCGCCGACTTCTGTTGCGTGGACATAACAGTAAGCGTTTTGTTGTAGCGATCGGTAATCCTGGCCAAACACAAAACCCGTAAAGATAATGCGCTTGTCACCTTTGGCTCTGGCCTTCAGATCCTCAATGTATTGTTCAGCGTACGGAGCGTCGCCAACTATCAGTAACCGAAATGCAGTTCTTACTTTCTTGAATGCCTCAATCACCAAATGCGCGTTGTTTTCTGGTTCAAGTCGCGATACGTAGAGGATGTAACGGTTGGGTTCAACTCGCCATTTGCGGACAACAGCGCGATCAGGCCGTCTTTCAACTTCGCTTCCGTATGCGATCATCGTTGAAGGGGCATTGTGGCGAGCGAGATAGTAATCCTGAATCACTTGAGCATCCGTGACCATCTCGTTCGGCAGCAAAGTCGAAAGGTACTCTGTGAGCCGATAGTACTTTCTTCCAAGCGCACCCCACTTCTTTCTCTTATGTTCAAGCCCATCGACGTTAATCGCGACGGGCGTTCCAGTTAATCGAAGAAAAAGACTGAAAGGTGCGTTCGCAGCGTTGCAGATCAGTGCGGCGTCAAAACGGCGCGGAACCGCGTGAAGCGCGGACAAGAAGGTGTGAACGACAGTGTCGAAGTACTTGTGCTGAACAGTTGGAAGTACTGTCAGCTTAACTCCGTGATACTCGAGTTGACGGGGCGAAACGTAGTGTGAGCGACAATACACAGTCACTTCATGCCCCCGGGCTACTAAACGAGTAGCCAGGTGTTCCGCAAAGGTCTCAAACCCGCCGTAGCTGGCCGGAATACCTCGTGTTCCAAGGATTGCTATCCGCATTATCCAGAGTGAGAAATTAGCCTGCCAATCCTGCGCTTAGTTGGCTTACGTTGGCGACCTGTTCATAAACTCTCAGTGTTCTTCGCGCTGTCTCGTGCCAATCAAACATCTTTGCGCGCTCCAGACCTCGGACCCGCAACTCATCACGAAGGGCTGGTTTGTTTAAGATCTGTTCGATTGCGCCAGCGATGGCATTAACGTCAAAAGGATCAACCGCAAAAGCCGCATCACCAACCACCTCAGGAAGACTGGTGCGGTTGCCGATAATAACGGGCGTCCCACACTGCATTGCCTCCAAAGGAGGTAGTCCGAAGCCTTCGAAAATTGACGGATAGACAAAACAAGTGGCACCAGAATAGAGCGCCGGCAGATCCGACTCAGGAACGTAGCCAGTAAGGATCACTGAGTCGCCTAAGCTCGCGTCTTCAAGTGCACGTAAGGTTTCGTCGTAAAGCCACGCGCGCTTACCTACAAAGACCAACTTGGGCAGCTTATCCGCTCCCAGTTTATCGCGCAACAAAGTATATGATCGGACCAACCGGACGAGATTCTTACGCGGTTGAATGGAACCTACCGAGAGAATGTAATCCGACGTTATTCGGTAAGTATGTCGCACCCGTTGCAGTTCTTTATCATCCCGTACAGGCTGGAACTTGGGTGACGCGGCGATTGGGATGACCTCAATCATTGGACCAGCGATCCCATAGGTCTCGATAACATCATTTCGAGTGTGTTCAGACAGCGTTAGCACGCGCGCAGCACGCCGAACAGAATGCCGCACAGTCAGTCGCAATTGCGTGCGGCTCCGACGATGAAAGGTCTGCGGGAGGTGCTCGAACGAAAGATCGTGGACGCTCACGACGAAAGGACACGGGCAAAACGGCGGCGCCGTGAACTGCACGTGCAAAACATCAACAGGGTTCTTGCGGAGTTCAGCGCTGAGTATGAGAGGAATGCGAATAAGCGGGGTATGCGGCCGAGTAGAGCGGACTAAAAAGTTGGGCCAACGCTGCCGGTACCGATCAATCGCTTCGGCAGTGGTTACGTAGAGCGTATAGCGATTGACGCTGTCGATCTGCGCCAGCGCCTCAATCAAATTCGCGGCGTAGCTTTCATTGCCGCCCAGCCTGGTCCCAATTGAATGGGCGTCGATTGCGATCCGCAATCGGAAAATCTCCGTTTAGAGTTTAACGAACGTGCTCGGCCGTCACATTCGTTAGACAGGTTATTTCGTCTTTCCCGCTACTGATGCTTGAGCTTCATCACTTTGCTGACCGCGTGTGTCACGCTCACGAATACGCGCTGCTTTTCCTCGCAGTTCACGAAGGTAGTACAACTTCGCGCGTCTAACTCTGCCCTTTTTCACCAGATCGATGTGATCGATGATCGTGGCATGCAGTGGAAATATTCTTTCCACGCCGACACCAAAGCTCGTTTTTCTTACCGTGATCGTCTCACGCGCACCGCCATGCTTTCGTGCGATAACAACACCTTCGAATACCTGCAGTCGCTCTTTAGTTTCGGATTCTTTGATTCGTACGTGAACTCGGACAGTATCGCCCGGCTGAAACCGTGGGAGGTTTTTCCGCAGCTGTGTCTCTTCAATTTTGTCCAGTTTATTCATTTGATTGCTCCTTCTCACGAGCAGCGATACTCAACCAACCGGTTCACGCGTCGCGCCCTTTTTACTATTTTTCTTTTAAAAGATCCGGTCGCGTCCGCCGCGTTTTTTCCATTGCCGCTGTCTGTCTCCAACGCTCGATCTCGCCGTGATTACCACTCAACAGTACTTCTGGAACTTTCATCCCACGAAACTCGGGTGGTCGTGTGTAATGCGGGTAATCGAGAATCTCCGTTGAAAACGACTCATTCACTACCGAAGTCTCACTACCAAGTGCTCCGGGTATTAATCGAACAGCCGCGTCGATAACAACCATCGCCGCCGCTTCACCGCCCGAAAGGACATAATCGCCAATCGAGATCTCGTCAGTTACCAGTGCCTCGGCAACGCGCTCGTCGACACCTTCATACCGCCCGCATAGCAACACTACATGAGAGCTGCTGGAAAACTCCTCGGCCACCGCTTGCGAGAACACTCGTCCTTGCGGCGACAACAAAACTACTCGAGTGTCTGACGCAAACTCTTCTCGTCGAGACTTGCCGGTCAAATCTTCGACCGCGGCAAAGATGGGTTCGGGCTTAAGAATCATTCCGTCGCCACCACCGAATGGTCGATCATCAACGACGTGATGCTTGTCTTTGGTCCACCCACGAAGGTCGTGCGTCGTGATCGAGACCAAACCAGCCGCGCGCGCTCTTTTCACGATGCCGTAATCAAACGGGCCCTGAAAAAAGTCAGGGAAAATTGTTATGACATCGATACGCAGCATGATTGTCGGACCGTTGTTTCTCTTACTTCTTGATTGACTCGGTTTCTCCAAGTCCATCAAAACATCAGTCAAAGATCTATAAATCGAGAAGTCCTTCCGGAGGATCGACAACGATGTACTTCTCCTTCGGATTGATTTCCAAAACTATCGAGTCGGCCAGCGGCAAAAGGTAATCGCGCGTTTCATCCGTATTCGCAACCACCAGCAATTCAACACCACCCGTTCGCAGCACACTCTTTACTTTTCCGAGTGGCTGTGTAGCGGTGCGAACCTCACAACCCTCGAGCTCCCAATCGTAGTAATGACTCTCCGGGAGCGGTACCGCCTCTGTCTCGGGTACTGCAAGATTGTGATCGATCAGCTCGTGTGCCGATTCGATTGTGTCAATTGCTTTGAACTTGAGTACTACTCGATCTTTCTGAAACCAGAAATCCTCAAGCTCCACTTCACGACGGTTACCATCAGGCCCGATCGCAATCAATCTACTCACATTTTCAAAACGCTCGGGGAAATCGGTTAACAGTTCCGCAACGACTTCTCCCTTTAACCCTCTTGTCCTTACTGCATGAGCAACAATAACCAGGTCTACGTCGCGACTGTTCATTCCACGATTTCTAACAGATAACGGCGGTTATGCTTTGCACCAGCGATGCGCGCCAACGAACGCAATGCGCGAATCGTTCGGCCTTGTTTGCCGATGATCTTCCCTACATCCTGCTGAGAGACACGCACCTCGATTAACATCGTCCCATTCCGATCAATTTCACGAATGTCGACCGTCTCGGGTTCATCGACGAGCGACTTCACTATCATTTCGATCGCGTCGCGCATATCTACGAGGCTGACGATGTGGCTGCTTCCGCTTTCCCGCTAGCTTTGATTAGACGGTTAACAGTATTCGTCGGCTGGGCGCCCTTCTCGATCCAGTAGTTAACTCGGGACATATCGAGTTTTATCTCAGCGGGATTTCGTGTTGGATTGTACGTGCCGAGGTTCTCGAGATATGCGCCATCGCGCTTGGACTGTTTCTCTTTTACAACAATACGATACGAGGGGCTCTTCTTCGCACCCATACGCATTAACTTAATTGCTAACAAAACTAACCCTCCTTCTAAAAGCAGCTAATTGATAGCGCTTATCTTCGTCTTTTCTTTCGTTTCTTCTTCAGCTTCTTCCTGGACGGCCCGGCCGGTAACGACGGCATTCCAGGTAAGTCATCACCATTCCCAGCGAACCCGGCCATATCAGGCATGCCGGTCATCTTTCTCATCATCTTGCTCTTAAAGCCACCACCACCAAATAAACCGGAACTCGAAAGCTGTCGCATCATCTGACGCATTTCGACGTATTGCTTGATCAGTTGATTGACGCTCGCGACGTTGGTTCCGGAACCCCTTGCGATTCGCCGGCGACGATTAGCATTCAGCAAACGGTGATCGTTCCGTTCTTCGACGGTCATCGAATCGATAATTGCTTCCGTCCGCTTCAATTCCTTTTCCATCAGCGCCGATTGTTCATCGTTCAGTTGGGGCATCCCCATCCCTCCCAAAAGCTGGTCGGGCAGAAGCTTCATGATCTTCGAAAATGAGCCAAGCTTCTTGACCTGTCGCAGTTGGGAACGGAAGTCGTCGAGTGTGAATTCGTTCTTCTGAAGCTTCTTGAGTTGTTCTTCAGCTTCCGACTGATCAACTTTCGCCTGCACTTCCTCAATCAGCGAAAGCACGTCGCCCATTCCAAGGATTCGCTGCGCGACGCGATCGGGATAAAAAGGCTCGAGCGCATCGTAGCGCTCCCCAACACCGACAAACTTCACAGGCTGTCCGGTGACCTGTTTAATCGATAAGGCCGCACCGCCTCTCGCATCACCGTCCATCTTCGTAAGAATCACGCCTGTGATCCCCACACGCTGGTGAAACTCCTCAGCGGAGCGTACCGCGTCTTGACCCGTCATGGCATCAGCAACAAACAAGATCTCAGCTGGATGTGTCTCGTTCTTAATCGCGACGAGCTCTTCCATCAGTTCGTCATCGATGTGCAGACGTCCCGCCGTATCGATGAGCAACGTGTCGAATCCAGTTTGTTGCGCATGTTTATGCGCTTCACGAACTAACGTGAGCGGATCATTGGTTTCCGGTTTTTCAAAGATCTGCTGGCCCGTGGCTTTGGCAATTACTTTGAGCTGTTCGCGCGCCGCAGGTCGGTAAACGTCCACCGACAGCAAAAGGGGTTTGCGGTCCTGATTTGCCGCCAGCCATCGCGCAATCTTGCCCGTTGACGTGGTTTTACCGGACCCCTGAAGTCCGACCACCATCACGGTGTTGGGCAACTGCTTGGTAAAGACCAACCGCGACGACTGACCCCCAAGCAGATCCACCAGTTCGTCGTAAACAATCTTAACGACCTGCTCGGACGGTTTCAGTTCTTGCCAAACCTGTTGGCCTTCTGCCTTATCTTTGACGGAAGCGATAAAGTCTTTGGCGACTTTGTAATTAACGTCAGCTTCCAGAAGTGCCAGACGAATCTCTCGAAGAGCGGCTTCGACGTGCTCCTTCGTTAAAACCCCCTCGCCGCGCAGGTTCTTCAGAGTTCGCTTTAATTTATCTGACAGGGACTCAAACATATTACCCTAGGTGAAGTTCCGCGCTGCGAACGGAAACGGAGATGATAGCGATCGGTTCGTAAGAGTGTCAAGGCGAACGCCTGCCGTCGAAAATTGCGTAAAGCTCTGTATTCGGAGAACTTACTTTTGGCGTTAACCTGTGGCGGTGTAACACTTTTTGACCGATCGACATGGTCCAGCAGCGGTATTTTTTCCTGAACGAGTGATCTGTACGACCCGGGCTTGTTGTGTTAAATTCTCACCGCAACAACGCGGCTCAACTCAAAACGAATGTTTTGACTTCCTTCCCACTCTTTGCTTAGTGAAAAGTAAAGGCAATTGGGCGTTTAAGGTACCTAAATGGACAAGAGTGTAGGTCCGGGAGGTAATCCGGAATCCAAAACCTCAAACGAACGAGGCGTGGTGGATTTTGCCGACGCTCGTGTTCGCTTGCGTACCCGCACTCGTCCATCGAACGAGTCGCTGCTCGCCGAACTCGATGAGATCCATTCATTACTCGATCAGGGTCTATCAACAGAGGCCAAGGACCGTCTCGCTCTCGTTATCGCGAGCGCGCGAAACCACCCAACTGCATTAGCCCTTGCCCGCTGTGCTCTCGCCACTGCTCTCGAACAACAAGGGCATTACCGTGACTCTCTGGCGGCTGTCGCAATGTATGAAGCTCCAGAGTCGCTCGCGAAACTCGACGACAAGACCATCGTTGCGCTCCGCGTCCAAATAGGACTGGGCTACAACTACACGGGCGATCACCCCAAAGCGATCGCAATGCTGAAGTCCACGCGACGCGACTACGCCGAGAGCGGGCCTGTAAATCTTGGCCTCATTTACTCAGCTCTGTCGCGCGTGTACCGAACAATCAGCGAATTTCCAATTGCCCGTGACTACGCCGAGAGAGCTTTAGATAACTTCCGCCAAACAGGCGACTGGCGCGGTCTGGCAGAATCTTATTTTGGCGTCGGTGTTGCGGATATCCAGGAGGGCAATTACGAAGCAGGATTGGAAAACCTGGCGCAGGCGCAAAAACTGATCGGAGATCGACCGGCGGCATACATGCTCGGCCGGACTTACGCGAATATGGCAGGCGCCTGCTGGTTTCTGAAGCGACCGCAGGAAGGCATCGATTACCTCAAGAAAGCAATCACTTATTACGAACGCACAGATCACAAAACGAACGCGGCTGACGGGTATAACAACCTCGGGATTAATCTGATCCTGATCGGCCAATGGGACCGCGCGCAGGAAGCACTTGAACGAGCCCTGTCGCTCGCGACGGAAGTCGATGAACGCGGTGACAAGGTTCCGATGATTCTGGATTCGTTAGGTGAATTGCACATGCTGCGTGGCAACCTCGAGGAGGCTGAAGACTATTTGCGGCGGGCTGTCGCGCTTGCCACTGAGAATGGAAACAAGTGGTACGCAGCGCAGGCCTTGAGGACGCTCGGTCGATGCTATCTAACGATTAAGGACGCGACGAAGGCGCTCGCAAGAGCATCAGAAGCTCTGACTCTAGCGGAGAGTATTGGTGACCGCCAGGCCATCTGCG
>Ga0070690_100001393_pt1 | contig 12604 bp, 11 predicted proteins | sample KBSS33HmetaG_FD_64671 | JGI IMG/M metagenome (GOLD analysis project Ga0070690, IMG submission 64671) | Switchgrass rhizosphere microbial communities from Kellogg Biological Station, Michigan, USA - KBS S3-3H metaG | ecosystem: Host-associated > Plants > Roots > Rhizosphere ... | reverse complement strand
GTTGCTCGAGGCGTTCCGGGCGTTCAACCAGACGCTGATCTGCCCGCCGGCGGTCGCGGATCTGGACGCGACGGCCATGTTCAGCGTGGCATCTTCTCCGCGGACCGGCAGCGCGAGGCACAGCGAAAGGCTTGCCAGCACCAGGACGGGGAGATGGATCCTGCGGCACGATGCGGTTTTCATCAGGCCGGGCGGTTTTAAATGATGAGACAAAGGAGAAAGGGTTAAGCGGCCTTGAGGTTGAATCCCGTGTGATTGAAACTCATGCGGTCGTCCGTTTCCAACCAGTCGAACGTGGAATTGGTTTGCGGGTCCAATCCGAGCGCGGAACAATGCTCGATGAAATAGACGCGTTTTTCCGGATTCTTCATCGGGCTATCGGCTTCCGTTTCATCCGACCATGCTTTGATCTCGCCGGGCGTTTTGATGATGCCATTGGTCAGCAGCCACTGGCCGACGTCCTCGTAATGATTGGAGTTTTGGACGGCTTTTTTGAACTGGGCAGCGGTGACGCCCTTGAACCGGAACAGCATATTGTCCAGCGGACAATCGTAATGATAGTGACCCGGCGTTCCGGCCAGGGTGGCGCGGCATTTATCGACGGCGCGCGCGGCGATGACAAACCCGGCGATGCGATGCCGCGGGCTGTGTGGAGGTTGTTGGTTCAGGTCGAGATTGCGGATGGGACTGTTCATAATTTTATAGGGGATGATTTTGCGGTGGTTGATATCAGTGATGGCGGCTGTGGATGCGGGTAAGTTTGCGTTCGGCGATCAATTGTGTCTCCGCCTCCAGCCAATGCTGCACGTCATGTCCGGGCACCGAGCCCTGGTTGACATAACTGAAGTAGGCTCTTCGGGACACGTCCTCCGGCGAGGGTGCAAGATCAATTTCGTCCTGGCCCTGAGCTGGATCCGCGACCGAGATCATCCGTGATTCACTGCCGGGGGTTTGGTCCTGGTTTTGGGGAAAGTTATTTTGTTTCATCCCTGACGATAGGCATCGTCCCCGGCGTATGCTATGACGTGTTCACTCTAAGGTCATTCCCCCCGGTTTGTGCCGGGAGGGGTGTTGGGGACATCCCTTATCGACGACTTTGAGCAGACCTTCGATAATCTCATGATCGGAAGAATGCCGGCGCGACCCGGGAAGGAGAGGGCGACCGGATGAACCGTCGAGAGACAGCATCGATCGATGTCGAGCGTCGATGTCGGGCTGAACGGCGGTCGAAAAGACGCCAAAGTTGAGATAGAAACCCCGACAAAGAGATCGCCAGCGCGTGATATTTTGTGATAGAATTTATCCGGACGATCAAAAGGGCTTGCGCATCGATTCACCAGCGGGCCTAAGAACGGTCGGACCACGCCGCCCGGACGGGTGTTGCGCCGGGCTCTCGGTTTCTACGGGTGTTTGCCGTGAACATGAAGACGAAATCCAAACCAGTCCACCGCCAAAAAAGGCGTATTCCATCGCTGCCGGAAACGCCGGCGCCGCAACCAACCGTTTCATTTCCCATCGTCGGTATCGGGGCATCGGCCGGCGGGCTTGAGGCATTGGAACAATTTCTGGGACGCGTTCCGGCAAAAAGCGGGATGGCCCTGGTGGTGGTCCAGCACCTGGATCCCACGCGGAAAGGGCTCATGGCTGAATTGCTCCAGCGCCATACAAGCATGAAGGTGTTTCAGGTCAAGGACCGCACCAAAGTCCGTCCCAACTGTGTCTATGTGATCCCGCCGAACAAGGACATGTCCATCCTGCACGGGGTCCTGTACCTGTTCGAGCCGGCCGCGCCGCGCGGGCTGCGTCTGCCGATCGATTTTTTTCTTCGTTCCCTGGCGCAGGACCAACAACAACAAAGCATCGGTGTCATCCTTTCGGGCATGGGTTCCGACGGCACGCTGGGTTTGCGGGACATCAAAGAAAAAGCGGGATTGGCACTGGCGCAGGAGCCGTCGACCGCCAAGTTCGACAGCATGCCGCGCAATGTCATCAATGCGGCATTGGCGGACATCGTGGCCCCGGCTGACGAACTGCCGGGCAAGATCCTGGCTTACCTGCAGCGCACGCCCATCGCCAAATCCGGGATGCCGGCTGACGAGAAGATGCGGAGCGCGTTGGAAAAGATCCTCATCCTGCTGCGCGCCCGGACCGGCCATGATTTTTCCCAATACAAACGGAACACGCTTTATCGCCGGATCGAACGGCGCATGGGCATCCACCAGATCGACAAGATCGGGACTTACGTGCATTACCTGCAGGAGAATTCGCAGGAGCTGGACCTGCTCTTCAAGGAGTTATTGATCGGGGTGACGAGTTTTTTCCGGGATCCGATGGCCTGGCAGCAGTTACGCGAGGAAATTTTACCGGCGCTCTTCGCCGACCGGCCGGCGGGCCTGTTGCGGGCCTGGGTCGCCGGCTGTTCAACCGGGGAGGAGGCGTATTCCCTGGCCATGGTGTTCAAGGAGGTCCTCGACAAACTCAAGCCCCGGAAGAATTTCAAGCTGCAGATCTTTGCCACCGACCTCGACGGGGATGCGATCGAAAAGGCGCGCACGGGGCTTTTTCCGGAAAATATTTCCGCCGACGTATCGTCCGCGCAATTGGACCGTTTTTTCAACAGGGAAGAGCGCGGTTACCGGGTGCGTGCGGAGATCCGGGAGATGGTCGTCTTTTCCCCGCACAGCCTGGTCAAGGACCCGCCCTTCACCCGGCTGGATATCCTGAGCTGCCGCAACCTGTTGATCTACCTGACGCCGGAGGTGCAGCAGAAACTTTTCCCGGTTTTTCATTACAGCTTGAATCCCGGCGGCATCCTGTTCCTGGGCAGCGCGGAGACGATCGGTGAATTCGCCGACCTGTTCACCGTCATCGGCGGCAAATCCCGGATCTTCCGGCGCACGCGGTCGGTCCTGCCGCCGGAGCCCATCGAATTTCCGACCTCGTTCGCCCCGGCATTGCCCGCCGGGACCGGGGCGCGGCCGGCGCCGAAATCGTCCCCCGGCCTGCAGGCGCTGGCGGAGCAATTGGTTCTGCAGCGGTATGCCCCGCCCTCGGTGCTCGTCAACCACGACGGCAACATCCTTTACATCGGCGGCCGGACGGGAAAATACCTGGAACCCGCCATGGGGAAAGCGAACTGGAATATCTTTGCCATGGCCCGCGAAGGCCTGCGGTACGATCTGGCCGGCGCGTTCCAGAAAGTTTTGCGACAGGCAGGCCCGATGGTCTTGCGCGGGTTGAAGGTCGAGACTGACGGCGGACAGAAGTTCGTGGACGTCACCATCGAGAAGCTCGAGGAGACGGAGGCGCTGCGGGGACTGGTGATGATCATTTTCAACGAGGTTGCCGCGCCCATGGAACCGGCCAGGTCCGGCGGGGGTGGAAAATCTTCGGCGCGAAACCAGCGATCCGTGGAACTGGAGCGCGCCCTCCGGCACGCCCGCTCGGAATTGCAGGCCACCCGCGAACAGATGCAGACATCCCAGGAGGAGCTCAAATCCACCAATGAGGAACTGCAGTCCACCAATGAAGAGATGCAATCCACCAATGAGGAACTTACCACTTCCAAGGAGGAGATGCAGTCGTTGAACGAGGAACTGCAAACGGTGAACGCCGAACTGCAGGGAAAGGTGGATGAATTATCCCGGTCGAACAACGACATGAAAAACCTGCTCAACAGCACGGACATCGCGACGTTGTTCCTGGACAAAGACCTCAGGGTGCGGCGGTACACCGCGCCGGCCACGAAGATCATCAAGCTCATCCCGGGGGACGTGGGCCGGCCCATCACCGACCTCGCCTCGGACCTGCTTTATCCGGAGTTGCCGGAAGATGCGCGCGAAGTGTTGCGCAAGCTGGGTTTTACGGAAAAACCGGTCAGCACGCGGGACGGACGATGGTTCAAGGTGCGCATCATGCCGTACCGGACCCTGGACGATCGCATCGACGGCCTGGTGATCACTTTTGGCGACATCAGTGTCGCCAAGGTGCTGGAAGGAAAATTGCGGGACCGGCAAACGGTTTTGGAAAATCGCCTTGCGGACCAGTCGGCGGCGATGGACCGGGCCAAAGACAGCATGAAGGCCGAACGCAAACGAAAGCAAAGCGGCGGGGGCAAGTCGCAGTCCAATAAAACCTGAACCTTTAGCCATGTCGAAAAAGCCGAACATTCCGGACACCTCCATCGAACTGCGCCGCCGGGCCGAGGCCCGTCTGCGCGGCCGGCTGTCGAAGGGCGGGGTGCGGAAATCCGCGTTCGAAACGGTGCGTGTGCTCCACGAATTGGAGGTCCACCAGATCGAGCTGGAACTGCAGAACGCAGAGCTTCAGGAGGCCCGGAACCGGAGCGAGTTGCTGCTGGAGAAATACACCGACCTCTATGATTTTGCGCCGATCGGCTATTTTTCCCTGGACGAACAAGGCCGGATTCTGGAGGTGAACCTGACGGGAGCCGCGTTGCTCGACGTTGAACGGTCCTATCTGATCGGCCGGCGGCTGTGGTCTTTTATGCTTCCGGCGAGCCAGCCGCTCTTTCTGGCGTTCCTGAAACGAACTTTTGCCGAGACCGGAAAACAGGTCTGCGAGGCGGCATTGTTAAAGAAGGACACCACCATTTTCTGGTGCAGCTTTCACGGCACGGCGGCCCTCTCCACGAACGGGCCGCGGAAATGGTGCCGGGTGGCGATGTCGGACATCACGTCCCTCAAGCAGGTGGAGGAGGCGCAGCGCCGCATGGAGGTCCTGTCGATCGCCATCCGATCGTTGAAACGCGAGATCGTCCGCCGGCAGGCGGTCGAAAAAGCCCTCAAGAAAAGTAAAAAACACCAGGCCGACCTGTTACAGCAATCGCACCGGATGCAGGAACAGTTGCGGCATCTTTCCCGTGAAGTCCTGCGGGCGCAGGAGGAAGAGCGCAAGCGGGTCAGCCGCGAGTTGCATGATGTCATCGGCCAGGCGTTGACGAGCATCAATCTCCGGCTGTCGGCCTTGAAAAAAGATGCAGCGCTCGACCCCAAAAGCATCGAACAAAATATCGTCCACACCCAACAGATGGTGGAGCAATCCGTCAACATCGTCCATCGGTTCGCCCGTGAATTGCGCCCGACGGTACTGGACGATTTGGGCCTGATTCCTGCTCTTCATACGTTCATGAAGAGCTTTACGGAGGAGACGGGGATCCGGGTCAATTTTTCGGCCTTTGCCGGGGTGAAAGAGGTGAGCGGTGATAAACGCACCGTGCTTTATCGTGTCGTCCAGGAAGCGTTCAACAATGCGGCCCGTCATGCGCAGGCCAGCCGGCTGGACGTGAAGATCCAAAAGTTGGGGGGAGGCATCTGCATGACCATCAAGGATAATGGCAAAGGCTTCCCGGGAGGACGCGTGTTGCGCGCCAAAAAAAACAGACGCCTGGGACTGCTTGGCATGAGAGAGCGGCTGGACATGGTCGGCGGCCATTTCGACATCACCTCCCGGCCGGGCAAAGGCACGACGGTCATTGCCCAAATTCCGCTGCCCGGCCATCCGCTGCCTGAGCGTACCGATACTTTGTCTCGATGAATAAGAAACCAATCACCATTCTGCTGGCGGACGATCATCAGATCGTCCGGGAAGGTTGCCGATCATTGTTGGAACGCGAACGCGACATGAAAGTGATCGGTGAAGCGAAGAGCGGGAGGCAGGCCGTACAACTGGCGCGGACCCTTCGTCCCGAGGTGGTGGTGCTGGACATCGCGATGCCGCTGCTCAATGGATTGGAAGCCGCGCGCCAGATCCGCCGGGCTGTCCCCAACGCCAAGGTGCTCATCCTGTCCGCGCACGGTGACGATGCATATGTCGAACAGGTGGCTGCGTTGGGCGCGGCGGGCTTCCTGCTCAAACACACCTCGTCGCATGACCTGGCCGAGGCGATCCGGGAGGTGCAAAAAGGGCGTGCCTTTTTTGCCCCCTCTATTTCGAAGCAGGTCAAAGATCGCACCCAAAAACCGACGGATCCGGAAGGAAGCAGGAAAAGCAATCGTTTGAGTTCGCGCGAAATTGAAGTGCTCCAGCTCATCGCGGAGGGCAAACCCAACAAACAGGTCGCCGCCGAATTGGGCGTGAGCTTTAAAACGGTCGATAAACATCGCCAGAACCTGATGAACAAGCTCGATATCCACGATGTCACGGGTCTCACGCGCTATGCGATCAGCGAGGGGATCATCGAAAGCAACGTGCGTTTGACCATCACGTAATTTTTCGGCCCCGGGACCATCGTCACGGCTTTTTCGCTCCTCGCCCCCCTTTTCTGCCCCAGTAGGTAAAAGCCTGAGGGGGGAAATACCCCGCGGTCATTCCCCGAATATTCACCTTACCTTTCCCGGCTTATCTTGGTGTGCAGTTGGGGCGGAAAGTCGGGAGGAAACCACCACTTCTCACACCGGTTCGTATTTTCGGACGTCATGATTTGGTCCAACAATGAAAGCGGGGAAATTAAGATAAGACATGAAATCACTAGCATTAACGACGGTTCAGTTCAACGGTCACTCCAAAGGCAATCGCGACGACCCCCGTGGGGAGGCGAAGGGGAGGGTGCGCGGCACACGTAAAAACGACCGGTTGAAGCTCGAAGAAGCGTTCCAGCTGCAGAAGCAGTTGCTGGCGACCCGCGATTATGCCGAGGCGGTCATCGAAGCCGTGCCGCCGTTATTGGTGTTGGATGAAAACCTGCGCGTGCGGACGGCCAACAAATCCTTCTGCAAAAGCTTTAAGATCTCCTCGCGTGAAACCATGAACCGCCTGGTGTATGAGCTGGGCAACGGCCAATGGAACATTCCCGAACTCCGCACCCTGCTGGAGAAGGTTCTTCCTCAAAAAAGTTATTTCAAAGATTTTGAAGTGACGCATGAGTTTGAAGATATCGGGCGGCGGACGATGCTGTTGAGCGGGCGCCAGGTGGATCATCTCCAGAGAATCCTTCTTTTCGTCGAGGATATCACCGGCCGCCGCGCCGCGCAGTCAGCCCTTCGGACTTCAGAGATCCGTTATCGCCGCCTCTTTGAAGCGGCCCACGACGGGATCCTCATCATGAATCCCGAAACGCGAAAGATCACGGATGCCAACCCGTTCATGACGGAATTGCTGGGTTATTCTCACAAGGAACTGATCGGCAAAGAGCTTTGGCAGATCGGCCTGCTCAAGGACGAAGCTGCCAGCCAGTCGGCTTTCCGTGAGTTGCAAAAAAGACATTTTATTCGCTACGAAGACTTGCCGCTGCAAAGCAAAGCGGGCAAGCACCACGAAGTCGAGTTCGTCAGCAATCTCTACGATGAAAACGGGAAAAACGTCATTCAATGCAACATCCGCGATATCACCCGGCGCAAGGAAACCGAGAACGCATTGCGGACAAGTAAAGAACGCTATCGGATTCTCTTCGATCTCGGGCCGGTCGCGGTCTATTCCTGCGATGCCGCCGGGACGATCCAGGAATTTAACCGGCGCTCCGTGCAATTGTGGGGGCGCAAACCGATGCCGGGTGACAAGCGCGAGCGGTTTTGCGGCTCGTTCAAATTGCTCCGTTCCGACGGCACGTACATGTCTCATGCGAAATGTCCGATGGCCCAGGTGTTGAGCGGTGAATTGCCGGCGGTGCATGACGTGGAAGTCCTCATCGAACGCCTCGACAAGACGCGGATCACGGCCGTGGTCAATATTGTCCCGCTGAAGAACGAGCGCGGAGAGATCGAGGGCGCGATCAATTGCTTTTACGACATCACCGAGCGCAAACAGTCGGAAAGCGCCCTGTTGACCGCCAGGAACGAGATCGCGCGGCACGCCCTCGAACTGGAGCAGGTGGTCAAGGAACGCACCGGCCAGTTGCGCGACACGATCGGCGAGCTGGAAGGGTTTTCCTACAGCGTGTCACACGACATGCGCGCGCCCTTGCGGGCCATGCAAAGCTTCGCTTCGTTCCTGGTAAAAGAATACAGCGACAAGCTGGATGAACAGGGAGTCAATTACCTGCAGCAGATCATGCGTTCGGCGGTCCGGCTTGACCGGCTCATCCAGGATGTTTTGAGCTATACGCGGGTTCTCCACACCCCCTTGCTGATGAAGCCGGTGGATTTAGACCGCCTGACGCGCGATATCATTGAAACCTATCCGAATGAGGCGGCGATCAAGCCTGAGATCCACATTCACGGCCGGTTGCCGATGGTCGCGGGGAATGAAGCCTTGTTGACCCAATGCATCTCAAATCTGCTGGGCAATGGCGCTAAATTCGTTTCGCCCGGCACGACGCCCCGGATGGAAATTTCGGCGGAGACGCTGGACGATGGTTGGATCCGGGTCCTGTTCAAGGATAATGGCATCGGCATCGCCCCGGAGAATCACAGCCGGATCTTTCGTCTGTTCGAACGCATCCATCCCGCCACGGAATATGAGGGGACAGGCATCGGCCTGACCATCGTGCGCAAGGCGGCCGAACGCATGGGCGGGCAGGTCGGTTTTGAATCGGTGTTGGGCAAAGGCAGTAATTTCTGGATCAAACTAAAGAAAGAGTAAAATTATGAAACCAATCCTTCAGGTCGAAGACGACCCCAATGATGTCATCCTTCTGCATCATGCGTTGAAAAATGCGGGGGTAAAGAATCCCGTCCAGGTGGCCAGTAACGGGCGGGAAGCCATTGATTATTTGCAGGGCGCGGGGAAATTCGGCGACCGCAGCAGGTTTCCCTTGCCATGCCTGGTGCTGTTGGATCTGAAATTGCCTTATGTGATGGGACTTGAGGTCCTGAAATGGATACGCCAGCAGATCGGGGCGGAGTTGGTGGTCGTTATGCTGACCGCATCGGCGGAGGAGGTCGACATCAAGACTGCTTACAGCCTGGGAGCGAATGCCTTCCTTACGAAGCCGTCCGAAGCCATCAAACTGGAAGACATGCTCAGAGCTCTCAAAGATTTCTGGCTGACGCATAACACGTTGCCGCGCGAATTGTTGGAGAAAACGACCGCGCCAAGATCATTGGATTCGCGCACCACCATCTTCGGTTATTTGCCGTCCAGGAACGGAACCACCCATGATGAGCCGCTCACGAAAAAAGGCGGTAAATGAGTGATACCATCCTGTTGGTTGAAGATGAAGAGAGCGACGTGGAAATTTTCAGGTTGGCGGCGAAGGAAGTCCGTTTTGAGAATCCGATCCAGGTCGTCAAAGACGGCCAGGAGGCGATGGATTATTTTTCGGGAACCGGAAAATATTTCAACCGCGAGAGGTTTCCGCTGCCGGCGCTCGTTCTGCTGGATCTGAAATTGCCGTACCGGATGGGAATGGTGGTGCTGCATTGGTTGCGGACCCAGTCCCGGTTCAAATCGACCATCGTGATCGTGTTCACCTCTTCGGAAAACGCCCTGGATATCTCCAAAGCGTACGAGGAGGGGGCGAATGCTTATCTGGTAAAGCCGTCGACGATCGAAGGGCTCGGTTACCTGATCCGAAACCTCAAAAACTTTTGGTTGAACGCGGACGTGCGGCGGCCGGAAAAAGATCGAGAACGCCCGGTCGCACTTTCTATTTTTGAACCCTTGCCATTGACGGGTCAGTTACCCGGATTTGTCAAACATCCCCCCAGGAAATGAATGAAAACAATCACGGTATTAGTTTGTGACGATCATGCCATGGTCCGCAGCGGGCTGCGGTTGCTCCTGAAAACAGCGACCGACATCGAGGTCATCGGCGAAGCGGAAAATGGCCATCAGTCGGTGCGGGAAACGAGGAGGCTTTCGCCCGATGTGGTGCTGATGGACCTTTCCATGCCTTTGTTGAATGGCGTGGAAGCGGCGCGTCAGATCGTGAAAGAATTTCCGTCGGCTAAAGTGCTGATCCTCTCGGCTTACAATGACGATCAATACATACAACACGCGGTGAACGCGGGTGCGGTCGGTTATTTGGTGAAAGAAACGGCTGGAAACGATCTGTTGCGGGCGGTCCATGAGGTCGCCGCCGGGAACGCGTTTTTCAGTCCCGTCATCGCCCGGCGCCTGTTGAGGCAGTCGGACGAGATGCTGCTGGATGGTTGCCTGGCCAGAACCAGGGCCGCGACCTTGTCCAACCGCCAATCGGAAGTGCTCCAGTTGATCGCGGAAGGATATAGCACCAAGCAAATGGGCGACGTGCTGTCATTAAGCACGAAAACCGTGGAGAAACATCGGCAGGGACTCATGGCGAAACTGGACATCCATAACGTCGCCACCTTGACCCGATACGCGGTTTCCAATGGCGTCGTGGAATTGAAATTATAAGGAGCCGGCCATCCATTCACGCGAGGGTTTGCTTCCATTGCTGCGGCGGCGGCAACGCCGAATAAAAAAACCGCCCGGGTTGCCCCGGGCGGTGACGGTTACTGGGAATGTGCTATGGATTATTGCTTGATCAGCTTCCACTTCTGGTTGGCCCCGCCGTTGGAACCCCACTGGTCCATCTGCGTGCTGGTGGAAGTGCTGGAACCGGGATCCTCGAGGACCATGCCGCTGTGCCGGTTGACGAACGTGTAAGAACCGTCGCTGTTGAGGGTCGGTTTCCACTGGTCGTTCTGGGCGGAGCCGAAGGACCATTGGATGATGCCGGCGCCTTGCGAGGTGGAGGCGCTTTGGACGACGGCGTCCAGGCCGCTCTTGATGCTATTGATCTGGTAATAACCGCTGTCGGTCGCGATGAATTTCCAGCGCAGGTTGTCGCTGTCCGTGGTCGACGACCATTGGGTGATCTTCGAGCCGTTGGTCAACGAACCCTGCTGGTTCAGCACCAGGCCGCTGGCCACGTTCTGAAGTTTGTAGATGGCCGTCGTATCGATGCTGCCGCCGGTGATGCTGCCGCCGGTGAAATATTTCGGGGCGTTCCAGATGTCACGGACGACGGCGCCGCCCTGGTACATGCCGTACTTGGTGTAATGACTGTCGCCGCCCTGGTCCGGCTGGTCATACATTTTCGAGCCGTCGATGAAGACATAGATCCGGGCGACGTTCATATCGTGGATGATATTGATGCGATGGGTTTGGCCGAAAACGCCGCCGAGGATGTCGGTGCCTTCGCCGGAGAGCGTGCCGTTTTTATCCACTTCCAGTTTCCATGCGGCATGCGTTGCGGCGCCGAAATCCTGGCTGGCGGTCGTATGATCGTAGGTGGAAACCATGCCGCTCGGCTGGTAAAAGGTCAAATAACCTTCGAACTGGTGGGTGCCGCTGGTGTAGTCGTTGTTGACGCGGATCTCGACGCGTCCGGCGGTGGTGTTCTTGAACCAGAAATAACGCTTGTTGTTCACGTTGGTGTACGCGATGTAGGCGTCGGCGAACCCGGCCGGCGGAGGGCTGATGCTTTCGATGTCCGGGCCGCCCGAATGATGGTACTGGAGGCGTTCCGAATAATTCTGTTGGGTCCAGCCGCTGCCGATCTGGGCCTGGGAAACAGTCGCGCCCACGAGCAGGGCGGCACTCAACGACAGGAGGGTTTTGAGTTTGATGGTTTGCATGGCTTTCATTGTTTGTGCTTTCAGTTATCGCCGCCTTGGTCGATCCGCGAGGAAAGAAATGGTTTGTGCGACACAAACCCTGGGCGTTCAGGCTATTTAAACAGAAACGGCACCGGGCTGCCTATCGAACATTCGTTCGATGCCTGCCCGGGCCGCTAAAGCTGGTCCCGCGCTAAAAATTTCACCGTCGCTTCCGTGCGCGATTTCACGTGCAGTTTTTCGTAGATATGGTGGACGTGCGTCCGTACGGTGGCCAGGCTGATGGTGAGCGTTTCGCTGATCTCTTTGTAGATCAATCCCTTCGCCAACAGGGCGAGGACTTCTTCTTCGCGCCTGCTCAATCGTTCCATGTCGGACGACGGTGATTGCCGGCAGAAATGATCCACGACCTTGCGGGCGATCTGCATCGACATGGGCGCGCCGCCGGCGTGGACTTGTTCGATGGCCTGGACCAATTCCGCGGGCGGGGTGTTCTTGAGCAGGTATCCTTTCGCGCCCGCGCGCAATGAGTTGAAGATCAATTCTCCTTCCTCATACGTCGTGATCATCAGGACCGGCAGCTGGGGCAGATCTTCGCGCAACCTGGCGACGCATTCGATGCCGCTCATGCCCGGCAGGTTGATATCCAGGAGCACGACGTCCGGTTTCTCGGCGGGGATACCGCGCAACGCGAGTTCGGCGTTGGCGTAGGTGTTGAGGCAGCGCAACGACGGGGCCTGGTTCACGCGCGCGACGAGGGCCTCACGGGTCCCGCGATTGTCTTCGACGATGGAAACGGTGATGGCCATGGCGCGACGGTGGATCGATAGGAGAATAACCCGGACCGTTTTTGGTCGCAACCCCGTCGTTCGGCTAGGGGGTAAAAAAACCGCCCGGGTCGCCCCGGGCGGTGTGCGCTGGAAATGTTCTCTCGACCCGGCTTAGAGTTTGGGTCCGATGGTGTTCAACGCCTTCTGGATCAGCGCCTGGGCGTTGTTGTTCACCGTGGTGCTGTCCGAGCCGTGGACGACCCAGGATGAACCGGAGAAGATGGCGACGGTCACGCCGTTGTCGACGCCGCCGGTGGTGCCGCTGCTGGGAATGCCCAGCATGGAAGCCGCATG
>Ga0070690_100001390_pt1 | contig 12614 bp, 13 predicted proteins | sample KBSS33HmetaG_FD_64671 | JGI IMG/M metagenome (GOLD analysis project Ga0070690, IMG submission 64671) | Switchgrass rhizosphere microbial communities from Kellogg Biological Station, Michigan, USA - KBS S3-3H metaG | ecosystem: Host-associated > Plants > Roots > Rhizosphere ... | reverse complement strand
CCGCGCGCTCGTTCGCGGTCGGCTTCTACCGCGCCCTCGGCTATCGCCGCTCGGTCGGCAACGCCGTCGCCCAGGCAGTCGCGGCGCTCGCTGCCAAGCACCTCCCCGATGAGCACCTCCCGGTCTGTCGGACCCGTGACGGGCTCAGCGCCGACGAGATCATCCTGTCAACGATCGCCCCGCACTGACCGTGAGCTTCGCGACCGGGCCGCACCGGCCGGTCCGTGTCGGCAGCGCCGGCTTGGTATCGTTGCGGCGTGACGCCCCGGGATCGGCTGGCGCAGCTTGCCTCGTACGTACGAACGTTCCAGACTGTACGAACATGGCGAAGCGCCTGACCAAGACCGGGAATAGCTTGGCCCTGATCCTCGACCGAGACTTGCTGGAACGGACGGGGATCTCGGCGGAGACGCCCCTCGAGGTTTCGACCGACGGGGACGTCATCGTGATTTCCCCCGTGAGGACCAAGCAGCGCTCCGAGAAGCTGCGGCAGGCCATGGCGCGCGCCGATCAGCGCTATGCGGGCGTGTTTCGCCGGCTCGCGAAATGATCGATCCGGAGTTCCTGACGCTGGATGATGTACTCGCGCTCCATGCGGATCGGATCGACCGGTACGGCGGCTCATCGGGCCTGCGCGATCTCGGTGGGCTGCAGTCGGCCCTCGGCATGCCTTCGGCGACGTTCGACGGCCAGTTCCTCCACGCAACGCTTGCCGAGATGGCGGCTGCTTATCTGTTTCACGTTTCGCAGGCACACGCCTTCATCGACGGCAACAAGCGTATCGCCCTCGCGGCCGCCCTGGCGTTCCTGGAGTTCAACGACCACGAGTTGATCGCCGATCCCGACGACCTCTACGACCATGTGATGGGCGTCGCGTCGGGAACGACGACCAAGGCGGAGGTCGCGGTGTTCTTCGCCAAACATCTACGCGCGCTCGATTAGCTAGCCCGCCGAGGAACGCTTACCATCGGCCCCCATGAAGACCGTGATGAAGCTCCGTGACCTCGAGGGCCGGGTCGGCCAGGAGGTCGCCGTCTCGCCCTGGATGGAGATCGCGCAGGACCGGATCGACCTGTTCGCCAAGGCCACCGAGGACTTCCAGTGGATCCACATCGACCAGGAGCGGGCCAAGCAATCGCCGTTCGGCAGCACCATCGCGCACGGCTTCCTCACGCTGTCGCTGGTGCCCAAGCTCACCCAGTCGGCGCTGGAGGTGTCCGACACCAAGATGGGCGTCAACTACGGGCTGAACAAAGTGCGGTTCACCTCGCCGGTGCCGGCCGGGGCGAAGATCCGCGGCCGCTTCACGCTGGCCAAGTTCGAGCCGCTCGACGGCGGCGCGCAGCTCACCTGGAGCGTGATCGTCGAGCGCGAAGGCGGCGACAAGCCCGTCATGATCGCCGAGACCATCGCCCGGTATTACGTCTAGCCATGGCCCAGCGCTGGAAGCAGCGGCCCGCCGGTTCGAACTGGGGCGAGTTCGGCCCCGACGATCAGCACGGCCGCATGAACTATGTGACGCGCGAGAAGGTCCTGCAGGGCGTCGCCGAGGTAAAGGAGGGGCGCACGTTCTGCCTGTCGCTGCCGCTCGATTACCCCGGCGGCAACGTGCTCAACCCGCGGCGCGGCCCGCCCCGCCTCGCCCCGACCGTGCGCGACGACCAGGCGAACTTCGGCTTCCCGCTCTCGCGCGTGGATCCGCGGTTCACCGACGTGGTGTGCGACGACCTGGTGCTGCTCACGCTGCAGTACTCGACCCAGTGGGACTCGTTCGCCCATGTCGGCGGCACGTTCGACGCCGACGGCGACGGCACGCCGGAGCACGTGTTCTACAATGGCTTCCGCGCGGACGAAGCCATCAAGGTCGCGCCTGCCCGGCCGGACGCCGAGCCGTGGGCCCGGTTCGAAGGCTCGCGCGCCGAGGCGCTCGGCATCCAGAACCTCGCCGAGCACGGCGCCCAGGGCCGCGGCGTGCTGGTCGACCTGCACGCGCATTTCGGCCGCGAGCGCAAGGCGATCGGCTACGACGACCTGATGCGTGTGATGGAGCGCGACCAGGTGGTGGTGGAAAAAGGCGACCTGGTCTGCTTCTATACCGGCTTTGGCGACGTGCTCCTCGAGATGAACCGGCATCCGGATCCTGCCGCCATCCACAACACCTGCACGGGCCTCGACGGCCGCGACGGCCGCCTGCTCCAGTGGATCTCGGACTCGGGCTTGTCGGCGCTGATCGCCGACAACTACGCCGTGGAGATCATCCCGGCGAGCCCGCGTTCGCCGGAGCCGCACGCGATGCTGCCGCTGCACGAGCACTGCCTGTTCAAGAACGGCATCCACCTGGGCGAGATCTGGTACCTCACCGAGCTGGCACGCTGGCTGCGCGAACATCAGCGCAACCGGTTCTTGCTCACGGCGCCACCGCTCCGGCTGCCGGGCGCGGTAGGCTCTCCCGCGGCCGCGGTGGCCACCGTATGAACAAAGTCGCAATCATCACTGGAGCGTCCTCCGGCATCGGCGCGGCCAGCGCCCTCGCGCTGGCAAAGCGTGGCTGGTCCGTGGTCGTCAACTATTCCAGGAGCGAGGCCCAGGCCAGGCAGGTCGCCGCGAGCTGCGCGGACGCCATCGCCGTGGCGGCCGACGTGGCCGACGACGCCGAATGCCGCAAGCTGGCGCAGGCGGCGCTCGACAAGTGGGGCCGCCTCGACGCGCTGGTGAACAACGCCGGCACCACCAAGTTCGTCCCGCACGGCGACCTCGACGGCCTGTCGGCCGACGATTTCCTGCGGATCTACCGGGTGAACGTGGTCGGCGCGTTTCAGATGACGCGGGCCTGCGTGCCGGCGCTCAAGACAAGCCGCGGCGCGGTGGTGAACGTGTCCTCGGTCGCCGCGGAGCTCGGCGTCGGCTCCTCGGTCGCCTACGCGGCGTCCAAGGCCGCGCTCAACACGATGACCCGCTCGCTGGCGCGCTCGCTCGGGCCCGAGGTGCGCGTGAACGCCGTGTGCCCCGGCTACGTCGATACGCCCTGGCACCACAACGCGCTCGGCATGGACCGAGCGAACCAGGTGGCGGCGCACTACGCCGCGGCGGTGCCGCTCAAGGATTACGCCCGGCCGGACGACGTGGCCGACGTCATCACCTGGCTGATCGAGGGCGCGCGCCAGGTCACCGGCGAGGCCATCTTCGTCGACGGCGGACTGCACATCACCCCTCCGGCCTGAGCGCGGCGCGGCGCCCCCGTTGCCGAGCGTCGACCCGCCGGGTGGTCAGCGGTACTTGAGGCCGGTGCCGGTGTTGAACAGCACCACGGTCTCGCCGGCCTTGATCGTGCCCTGCGCGCGCAGCGCCTCGAACGCGGCGAACGCGGCGCCCCCCTCGGGGCAGATGTCGAGCCCGGTGCGCGCCGCCAGCCGCGACGTGGCCGACGCCGCCTCGGCCTCGGTGACGGTGAGCGCCGTGCCGGAGGTCTCGCGGATCGCGCGCAGGCACAGGAAGCCGCCCAGCGGCGACGGAACGCGCAACCCCCAGACGCGGGTCCGAGGATCGGGCCAGGCGACGGTCGCCGCCGCACCCTCGGTGAAGCCGCGCACGACCGGCGCGCAGCCCTCCATCTGCACCGAGACCAGCCGAGGCGTCCGCGGCATCGGCCAGCCGAGCGCGCGCATCTCGCCGAACGCCTTCCACATGCCGACCAGGCCCGTCCCGCCGCCGGTCGGATAGACGATCACGTCGGGCAGCGCCCCGGCGAGTTGCTCCCACAGCTCGTACGCCATCGTCTTCTTGCCCTCGATCCGGTAGGGCTCCTTGAGCGTCGAGACGTCGAAGGTATCGCGCGGGCCGTGCTCGCGCAGCCAGCGCCCGGCGTCGGCGATCGTGCCGGCGATCAGGTGAACCTCGGCGCCGTAGTGCAAGCACTCGTCGACGAACGCCCGTGGCGTGTCGTCGGGCATCGCGACGACGACCGGGATCCCCGCCGCCGCGCCGTAGGCGGCCAGCGCACCCGCCGCGTTGCCGGCCGACGGCGCCGACAGCGCCCGGGCCCCGAGCACCCGCGCCATCGAGACCGCGAGCACGAGCCCGCGCGCCTTGAACGAGCCGGTCGGGTTGCGCGACTCGTCCTTGACGAACAGCCGGTCGCCGACCGGGCACAGCGGCGTCCAGCCCTCGACGAGGCTGACCGCGTGCTCGGGCACGATCGGCAGCACCTCGCGATAGCGCCACAGCGATGCCGGCCGTCCAAGCAGCGCCGCCGGCGCGAGCGGGGCGCGCGCGTGATCGTAGTCGACGCGAAGCGGCAGGCCGCACGCGTGACATACCGTTTGCGGTAGGTAGCGATCGTGTGGCTCGCCGCACGCGAAGCAACGGACGGCCACGAAGGCGGGGTTCTGCCACGCGGGAGAGCTCGGCTCGGTCATGCGAGGCGGCAGCGTAGCCTCCGCGGTCACGCGTGCCAATGCACCCGGCCGTTCTCGATCTGGCGGTCCTCTCATGAACTCGGTCCTCGAATGCGCGGTCCCGAATGCGACGATGAGCTGCTCGACCTCGACACCACCGCGGTCCTGCGCGCCCCCTGAGCTGCTGGCCTTGAAATCGCGGATGATCGCACCGAAGCAGACAAATGGCGCGGTTCTGGGTGCTGGGGGTACATCGACCGGCCAAGCTGCCGCACCGAAAACTTAGCGATCTCTAGAACGAATTTTTTGCGCCTTGTTCCTCAAAACCTGAAGCTCCGAGTTCTCGGTGTAAAAATTTGCTTCTGCTACCCATCAATGGGGAGCGAATTCCTCCTCGCACCCTCTGGCGGGAGTTGAATCAAGTTATTTATTTTACTGTGCTTTTTGTGATCACAGTAAAACACACCCGGACGATGTCGCACCTGGTCATACAGGCATCCCTAACCAGGGGGTTCGATGACGCCGGACACATGTACCTGTCAACCATTCGCTTATGCAAGAAGTTACCTACATATACGTAAGTATTTGTAGCAATTGACTAATAGCCAGGATCTGCGAGTCCTGCCGCATGCCTGTTCCGTGCGTGCCTTCCGGAGCGATGCGAGTGGGCAGCTAGCGCACTGGGGCCACCAGACCACCCTATGTACGACCTGGCCAGACAGGTATCGTCAGCGTTATTTCAGATCTTTCCTGCCCTAAATGGGGCAATCTTCGACTGGGGCGGTTGTTTGGGTGACATCGCATACGAAGAAAAGTTGATTGTTTCGAACACTACACATAGTGTTCCACCAAAAGAAGAAAGATCTGGTATTTATGGAATGGCTGCTCGACCCCCAACAGAGAGATCGATCACCGCTTCGTTCGCGCCAGGTTCCGCCCACCACGCTCCGCCACCTCGGACACAAGCAGATCGAAGGACTCTGCAGCTCCCTAGGGATCGCCGAGCAAGCGGATCGCACCTTCGCGACTTTCGACATCCTTTCGAACACCTGGGGTGATCGGCCCATCGATCGGCCCAGGTTCAAGTCTGACATCACTGATGATAGCTCGCCATACGAGTTCTCCTTGGCGTTCGATGGCCGGACCCCGGAGCTCCGCGTTCTCGCGGAGGCCCAGGGCAGCCGAGGAACTGCCTTTGATCAGTGGCACGCCGGTTGGCGATTGAACGAGCAGCTCGCACTAGGCTTCGGAGTCTCGCTAGCGCGCGCTCGCCGCGTCGCCCCGCTGTTCGAACCCAAGGCCCACGGGCTCGCCTTCGCCCTCTGGCACGCCGCTTCGTTTAGATCCACCCAACCCGGCTTCCGAATTTACTTCAACCCTCAGGTCAGGGGTCGGTCTCAGGCGATGCCGCAGGTTCACACGGCACTCGAGACCCTCGGAATGGGTGGGTCGGCGGCATGGATGAAGAACCACTTCGCGCAGGGCGAGCACAACCCGCTCTACTTCTCGGTGGACCTGAGTGATAGCTCGACGGCTCGCAGCAAGGTGTACCTGGCTCATCCGGGTGCCTCCGCGGATCGGATCGAGAGCTTGCTCGCCGGGCACGGCGGGCACAAGACGGGTGAAATCCGCGCGTTCTGTCGCGAGATGACCGGCAGCGAAGGCCCGTGGACCAACCGACCGCTCCTGACTTGCCTCGCGTTCCGCGAGGGGTGCGATGCTCCTTATACGATCACGCTCCACGTCCCCATCCGCTGTTACGCGCAGAACGATCAGGTTGCCCTCGACCGCATCGCGAACCAGCTAACCCCCACGGAAGCCTTGGCCTACCGGCGCGCCGTCCGCAGCCTCGCGCGCCGTCCCCTCGACCGCTGTTCGGGTATCCAGACCTACGCGTCGGTCCGACACGAGGACGGTCGCAAGCGGATGACCATCTACCTTTCCCCCGAAGCCTACAGCGTTCCGCTACGCTCGGCTGCCGACTAGTCCCCCCGAGGTATCGTCCCCGAAGAGACGTCATGGTCACGGGCGCGGTGATCTTCTACGATTCCGTGTGCCTCGTTCCGGACAAAACAGGGTCCTTCACGGCAACGTCGTGCTCCACGAACAAGCCTGCCGTGTATCGGACGAGGACACCAGGATGAGTCATCCAGTCGATCCCCCAGCGCCTACCTTCGAGAACCTGATCGCGCACAACACGGCCCAGCTCGAACGACACAAGCGCCGCCGTGTCTTTCAGATGTTCACGGATGGGACGCTCGACGATCCGCAGAAACGCGAGACGTTCTTCGCGTGCCTCCAGGTCTTCGCTCGGCATTTTCAGACGATCCTGTTCACCCGTCAGGCCCACTGCGCCGACCAACGCTACGGCGCCCTGTTCCTGCGACACCTCCGCGAGGAGATCGGCCACGACGACATCCTGGCGAAGGATCGCGGGCGGTCCGACGAGGTGTGGGATCCCGTGCTCGAGGGCGCCACGGCCTGGTTCATCTCTCGGATGACGATCCTCGACAACATCGAGAAGCTCGCCATCGTCCACCTCGTCCTCGAGGCGAGCGGCGCCTACATGGGGGCGATCTCCAAAGCGCCCATGCGCCGCCTTGGCAGCGCGGACTACTTCAGCCTTCATGACGAGGTCGACGATAGTCACGTGACCCTCGCGATCGAGCCGATCCGCCGCCAACCGCCGGAGACGATCGCGCGCGTCATGGTCATGATGGAGCAAGCGTGGCGGATGCTCGATACCTATGTCGAGCGCGTCGCAGTGCTGGTAGAGGGGGCCGGACGTCCGAGCGTCTCTCCCCCCGAGCCCACGTGATCGAGCGCCATGACGACCGTCTTCACCGAGAACTTGACGCTCAGCGCATATCCGTATGCGTCGCATCGTATGCCGATCCTCGCGCGGCAGGGCGTGGTCGCCACCGAGGAGCCGCTCGCCGCGCAAGCCGGCCTCCGTATCCTCCAGCGCGGCGGTAACGCCGTGGACGCCGCCCTCGCGACGGCGATCGCGCTGACGGTGACGTCACCCGTCGCCAACGGCCTTGGTTCGGATGCGTTCGCACTGGTATGGGACGGCGCGAAGCTGCACGGGCTCAACGGCTCCGGCCGTGCTGGCGCGGCGCACTCCCCCGACCTGTTCGCCAAGCTCGGGCTCCACGCAGTGCCGATGCTCGGGTGGCTCTCGGTCACGGTGCCCGGTGCCCCGGCGGCATGGTCGGACCTCCACGCGCGGTTCGGCCGCCTGCCCTTCGAAGCGCTGTTCGAGTCGGCCATCGAATACGCCGAGCACGGTTTTCCGGTCGCCCCGTTGATCGCGGCACGCTGGGCAACCTCGGCGCAGAGCTACGCCAAGATGCCGGCCAAGCCCGAACTTGCGCCATGGCGCGATACCTTTACCCGCGACGGTCACGCGCCCGCCCCCGGCGAAACCTGGGTGTCTCCCGACATGGCGCGCAGCCTCCGTCGCCTGGCCAAGGACGGCAGCACCGCCTTCTACACGGGCGAGCTTGCGGAGCGGATCGCCGAGTTCGCCGGGGCCTCGGGTGGGCACCTGACCCGCGCCGATCTCGCCGCTCATACGAGCACCTGGGTCGAGCCGATCGGCGTCTCGTACCGCGGCCACGAGATCTGGGAGATCCCGCCGAATACCAACGGCATCGTGGCGCTGAACGCGCTCGCGATCCTGGAGGGCATCGACATCGCGAAGCACCCGCGCGAGTCCGCGGAGACCTACCACGTGATGATCGAAGCCATGAAGCTCGCGGTCGCGGACGCACAGCGTCACGTCGGCGACCCAGCGCGCGTCGAAGTCCCGATCCGGGGCCTGCTCGATCCGGGCTACGCCGCTCACCGGCGCGCACAGATCGGCGACCACGCGGCCATCCCGGAGGCCGGGGTACCGCCCCGCGGCGGCACGGTGTACGTCGGCACCGCCGATGCCGACGGCATGATGGTCTCCTTCATCCAGTCCAACTACACGGGCCCACTCCTGGGCTTCGGCTCGGGCGTCGTGGTGCCTGGGACAGGCATCTCGCTCCACAGCCGCGGCAGCGCGTTCTCGCTCGATCCCAGGAGCCCGAACCTGGTCGCTCCAGGAAAGCGGCCCGCGCACACCTTGATCCCTGCGTTCATGACGCGCGCTGGAGAAGCGGTCGGCCCGTTCGGTGTGATGGGCGGACCGATGCAGCCGCAAGGCCACGTCCAGCTCGTCGTCAATCAACTCGACTACGGCATGAACCCGCAGGCCAGCATCGATGCCCCGCGCTGGCATTGGCTGAGCGATCTATTTGTCGATCTGGAAAGTACGGTCCCGGCGGCGGTTGCTCAGGGCCTCGAAGCCCGGGGACACCTGTTGAGCCGGAGTGAGCCGTGGGCCGTGGCGACGACCAAGCTTGGCCAGACGCCGGCCGGCAAGCCCGCCATGTATGGCGACTTCGGCAAGGCACAGATGATCTGCCGCAGGCGTGACGGCACCTACGTCGCCGGCAGCGAGCCACGCGCCGATGGTTGCGCGGTGGGATACTGACGCCGCGGGATGTTCGCCGGCTGACTCTCTCTCCGAGGAACCTACCGAGATGCTATCCAAGCTCAAGATCATCCACCGCGCCGACATCCGCATGATCACCGAAATCGTCGAAGACGGCGAGCTCGAGTTCCTGGGAGAGCAGCGGGACTTCCGGCGCAATCCGGTGCTCGCGGAGTTCCTCTCCGAGTACGCGCGCCTCGGTGTCGCCTGGGTACGCCTCGGGCCCGGGCAGATCCTCGCGCCACACCAGCACCCCATCCGATCCATGATCCTCGCCTGCCGTGGTCGCGGCGTGGTGCTCGACAACGGCGAGATACCGATCGTCGAGGGCGACGCCATCCTCGTCCCCGCCATGTACCGACACGGCTTTCGAGGCGAAGGACCCGACGGGATCGAGGGCCTGTCGATCCAGTTCGAGGAGCGCGGGCTTTACGAGGACGAGCACAACCCCCAGGTGACCTTCAAGTAACGCCGATCGAGCTACCGAGCCGGGGCCCGATCGAGCTGCCGATCCACGAGCTGGCCGCGATCGCCCGCGAGGTCCGGCTCCGCCCGAGACGCCCCGACCAGATCCGCTTTTGCGTATGGGGCACGGTGCCCCGTGCGCTCGTCGTCGCGAGCTGGCTCGCGGTTGCGTTCGCGACGCGCTGGCCCGATGCTTCCCTGATCGCCAGCCAACACGAGACGAACCATCGCGATCAACCCAGCGAAATCAATTGTATTTTTGTCGGCACAAGAGCTCGTACCCCTTGGCGAATCGAATCCCGTCGGCGAAAAGGCCGGCGTTCCGCCTTCCGACTCACGGTAGAATCATGTACGATTTGCCCCTAAATACAGGCGGGTGCCCATGTTCTATATCCAGGATCGCAAGAACTTCGACGTGAAGATTCAAGCTCCTTTCGTGATGGCTACAATACGCGCACTTCGTTCGTCGATCTTCAAGAGCACTCCAGAGATCCAGCGCGCACTGGCCATTGCGGCCCCGCTCGAACGGAAGTATGACTTGAGCCGCACTGATCTGTTCCTCCCCGCGCTCGAGTCCTCCTACGCCATTCTCGAGCCGCTGTCGAAGACCATGCTTACGGGCACGATACGCCGTGTCGGTTACGAGCTGTTTTCGCAGGTGGTCGCCATCGCGGGAATTCCCCCAGCGAACGTGAAGACTGCGATGGGCATCAAGGATGGGGCCGATATCATTCGGACGATTTGCAACAATTACTCACAAGTTGTGATCGGCCCTGATGCGGGAGCGTTGACACCCACGGCCACGGATAACCGTGTGACCGTCACCGATACGACGTGGTGCCCTTGTCAGCTGCAGATGGGTGTCTTCCTCGGCGGGGGACAGATGACCGGCCTGTTCCGCGATACCGCGGTGGTAGAGAAGCGTTGTCGGTCCAAAGGCGACACCGTTTGCACCTATGAGTTCACGCTCTGACTGAGCCGCATAGTCTGCGCGAGGTGAACCGACCCGCTTCCCCCCCCCCGACGACGGGGCGGCCGCATCTCGAGGATGCGCGCTTCCGGCGTGCGGCCAGGCATCTCCCTCCAAGCGCCGCGCGTACGCGGCCGTCTCCCCGTTAGCGCGAGTTCCTCCTCGCTCAACGAAGGGTGTATGCCGTCAGCGTTGGCGCAGTATATACTGGGCCGAAGGCTATCGCATGACCAACCGAGTGGATCTGATGGCGCCCGCGATTCGGGAGAACCCGTATCCCACCTACGCGGAGCTGCGGCGTCAAGCCCCGGTCTGTCAAGTTGACCCCGGCGGAAGGTGGGTCATCGCGCGGCACGATGACGTCCTGACCGCCCTCAAGAACTCGGCGGTCTTCTCTTCGATGGGGGTCGGTCAGTCGTCACCGCCAGCGTGGCTCGGTCGCAACCACCCTCTCGCCGACACGATCCTGGGCCTGGACCCGCCGAGGCACGGTCCCCTGCGAGCCTTGATCAGCCGCGCCTTCGGCGGCCCGGCCACGGCGCGAATGGAGGCACGTATCCGCGATTTCGCCGAAGAGCTCGCGGGCAAGCTGCCCGGTCGGACGGTGGACTTCGTCGAGGCGTTCTCCCTGGCGCTGCCTGCCCGCGTCCTCTGCGACCTCATGGGACTCGACGTCGCGCTGGTGACAAACTTCAAGCGGTGGGCCGACGACGTCGCCGGTATCGGCACCATCGGCCCGGACAATCACGCCCGGCAGGCCCAGGTACGCACCACCATGACCGAGATGGAGCACTATCTCGGGGACGTGCTGCAGAGCCGCCGCCACCAGCCGGGTAGCGATCTGGTCAGCGATCTGGTTCGCGCCGAAATGGACGGTGAGGCTCTCGGGGACACAGAAATCATGGGGTTCCTCTTCCTGCTGTTGGTCGCGGGCCTCGAGACCACGATGCACCTGCTGTCGCACTCCATCCGCATCCTGATGGACCACCCGGACGTGCTCGCGCGTCTGCGCGCGGAGCCTTCGTTGATCCCGCGCTTCGTGGATGAGGCCCTACGCTTCGAGCCACCGCTCCATGGAGTGACCCGTGTGACCACGGCCGAGGTCGAGCTCTCCGGCGTCCGCCTCCCGGCCCGGACACCCGTGGTGATCCTGTTGGGCTCTGCCTGCAGGGACGAGGCGTACTTTCCCGAGCCCGACCGCTTCGACATGGATCGCGATGGGCCGAAGAACCTCCCGTTTGGGCACAGCACCCACTTCTGTCTGGGCGCACGGCTAGCGCTGACCGAGGGGCGGCTGGCGATGGAGGCGTTGCTGCCACGATTGACCGAGCTGCCGCGCAGCGCCGGGCCGGTGGAATGGAATGCATCACTAGCTGTCCGAGGCCCGACCAAGCTTCCCCTGGTATTCCAGCCCGGCTGACCGCGAAGGACCGAGCCCAGCGGCGCCGCCCGCCGACCCTCGGATCCGCGTACCATGGCTCGATATGCCTCGCCAGGAGGCGGATAGCGGATAGCGGATGCTGGACGGCGACTGCATCGAATGCCTCGCCAGCACCGGTATGGAGGCCCCGCTCGTTAGTGCCAAGTATTTGGGACTCCACATAATCAGACTACTGGTCGTTCATCTGGCGAAGGAGCACGAGCGCACACATCAGTTACGCTACGCCGACAATGTCGTGCCCAACCCGCTGCCTCCAGGTCGTCCGCAGCTGAGGCTTGACAAGTGATCGTTTTTGCTCCCGAGCCCCGGCATGAAAGAGCCGCACCCATGACCTATGCCCTACAGGTTCCTACAGGCTCCTAGTCGGGGACCTGGGTAAATCAGCCGCGTGCGCTTTCAGGCAGCTTTGGCTGGTATCTGCGCAGCCTTGGAGAGTAGATTGGTGGCGTGTGGCCTCCCCCATTACTTCGACAACGACCTTTCGCCGCTCAGCTCATCATCGCGTCCCTGGTGCCGGCGGTGGTCGGCGTAATCAATGGCGTCGTGATCGGCGTATCCGATTTGTGGTTCAACGTGATCATGGCCGTCGCCGTGATTGGCGGCGTCCTCGGTGGCTTCGAGCATGTCGGTGCACGCTCCGGGTTAGTCCGTGGACTCATTAGCGCCGCGTCGTTCTCTGTGTTGCTCCTCATTACCTTCGAAGCGCGAGGCGTCCCCTTGGTCGCCAAGCTGGTGGCCCCGCTGCCGATCATGGCGGTGGTGTTCACGGTCGTGGGGGGGCTATTCGGCGTGCTGGGTGGCTGGCTGCGGGGAAGGTCC
>Ga0070690_100001389_pt1 | contig 12622 bp, 7 predicted proteins | sample KBSS33HmetaG_FD_64671 | JGI IMG/M metagenome (GOLD analysis project Ga0070690, IMG submission 64671) | Switchgrass rhizosphere microbial communities from Kellogg Biological Station, Michigan, USA - KBS S3-3H metaG | ecosystem: Host-associated > Plants > Roots > Rhizosphere ... | reverse complement strand
CGCGACATCTCCGCTGGTCGGCCGGGTCCTCGGTGACTTCACGATCTGCGAGCGGCTCGGGGCGGGCGGCGGCGGGGTGGTCCACCGCGCCGAGCAGCGGCTGCTCGGGCGCGAGGCCGTGGTGAAGCTGCTGCACGCGCGCGACCTGGAGGCTCCCGAGCGGGTCGACCGCTTCCTGCGAGAAGCCCAGCTCGCGTCCCGGCTCGACCATCCCTACGCCGCACACATCTATGCGTTCGGCGCCGAGCCCGACGGCCTCTTGTGGATCGCGATGGAGCGGGTGCGCGGAACCTCGCTCGCCCAGGTCCTGGCCAGCCAGCCCGCGCGCCGGATGCCGCTCGGCCGGTTCGTCCACCTGCTCGAGCTGATCTGTGAGGTCGTCCACGCGGCCCACGAGCAAGGCATCGTCCACCGCGACCTCAAGCCATCCAACATCATGGTGATGGCGCGCGCGGGGCGCATCTTGCCAAAGCTCCTCGATTTCGGCGTGGCCAAGCGGATCGGCGAGGCTGGGCCGCCGCGAGGAGGGCCGCCGGAGCCGTCCGAGACAACCGGGCTGGAGCTGACGCAGCCCGGCGCGCACCTCGGGTCGCCGCTCTACATGGCGCCCGAGCAATGGGTGGAGGGCGGCGTGGTCGACACGCGGTCGGACGTCTACGCGCTGGGCGTGCTCGCGTTCGAGGCGCTGACCGGGCGGGTCCCGTTCGCCGGCCGCACCGTCGGGGAGATCGCGCGCCAGCACACGACCGCCGAGGTTCCGGCGCTCCCCGCCGACCTCCCGGCCGCGCTGGCGCCCGTGCTGCGCGCCGCGCTCGCCAAGCACAAGGACGATCGCCCCGCGAGCGCGCTGGCCTTTGGCGAGGCCGTGCGTGTCGCGGCGGGCGTCTCGATCTCGGCCGATACCTTGCCGCGGCTCGATGCCGCGGTCCGCCAGGACGTCGCGTGGCTGCCGCAACCGATCGCCGACGCCGTCGCCGGCTTCGAGGCCGCGCGCAACCCGCACCAGGCGCGCGACGCGCTGTGGGAGATCGTACACGTCGCGGTGCGCTACGTCGGGCTCGTCGCGCTCGCCGCGCGCAGCCGAGGTGGGCCGGGGGGCGCCAGCGACGCGCCGGTCGTGGTCGCGATGCTCCGCGAGCTCCGTCACCGCGACCTCGCCGACGAGGAATGGCTCGAGCTGGCCGGCGCGCTGGTGCGCCCGTACGCGGCCACGCGCGATGCGTATCCGCTTCCCGAGCTCGTCGACCTGGTCTCGGGGACAGAGCCAGACTCGGGAGCGGATCGCACCCTGTTCGCTCCGCTCCTGGCCGCGCGTACCGAGGCGGCCGCTGCAACGACCGAGGCGGGCCTGCGCGATCACCTGGTCGCTTGCGTCCCCGCGCTCGCGCGCCTGTTGCGCGGGCTCCTGTTCCTGACCGACTACCAGCTCGTGGTGCCGCGCGCCGACGGCGGTGAGGTCTGGATGGGGCCCCGCCGGTCACGCCGCCCGCTGATCGCGCTTGCGCCCGACCTCGCGCCCGGGCTGCCGATCCTGGTCGACTTCGACGGTCGCCCGGTGCTGCGGCTCGCGCCGCTCGTCCAGATCGCCGCGCCGGCCCCGGGCGCCGCCGAGGAGCTGTTCCTGTTCGCCGGTGGCCGCGGCGATCGCGGCCGCGCGCGCCTGGTCGCCGAGCCCCACGGCTTCGAGCGCCTCGACGACGCCGTGTGGGACTGGTTCCGCGCGCACGTGCTCCCGGTCGACGACGAGGCGGCGCCCGAGCCGCTCGAACAGGCGCCGTACCGCGGGCTCTCCGCGTTCACCGAGGCCGACGCGGAGAGGTTCTTCGGCCGCGAGCGCGCCGCCGACGCGTTCGCCAACCAGCTGCTCGTGCAGCCGCTGGTCGCCATCGTCGGGCCGTCGGGTGCCGGCAAGAGCTCGTTCGTGCAGGCCGGCGTGTTGCCGCGCTTGCCGGCCGGCTGGCGCGCCATCGTGTTCCGCCCCGGGCCGGCGCCGCTGGCCGTGCTCGCCGCACGCACCGAGCTCCCCGCCGCGAGCGCAGACGGCGACCCCGCCGCGCTTGGCGCGCAGCTACGCGCGCGGGCCGGCGCCGGAACCCTCGTCCTCGTCGTCGATCAGTTCGAGGAGGTGTTCACGCTGTGCCGCGACGCCGCCGAGCGAACGCGGTTCGCCGAGGTGCTCGTGCACGCGGCGCGCTCGGTCGACGATCGGGTCCGCGTCATCTTGACCGTGCGCGACGACTTCCTCGTGCGCGCCGGCGAGCTGGCGCCGCTCCGCGATCGGCTGGCGCAGGGCCTGACCTTGCTCGCGACCCCGGCGCCCGAGGACCTCGTCCGCGTCGTCGCCCTGCCGGCGCGCCAGGTCGGCTACCGGTTCGACGACGCCGAGCTGCCGCTCGCCATGGTCCGCGCCGTCGCCGGCCAGCCCGGCGCGCTCGCGCTCCTGTCGTTCACCGCCGCGCGGCTGTGGGAGCTGCGCGATCGCCACTTCCACCAGCTCACCCGCAAGGCGTACGACGCGATCGGCGGCGTCGAGGGCGCGCTCGCCGGTCATGCCGAGGCCACGCTGCTCGCCTGCGCGACCGATCAGCAGCGCCTCGTGCGCGAGGTGTTTCGTCACCTGGTGACCGCCGAGGGCACACGGGCAGTGCTCGGGCGCGACGCGCTGATCGCCGTGCTCGGCGAGAGCGGCGCCGGCGTGATCGAGCGCCTGGTCGCCGCGCGCCTCCTGGTCGCCGCCGAGGGCGACACCGGCGAGGAGCGCCTCGAGATCGTGCACGAGGCGCTGTTGACCTCGTGGCCGCGGCTCGTCGCGTGGCAGCGCGAGGATGTCGAGAGCGCGCGGCTGCGTGACCAGCTGCGCGCCGCCGCCCAGCAGTGGCACGAGCGCGGCCGGCCGCGTGGCCTCCTGTGGCGCGGCGAAGCGCTCGATGATTACCGGCGCTGGCGCAAGCGCTGGCCCGGCGCCATCCCTGAGGCGGATCTTGCGTTTGCGACCGCGAGCCTCGACGACGACGCCCGCGGACGCCGGATCCGCCGCGCGCTCGCCGCGTCGGCGATAAGCCTCCTGGTCGCCGGCGTCGCCGCGCTCGCCGTGCTGTACCGGTCGTCGCGGGAAAACGCCGTGGCCGCGCATGATCGCCTGATCCAGTCCTACGAGGAGCAAGGCCGGCGGCTGTTGCTCGACGGCGAGTACCTGCGCGCCCTGCCCTACCTCGCCGAGGCGTATGCCCAGGGTGACGAGTCGACCGCGGTGCGGGTCCTGCTCGCGCGCGCCGAGCGCCTGGCGAGCGCCGAGCTCGCGATCCACCAGCACGCCGGGCACGTGAGCGTCGCCGCGTTCCGCCCCGACGGTGCGCATATCATCTCGGTGAGCGACAACGGCGAGGCGGCAGTCTGGGAGGCCGCGACCGGCCACGCCGTCGCCTCGCTACCCGGTCGCCCCGGCGGACCGTATTACGGCAAGGTCAGTCGCGACGGCGCCTTCGTGGCGAGTCCGAGCCGGGATGGGGTCGTGCTGTGGGACGGCATCCACACCCGCACGATCCCGGCGGGCAACGCGGACCGCATCGCGATCGATCCCGGCGGACGGCGGATCGCGGTCGCGAGCGGCGGCGAGCTCTCCGCGTGGAGCGCCGCGGGTGGCGCAAGGCTCTGGACGGCTTCGACCGCGATCGCCGCGACGTTTGTGTGGTGGAGCGGCGATGCCGTGGTTGCGCACGGTGTCGATCAGGTCGTGCGGATCGCCGATGGCCGCGGCGTGGTGCGGCTTCCGGCGAGCGGTCCCGTCAACTTGCTCGCCGTGGGCGCGGAGGGGACGATCGCGACGACGTCCGGGTCCGTGATCGAGCTGTGGGACGTAGCCGGCACCCGCCGCGCGCGGATCGACGGGCGCGCGACGGTCACCACGGTGGCGATCAGCCCGGATGGCCGCTGGGTCGCCGGCGCCGGCGATGACCAGATCCTGCGGCTCTACGAGGCGACCACCGGCGCCCCGCTCGGCGAGCTCGTGGGCCACCGCGGCCAGGTCATGAGCCTGGAGTTCAGCGCGGATGGGACCCGCCTCGCGTCGGCGGGGAGCGATCTGGCGGTGCGGATCTGGGATGTGGCTACCCGTCGCCAGACCACGAGCCTGCTCGGCGCGCGCGATCAGTACGTGATGAACGGATCGCAATTCGACCCGACCGGTGCTCGGCTGGCCGTCCCGACCTTTGATGGCGCGATCCGCGTGTTCGCCACGGCCACTCCAGATCTCGTGACGAGCGTCGACGCGGGGGGAGCCCTCGCGCTCGGAGAGTTCTTCGATGGCGGCCGGCGGTTCGCCACGAGCTCGGACCACGGGCTTGCCACCTGGGCCACGATCACAGGGCGCAAGCTCGCGGCGATCGCCGCGCCGCCGAGCTCGTTCAGCCGGATCAGCCCCGACGGGAACATGGTCGCGATCCTGCCGCCCGACACCACGGTCGCCCAGATCCGCGAGGTCGCCACCGGGACCTTGGCTGCCGAGCTCCATGGCTCGGGGCATTTTCTGTGGGCGAGCTTCGATCACGCGAGCAGGCAGGTCGTCACCGGTGGAGACGATCACCTCGTCGAGCTCTGGACGTCACGCGGAGAGCGGCTGGCCACGCTGCGCGGGCACACCGGCAGCGTGGTCTCGGTTGCGTTCAGCCGTGATGACAGGCTGATCGCCTCGGGGAGCACGGACCGGACCGCGCGGGTCTGGGAGGTCGCCACCGGGCGAGAGCTCCGCAAGGTCACGGGAGGTGACGTCATGGCGAGCGTCGAGTTCGATGCCAGCGGGACACACCTCCTGACCGGGAATGCCGATCGGCTCGTACGCCTGTGGGACCTCGCGACCGGCGATCCCGTACGCTCCTTCGAGCACGCGACCACCGTGCGATACGCAACCGGCAGCCCCGATGGCACGCTGGTGGCCGGGGCCACGATGGACGGGGCCGTCAGCATCTGGGACCGCGCCACGTCATCGCTGCTGGTCCAGCTTCACCACCAGGCAAGCGCCGAGAGCGTCGAGTTCTTACCCGGCGCGCCGATCTTGCTCAGCGCGAGCGCCGATCACCAGGCGATGCTGTGGCACCTCGAGGTCGAGACCCGGTCTCACGAGACCGTGACAGCGTTCGTCCGGTGTCACGCTCCGTATGCCTTGCGCGAGACCCGCCTCGAACCGGTGACGCCAAGCTGTCACGACGAATGACGTTTGCGGTCACGCTCAGGCGCCTCCTCCTTTGGGAGGTTGCGTGACACCCCATGGCGCGCCCCATGCATCGAAGGAATCGTATGAAGAAGACCAGCAAGAAGCCTCTCCGTCTGACGATCGAGACCATCCGCCGCCTGGCGAACACGCAGCTCGCCGCGGTCAACGGAGGTACAGACACAATCGATGCAGGGGCGTCCACCATGTACGCGCTCACCTGTGCACCGTGCAGCGGGTCGGTATAGCAGCCCGCTGAACGACGCGACGATGCGAGCCCAGGCTCCGCCCCGGAGCATCGCAGTCGGCGAGTGCGCCTAGAACTCGCAGATCTGCGTCTCGCAGACGTTGCAGCTCTTGTCATTGGCAAGAGAGTCGTTCGTGTAACCGCCGGCCACCTGGCGAAGTTCGTGGGTCTGGAGGGTGCGCAGCGTCTCGGCGGCAAGCGTGAGCGGTTTCTTGAGCTTGGTTTTGTGTTTCAGCATGAGCTACGACCATTCCAAATCATGTGCCACGGGATGCCGCGCGCTCGATCGGCGACAACGCCCGGCAATCATTCGGCATCCACGGCCCACGACGTGTCTCGCGGGAAGCGTACGCACGTGTGACACCGCCTTCGGCGACGCGGCCGGACGGGTCGCCGCGTGGGGGCACCCGCAGTACCATGTCCCAGGCATGCAACCGGGCGAGCGGGTCGCAGGCCGCTTCGAGATCGTGGGGGAAGCCGCGCGCGGCGGCATGGGGACGGTGTTCCGCGCACGCGATCGGCGCGACCGGCGTGACGTCGCGCTCAAGGTGCTCCGGGTCGATGCGCTGGACAACGTCGCACGGTTCGAGCGCGAGGCGGCCATCCTCGCGGAGCTGCGCCACCCGAACATCGTCGAGTACATCAGCCACGGCGCGACGCCGGATGGCTTGCGCTACCTCGCGATGGAGTGGGTCGAAGGCGAGACGCTCGCCCACCGCCTCGCCCACGCCGGGCTCACCGGCCCCGAGATCATCGCGATGGCGATCCAGCTGTGCCGCGCGCTCGCGGCGCTCCACGCGCGCGACGTCGTGCATCGCGATCTCAAGCCGTCGAACGTCATGCTGGTCGGCGGCGATGCCGCGCAGGTGAGGCTCGTCGACCTCGGGATCGCCCGGCGCACCACCGAGGCCGGCCGGCTGACCCGCACCGGCGTCGTCGTCGGCACCGCTGGCTACCTGGCACCGGAGCTGGTGCGCGGCCGCTCCGCCGCGTTCGATGGCCGCGCCGACCTGTTCGCGCTCGGCTGTGTGCTGCACGAATGCTTCACCGGCGTGGCGACCTTTCAGGGCGACAGCACCCTCGCGGTGTCGGCCAAGGTGCTGCTGCACGATCCGCCTCCGCTGCGGGCGCTCGATCCATCGACCCCGCCGGCGCTCGACGAGCTGGTCTCGGCCTTGCTCTCCCGGCGGCCCGATCAGCGCCCTGACAGCGCCGCGGCCGTGGAGCGCGCGCTGACCGAGCGCGGCACGCTGCCGGCCACCCTCCACCGAGCCGGCGCTCTGCAAGGCGGCATCGCGACGAAGACCGTCGCCGGCCCTCCGCGCGCGGTGTGCGGTGTCCTGGTGGCAGGGGCCGATGACGACCGGCCCTGGGTCTTGCCGAGCGCCGGTGGCGCGGCGATCACGGTGGCGCCGTTCGATCACGACCTCGCACAGGGCCTCGCGATGATCGTCGCCGGTGAGCTCGCGATGGCCGCGCGGCTGGCGCTGGCGATCGCGGCGGCGCACCCCGGCGCCCAGCTCGTCGTCGCGGCCGGGGCGTCCGCCGGCGACTGCATCGATCGCTGCGCGCGCGCGCTGGCCGACCTCGAGATCGCCACCCAGCTGGCCGATCCGCGCGGCGGCGCCGGGGTATGGATCGATCGTGGCGCCATCGACGAGCTCGCGGGTGCGTTCCGCCTCGCCGTCTCCGGAGGCCACGCCCGCATCATCGGCCCGGCCAGCGAGCTCCCATGACCGATGAACGCGACACGATGACCTCTCCATCTGCGCGGGTCGGCGCGCGGGTGCGGGTGCGGCTGCTGCGGGTGCTGCCGGTGTCGGGCGCGCGGCCGGTCACCGTGGCCGTCGACCAGGCGCCGATCGAGATCGGCCGGATCGGCCATGCGCGCTCGCTCGCGCTCACCGATCCCGAGATCTCGCGCCTCCACGCCCTGGTGATCCCCGACGGCGACGGCTGGGTCGTCGTCGATCAGGGCAGCCACAACGGCACGTTCGTCGACGGCGTTCGCACGGCGCGGGCGGCGCTGCACGATGGCACGCTGATGCGGATCGGCAAGACGCTGATCCTCTACGTCGAAGCCGAGATGACCACCACCGGCGAGCTCCAGGCGCCGGCCGACACGGCGCTGCTCGGCTCGAGCCTCGCGACCCTGCACCTCCACGGCGAGATCGGGCTGGTCGCACCGCACGCCGTTCCGGTGCTCGTGCTCGGCGAGACCGGCGTCGGCAAGGAGGTCATCGCGCACGAGATCCATCGCCGCTCCGGGCGCCCCGGGGCCTTCATCGCGGTCAACTGTGCGGCGATCTCGCCGCTCCTCGCCGAGAGCGAGCTGTTCGGCCACGTCGCCGGCGCCTTCACCGGGGCCACGCGAGCCGCCGACGGCCTGTTCGTCGCCGCCGACGGCGGGACGCTGTTCCTCGACGAGATCGGCGAGCTGCCCCTCGATCTGCAGCCCAAGCTCCTGCGCGCGCTCGCCGCCGCCGAGGTCCGTGCGGTCGGCGCTACCGCGGCGCGCCGGATCGATGTCCGCATCGTGGCCGCGACCTTGCGCGACCTGGGCGGCAGCGTCGCCGAGGACAGCTTCCGCGCCGACCTGCTCAATCGCCTGTCGGGCTGGCAGATCAAGGTGCCCGCGCTGCGCGAGCGCCGCGAGGACATCATCGCGATCGCCGCCGGCATCCTCGCCCGGCGCCAGGCGCCGCCGCTGTCGGCCGACGCCGCGGAGGCGCTCGTCCTCCACGACTGGCCGGGCAACGTGCGCGAGCTCGAGCGCGTGCTCGCCGCCGCCCTGATCCGCGCGGGCGACGCTCCGCCGAGCAGCGAGCTCGGCCTCGGCCACCTGCCGGCGGCGCTCACCTCGCGGCTCGGGCCGCGGCTCGAGCCTGCCCTGGCCGCGTCCCCGGTGATCCCGATCGCGATGGCCGCGCCGGGCAACCTCACGCCGACCCGCGACGAGCTCGCGGCGGCGCTGGCTCGCTACGGCGGCAACGTCGCCCGCGTCGCCGAACACTTCGAGAAAGATCGCCAGCAGGTCTATCGCTGGGCCCGCCGCTACGGCCTCGACCTCGGGGCGTTCCGCGACGACGATTCCGAGGCCTGACGGGTGGCGAGAGGAAGCCGGCAGGCTGTGGCCTAACCCGCTTCGGGTTCGCGAGCCAGGTTGCGGGCTAACCTGGCTCGCGAGGGCCATGACGAGCTTCACGTCTAGTGCCGGCCGACGACGAGATCGAGGTGGCCCTGATGCGCGCGACCTGCGACGCGCCGCACGAGGACGCGCCGCGCCTCGTCTACGCCGATTGGTTGACCGAGCGCGGTGATCCGCGCGGCGAGTTCGTTCGGCGGCGTTCAACCGCGCATCTACTCGTAGAAATCGTCGAGGCTGTGCCAGCTCCCCGGCGATCGCTTCGCCCCGCGCTCGCGCAGCGCGTGCCGGGTGAAGATCCGCCGGCCGATCGAGGCGCCGCGCGGGTTCGGGTACCGCGCCACCTTGGCATTTAGCTCATCGAGCAGCGCGCCGGCGGAGCGCACCGGCCCCCATTTGCACTCGCCGAGGTCGGTCCAGGCGTCGTCGCGGAGGCTGACCAGGTCGATCTGCGTGTGCTTGTCCCAGTACTCGCCGATCTCGTAGCCGGCCGAGACTCCTTCGCGCTCGTAGATCGACGGAAGGGCCTCGCGGCAGAGCCGCTCGAAGCTCGTGCCGTAGTACGAGTCGAGCTCCGGGCGGATCCGCGCCGCGAACGCCTGATCCGGTCCGAGCTTCTGCAGGATGCTTCCGTTCGGATACACGAAGCGGAACCAGAAGCGCAGCAGCGGATCGTCGAGCTCGTAGCGAACGTGGCGAGTGATCGGCGGTTTGCCGGTGAGCGGATGACGTCGCCGCAGATAGCCCAGCTCGACGAGCTGCCCGAGGTAGTACGCGATGCTCCGATCGGCGATCCCTGTCCGCTGTGCGATCTCGCGGCTTGGTGCGGCGCCGGTCGCCAGCGTCATGAGGATCGCGTAGTAGTGCTCGACGTCGCGTAGCTCCTCGCGGAGGAGAAACTCCGGTTCGCGATGGAGCGGCGAATATTCGTCGAGGATCGCCGCCTTGATGTTCTGCTCGACCGACCGCCCGGCCAGGAAGCACCGCAGGTACATCGGGATGCCGCCGCAGATCGCCCGCGTCCGCGCCAGATCGGCGGGTGCGTAGCCTGGATGGAAGCGGGCGGCCTCGCGATGGTCGAACGGGCGGAGGAGGATCTGCGCCGTGCGCCGTCCGAACAGCGGACTCTTCTTGCCCAGGACCTCGCGCTCCATGAACCCGAGGTACGAGCCACACAGGATCAGGAAGACGTTGCCAGCGGCCCGCCAGCGTCGATCCCATGCCTCTTGCAGGACCGACGGGAGCTCTGGGCTCTCGGCCACCATCCACTGGAACTCGTCGAGCGCGATCACGAGCTTACCCTTGCCCTTGCCGCTGCGATCGCCCCAGCGCTCGACGACGGCATCGAACGCACGCTTCCAGGTGTCCGCCGGGAAGGTGGCCAGGAGTGGTTCATCGAGCGCTGCGGCGGCCTCGACGAGGAACTCGCGGCGCTGCAGCTCCGGGGTCGCCTGTTTCCCGAGGAAGTAGATCCCAGGCTTGCCGTGGAGGAACCGGACGATCAACTCGCTCTTGCCGATGCGGCGCCGCCCGTAGATCGGAACGAAGGCGCTTTCCCGGGCGGCATAGAGCTGGTCGAGCCGTTGCAGCTCTGCGGTGCGGCCGATGAAGTCGTCCATCCGGGCAAGTCTAGACGTGGTGGAACGATCGTCAAGTCATGCCTCACCGAGTTACGACTCACCGAGTTACGACTCACCGAGTTACGGCTTGTCAAGGCGCGCCCGGACGGGGCTCGGACGACCACGGCGACGGCCAGGACAAACAAGCGGCGCTTCGCTGGCGGCGGCAGGAGACGGGCCAGCGGGAGCTGGCCGGTACGGGTCGGTGGGGAGTGAATCCCCCACGCGCCAGGACCCTCGCGAGCCGATCGGTCGCTGCAGCCGACAGCCCGAAGGTCGCGAGCTCGTCGCGCGTCTTGCCCTCAACCGCCGTCCTGGCTAGAGAGGCGCCGCGACGATCAGGGGACGCCGATCGCCCGCAAGACCGCCCGCTCCACCTCCCCGATCCGCGCAGGCGACAGGGGCCCGCCAAGGGTCGTTGCGTCAAGACAATCTTTGGGCACTGTCGTGATCTGCTCGCACAAGAGCACCGACGGCTCCGCGAGCCCCCCTTCGCCCTTCTTCAGGCGCACATGCCAGGGCCCCTCGCGCATCACCGTCGAGGCCGGGATCACGATGACGTCACGGGCCTTGTCGTTGCGCACATCGGGCGACAGGAGCAGCGCCGGGCGGTGCTTATCGAGGGAGACCCAGTAGAGGTAGCCACGGCGAAGCATTCTTAATCGATCTTCCGCTTCCTGGCCACGCGGAGCGACGCTCGCGAGAGCGCCTCGTCCTCGGCCTCCTGCTCGACGGTGCGGCTCGTGTAGTAGGCGAGGGTGTCCCGCTCAAGCTTCTCGGCGGCACGGCGGCGAGCCGCGAGCCGCAGCCAGACCTCGAAGATCTGGCTGCGCGATCTCGACGTCTGCACGGCTTCGTCGTCGATCTCCTCGAGCAGGTCACGGGGCAGCGAGACGCTGACCTTCGTCTTCATACCTTCTTTCCTACCATAGTTCGTACCTTCGGCCAGCGGCCTGCCCGGCGTCGGAACGGGGCGGCGCATCGAGTTTCCGCGACGACGAGCAGCGCCGACGGTGGTGACGCGCTACTCGTAGACGAGCAAGAGCGGACCCGGGAACAGCCACGATAAGCCCTCGCGCAGGCGGTCGCGCCAGTTTTCCCAGTTGTGGCCGTCGCGCGCCTCGACGTAGCGCACCTCCATGCCGGTCGCCGCGAGGATCGGGGCGAGCGAGCGGTTCTCGTAGATCAGCGACTCGTACATGCCACAGCTGAGGAACACGCGCTCCGACATGGCAATCGGGTAGGCGCGGTAATGGTTCATCGCCGCGACGATCGGATCGAACAAGGGGCCACGGGCGTTGCGGTCGCCGATGTCGGTGAACGCGAACGAGCCGGACTGCAGGAGCAACCGGCCGTAGAACCCGGGGCGCTTGAGCGCCGTGGTCAGCGCCGCGACCGCGCCGAAGCTTGCGCCCATCAGGCACCGGCTCTGCGGGCGCGCGTCGAGCGGCAGGGTGCGCTCGAGGTTGGGCACGAGCTCGTCGGTGATGAACCGCGCGTGGCGCTCGTCGCCGGCGTACTCGCCCAGCCGGTTGGGCGAGCTGGTGAGCGCGACGATGAGGTCCGGAATCTCGCGGCGGTAGATCAGGTTGTCGAGGATCGGCCCAAGGCTCGCGTACCGCAGGTAGTCGTGGCCGTCGTGGACGACCAGGAGCGGATAGCGCCGGGTCCGGCGATACCGCGCGGGCAGGTAGAGCCCGACGCCGCGGCGGCCGAACACCTGGCTGTGGAACCGGATCTCGTCGATCGTCCCCGGCGGCGCCTCGGGATCGGGCTTGATCCACTCGGGCACGGTGTAGCCGGTGCCGTGGGCCACCGAGTTGGCGCCGAACGGATCGCGCGCGCGGTTGGGGTTAAGCGGATCCTGGATCCACTCGCCGTGGCCCTGGCGCACGACCTCGAGCTTGTACTCGACGCGCGACCCGGCCGGGATCTCGAGCGTGAGGTGCCACAGGTCGGTGCCTTCGAGCCGCTTGAGCTCCTGCGACGACGGTAGGCCGAACACCCAGTGCTTGAGGTGCACCGCCTCGGCGTCGCCGCGATACACGAAGGTCATCGACGAGCCAAGGACGATCGGGAAGCTCTGACTGGCGAGGAACGCGTCGACCGCCTCTCGGGTGCGCGGCCCGGCGGCGAGGGCGGAGATGAGCGCGGCCGTCTCGCGGCGCGGGCGGAGCCCGACGACGTTCCCGGCGGAGCGGGCGGCCGGGTCCGTGGGGGCGAAGGGCGAAGCGGAATCGCGGCGCGAGCGGAGCCCGACGACGTTGCCGACGGGACGGGCGATCTTGTCCGGCGGATCGAGGAGCGATGCGGCATCGCCAGAGGTGGAGTCCCGGACGGGGTTGCCGGCGGGCCCGGCGGCCGGCTCCGGGGGATCCGCGGGCGAAGCGCCATCGCGAGAGGTG
>Ga0070690_100001387_pt1 | contig 12629 bp, 10 predicted proteins | sample KBSS33HmetaG_FD_64671 | JGI IMG/M metagenome (GOLD analysis project Ga0070690, IMG submission 64671) | Switchgrass rhizosphere microbial communities from Kellogg Biological Station, Michigan, USA - KBS S3-3H metaG | ecosystem: Host-associated > Plants > Roots > Rhizosphere ... | reverse complement strand
ACGTTGCGCCTTGTCCATCTCCGTCTGGGCCTCAGACGCTATCTTTGAACGTAATTGCAGAATCTCGAGCTCGCGTGCAAGATTGATGTTTGCAAGGCGAATCAACTCGTCAGCCGTGTTTGCCTCGAGCATCTTCTGCTCTTCATCGACGCCAAGATTCAAGATGGAGCCGAGGAAATAAGCCAATCGAACCGGATCGACCGCGCCTAACACAGCAACGCGGACCTCAGGCGGAACATTCGGCAGGAGCGTAAGCGCGTCCTGGATCATTGCCTGCAGGTTTCGCTTCCCCGCCTCGACCTGCTCAGCATCAACTATCTCGGGCTCAGGCAGAATCTGAACGCGCGCTCGGAGGTATGGATCTTCCTGTTTCCACTCGAGAACTTTTATGCGGTCGGTACCTTGCGCAACGATCCGCATCGCATCGCCGAGACGTTCCATGCGCTTGATCATCACGAGCGTTCCGACCTCGTAAAGATCTTTCGAGCTGGCGTCTCCTTCGCTAGTGTTATCCGCCCGAACGGTGATGCAACCAATTAGCTTTTCCGGCGTCGACAGTGCGGCTTCTACTGCGACGACCGAGCGCGGACGGCCGACACCGAGCGGTACAACCGTTTCCGGAAAGAGAGTCAGGTTCTGCAGAGCTAGAACCGCAACTTCAAACGGCTCGCGCGGCAGTGCAGTTGATGGCGTGCTACCGTCCGGCGTCTGAGCTGGTGGATTATTTGGCTGTGTTGATTCGGATTCCGGCATCACTGTAACGACTCCGCTATCTCAATCACTCTGCAACATGATGATCAAGAATCCATCGCGATAGTCGCGGACGAGCGATGCGCCTTCGAGGGGAGCGGGAAACTCAATCGTCTTTTCAAATCGACTGTAGGTGATTTCCATTTGATGATAGACAAACCCCTCACGATAAAGAGTGTCTTTGCGACAGCCGCGAATGTGCAGTCGATTCCCACTTATCTGAACCTCCAGATCGTCTGAACACACACCCGCGAGATCCAACTTCACAACCCAGCCGTCTGATGTACGGTAGACATCGGCGGAGGGATTCCAGAGCCGGCCAGATGGTTTTACCCGGTGAGCTAGGGAGCTCATCGAATGATCACTATCGAAATCACGCATGGCGAGAGCATAAAGGATAGGCTAAAGTCACGCAAAGGGAAGGTCAGTACCACCGAGCGCGGTAGCGGGTGGGTGCGCAGCCGAATTCCGGAGCAACCTGAACACGCGCTCCGCACCCACCCACTACCGCGCGGTGGTATTGACTTCATACCTAGCTAAATATTTGCCGCCAGAACGAAGAACCTTTCGAGATTTCCTCGATCGCGTCCGCCAGTTCCTGATCAGCTTCTGTCTCCACGGCGACATCAGCCATCGAGATTATCCCGATAAGACGATTGTCTTCGCCTACTACCGGAATTCGACGCACCTGCTTGTCACCCATCTTGCGAATGACGTCGACGACACGATCATTCGGTCTCGCAGTGTGAACGTTGGTAGACATCACCTCTTCAGCCCGTGTCCCGCCGGCGTCTTTGTTATCCGCGACAGCTCTGATAACGATATCGCGATCGGTGATCAGGCCCAGCAGCTTGCCTCGTCCATAAGTGCGTTGTTCGTAGTTCACCTCATCACGCTCGATCGTTTTTCCGTTTCCAGCTGTGCCCTGGTAATCGACTACGGGAATCACACCGGTGTCTTCCTGTTTCATCATCACGGCGACTTCACGCAATGGAGTCTCACGCATTGCGACGGCGAGATCACGCGTCATGATGTCGCGACAGCGCAAACGCGATCGTTCAGATCCGTAACCCGGCCTCCGCTGGCCCATCGTGCGTGAGTCGTCCTCGCGCCAACGCTCCGGTGGATAGTTGCGGGAAGTTTGATTTCGTAAGTCACCACGATAATCGCTGTATCGCGGTTCGTCATAATCATACTCAGCTCGTTCACCGAAACGTCCGCGACTAAATTCAGTGCGGCGATTGCCTTCGAGAAATTCCCGCCGGTTTCTTTCGGCGCGGTTGTCATAACCCCCGGGGGCCTCACGTCTCATTCCCTGATCGCGCTCGCGCATATAAGGATCGCGATCGCGGTCATCTTCAAATTCCTCACGATATCTGGCCATTGCTTTCCCCTCCTTGCCAGGAATAGAAATTATTGCGACTGCCGGCAGACGCAACTAATGCAAAAACTGGGGGCATGTGGCGAGACTTCGCCGATACCTGCGGGGAACTACTACAACGGGAAAAACGGGGAGAGCACACCTCTATCACATGTCAGAGATTTGTTTCAACTTCAGCAATTAGCTGAACGCGAGAACTTATCTCCAGATTTCCTACTTCAATCGGTGTCGCAACGTCTGCACGCTTTGCACCAGCGATAAAGGCTTCCTGCATAACCGGTATTGGTTGCCGGAAACCCTCTTCCTGGACCTCCACGATTCGGACAACCCGACCACCGAGCGCTTGAGCAATCACTCGCGCTTTGCTTACAGCTTCACGGGTTGCTTCTGATAACGCCTGATCACGCGCAGGTCGATCTTGTTTGAGCGTGAACATCACACCGCCAATGTCGTTCGCGCCAGCCTGGCTCGCCGCATCGATCACAGTCCCAACTTTCCCGAGATCACTAAACGTGACCGTCACCGTATTACGTGCTTCGTAACCAGTTATGGTCGGGGGTTGATTCTCGCGGTAAACGCGCTGTGGCTGAACGCTGTAGCCGCTCGTCTTAACTTCTGCGCCGGGCAGAGCTGCTTTAGTGGCGCGTATCACTGCATCGCTCTTTGAAGCATTCTCCTGTTGCGCGTCGATGGCTCGCTTTCCCTGCGTCACTACTGAGATCAGCAAAGTCGCAGTGTCAGGCTGTGCTTTCACGATTGAATCGCCGGTAACTAGAACTCGAGTTACGCGCCTGGAATCGCTGCTCGACGCAGTTGCCGTCTGCGCCTGAAGCACCGACAGCGGTGCGACCAACATTACCAATCCCAATATGAGTAAAATTCGTTTCATAGCTCTCCTCTTCTCCCAATCTCCCGGAATACCGGTGGGAGATAGAGAACGAAACCAGTTCTAAAATCTTGCTCCGCTATCTCTAAAAAACCTGTTTTGATACCATTCATCCAATGCAATCATTCGATACTGAAAGTGATCACACGAACGCGACCGATTCCCAGGGCGAAACCTCCAATCATGCAGCGCCGCCCCAAATCTCTTCGGGCGCATCCGTTCGAATCGAGCTGCCCGGCGGCGACGAAGTAGCTGTTTTCAATGTTGATGGCGAATATTATGCCATCGAAAACTTCTGCCCGCACAAAGGCGCGCCATTATCAGAAGGTCTGCTTTGCGGTCACATCGTAGAGTGTTCGCTGCACGGTTGGCAGTTTGATGTGCGCACAGGTGAGTGCCTGACGGTTGTCGAGAGAATCAAGACTTATAAAGTCATTCGTGAAGGTGGCGTGTTGAAAGTGGAAGACCAGTAAGCAAAATCATTGGTCATTTGAGATTTAACATTTGATATTTCAGATTTCACCAGTGACTTATGAACTTCGGTTCGACCTTAAGCGTGAGCGAAAGTGTTTGGTTCGTGTTTAGTTTGTGTGAGTTCGTGGATCATTCCGTTTGTCCAGAAAAACAAGAACGATCCACGAAATCACAGGAACCAACACGAAACTCATTACCGAAATCGACTATTGGGGCAAAGCGTGTCCGGTAGTCTCAAGCGACAATTCTCAAATATCAATTGGCAATTCTCAAATAACCAATGATTTCTTTTCTTGCTGCTCTCGATCCTATCACTCGCCTATCACTGGCCATCATTTCCAATCGCCTCCACGGGACAGCACGTCAAGGCTTCTTCACACAGATTCTTCTCTTCTTCAGTTGCCGGTTGCTTATACACAAACGAATAACTGTTCTCATCCGATCGCATGAAGTTCTCGGGCGCGGTGTCGCGGCAGACGTCGCAGTCGATGCATGAGGAGTCGACGTAATACGCTCCCGTAACATTCTCTTTTACTTTGTCGTTCTTATCAGGCAAGGTGAGTCGATTTCGGGTTTCGAATTGCGGATTTCGGATTTCTTGTTAACTGATGGCTGAGTTAACTCGAGTTTGGAAAATCGGAGACAAATCCGAAGTCCTCATTCCGAAATCCGAAATTCTTCTACGGGTGTGTCATCTCTTCAGGTTTGACGTACTTATCAAATTCCTCGGCAGTTAACAGGCCGAGGTCAATCGCTGACTGCTTCAAACTAATTCCCTTTTTAAGCGCGTTCTTCGCAACCTTTGCGGCGTTGTCGTATCCGATGTAAGGATTCAGAGCTGTTACCAGCATCAACGAATCGCGCAGGTGTTCGTCAATCCGCGCCCGATTCAGCTCGATTCCAGAGATGCAATATTTAACAAAGCTATGCGTTGCATCGTGAAGTAAACGTACCGAGTGAAGGAAGTTGTGGATCATCACCGGCTTGAAGACATTTAACTCAAAGTTTCCCTGGCTACCTCCAAAGCTCGTTGCCAGATCGTTTGCAAAAACCTGGACCGCTACCATAGTCATCGCTTCGCTCTGTGTCGGATTCACTTTGCCCGGCATGATCGAAGAACCAGGTTCGTTCTCTGGCAAAACCAGTTCGCCTAACCCGCAGCGTGGTCCAGATGCTAACCAACGAACGTCGTTAGCGATTTTCATCAAGGATGCCGCCAGAGTCTTTAGCCCGCCACTCGCGAAAATCAACTCGTCATGCGCCGACAACGCAGCAAACTTATTCGGATGAGATTTGAACGGCAGGCCAGTTAGTTCAGCGATCTTTGCTGCCGCACGCTCGCCGAATTCGGGATGTGAATTGAGGCCGGTTCCTACTGCCGTGCCACCAATCGCCAGATCCAGCAGACCAGGCAGTGCGGATTTCAGGCGTTCGATATCGCGTTCAATCAAACTCGCCCAACCCGACATCTCCTGACCGACCGTCAAAGGTGTCGCATCTTGCAGATGCGTCCGGCCAATCTTCACTACGTCGTTGTAGGCTCTTCTTTTCTCTTCAATCGCGGCGTGCAATTCCTCCATCGCAGGTATGAGCCACGTCAAGCGCTCCGCAGCAGCAATGTACATCGCAGTCGGAAACGTATCGTTCGAAGACTGCGACATATTCACGTCGTCGTTTGGGTGAATAGGCTTCTTGTTGCCTCGCTGCTCGCCAGCGAATTCGAGTGCGCGATTGCATATCACCTCGTTCGCGTTCATGTTGGTTTGCGTTCCACTGCCCGTCTGCCAGACTCGCAATGGAAAATGTTCATCGAGTTTTCCATCGATGACTTCGTCGCAGGCCTGAACAATGAAACGGGCCTTGTCAGGCGCCAACTTGCCGAGGTCTTCGTTAACAAGAGCGGCGGCCTTTTTGAGAATGCCAAAAGCTCGGATGAGTTCGCGCGGCATACGGTCGTCGCCAATGTTGAAATGGATTAAGGACCGTTGGGTTTGAGCGCCCCAGTACTTATCAGCGGGGACCTCGATTTCGCCCATCGAGTCGCTTTCGATTCTTACTTCAGGTTTGGTTTCAGGGGATTGTTGAGCCATGGCAGTTCTCTCCGTAAATATTAGCAAAACGGGTTAGGAATAAGTACCAGCGAGCTTTTGTTGGTTCCTTGTGGGTCTGGCTCCAATGTTATAAAGTCCTCGCGTTTCACGTACTCTAGTTCCCCCATCCCAAACCATGACCTCTAAATCAAGGACTGCCGGTACCTTGACCACCGACAACCGCGTTCTCATCCTCGTTGTCGAACGCAATCCAGCCGTACAACGGCTGGAGCGATACTTCCTGGAACAAGCTGGGTACTCCGTCGAATTCGCCGACGACGGTCTGAGCGCGCTGGAGCGTGCCCGGGAATTAAAACCTGAGATCCTCGTAGCCGAAATCCTCGTTCCGGCGCTCGACGGTCTAAGTTTGTGTCGCGCACTGAAGGCTGACGCGGCCACGTCGCATATTCTGGTTCTTATCTTTAGCCACTTACACGCCGAGGATCGCGCTCTTGAAGCGGGAGCTGATGCGTTTCTAATCAAACCATTGAATGAAAAACTTCTGATAGAAACTGTCGAAACGTTGGTGAGTAAGGTCCGCAACGAGAAAGGCACTCGATGACCCAGAAGATATCAGCTGGTGCTACGGGCTTGGATGAGGTTCTGATGGGTGGAATTCCCGCGAACACGATCACCGTACTCATGGGAGCACCCGGCAGCGGCAAAACAATTCTTGCGGAGCAAATCGCTTTTCATAATGCGAGCCCGGAAACACCGGTTCTGTATTTGACCACGCTCGCGGAACCCCTCGAAAAGTTTATCGCACATGGCGACAGCTACTCATTCTTTGACGCTTCAAAAGTCGGAGTGTCTGTTTTCTACGAAGATCTCGGATACATGATCCGTGAGACAGGCATCGAGACTCTGGCAGAAAGAGTCACCGATCTTCTAATCAGGTACAAACCAAAGTTACTCTTCATTGACTCATTCAAAGCACTCCATGAATTGTTGACGTCTGAGACCCATCGGCGCACGGTCATCTACGACTTAGCTACTGCCCTCTCCGCTTATCAGTGCACGAGTTTTCTCATTGGGGAGTATGCGCCTGGAATGGTGACACAGCTGCCTGAGTTTGCCATCGCCGACGTGGTGCTCAACATGATGCGCCACATAACTAACGTTCGCGAGCAACGATTCTTGAGAGTTGAAAAGATCCGCGGATCTGATTCCATTCCCGGCATGCACGCTTTCGCAATTACTGCTGACGGAATCAAGATCTTTCCCCGCATACTGACCCCCCGATTCGCTCCAACCTATAGACCAAAGGTGGAACGTGTTAATACCGGAATCAAAGGTCTCGACGATATGGTGGCCGAAGGATTCTGGCGCGGGAGCACTACGCTGATTGCAGGTCCTAGCGGCTCGGGCAAAACGATCATGGCACTTCACTTCATCCGCCAGGGTGCGCTGCAGGATGAACGGTCGCTGTATTTGGGATTTCAGGAGAATCCCATGCAGATGGCACGAATTATGCACAACCTGGGTTGGGATACCGAAGACCTGATCAGTTCGGGCAAGCTCGAACTAATGTATTGCTCGCCGGTCGAAATGCAGATGGATCAGGTTGCGGCCGAGTTATTTGGCCGAATTCGGGCAGGAAAGATAGAACGCGTGGCCATCGATTCTCTCGACGACCTTGAGCGATCGAGCGTCGATAAGCAGCGGTTTGCGGACTTTATCTATGCACTCATACAGTGGTTCGCGGTCGAAAACGTTACTTGCATGCAGACGGTCGAGTTGTCACATCTCTTCGCCGTCAGCGGCGTAAATGTGACGCAGGAGCAAGTTTCAAACATGTGTGACAACCTCGTAGTTCTTGGTTTTAACACAGACCGCGACGAACTTCGTCGCAGTGTCCGAATCTTAAAGACCCGGGGTAGCTCTCACGACGAGCGCGAGCACACGCTCGAAATCAGCGGACGCGGGGCGGTCGTCACCAAGGCGAAGTAATGCGCGAAACAGGCGAAGTAATGATCGAAACAGACGCCACTCCCACTAAGAAAGAACCTTACCGGCGCCTCGCGGAGATCAATCGTGCGATAACGACCTCCCTCAACTTCGATCAGGTTCTTAACCTAATTGCCACAAATGCGCGCCAACTGATCGACGCAGATATTAGCCTGGTTGTTCTTATCGACGAAGGTGGACTTCTGCGCATACGCGCCTCGGACGGTGTCGACGAAAACGTGATTAGCTCCTTCGTGGGTCGTCTCGAAGAAGATGTTATCAAACAGTTGCACGACTTGTTGCGCGTCGATCCTACGCATGCCCTCGCCTCGGTACCGATCATCGACAACGAGTCTGTTGACGGTCTGCTTGTGGTCGCACGTCGCACCCCAATCGGTGAAGACGAAAACTGGCAGTTGTCGGCCCTTGCAGATCAAGCGGCGATCGCACTTCGCAACGCGCGGCTCTATGAAATCGATCTGAGCGTAGCAAATCGCGAGCGCCGCGAAACATTGCAGGCGCTTCGCGCTTCACGAGCTCGCATCACTCGCATTCTCGAAAGCATTACGGATCTCTATTTCTCGATCGACAGAGAGTGGCGCTTCGTCGACGTCAATCGGCAGGCCGAACGGCGCTTTGGCAAGAGTCGTGATGACTTGATTGGCAAAGTTATGTGGCAAGTGTTTCCCACGGCGGAAGAGTCTGGTTTTTATGAGGAGTTTAGGAAAGCTATCAAGAAGAACGTACCGGTACATTCAGAGTTAGTTTGGAGTGTTTTCCCAAACGCGTGGTTTGAAGCTCATATTTATCCATCGCAGAGCGGCCTATCGGTTTATTTACGCGACATCACAGAGCGGAAAGACGGCGAAGCAAGCAGGCGTTTCCTCGCGTCGATCGTTGAATCGTCGGAAGATGCGATCGTCAGCAAAGACCTGAACGGAATAATCAGCACCTGGAATCGAGGCGCTCAACAACTCTTCGGCTACACAGCGGAAGAAGTTATCGGTAAGCCTATAACTATCTTAATCCCTGAAGGTCGATTCGATGAGGAGCCCGCTATCCTGGCGCGAATTCGGTCGGGACGCGCGGTCGAGCACTATGAAACGATCCGTAAACGAAAAGATGGGACGCTGATCAATATATCGCTGAGTGTCTCACCAATCCGAGATGAATCGGGTGTGATCATTGGTGCGGCGAAGATCGCTCGCAACATCACCGAACAGAAACGAGCTCAAGAAGCAATACTGTTCCAGGCACGTTTGCTCGACGCCGTTGAAGAAGGCGTGATCGCCACAGACCTTAACGGCAAGATCATTTATTGGAACTCTTTCGCTGAGCGGCTCTACGGATGGACGTCTAAAGAAGTCCTGGGCGCCGACATAGTTGAAATCGTGCCGGCACTCTCTTCGAAGGAGCATGCCGCAATCATCATGGACCAACTTCGCGATGGCCTAAGCTGGTCTGGTGAAATGATTGTGCAGCGTCGGGACGGATCAGAGTTCCTCGCGGAGATCACCGATTCACCGATCTTCAATGAAAAAGGCGAGCTAATCGGCGTTATCGGCGTATCGTCGGACGTTACCGAAGCAAAACGGTCTGAAGAAGAACGCGCACGGCTACTCGAGAGTGAACGAATCGCACGCCTTGAAGCCGAAGCTGCAAACCGCCTTAAAGACGAATTCCTGGCGACGCTTTCACACGAACTGCGAAACCCATTAAATGTGGTAATTGGTTATTCTGAGATTCTACGTCGCAGCGAAGACACCAAGAATAGTTTCGTGGGCAAAGCCGCCGAAGTCATTCGCAGGAATGCGCTGGCCCAGTCGCAGCTAGTTTCTGACCTGCTCGACCTGTCGCGCTTACAGATGGGCAAACTCGCAATCACGCGTCAACCCGTTTCCCTCTCAACCATCGTCGGTGATGCGATTGAGACTGTACGCGCTGAAGCTGAGGGCAAGAACATTTCACTGAGACTCGTGACGCCAAAAGAAACCCTTCTGGTGGACGGCGACCCGGTTCGACTCGGTCAAATCGCGTGGAACCTGCTGAACAATGCCGTTAAGTTCACACCAACAGGTGGCCGTATCACGATCGCGTTGAGCGAAGAGGCTGATCATGCAATTCTGAGGATTACAGATACAGGCCATGGAATACCGCCGGAGTTTCTGCCTCACGTCTTTGAGATCTTTCGACAGGCGGACGCGAGTAGTTCAAGGCGTCAAGGTGGATTGGGCATCGGCTTGGCGCTCGTCAAGCAACTCGCGGAGTTGCATGGCGGTCGCGTTAGCGCCGAGTCGGACGGCACTGGCAAAGGCGCAAAGTTCAGTGTGTGGCTTCCGCTTCGAAGCCTTCCAGTGTCAACAGCCCCGGCCGCGACACACAAGCCAGACGACGTTTTGAAGCACAGGCTCATTCTGGTTGTTGATGATTCAAGGGAGACGACTGACATGCTCAGCCGGCTGTTGCAGATGGAAGGCGCGTTTGTTGAAACGGCACGCAGCGGACCGGAAGCATTGCAACTGGCGGCTGACAACACGTTTGACCTGGTGATCTCAGACATATCAATGCCCGAAATGGACGGCTATCAGCTGATGCGGCAACTCCGGGAACTACCATCGATGGAGCATGTACCCGCGCTAGCCTTAACGGGATTTGGCAGGATTTCTGATGTGAAGCGTGCTGAGGAGGAGGGCTTCGCCGAACATTTCACGAAACCTCTCGACATCGATAAGCTCCTTAGTGCGGTCAAGCGACTCACTAAGGACAACGGAAACTAGTGAATAGTGAATCGTGAATCGCCATTCACGATTCACTATTCACGTTCTTCTAAATCACTCAACAACTTAAGCAGGTCCGGTGGCAAAGGAGCAGTGAATTGCATTGGCTCCTGTGTTTCCGGATGAATAAACCCTAGCTTTTCTGCGTGCAGAAACTGCCGACCGAGGCTGCGAATACGCGCCCGCAGTTTCGCATCCTGCACTGAATTGTCGCGCCCACCGCCATACGTTTCGTCTGCTACAACTGGATGCTTCAGCCATGAAAGGTGAACGCGAATCTGGTGTGTGCGGCCTGTTTTTAATTCAACGTCGAGGAGCGTGAACCGTTGATAACGCCGCCGGACGCGAACGATCGAGATCGCCTGGCGTCCTCCTTTTACTACAGCCATTCGGGTCCGATTACCCGGATCTCGTGCCAACGGTTGATCGATCTTTATGGTCTCAGCCTCAACGCGACCGTGGACCAGTGCTACATACGATTTGAATACCGTTCGATCTCGAAATTGATCCGCGAGTTTCTCCAACGCTGATTCCGTTTTTGCGACAACAAGCAATCCGGAGGTATCGCGATCTAGTCGATGCACAATTCCAGGACGCGCCGCTTCTTTGCTGGATGGGAGTTGCTGGAAATGAAACGCCAACGCATTCGCCAGCGTGCCCGAATGAATTCCGGCGGCCGGGTGCACCACAAGCCCGGCTGGTTTATTAACAACCGCAACGGCATCGTCTTCATAAATGATCTCAAGCGGGATATCTTCGGGGGTGAAGCTGGCTGACGGTGAAGCACTAAGTTCGACTTCTACTTCATCGTTGACACGCAGCTTATAAGAAGGCTTCGCCGGTTTCGCGTTGACAAGGACGTCTTCGTCATCGATGAGTCGTTGTAAACGGGCGCGGCTCCAATCTGGAATCTTCGCGGCGAGATATGCATCGAGACGTGAACTAGCACTTTCAGAATCAACTTTGAACGTGAGGAACTCGCTCGATTGGGACTGACCTTGTGTCATTAGCCGGTGACGTCTAATGGTCTAATTGTAGGGACGGCCCTCCGTGGCCGCCCGCATTTCTTCGGCGTCGAATCCTTACGCGAGATTAACGGGCGGCCACGGAGTCCCGCCCCTACAATTATTACACCGCGCCAATCAGCCGTTCTTCCGTTCAAAGTCGCGCATGAATGATACGAGCGCTTCGACTCCGGCGCGCGGGAATGCATTGTAGATCGATGCGCGAATGCCGCCGACAGAACGATGTCCTTTCAAACCATCGAGACCTTGCGCCGTGGCCTCCGAAGTGAACTTCTTTTCCAGCTCCTCTGACGGCAGACGGAATGTCACATTCATAATTGAGCGGCAATCAGAATCTGCGTGACCGCGATAAAAAGAAGTGGAGTCGATCGCGTCGTAAACTAACCGCGCCTTCTCGGTGGTCTCCTGTTCCATTACTGCAAGGCCGCCCTTTTCTTTCACCCATTTGCAGACAAGATTAAGAATGTAAATCCCCCACGTGTTCGGTGTGTTGTAGAGCGACTTGTTCTCCGTGTGAGTTCGGTAGTCAAGCATTGTATGAAGACCATCAGGAATGCGTTGCAACAGGTCGTCGCGAATGATCACGAGTGTCACACCGCTTGGTCCCATGTTCTTTTGAGCGCCGGCATAAATCAGACCGTACTTCTCGACAGGGATGCGATGCGAAAGAATGTCGGAAGAGGCGTCAGCTACTAGCGGCACCGAACCAAGTTCCGGCTCTTTCTTCCACTCCACACCTTCAATAGTTTCATTCGTAGTGATGTGGACGTACGCTGCGTTGGAATTCAATTGCAATTCTTCCTGGCTGGGAATGCGAGTAAAGCCGCCGTCTGCCATAGTCGCAGCAATGCTGACAGCGCCGACTTTCTTGGCTTCCTTCACTGCTTTCTTGCCCCAGCTCCCGGTAACGATGTAGTCGGCGCTTCCGTCAGCCGGCAAGAGATTCATCGGCACCATTGAAAACTGCAAACTAGCGCCGCCTTGCAAGAACAACACGTGATAGTTCGCCGGAATTCCGAGTAGCTCGCGTAATCCTGACTCGGCGCTTCCGATGATCTCGTCAAACGTCTTCGAGCGATGGCTAATTTCCATCACCGACATGCCGACACCCGGCAAACTGAGGAGATCGCGCTGGGCTTCTTCGAGCACAGGGAGTGGTAACACCGCGGGGCCAGCACTGAAATTAAAAATGCGTTCTGTCATAAAGCCTCCGAGATTTAGTGAATCGTCAGTCGAAACGCAATTTCGTGATTAGTGCTCAAGTCTCTGGGCAACCTCGGCGTACTCTGCGTCTCTTGT
>Ga0070690_100001386_pt1 | contig 12630 bp, 14 predicted proteins | sample KBSS33HmetaG_FD_64671 | JGI IMG/M metagenome (GOLD analysis project Ga0070690, IMG submission 64671) | Switchgrass rhizosphere microbial communities from Kellogg Biological Station, Michigan, USA - KBS S3-3H metaG | ecosystem: Host-associated > Plants > Roots > Rhizosphere ... | reverse complement strand
ACCGCGGCCAACACCATTACTAAGACAAAAAGAAATCGCGCTCTTCTGGTGATCTGCGCGATTAACGGTTCGTCGGTTACCTGAACTTTTTTATTCACGTGGTGCATTCCCCCTCTTTATCGTTCTGTCAGTCGGTCTTCCTGTGCGAGCGGCGCAGTGATGCGCGTCGGGATCTAAATTGCTATTTGAACTTCTCAGGAAATTGGTTGACGATTCCCATCGTGAGTCCATCAGCCATCGTCAAGATTTGCTGATGAACCGCGTCATAAGCCTTAACGTCGGCGGCCCAATCGCCGTGCAGCCGCGCTACAGCTTCCTGCGTAGTGAGATTGAGATGTTCGTGCATCATCGACCTCATTTCAGCTTGCGGCCAATTCTTTGAATTCGCGCTGCTGAGGAAGTCGGCGATTTGATCAGCGTTTGCAATCCACCGCTTGTTCGCATCGGCCAGTTTTCCCTGATCGTTTGCCTTCGCTGCTGCTACAACTTCAGCGGCAGTCGTAATGTGCTCTTTCAACAAAGTGGTCAGCTTGGTCCCCGCCGCTTCGCCGTAATACGGTTTGATGGCATTGCCGATGTCTACCTGGTTTTGCAGAAGGCGCTCCGTGGCGGTTGCTTTGTCCGGCAGATCGCCGACGGCGCTGATGATAAAGACGCGAGTCCATGTGATGTGATCTTCCCAAAGTTTGCGCATCGCATCATGGAGTGCTGCCTGGCTCACTTGCTCGTTGCTGTTCGTTGCGAAACCGCTCGTCACGTAAGGGATCGAGAGCAAGACGGAAAGGGCCACTAATGAAACCGTGGTGCCTATCAACTGTCGCCTCATAGAAAACTCCTTTCAGCTCGCACACAACTATCCGTGCGTGCTTTGAATTCATGAGCACAACTGGTTTGTGTCTTCCTGTTGTTCGAGGGGATTAAGGGGACGGGTTTTAGGTTACGCCCTAAAACTAAATTTGTAAAGGGCGTTTCAGCTCAAATCCCAATGTGAAATATTGCAGAGTCGTCGAGAATTCCTGAAGAAATTCCCCGGTGCGGAATAATTGCTGTTAAGTTGTGTACTAGACTTAACAGCAGTTACTCCCAAAAGAGAGATCGGGCCAATCATGACAATACCTCGCGGCTTTAGAGGGCTACATTTTCCATGTGAGTGTGTATCGGCGCTAAAAGATGAGTACAGCGATCCGTGGGCGGAGATCGCCAAGCACAAGCTTCTGCCAAATGGAACCAAAGAGGAGATTCTCAATCTCGTAGCCCAGGAGCCAAAAACGATATCGCAACTAGCTGAAGCACTGAAGCTGGCAATACCAAGTGTGCACACACACATCAACGACCTAATGAGAAGTGAGTTGTTGCGAGAGTCAGTGGAATGGGAAAAGAAATACCCGACTGAACGTTACTACGAGCCGAACTTTCCGGTGTTCAAGGCCGTGGAGTGCGGTGAGTTTATGTCGCTGTGCGAGGAGATGGCCGAACAAGTTGCTGATTTGTTCGAACGCAAGCGTGCGAAGCTAGATCGCGCTTTTCGGAAAACAAATCTACCCGAACAGGGGTGGGAAGTCGAAGATGTCACCCAGTGTGTATACGCGAATATGCAGCGACACGCGCGAGTACTCCTGGAAGAGCGAGGCTTGTTGACGCCGCGGCAAAGACACAAGAATGGAGCTGACTGGGTTTTCTGGGCGCAGGAGCCGCAGTCTTAAGACAGGATTAACAAGATTCACAAGATTAGACTTACGCTCTTGGAAAGAGCACGAGCATCATTGAGGCAAAATAGCGTCACGCCTGCGCAAGTTGCTATACTCGCCGCAACGCAATACCCGACAGTTGTGACGTCTCGGTCGAATCACCACACGCTAAGACAAACTCAATGGAGGCACGACGATGTCTGAACTCGTCGCTGCTGCAACCAGCGGAACGCGAAATGGCTTTATAAGCCGGAACACACATCTTGTCCGCCTCGTCACCTGCGCGTTAGCGGTTAGCGTCACCTATTACATCGGCGCGAAAATTGGTTTCGCCCTGACGTTTCAGCCGCATCCTGTCTCAACTCTCTGGCCTCCTAACGCAATTCTTTTCGCCTCTCTATTGTTGTCTCCCAAACGATGGTGGTGGGCGATACTTCTAGCAGTATTCCCCGCACATCTGTTGACTCAGGTCAACGCGAACGTTCCGCCTTTGATGATTCTCTGCTGGTTCGTCAGTAATTGCACCGAGGCTCTCCTTGGTGCATCGCTGGCGGTTTATCTCATAAGAGATGAAGTAACACTCGACACTACGGATCAAGTATGGCGCTTCATCGTGGCGAGTTGTGCTGCCACGTTCATTTCATCTTTCCTCGATGCGGGTTTCGTGGAGCTCAACGGGTTCGGTGAAACCAATTATTGGGCCAACTTTCGCATGCGCTGCTTCAGCAATGTTCTCGCCTCCGTGACATTGGTACCGCTCACGGTCAGGTGGGCATATCTGCGAATCGAAAAGCTGCGAAGGGCCAGCTGGACGCGCTATCTCGAAGCTGCACTGCTGGCGGCCGGCTTATTCTTCGTCGCTTACGGGCTATTCGCGACGCAACGAGCAGGGCCCGACACGATACCGGCACTGCTTTATCTTCCGCTTCCATTCCTGCTTTGGGCGGCTACGAGGTTTGGCCCAAGAGGCGCAAGTACCGCGCTGCTCGCTGTCAGCTTTTGTGCTATCTGGGGTGCGATTCATGGTATTGGACCGTTTGCGAGCCGGTCGGCGGAGACTAACGCATTGTCCGTCCAACTGTTTCTGATTCTCACTTCAATCCCCATCCTGTTACTCGCCGCGTTAATAAAGGAACGGGAACGAGTGCAGGACCACGTTCGCCAAAAAGAAGAGCGGTTCCAGTTGGCTTTGGAGGCTGCGCAAATGGGGACGTGGGACTGGCAAGTTGTCGAAGATCGGGTTGAGTGGACCGGCCATACAAAGCGAGTGATCGGCTTTACCCCGTCCGGTCCCAACGCAAAAGCGGATGAGATCTTTTCACTAATCCTCGATGAGGACCGCGCAAGAGTTATAGAAGAAGTATTAGCGGCTCAAGAGAGGGGCGGCTCTTTCGAAACCGAGTTTCGCATGAGAGCGACGGATGGAAGCATCCGGTGGCTTCGGGGTGTGGGAAAGGTGGTCCAGGATAGCGATGGCCGACCCATAACTATTACGGGCGTAAACCTCGACGTAACCGAAAGGCAATTGGCAGCGCAGAAGATCCATGAAACATCCGAGCGCAACCGTGCAATGTTGCGCGCGCTACCTGATATGGTTTTTCTCCTCAACAGCGATGGTGTATTTCTGGATTATAGCGTGCGAGACGAGAAGCAGCTCTTAAACGCTCCTGAAGTTTTTATGGGGAAGACCATGCGCGACATGTTGCCCCCTGATCTCGCAGAGCGCCTTATGAAGTCGTTGTCAAATACACTTTTGACAGATACTACGGAGGTGCTCGAGTACTCGTTGATGATGCCTGATGGTGAACGGCACTACGAATCAAGAATGATTCAGACAGAAGGTGACAAGGTAATATGCATCGTCCGTGATACTACGGACAGGCAGCGAGCAATGGAAGCACTAAAAGAAAGTCAGCAGAAGTTACGGCATAGTCACACTCAAATCCGCGACTTACTTGGCCGAGTGATCGACGTTCAGGAATCCGAACGACGCCGTCTCTCACGAGAGCTGCACGACGATCTGAGTCAGAGGGTCGCGACGTTGTCAGTTGCCATCAGCAGACTGAAGAAGAAGCTTCCGCTGCCGGATAACCAGCTGCTCAGTGAACTGGATACCCTGCGAGAAAACACGAACAGGCTTACCGAGGAAATCCGAAATCTTTCACATCAACTTCATCCAGCAGTACTCGAGCATCTTGGGTTGGTGACTGCGCTGGAGTCGTATATCGAAACGTTCAGCGATGAAGAGGGCATTGAGGTTCATCTGATCGCTGATGTCGGCGAAGAGAAGATTCCCTTTCATTCATCGATCTGCTTGTATCGTGTGGCAGTTGAAGCACTACGAAACGTTTCGCGGCACTCCGGTGCCTCCAAGGCGAGCGTTTCACTCCAAAGATCTGACAATTGGATCGAGTTGCAGGTGTCTGATCGTGGGAAAGGTTTTGATGTTGAGTCTGCGAGGAAAGGCGCCGGGCTTGGCCTGGTGAGCATCGAAGAGCGACTCCGTCTGTTGCAAGGTAGCTGTGAAGTTCGTTCTGCTGGCAGCGGTACGACATTGATCGCACGTGTTCCATTGACTAACTGAATATGAACCGAATCCGACTCGTTCTTGCCGACGATCACACGATGTTCGCAGAAGGTCTGAAGAGCCTTTTGGACGAGGAGTTTGAACTTCTCGGTACCGTAGGCAATGGCCAAGATCTGGTTGATATCACCCATCGCCTTAATCCTGAGGTGATCATTGTCGATATCTCGATGCCGATCCTCAGCGGATTTGACGCGATCAGACGAATCAGAGACCTCGGCAGCAAAGCAAAAGTGATCTTCCTGACGATGCACGACGACGACACGTTGGTTGAAGAGGCATTTCGCTGTGGTGGATCTGGGTATGTCTTAAAACAGGCGGCAGGCGAGGAGTTAGTTGAGGCGATCAAACAAGTTTCTCAAGGAAACAGGTACCTGACTCCATTGGTGAAGTCGAAGCGGACTGACCGGCTTCCTCGTGGTGCAACCAAGTCGATGATCACTCCGAGACAGCGGGAAGTTCTGAAATTGATCAGCGAGGGGCTGACGATGAAAGAGATTGCCGCGAAACTCGAGATTTCTACGCGAACAGCCGAGTCGCACAAATACGAAATGATGGAGGCCCTCGGGGTCAGCACCACCGCTGACCTTATTAAATACGCGTTGAAAGTCGGTCTAATTACCTAAGTATTTTTGAGTAGGGCCTAGTACTTTTACGGGTTGCGCCCTGCGCAGTCTGGCATTAACTTAACCTCGATTCTTCTATAAACATCTGGTTTTGTCGTTGGGTTGGTGGTTCGGAGCCCAGCTGTCGGAGACCGAGCTTGCCCCTCATAGCCGTACTCGACTCCTCCCAGTGATGTTTTAGTTATTGACGATACGGACCGTCGCACGAAAATGCAGCTCCCGACTCTTCCCGCCCCCGCAAGTTCACGCCCCATACTTCGTAGTGTGTCTGGTTTCTGGTTTCTGTTGTTGTTTTTGCCAATCCTCGCGATGGCTCAGCAAGCAGTTACCGGAGTGGCCGTGGTCGCGGTCATTGTCGTACAGGCCCTTCTGATCGCCGGCCTGTTGTTTCAAAGATCAAGGCGCTGGCGAGCGAATCGACAACTTGCCGAGAGCGAGCAACAGTTCTCCAAGGCCTTCAAGGCTAATCCGCAGCCAATGTCGATCACTACCCTCGCAGAAGGAAGATACCTGGACGTCAATGACAGCTTCCTGCGGATGAGTGGGCACACGCGGGCAGAGGTGATAGGTCACACATCTGCTGAACTGAATATCTTTGAAACTAGGGAACACCGCGACACAATACTTGTGCAGCCGTTGCTAGCCTCAGGTGGACTCCGAAACTTCGAACTAAAGTTTCGCAGGAAGGACGGGGATTTCAGGACGCTGTTATCTTCCGCAGAACTCATCGAGCTTGGCGGTACGAGATGCATTCTCGTTGCGTCGAGTGACATCACCGAACGGAAAGAATCCGAACACACTCTCGCAGAGCTCACCGGTCGGCTTTTGAGAACACAAGACGAAGAACGCCGGCACATCGCACGCGAACTGCACGATGTAACAGCACAGAGCCTTGGCCTGATTTTGCTCAATCTCGCACAAGTGCAGGGTGGAGCGACGGCCATGGACAAGAAGAGCAAAGATAGATTGGCCGAGAGCGTTGCTTTAGGAGAGCAAGCGTTGAAAGAGATTCGCACCCTCTCGTACGTGTTGCACCCTCCCCTGTTGGACCAGGCCGGATTGATTACTGCGCTTAAGTGGTACATCAAAGGCTTCAGTGAACGTAGCGGTGTCAAAGTCGAATTCTCCGAGAATGGCGACGATGGTGGGCGAATGCCGCCGGACGTAGAGTACGCATTGTTCCGCGTGGTTCAGGAGTGTTTGACCAACATTCGTCGTCACACCAACAGTGAAACTGCAGACATCAGCATCACGCGAATTAATGGCGATGTTTCCCTGCTGATCCATGACCATGGCAAAACTCATCAACTCGACTTACCACCAAATGGAGACGGGATTGAAAGCCTTGGTGTAGGCATACCTGGCATGCGACATCGTTTGAAGCAGTTAGGCGGTGAGCTATCAGTTCACTCGAATGGAAGCGGAACGACTGTTACCGCCAAAGTGCCAGTGAGGTCAGTAGAAATATGATTCGCGTTCTCTTGGCTGATGATCATGCGTTAATGCGCCGCGGCATCCGCGACTTGTTACAGGGCGATCCTGAGATCGAAGTTGTAGGAGAGGCTGGAGACGGCCGCGAGGCGACGCAACTAACGAATAAGTTGAAGCCAAATGTCTTGATCATCGATCTAACTATGCCGGAGCTAAATGGGCTCGATGCCATCAGGCATATTCGAAAGGAGTGTCCGGAAGTTGAATTACTCGTCTTCTCGATGCACGATTCAGAAGAACTGATTCGTGAGGTGTTTGCTGCTGGAGCGCGTGGTTATGTGCTGAAGTCAGATGCCGCCCTCTATCTGATTGAGGCGGTTAAATCGCTGGCTGGAGGGCGCCCGTTTTTCACGCCAAGAATTTCCGAAGCGATCCTTCATACACTGGTAACGACTGGAAGCAATGCACACCCGGAATTATCGACGACTGGCCCACTGAGTTCGCGCGAACGTGAAATCCTCCAGCTGCTTGCTGAAAACAAAAGTAATAAGGAGATTGCAACCAAACTCGGAATCAGCGTTCGGACGGTTGAAACACACCGCCGTTCAGTTATGCAAAAGATCAATGCGAACTCCATTGTTGAGCTAGTGCACTACGCGATTCGCAACGGCATAGTCGAACCTTCCATGAAGCTCCAATCGCGATTTAAGTCGAACCCGCTCTAGAGTAAGAACCTACCATATATCCCTTATCCGTCTACCGGAAAGGTGAAGGGCCTGACCGTTTCAAGAAGAGAAAAATACCAGATCAAAGTGATTCAATGTCCCTGTCAAACTCTCTATCGTTTCTGACGGTAGGGAAGAAGATGGAACTAGTCGTTGTTGGTTTTCAAGGGCGGCATCGGGCAGCCCAGATATTGACCGAGCTTCGCCAGCGCGGGGTACACCTCTTCGATCTGGACCAGGCGATTACCGTCTCGTGGGAAGACCGCCGCAATTTCATCGTTCAACAGAGTATTAATCTTTCTCGAGTAGAAGGAGCGCAGTGGGCACGCCTCTGGGGTGCATTTATTAAGACAACGCTCTTTCAGCCATTCACAGAACGATTGACTAAGGCCGCGACGACAGTGGCAGCCGGCGATGGATCTGATGCAGACAATGAGTCCTCGACTACTCTCACGCGCGATTGGTGGGTATCGGATGTCGGCATCCCTGATGATTTCGTAAGAGATGTTGGTGCATTGGTACAACCCGGTGAGTCGGCGATCATCACGCTAGCTGAAAACTTGAATCCACAACAGGCGACTAGGATTTTGCGAGAGTGTGGCGGATCGATGATCTACACGTCCCTATCAGATGAACAAGTCGAAAAAGTCAGACACGAGCTTACGCATTGATGTGAAGCTCAAAAGATCTAGACCTAAGGTTCAATGGTGAAGCGTAACGTAGATCCTATAAGCTGAAGAACACCCGAACGAACGGCTCTTGAAGATTTTTAGACGCATATCCCCCGTGCTTACCAAAAGGTTCTTGGCATCTACTTGATGCCTGGAAATCCAGCTCGAACGCGAGTTGGATCCTGTAGTAGCAGTTTTCATCGGCCAAATTGGACAACCCCTAACTGCTCAATGTCCGTTACGAATGTACAAAAGGAGTTATCAATGAAACCTGAACGAGCACAAATCGTCGAGACGGAATTGAGGCGATTCGCTAGCGATCTGAATCTGTCGGAAGATCAGAAAGCACAACTAAAAACGGGACTCGAGAATGCGCACAAACGGTTGGAAGAGCTTCGGGCAACACACCCGGATCTCACGAGGGCCGATGTTGTCGCGAAGATCGTCGAAGCCCGTGATTCGCTGCGCGAGCGCGTGGTGAAATTCTTTACCCCCGAACAATTGGCCAAGTGGGACGCCGAGGTGGCCAAAGCCAAGACTTTCCTCGGTACCCAAGTGAAAAACTAAACCCCGACCTCATTAATCGGGCGGCCGCTGCTGAAGTGGCCGCCCGGTAAATTGCTTGACGAGCAGTCAGTGACAGCAAGCAAGACTTAACGTCCCATCAACGTCACCACCTCGCAAAGCCACCTCACTACCATTAAACCCGTACCTCACCTACCACAAATATGCAGCGGGGCCTTTTGCCCTGATCACAATTTACCGAATCTACGCGATTTACTGAGTTTCCCGCTCCAAATATCTTGCAACTCAAAGGTTTTGCCGTAGATTTCCTCCAAACTATCACTTAGTCAGCAGAACGTCGGCTGAAAAGAGATCAGGAAGTACCACACACAAGAGGGCACCATGAACTCACTGAATCCGCCAATTCTAGTGGTTGAAGATAACCCTTTGGATCTAGACCTCACTCAACGCGCATTTGCGAAGCATCGCCTCGCGAATCCCATTCAAGTTGCTCGCGACGGCGAAGAGGCGCTCAACTTCATTCCGCGCTGGGAGGCTGGCGAACCGGTGCCGTCAGTTATCCTGCTCGATTTGAAGCTGCCGAAGGTGAGCGGCTTGGATGTGTTGCGGCAGATAAAGCAACATCCCAAGTTCAAGATGATTCCGGTCGTTATTCTCACAACTTCCGGTGAAGACAGCGATATTGAAGAAGCGTATCGACTGGGAACGAATTCATACATCGTCAAACCGGTTGACTTCGAAAAGTTTCTGGAGGTCGCTTCACAGATTGAGGTCTATTGGTGCCTACTGAATACATCTCCAACCGCCGTATGAGAACAGTTGCGCGAGGAAGCTTATGATTCGCATCGTGCTGGCGGATGATCATGATCTAATGCGGCGGGGTATTCGAGGACTGCTTGAATCAGAGCCGGACCTCGAAGTGTGCGGCGAAGCGGCGAATGGAAGAGAGGCCGTGGAATTAACAAGTCGTCTTCACCCGGACGTCATCGTGCTCGACCTGGGAATGCCGGAGCTGAACGGACTCGATGCTCTGAAACTGATTCACAAGGAAATGCCGGCCACCGAAGTGCTCGTGTTTTCGATGCACGATTCTGAAGGACTCGTGCGCGAGGTCTTCGCCGCAGGCGCGAGAGGGTACGTGTTGAAGTCAGACGCGGCACGATACCTTGTCGATGCGATTAGATCTTTGTCCCAGCATAAGCCGTTTTTCACTGAACGCATTTCTGAAGCGATCCTGAGTTCTCTTGTGTCGGCGGCTAGTCAAAGCGCCAAACAATCGATCGACGAGGATCCACTTACTATACGCGAACATGAAATCCTGCAGCTGCTGGCTGAGAACAAAAACAATAGGGATATCGCCGACACGTTAGGGATCAGCGTGCGTACCGTTGAAACGCATCGCCGTTCGATCATGCAAAAGCTGAATGCGACTTCAATTGTCGAGCTGGTCCATTACGCAGTACGGAACAGGATAGTTGATACAAGACCTTTGGACAGAATGACGGGATTAGCAGGGTAGAGGTCCTCGACAGAATGACTCGTGATTCTGTCGTCTGACCTACCACACAACCCTGATCTGCATTACCAAATCAACGGGATTTACTAACAACCTTGACTACTACAAGCTACCGCACCACCAAAAATCCAAAAGCCCCGGCACTCCTTGCGACCTTGAGGCGCACCGGTGCGAGTTTCGATAAAACTTCTACCGCGAATGGCATTCCCCCTCCGATCGTGCGATTCGAACGTCGAACGTACGCGTAAACGGTCTGAACGCCCGCTGCATAAGGGACGCCACGAAATCGTCTCTTCTGCAGCTTCGCTTCCTTACAAATTCCCCTAGGTAGCCTCCGTGTTTGGTGCGTGTCTATGAGTCTCTCCGACCCACTACCTTCGTGGAACGAGTCCCAAGCTAAACAATCAATTCTTGACTTCGTAACGCGCGTGGCGACTGCCGGCAGCCGCGACTATGTTCCGGTAAACGAACGTATTGCCGTTTTCGACAACGATGGAACGTTATGGTGCGAGATGCCCGTGCCGGTCCAAGTCTTTTTTATCTGTGATCGAGTTAGGACAACTGCTTCAAAGCATCCGGAGTGGCGAAGAACCGAGCCGTTCAAATCGATCCTTGCTGGCGACTACAGGACGGCGATGGCAACTGGAACGAAGGGGATTGTGGATCTCGGGATGGCAACACACGCGGGCATGACAACTGACGAGTTCGTTCTAACGGTGCGAGAATGGATGGCCCACGCTGTTCATCCGCAGCTGAAGCGGCCATACACAACGGCGATTTATCAACCGATGTTCGAAGTTCTCTCGTACATGCGCTCGCGAGGCTTTTCGACTTTTATCGTCTCGGGAGGAGGCGCAGAGTTCATGCGCGTGTTTGCCGAAGACATCTATGGCGTGCCGCCTCACCAGGTCATCGGATCGACAATCCGTACACACTTCGAATTGCGTGGTGGAAACCCCGCGCTGGTCCGGGATCCGTCACACGACTTCTTCGACGACAAGATAGGAAAGCCAGTCAACATCAACAGGTTCATTGGTCGTCGTCCGATTGCATGCTTTGGAAATTCGGACACCGATCGCGAGATGTTGTTGTGGACCACGTTGGGTCGTAGTGATGGACGAGCAACATTAGGAGTGATAGTCCACCATACAGATGGTCAAAGAGAATTCGCATATGACCGTGAGCACGTTCTTAGTGGACAGCTCGACAAGGGATTAGACGAAGCGGGTGAATATGGGTGGATTGTGGCTGATATCAAAAAGGATTGGAAAGTAGTTTTTCCCACCGCCGCTAGGCCAGCTCAGCAGTCCTTTTAGCCCTACCATAGAACCCTGATCTGGTTACTTGAAACATGCAGTCCTGTTGCTCGATTGCAACGAAAAAATACCAAATCAAGGTGATTTACGATTTCGGGGCGCGCCTTATATCTTCTTCACACTCAGCACAGCATGATTGTCCATGTTTCATGAAGGAGGAAACTCGTGAGCGCGTATCAACCTCTGCTTTTAGCACCAAGTATGACTTCAGGGGAACTGCGAGTTGAGGGCAGAACTGCTCGGTTGTTCCATGGGATGCTCGGATATCTATCGTCTGGAAGTTTGACTTGCAGACATCGGCAAATGACCCGACCGTTTACGAACGATGGAGAGACTTATTGCGTCTGTCTTCGCTGCGGCATGCAACGCGAGTTTGATCTCGACACGTGGAAAATGAAAGGTCCTTACTACAACGATAGCCGTCGAACAGTTGGCTCGACGGCTTTAACCAAACGACATGACATTCACGACTTGGAATCACCACAGTCACATGCGACGCACGAAAAATCGCGTGCGGTGTCGGTGCTCTGTTGTGAGACAAGAATCGTGATGCAAAGGTGAAACTATGAACTGGCGGAGCCTTGGCCAAAATCTTCTACTGTGAGGCGGCAGTTTGGCTTCAAGACTCTCGGGGCGATTTTATTGTGGGCCGTCGGCCGCACTCTGATCAGCTTCGCTATCAAGTTGCTCACAACATCTGTACGTTTGTTGGGAACGGAAAGATTCTTGGCGACAACATTCAGAACTTCTCAATGAACGCATATCGCCGCGTCGATTTGGTCGAGACTGGAGTGATGGTAGGTGGAGAACTGGTTGGAGAACGTCCTGTTGAACAGGTGATTGGAAAGCTGTTCGAAGATCCGCATGTTAAATACCTTCATGCGCGCACCGCAACAGTTGGTTGTTTCGTGGCTCGAGTTGAAAGAGCGTGAGACTACTGAGCGGGTGAATAGTGAATCGTGAATCGTGAATAGTAATCGTAATTCGTTGCTGTTTACGATTCACGATTCACCACGCGTCTTTATAAAAGCCGTAACGAAGAGACCCAGAAAGATTAGATCCGGAACCGCCGCGACCACCATCAGGAAGGCCACGCGGTTCTGCAAAAACAACGCAATTACCGGAACTGCAAAACTCAGCTTTTCCAGCATCGCCGGGATCATCATCGGTCGATAGCGTTTGGGATTGATCGAGAGCACCAAGAACAGTACTTGCCAGGCGAGAGCGACCCCGATGAAGCCATAGTAGAACTCAGGATGAGTGATGGCTGGCGGAAAGTCGCGACCATTCTTAGCTTCCAGAAAATACATTGGGGAGAGACTGAGCAAACCGTAGATGCCGGCGATCAAGAAACTGTATCTGGCTAATTTCATTGAATGATCTCTCCTTCAAGAGTCAATATCGTGGCAACACAGTCAGTACCGAAACGCGGTAGCGTCGGGTCCAATATCCAGTTGAGACTGCACAATCGAAACACGGACCCGACGCTACCGCGTTTCGGACCGACTGTTTACCCATCGAGTTGAATTAGTCCAGGATCTTCTTTAG